>Ga0265338_10000643_pt1 | contig 60461 bp, 50 predicted proteins | sample 42126metaG_FD_193579 | JGI IMG/M metagenome (GOLD analysis project Ga0265338, IMG submission 193579) | Rhizosphere microbial communities from Carex aquatilis grown in University of Washington, Seatle, WA, United States - 4-21-26 metaG | ecosystem: Host-associated > Plants > Roots > Rhizosphere... | reverse complement strand
TTCACCGTTGCGGCACAGTGTTGGAATCTAACCAACTTCCAGCTTCCCTGTTTGTTAATGAATTAAATATACCATGCAGGAGCAAGCGATTCTGTAGTATTTTTAGCCGCGTTGACCGATGGTGCCCTTTTCCCCTATAATTACCCTGTTCTAACCCGTCAATTTCAGGGAAAAAGAGCAGCCCAGCTAGCCGCTTCAGCGGTCGGCTAAACCGACTGGGCGATGAGAAAAAACCGTAGGTTTTGTCTCATGCATATTCCGGGGTAGCTCAGCGGTAGAGCGGGTGGCTGTTAACCACTAGGTCGCTGGTTCGAATCCAGTCCCCGGAGCCAAGATATAAGCACTTTATAGGAAGTGCTTTTTTGTTATGATTGGGTTATGAAAGTTTATATTGCTGCAACTTTTGAGAGGAAAGAAGAAGTAAAAGAAATACAACAGCGATTTATTAAACAAGGTCATGTAATCTCTACTGATTGGACGACGCATAAAACCATAGCCCACGAGGCCAAGCAAGAGGAACTCGCCAAAGAGTACGCCATTGAAGATGTAGATGGGGTGTCATCCACTGACTTGTTTATTTTGTTGGTCGGCGAACGTAAAAGCACGGGCGCCCATATTGAACTTGGTGTTGCCCTTGGGGCTAATGTCCCAAACGTTTATGTAGTTGGCGAGACTGATGACTCATCGCTTTTTTACTATCATCCAAAAGTCAAACATATAAAGACAATTGACGAAATTCTTTCCAAGTTTGGCAATCCAGCGTAACTAGAGCTCTAACTTCCACTACTGCGGGGAGCTATAGCTTGATAAAATATAGTTATGATCACAAAAACAGTTGCTGAAGGCGTAGTGCATGAGTTGCCGGCAGATTTACGCAATGCCCTGTTGTCTGACGAATCCGCACTGGAGCGATGGCAGGACCTGACCCCACTAGCGCGCAATGAATGGATTTGCTGGACTGTTACCAACAAAAAACCAGAAACTAGAAAGAATCATGTTGAGCGAACAATCACTGAACTTTTGGAGGGCAAACGCAGACCATGCTGTTGGGCCGGCTGTATCCACCGCTCGAAGTAAGTGCCAATCCAACTCTTGGTATGAGAGAATTAGGTAGATGGACACTAAAAAGCAAAAAGTGGTGTACTTTGTCCGCCATGGGCAAAGTGTCGACAACGCATCTCCTGTTTTTCAGTCGGTAGGCTCGCCACTCAGCGAAGAGGGCAAGAAACAGGCCGTGAAGATAGCCGGCAGACTAGTTAAGCTGGATTTTGAAGTACTTATTGCCAGCCCATTGCCAAGAGCAAAGGAAACCGCCCGCGCTATTTCTAGCAGAACCCATAAAGATATTGTCTTTTCTGACCTTTTTGTTGAGCGTATTAAGCCCATCGAAATAGATGGTAAGCCGTGGACAGACGAAAAAGCCAATAAAATTTGGCGGGCTTGGACTGAGACTCTTTATGCATCGGGTGAGCGGGTTGGCAAGGGCGAGAATTATGACGATATAGTCCAGCGCGCCGATAAGGCTCTTTTGTTCTTGCTTGATCGCCCCGAATCAAAACTAGTAGTGGTTACTCATGGCTACTTTTTACGAGTCTTGGTGGCACGCGTACTACTAGGCGATAATTTAAGCGGCGAAACAATGAAACGGTTCCAAGAACATGCTTCTATAGAAAATACTGCTATAACCGTACTGCAATACAAAGATGCTTTTGAAGAAGAATATACTTGGCGGCTTTGGACGCTGAACGATCATTCGCATTTTGCTGAATAGGTATTAAGGGGTCCTAGGGTTTCGAATAAAAAATATTATCCTGGAGCGCCTCGGTTGTTCTGAGGCATTCTAAGGAGTAATATAAGCATAAGAATGAACAACGATGGTGGGGATTTTGACAAGTACTTAAGAGCGGCCAATTACCTAACTGCTGCCCAAATATTTCTACAAGACAACTTTTTGCTGGAACGCGAGCTTAAGTTTGAAGATATAAAACCGCGCTTGCTGGGTCATTGGGGCTCCGGACCCGGCGTTAATTTTGCCTATTCGCATTTAAGTTACCTGGCTAAGAAGAACAATCAAGACATGATGTTTGTACTAGGGCCGGGCCATGCCTTCCCGGCCCTACAAGCTAATCTCTTCTTGGAGGGAACGCTCGAGCAATACTATCCAGACGCTAAACATAGTCTTGATGGGATTGGCTACATTTGCCGTAATTTTAGCTGGCCATATGGTTTCCCTAGCCATAGCAATCCGGGCACGCCCGGGGTAATACTAGAAGGCGGCGAGCTTGGCTATTCCCTGTCTACATCCTATGGAGCAGCTCTGGACAACCCCAACCTTATGGTGGCATGTCTAGTTGGTGACGGCGAGGCCGAAACCGGGCCAACCGCCGGAGCCTGGCATTTGAACAAGCTCTTGAATCCAAAAACCGACGGTGTTGTTTTGCCAATCTTGCACCTCAATGGCTATAAGATCTCAGCACCGACCATATTTGGCCGAATGAGCGACGAAGAACTCACCGCCCTATTCACCGGCTACGGTTACCAACCCAGAATCGTTAGCGGTGACAATGTACACGCGCAAATGCAGGAAGCTCTAGAATGGGCTTATTCAGAAGTTCAGCGAATCCGCCAGGAAGAGACCAGCTGGCAGCATATGCCCATGATAGTTATGAGAACTCTGAAGGGCTGGACTGGAGTTAAAGAACTGAATGGCCAAAAGATTGAGGGCAATTGCTTGAGCCACCAAGTCGTTTTAACCGAAGCTAAGACTGACGCAAACCAACTAAAAATGCTTGAGCAATGGCTGAAGTCTTATAAATTCAACGAGCTTTTTTCTAAGGAACAAGGCTTTGGTGGTTTCGTAGAAGAGCTAATGCCTGCCAAGGACAAACGTATGGGTCGCAGCCCACACACGCTAGGCGGCGAGCCAGTTTATAAGCCGCTAGTCTTGCCCAAAGTAGATCAGTTCGCAGAAGAGGCTAGCGTTCCAGGAACTATTGGCAGTAGTAGCATGCGCCGAGCTGGGCTGTATCTTTCCGAGGTCTTTAAATTGAACGAGCAGACCAAAAACTTCCGCTTCATGTCCCCTGACGAAACCTATTCGAATAAGCTCGACGAGGTCTTTAAATCTACTAAGCGATCCTGGATGCTGCCTATCGAGTCTTGGGATAAGGATCTTTCGCCAAATGGGCGAGTTATGGAAATGCTCAGCGAGCATAATCTGCAAGGGCTGACCCAGGGTTATGTGCTAACTGGACGCCACGCGATCTTTGCCTCTTATGAAGCTTTTGTGCCGGTAATTACCAGCATGATGGACCAATATGCTAAGTTCTTGCGCCAGGCTAAAGAAATTAGTTGGCGGGGTGATATACCATCACTAAATTACATCTTAACCTCATCCGGCTGGCGCCAAGAACATAATGGCTTTTCCCATCAGAACCCCGGTTTTATTGCCGACGCCCTGCGCCGCCAAGGCGACTTTGTAGACGTTTACTTTCCGCCGGATGGCAATAGCACCTTGGCTGTTCTAGAGCACGTTTTATCCAGCACTAAGCAGATAAATATAATAGTGGCTGGCAAAACCCTGGAGCCGCGTTGGCTAACGCCTGCTATGGCTCAGCAACAACTAAAGTCCGGTGTAAGCATTTGGGATTTTGCCAGCGACGCCGATCCTGACATTGTCCTGGCGGCCGCCGGTGATTATTTAACCAAGGAGGCTCTGGCGGCTGTCGATATTATTAAGAGCGAATGTCCTGACGTTAAAGTAAGGTTCGTAAATATTATGACCTTAACCAATTGCGGTCTAGGCCAAGGCGGAACCTGCCTTACCCACGAAGGCTTTAACATGCTGTTTACTCCCGATAAGCCGGTGATTTGTAACTTCCACGGCTACCCAGAAACACTGAAGTCGATTATTTTTGACTATATTGGTTCTTCCCCTCAACGCTTTAGTATCCATGGTTATATAGAGAGCGGTTCGACAACCACACCTTTTGACATGCATGTCAGAAACCACACCAGTCGTTATCATTTGGCGACTGAAGCCTTTGAAAAGCTATCGGCAGCGGGGCGTATACCTTATGAAGCGGCGCAACCATTGATCGGCAAATACCAAGGGAAGATCGACGCTAATACCGAATATATAAAGAAGAACGGGGTTGATACGCCGGGCATAGATGAGTGGCAATGGAAGAGATAATATTAATTGCCAACCCCGGCAGCGCCAGCCGTAAATACGCTCTATATAGCGGGGATAAGCTGCTACTTAGCTTGCACTTTGAGATTGAAGACGGACAGGTAGTTTTTAACTTTAAAACCGACAATGGTCAGAGCACCGCCAGCCATAAAGCCGGTATTAGTCATTTGGCATTTGCCGCTAATAAAGTATATGGCCTTGCTGGCCAGCTGGGAATTTTATCTGACAAAAAACAAATAAAGGCCATAGGTCTGCGGGTAGTAGCGCCCTCTACTTACTTCCAGGCAGACAGACTGCTTAACGCTTCGACTCTTGATAAATTAAAAGACCTGGAAGTATTAGCGCCGCTTCATGTTAATGCTAGTCTTCAGGAAGCCCATTTGCTAAAGCAGGATTTCCCAACCGAGAAGATAGTAGCTGTTTCTGACAGTGCCTTCCACGTTAACCTCCCAGACGTTGCCCGTTATTACGGCATATCAACCCGGGACTCCGAGAAGTTAGACATATATCGTTTTGGCTACCACGGTTTGTCTGTTGAGTCGGTCGTTGGGCAGCTAAAAGAAGCTGATAAATTACCCCATAGGCTAATAGTCTGCCATCTTGGCAGCGGCTCCAGCGTAACAGCGGTCAAAAATGGAAAAAGTATTGACTGTAGCATGGGCTTTTCACCGCTTGAAGGACTAGTAATGGCTACCCGGAGTGGCGACATTGATACCACCGCGGCAGAAGTAATCGCTAAGGAAAAAGGGTTGGGGCGCCAGCAGCTGCAAGACTATCTCAATAACCAGAGTGGTCTACTGGGCATCAGTGGCAAGTCGTCTGACATCAGGGAACTTCTAAAACTTGAGGGTCAAGGTGATAATAAAGCTGCTTTAGCACTTGATATCTACGTTTATAAAATCCAGCAAGCTATTGGCAAGATGGCAGCTGGTCTTGGTGGAATTGACGGCTTGGTCTTTACAGGTACTGTGGGTGAACGCTCGGCAGCAATTCGGCGGCGGGTCATTGAAAAGCTTTTGTTCTTGGGCTTAGGCTTAGATCCGCACTTAAACCATGTTCATTTGCAACCGGCTAAATTGACTAAAATCAGTGCTTCGTCCCACCCAGTTAAAATATATATAGTGCCCGCTAGCGAAGATACTGTAATGCTCCAGCATGTAAGGAACGCTCTTTAAGAGTTCCAGATAAATCCTATTACTGCATGTTTATAAGTGTGAGCCTCGTCACTGCAAAATTCGATAGCAGTGACTTTTTATTATTGACCTCTTAGCTTATAGTCAGGGGTATGGCCAAGGCTGCAGACACTCGGGAGAAGATAGAGGGGTTTTTCGCTAAGTACCCGGCTAGAAAATACGATAAAGGCGAAATGCTTATCTTGGGTGGCGAAAATCCGGCGCATATATACTTTATATTGAGTGGTCACGTGAAGCAGTACGACATTACCAAAACTGGCGAAGAGGTTGTAGTTAATATTTTTAAGAAGCCGGCTTTTATGCCACTGGCTTGGGCAGTTGGCAAAGTTAATAATTCATTCTTCTTCGAGGCAGCTACCATTTTGCACGCCCGTCGGGCCCCCGCCAAGGACGTGACAGCTTTCTTAAAAAATAATTCGGACGTGTCATATGATTTACTTAGCAGGCTATATAAAGGTATGGATGGTTTGCTTAAGCGCAATGCTTATCTGATGGCCGGCCACGCTCGTAACCGCTTAGTGTTCGAATTGATTATTGAAGCCGACCGTTTTGGTGAAGCAACAGATGAGGGACATATCGTAAAAACTAATGAGAGCGAAATAGGCGCTCGGGCAGGACTTAGCCGCGAAACAGTAAGCCGCGAACTAAACAATTTAAAGAAACGTGACCTACTAAAAACAAGCCGCGGTGGTATTTTGATTAACGATCTTGATAAATTACGAAACTTTTTATCCAAAGATTTTTAACACTCTAAGCGAGGCCGAAAAAGATCAAATGATCGATGATGAAATGGAATAAAATCTTTACCAAAAGATTAAAAACGACTCTACGAAAATTAGGGTCGTTTTTTATATCTATAAATTAGTGCTCATGGGTGGCGGCCTTGAGGGCCGCCACCCATGAGTCTGCTAGAAGATGCGAGTGCCCGAGCTAGTGCCCGGTCGGTACAGGTAGCCACGCTCGGGGACTTTCTCGTAGCGAAGACCTGGGACCTGCTCGGCGAGATCCCGGTTGCGCTCGAGCCCTTCGATGACGAGGGTCTCTTTGACGAGGACCAGGTCATCGTGCCCCTGCTCTTTGAGCCAGGCGATGGCCGCATCCGCGTCGACAATGACGAGGTTGTCCGGCTGGTCGCGCCAGCGGACCTCGTAGCCGTTGTCGAGCTTCAGCGTCTTACCGCCAGAGCCGAGGAAGCGCTTCTTGAACTGCTTGGCCGAACGACCCATCGCCTTGAGCCAACGCTCGCGGGCTGCGGCCAGTGACTTCAGGCGGGTATCCCGCCTTTTCTTGACGCGCTTGAGCGTTCGCTCAAGATCGTTGATCACGGGGTTGAGATTGGCGCGGCAATCACCCTCACGCCGCTCGATCTCCTTCAGGAACTCAGTGGCCTGTTCGAGCTCCACTGCCTGACGGGGAATACGTGGACGGAAGATAGTCGGCATTCCTTCTCCTTTTCGTCCGAGTTTTAGAGGTGCATCAATTCTAGTAGACTAAATTATATAAGCCGTCTCTGTAAAAGCAAGCTTAGGCGTTTTCACGGTTAGATAGCTTACAGCTATCTATTCGAAATTTAGCTAGGATAGTAGATGTACAGGGAGAGGAGAAGATTATGAGTAGATTTGATAATATCTTAAGCTATCGGCGTGAACGTAAGCGAGTGCGCTACTTGCTAAGTGAAAATAATCACGATTTTTGGTAATCGTTGCTTATTACCTCCCAAGTCTTAGGAGGTTTAGATGATTTACGTAGTTGGTCGCGGCTACCAGGAATATGCCAGCGGATTCAGCCTAACTATATTAATCATCTTGTAAACATTCTTCGGGCGCCGCGATAAAGTCTAGCCCCTTGCTATATAACATGACTAACAGGCGGTGAAACTGCCAAAGTTATTGTTATACTAGGTATTAATGATTACTTATTTTCAGGCAATAATCATGGGCTTGCTCCAGGGCGTTAGCGAGCTGTTTCCTGTCTCGAGCCTCGGTCACTCTGTATTACTGCCGGCGCTCCTGGGCTGGGATAATGTGGTAAAGAGCCAGTCACAATCAGAGTCCTTCTTCTTAGCCTTTTTAGTAGGCTTGCATGTAGCTACAGCTTTGGCGCTATTAATCTTTTACCGCAAGACTTGGGCCAAAATTTTTAGGGGCTTTTATAGTAGTTTAAAGAAACGGCGAGCCGAAGAGTCGGAGGAAAGGTTAGCTTGGCTTCTAATTATTGCAACCGTCCCTGCTGGGTTGACCGGGCTAATATTTGAACATAAGTTGCGGGTTTTGTTTGCTAAGCCAATTTACGCGGCTGTTTTCTTAACTATAAACGGCTTTATACTTCTAGCTGGTGAACGCTATCGTAAACTTGCTGCCGGACGACAAGCCAAACGCCAACTAGCAAGCCTTAATTACAGAGAGGCAGGGGTGGTTGGTTTTGCCCAGATATTAGCTTTGTTCGCCGGCATTAGCCGCTCGGGAGTAACGATCGTAGCTGGATTAGTCCGCGGGTTGTCTCACGAAGATGCCGCTAATTTTTCTTTTTTACTAGCTACCCCAATCATTTTAGCTGCCGGAGTTTATAAGCTGCCAGATCTGCTTGGCCCTAATGGAGCAGGCGTCAGGGGCCAAATATTAGTTGGTAGTATTATGGCTGGTTTCGCAGCCTACTTCTCCATAAAATTCCTGACCCGCTATTTCCAGACTAATAACCTAAAGCCTTTTGCCATTTACTCGCTTGTTGTTGGGATTCTAATGATTTTTCGCTTCGCTTGAAAAGCGATAACCGTTAGCACTTAGATGTTATAATGAGTTTATAAATTTTAAAGGGGAAAACTAGTGGAACCTACAACCACCCAAACTCCGCCGCCAGCGCCAGCTCCTACCGCGCCGGTACCACCCAGCCAGCTGGCAACTCCGCCGCCCGCACCGGCCATGCCACCTACTCCAGGTGGGCAACCGCCAGTGCCGCCAGCACCAGCAGCAGCTAGTGGGGGCAATAAAACAACCAAACTGTTAATTATAGTTTTGGCTGTTGTTATTGTCGCGACTGTGGCAGTTTATTTACTAACCAAGTAAACTAATAACAGAGATAGTTTTTAAAACCAAAACTAGGGTTTATTTAGTATTCATTAGAGAAGGAGGTCTTTTGCTATATTTATCAACGCGTCAAAAAATACCCAAGCGGTTCTCGGTTAGGCAAAAAATATGGGAATGGAAATTTTTATAAATGTTTAAACTATTAAAACGTAAACCTCAGGATGCCACCGTTGCTCCAAGGCCGGAAAGTTCAAGTGGCCAGCGCAGCCACCGTGAAATTATGGTTATTATGAGTGCCTTAATGATGGTCATGTTACTGGCCGCCCTCGACCAAACTATCGTTGCCACTGCCCTACCGCGAATCGCCACTGACTTGCATGGCTTGAACAAATACTCTTGGGTCGCTACATCCTATCTGTTAACTAGTGCTATTGTGACGCCTATCTACGGCAAGATTGGCGATATGCTAGGGCGTAAAAAGATTTTCCAAATAGCCATCATAATCTTTTTGTTTGGCTCGGCGCTTTGTGGCTTAAGCCGCAATATGGACCAGCTAGTCGTTTTTAGGGCTATTCAAGGTATTGGTGCAGGAGGCTTAATATCATTAGTGTTAGCCATTATCGGTGACGTTATACCGCCCCGTCAGCGTGGACGTTACCAGGGCTACTTTGGTGGCGTGTTCGGCATAGCCAGTGTGGCCGGCCCATTGCTTGGCGGTTTCTTTGCGGGCACTTCGTCGATCTTCGGAGTTGCCGGTTGGCGCTGGATCTTTTATATAAATATCCCGCTTGGCTTAATTGCATTAGCAGCCGTAGCTACGAGACTTCATTTGCCAGTCATTCGCCGCGAACACAAGGTCGACTATACCGGGGTTGCTCTGATGAGCGTTTCGGTAGTTAGCTTGATATTAGCTTCAGTCTGGGCCGGAGTGACTTACGCCTGGGGCAGCCCGCAAGTTATTGGCTTGTTTATCATAACAGTTGTTTCTGGTACGGCCTTTGCCTTATGGGAGAGACGGGCTAGCGAGCCGCTAATTCCGATGAGCTTGTTCAAGAATGACATTTTTAGTGTTTCGGTTTTACTATCAATACTAACTGGTATTGCTATGTTCGCTGCCATTTTGTACATACCCCAATATCAGCAAATCGTCCGGGGTGATTCACCAACAAGATCCGGTTTGATGATGATCCCTTTAGTGGTCGGTATGCTGGTGGCTTCCATAACCTCCGGTCGAATCATTTCTAAAACTGGCCGCTACAAGCCTTTCCCAATATTCGGTACCTTAATGGTCGCCTTGGGCATGTGGCTGTTCAGCCATGTGAGTCTAACAACTAGTCCTCTCAACCTGTCACTATGGATGGTAATAATTGGCTTGGGGCTGGGATCATTTATGCAGGTTACGGTTCTGGCCGTCCAAAACTCGGTTCATGGCTCGCTGATGGGCACGGCAACATCGAGCACCACTTTCTTTAGAACTATTGGCAGCAGCTTAGGTGGCGCCATCTTTGGCACGCTATTGATATCACGTCTAACCCATTATTTAACTCAATCTATGCCAGTAACCGCCACTCAGCATATTTCGACGGCCAGCATTACGTCTAATGGCACAGCGGCAATCGGTAAACTATCGCCGGTTATTCAGCACGATATTCTGCAATCATTCGTGCGGTCATTCCATGATATGTTTATGCTGGGTATCCCTTTTGCCCTAGCCGCCTTTGTAGTATCACTATTCCTGCGCGAAATGCCGTTACGTACGCATCATAATATTCCCGCCGAGGAGTCCGATAACCTTGAAGCTCACTCGCCAATCGAAATTTAAGCGGCGTACTCGTTATCTTTTGACTTATTTTTGAGTTCGCTTAGGCGTGGAATAAATGACTGAGCGGCACCATCAAGACCTAGTACTTTGAGCGCACCTATTAAAACGTAGAGTTGGTCCATTTCGCGCTCACTCATGACACGGGCCTCTTCGGCTTGTTTAAAAAATATTTCGACTTTTTCTACTAGCCACTTTTCTTCCGAAGCTTTTAGTTGCTTAGTTTTAATTTCTGGTTTTATGTTAGTTGCTTTGACGACTTCCAATGAGCGTGCAGAGTGGTCGCGTTTAGCAAGATGGCCACGAGCAATGAGGTTATTGACGTGAAGCGCCACGGTTGCAACAGATGTATAATTTAGCCCCTTCATAATCTCGCGGTAACTCGGGCTATAGCCATGGGCAGTAATAAAATTTTCTATAAATTCAAGTAGTTCTTTTTGTTTTTTAGTAGGCCGGACGGTAGTGGACTTTTCTTCTGCCATATATGCTCCTTAAGCGAGTTTTCGGTAGGCACTATGCCCGTGAGCTCGATGCGCAAACATGCGCGACAAGCTCCAGGCTGGTTTACCTTTTTTAAACTTCTCTGGAAATACCCAAAGTTTATACCAAGCATAATTCCAGAAGGTAAAGAAACCGGCGCTAGCAAACTGACCTAGGTATGGTGTTAAGCCAGCGCTTTTTAGACTGGCCACAATTAAGTAATCCAGCCCGAAGTCAACCAACGTTATAACTGCATAACGGCCAGTAACCTGAGTGGCGTGGCCAGCTAGCTGCTTGTTGGAGAACACCCAGTAGCGCTGCAACATAAAATTAGCGATCCAGCCAAAGACATTAGCAGTTAGTTTTGCCCACCATAAGCTCCAATGCAGGCCAGACCAGGTAACGGCAAAGATTATGTAGCCGCTCCAAAAATAGACACCGCCGCTAATCATATACTCGACAATTTGGAGGTAAAATTTACGCTTTTTGGGCTTTAGTTTCATTACGCTTATTCTTTACCCCTAGTATAACAGGTGCAAGCATGATGCCCGCCAGCCCCCACCAGAGTAAAGACAGCGTGTCATCGCTCCAGGCATGGCTAAGCAAGTTGATAAAACTTATACCTATCCAGCTAGCCAGCAAAATACGAGGGAGACTGTCGGCTCTCACCCGCCACAGACGCACGAGCACAATAAAATTGATGGCTAAGAATATAGCTAAACCTTCAAGGCCGACTTCCTGGCCAAGTTGCAGATAGTAATTTTCTGCAATCCGGGGCGCGTGGTCGTTGCGCACACTGGCCGGACCAGCCGTACCCGGCCCTCGGCCAAGAGGCTGATGAATAACGTCTCGGGCCCCGTTTTTTATAGCAGTCAGCCGAACCGAGTTCGAGGTAGTAGAGACTGCTGAGCTATTACTAGTGTGTAGAAAAGTATCCTGGACGCCTTGGTTGTTATGTAGCGCATAAAGTCCACCGGCTAGCAAAACTACGCCACTCAAGGCCAAGTAGACAATATGTGAGCGTTGGCGGCGCGTGCCAACGTATGCCAAAAATCCAAAACTTAAAGCAACGCCAATCCAGGCACTGCGAGAATAACTAAAGAAAAGTACAAACAGTGAAGCCAAAATGAACAGCGGCTTTAAAATACTTTTAGTCTTTAATTTAACGACTGCAGCGGTAGTAGTCAGTACCAGGTAAGCTCCGAGCGGGTTAGCGCCGCGCAGAGTCGACTGAATACGCCGGTAATCTATATTAGAGTCGACTGTTTGGTAAGCCGGGATAGTTTTGGAACTATAGCCAAGGTGTTTTAAGAAATCGTAAGGCAATAGTAGTTTTTGGACTAAGCCAAAGGCCAATACGACTCCAGCTGGCCAGAGTAAGAGCTTAAGTGCATATTTTTTTAGAAGACCATCATATGTCGCGATTACAGTACAGACAAGGAAGAATAATATAAAGCGCAGGTTGATTATTAGTGCGTAGACATAGGCTGTTTTGTTAACTTCTCCACGGGCTAAAGCCCAAGCGCCCAATGCAAGGTGCAGCACTATATAAAGAATGAATAGCTTTACAACCCAGTCTTTTTTAAACCAATCGGTTAGTTCGCGCGAGCGCCAGACCAAAAACAGAGTTGGCGGTACCATTAAGATTAGTAATATCTCCTTCCAGATCCGCACTAGGTCTAAATGGCCAACATTACTGCCAAGCCAAGTCGTGGCAACGGCATGAAATGGCAACGCCGCTAGGATAAAAGCGGCTACTAAACTTAGGTAACGGGCGGTTCGTTGAGGAGTAATTTTAGGATGCATAAGTGCTACAATCTAGTATAGATGAAAAGTAATTCGTCGCTCGTATATAGTTTGGCTTTAGTAGTGGGCGATTTTCTGGCGCTGGTCGCAGCCTTTGTTAGTGCTTATGTGCTGCGTGTCTCTATTGACCACCGGCCAATTGCCCATTCTGTGAGCGCCCTTACTTACGTCGAGATCTTTTTGCTCTTGGTGCCGATCTGGATACTAGTCTTTGCTCTAATGGGGCTTTACAGCTCGTCCATCCAGGAAAAACGTTTTACAGAGGCCAGTCGACTTTTTATAGGTTCTAGCATTGGTTTATTTTTTGTGGCCGGTTTTGCTTATTTTAATAACCACCCAATCTTTCCCGCCAAGCTCGTGCCGGTTTATGGTTTTGGATTGGCGTTTTTGTTTCTTTTGATTTTGCGTAATGCCGCCCGGACACTAAGAGCTAAGCTTTTTGCCTATGACATCGGCATTACCAACATAGTAATTGTTGGGAATACCAATGTGGCTCGTGAGTTAGTTGAACAGTTAGCCGACCATAAGGTATCGGGTTATCGCATAGTAGGTGTCGTAGCTAATAAAAGCCACTCCAGTGCCCGCTACCCGCATTTGCCGGTTTTCGAAACGTTTGAAAGTTGCATGGCTAAACTCAAGGCCGCTGACATCCACGCCATTGTCCAAACCGAATTATTTAGCAGTAATGAGCGCAATAACGAGATTTTAGAGTTTGCCCAGATTAACCACATATCCTACCGCTTTGTGCCCGGCAATAGTGAGCTGTTTGTAGGCAATATAGAGGTTGAGCTGTTTCGCTCATCTGTTCCAGTTATTGCCGTTCATCAAACGGCTCTGCTTGGTTGGGGACGGATTGTTAAGCGCTTGTTCGACCTAGTGGTGGGGCTCATTACTTTGATTATCGCCTCGCCTTTTATGCTACTAATTGCGATTATCAATCTCTTTGCTAGCGGTTCCATCTTCTTCCGCCACGCGCGCTTGACGCGTTTTAACCGTAAGTTCCGGGTGTTCAAGTTTAGAAGCCAGTACAAGAAATACGACGGCACTACCCCAGAACAGGCTTTTGAGATGATGGGCAAACCAGAACTCGCTCGTCAGTATCGAGCAAATGGTGATTTCCTCAAAAAAGATCCGCGAGTCACGCCTTTTGGCAAGTTCCTGCGACGCACTAGCCTAGATGAACTGCCCCAACTATTTAATGTAATCAAGGGCGATATTAGTCTTGTTGGTCCTCGCGCGCTAATCCCTGAAGAATTATCAAAATATAATAAACGCCACGCTATTTTGAGTGTAAAATCCGGCCTGACTGGCCTTGCCCAAGTTTCTGGCCGACGAGGCATTAGTTTTGATGAGCGCCGTAAACTAGACGTTTACTATGTGCAAAACTGGAGCCTCTGGATGGATGTAATGATCCTTCTTAAAACCGTACGGGCAGTACTGCGGCACAGCGGGGCCATATAGATGAAGGTCGCGATCGTCTGCGACTGGCTGAGTGGTACAGGCGGCGCGGAGCGCGTAGTTTTAGAGCTACACAAGCTGTACCCGGACGCCCCTATTTATACCAGTCAGTACAATTCCGACCCCAAGATTTGGTACGGCGACAAGTGGTTTGCTGGCGCCGACATTCGCACGGCCTGGCTACAAAAACTACCAGTCGCCTTAAAGAAGTTTCTGCCGGTTTTTAGAGCGCTATATTTTAGCCGCCTAGATTTGAGTGATTATGACCTAGTTATTTCATCTAGCGGGGCTGAGGCTAAAGGTGTAAAACCTGGCCCCAACACTGTCCACATTAGCTACCTGCACGCCCCCACCCACTATTATTGGGCCCGTTATAACGATTATATGAAGCACCCGGGTTTTGGTTTACTGAACCCTTTGGCTCGCCTAGGTTTAAAATTACTAGTTGGCCCGATGCGCCACTGGGACTATAAAGCCGCTCAAAAACCAGATTTTATAATTGCTAACTCGACTTTCACCAAGAACCAGATCAAAAAATATTATGGCCGGGAGGCCAAAGTTATTTTTCCGCCCGTTGATACTGAGCGCTTCAAGTTCAATACAGGCTCGGCCGAAGCACGGTCGGGCTTTGTGGTCGCTGGTCGACAAACACCTTATAAGAAAATCAGCTTAGCTGTCGCTGCCTGCACAAAACTTAACCAACAGCTAACCGTAATTGGCAATGGTCCGGAGCATTCCCACCTTGAGAAAATAGCAGGCCCAAGCATCAATTTTATAACCGACGCATCCGATAAAGAAGTTGCCCGGTACTTCCAGGTGGCCTCGGCTTTTATATTTCCGGGTGTCGATGATTTTGGCATAGTAGCGGTTGAGGCATTAGCCGCTGGTACACCAATTATCGCCTACAAAGACGGCGGCGTCTTAGATTACGTTAACGCCGAAACCGGCATTTTCTTTGAGAAACAAACTGTAGCTGGCCTAGTGGCCGTATTAACAAACTTTGGTAGAATAAAATTTGATTATCGAAAGGTCGCTGCAGCAGCTCAAGAATATAATGTGCCAAATTTTGTGAACAATATGACAATTTTTATAAATAAAGTAGCAAAGCCTTAGCGATGTGCGGCATCGTAGGCTATGTTGGCTCAAAAAACGCTCTAAAGCCTGTATTGTGCGGTCTCGAAGCGCTTGAATACCGAGGTTATGATTCAGCCGGGATCGCTTTTATCTCCAAGGGTAAAGCCGAAACGATAAAAAAGGTAGGTCGGGTAGAAGAGCTTGTTAAGGCCGTTAAGGATGTTAGCTTAACGCCCAAAATAGCTATTGGCCATACTAGGTGGGCGACACACGGTTCCCCCACCGTTACTAACGCGCATCCGCACTTTAACACTGCTCGGACTATTTACGCCGTGCACAATGGTATTATTGAAAACTTTGCAGAACTCCGCGAGGAACTTAAGAGCAAAGGCTATAAATTCATATCCGAAACCGATACGGAAGTAATCCCTCATCTAATCGATTACTACGTGTCACAAGGCCAAAAATTAGAAAAAGCATTTGAAAGCTCCCTTTTGGATCTACGAGGAGCCTATGCCATAGCTGTTATTAGTGCCGATAGTCCTGAGACAATCTACGCTGCAAAGCTTTCCAGCCCCTTGGTCCTCGGCGTTGGGAAAAAAGAATTTATCTTGGCTTCTGACCCAACAGCAATTATGGAATATACCAAAAATGTAGTTTATATAGATGATAATGAGATGCTGGTAGTCAGCCCAGAGGGCTACCATATAAAGAATATTAAGCGGGACCAAAAAATTAAGCGCCAAGCCGAACTGCTCGACTTTGACTTTGAACAAGCCCGCCTTGGTGATTTCCCTAATTTTATGCTCAAAGAAATATTCGAAACGCCACAAACTATCAGATTAGCCACTTTGGGTCGTGCCCGTTCTTCTACTTCTACTATTAAGCTAGGAGGGTTACAGAATGTCCAACCCCAACTTCAGTTTATTGACCGCATCATTATACTTGCCTGTGGCACCTCTTATTACGCCGGCCTAGTGGGTGAATACTTGATAGAAGAGATCGCTGGCATCCCAGTAGAAGTCCAACTAGCCAGCGAGTTTAAATACCGAAATGAGCCCCTAAGCCGCAGCACTGCCGTGCTCGCGATCAGCCAGTCAGGCGAGACAGCCGATACAATTGCTGCCCTTAAAAAGGTTGAGGATTACGGGATACTGCGGTTGGGGCTAGTAAACGCGGTCGGGTCCACCATTGCCCGTATGACTGACGCCGGAGTCTACTGCCATGCCGGGCCCGAGCAAGCTGTCGCCAGCACCAAAGCCTTTATCGCCCAAGTGACCGTCCTTATCCAAATTGCCCTGTCGTTAAGCCGCGGCTCTACTAAGCTTTTTCAACCGCTTCTAGAGGAGCTCGAGGCCTTACCCGCTAAGGCCGAAGAGCTTTTGAAGGATGCTGCAAAAATCCAGGCTATCGCTGAAAGGTATGCCAAGTTCAACAACTTTCTATTTATTGGTCGCCGGTATACCTATCCCTGTGCACTTGAGGGTGCTCTAAAATTAAAGGAAGTCAGCTATATACATGCCGAAGGTTACGCTGCTGGAGAAATGAAGCACGGCCCACTGGCTATGATAGACAAGAGCTTTGCTACCATGGCTATTGCCCTTAATGGTGAGATGCTTGAAAAGACCTATTCTAATATTGAAGAAATCCGAGCCCGCAGTGGCCCAATTGTAGCTATAGCCACAAAAAACAACCGCCACATCAAAAAAATCGCTAGTGATGTTATATATATTCCGGAAACTCTTGAACAAACCCAGCCAATTCTGGCTACGATCGCTTTGCAACTCTTTGCCTACTATGCCGCTATGAAGCTCGACAAGAATGTAGACCGTCCACGGAATCTCGCAAAATCAGTCACTGTTGAGTAAAAAATAGTAAAATTGAACCATTTTATAGTTCAAAACTATCCACAGTTAAAATTATTATTAACAGATTAAAAACTTAGTCGCAAACATTATTTCAGGGGATAACACTTAAAAATTACTCAGCTGATATTTACTATTGCTTCAATAACCAGCGCCGTTTGTTCCCATGAGTTTATATGCATGCAGTCTACGCCCATCTGTTTAATTGGGTAATCATTGCCACCCTCCTCGAGCCGATCCCCAATAAACAAAATGTCTTCCTTTTGAAGCCCGCGCATTTTGAGTAATTTCTTCATTCCGTAGGCTTTATCGATGCCGGGTTTTGTAACATCTATTGACGTCCCACCACCAACCCGAACCTCAAACTCGGGTATTAAATCAGCTACATAGTCTCGTAATTTGTGCTTCTTTTCTGACGTAGGATCCCATTGTTCTTTTAGCTTGACCCCTTCTATTCCTAGCTTAGCCACTATATCTTGGCCGAGGGCCGAAAAGGTAATTTGACTCCCCCTATCCTCAATAATTTCTCCCCAAATTTTCTTTTCACGAAGACCTAGTTGATCAATTCCTTTGTTCAGCGCTGATATAATTTTTTGCTTTTTTACCTCTGTGAAATCTTCGGCATAGATTTGATTCCACTTACCATTTTGGTACTGGTGGTAACGCGTACCGCAGGTTGGCATGAGGTGTAGTTTAACTAGCTTCTCAGTCTCTATCTGTAGATTATTAAGCAGTTGTATTTTAAACTGCTCAAACTTACCGCCGCTCATGACTAAAACTTCATATTTATCCAGCAGTAGGTTTAAGCAATTGCTCATCCTATCGGGGAGGGGTGATTTGCTGGGAGCGAGCGTTCCATCAAGATCAAATGCGATAAGGCGACGGAGTGCCATTTTAAGCCTTTAGTGCCTCGGTTAACTGTTTGTAGGATTTAAGGTCATTAACGGCTATCCAGACCCCTTTTGTTAGACCAGCCGAATAAAGCTTCTTTTCCTCTGCTAGCTGTGGGAAGAGAACCTGTTCAAAGTCACTTTTTTCAGTCAACTTAAATAACTCTCTGAAACGTGGGAAAATCGCTGGAGAGAACAGTGTAATCCCAACATGTGCAGGTACTGGTATAAGTGGATACATCTGGGTATCAACGACTTGGTTATCAATTACCATCATTCCAGTGGCAGCGTATGCTTGGCCGGGTGCAAGAACCGCTGTAGCTAGCATCCCTTTTCTCAGGCCCTCCAGGTGTGCGCTGCCAATATAACGAACAAAGTCCGGAAAACCCAAAATAATATCATCGGGGTTGGCCACAATTAGATTGCACCCCCCAGGAATAGAGCCATTGTCGAGAGCGTTTCTAATTGCCCCACCTTTGCCCACTGGTTTCTCGGGATCGTGACTATATATAATCTCTACCCCCATATCGGAGCCGTCTCCCAGCCTATCTTCAATACTATGGGCACTATGGAATACCGAGGCTACAAAACGGTTAATCCCAGCATCGCGGTACATCCTAATAGTCATTTCAATCATCGTATCCCCGTTCGGCAGCTCGTGGGCATTTTTGTTTACTTTCCTACCATTTAAAACAGCTGCATAGCGACTACTTTCTCCTCCAGCCATCAAAACAACAACTGTTTCTTTAGCAAATTTATCCCATTCTGATTCATTCAGTTTATAGGGCTCATGGAAGCTTGCGATCCTTTTTGATAGTTTGTCTAGTTCAGACTGTAAATCCACTAATTAACCCTCTTAAAACTTATCTTTTAGAAACTTAGCGAAGTCGTCTTTTATACCATCTCTCATTAAAGCAAAGTCCACTACTGCTTTTAAGTAATCCAATTTATTGCCGGTATCGTACCGACGGCTATTTTTAATAGTACTGGCCATGACCGGCTTACCATCTTTAATCATAGGCTCTAGTACGAATGTCGAAAGATAAAACTCATTACCCTCAGGCAGATTATCCCGACCAGCCTTAAGGTACTTGAAAATGTCTGGTGTTAGTAAGAAGCTACCTATGCTGGCAAGTTTAGAGGGTGCATTTTCTAAACCCGGTTTTTCTACTATGCCAGAAACCTTAATTAGGCCCGGCCCAATTTCTTCACCGGCCACTATCCCGTACCGCTTAAAATCCTCAGGACGGCCTATCTCTATACATGGCAGGACGCAACTGTTAAACTCCTCGTAAAGTGAGATCATCTGCGAGAAACCGTTAGGCTCCGCGAGCACGATATCGTCAGCAAAAGTATAAATAAATGGTTCGTCACCAATCAGATGCGTTACGTTGAGCAGCGGAGTTGCTGTCCCATAAGGACCCTTTTGCCGAATATAGGCAAAATTCGCCAGTTCTGAAATAGCTTGCGTCTCAGTCAGTAGTTTATCTTTGCCGCCAGCCTTAAGATTAGCCTCAAGGTCAGCGCTTATGCCATCGAAATGATCTTCTATACTGCGTTTGTGGTAACCAGTAACTACTACAATATCCTCTATGCCGGCGGCTACTAGTTCTTCTACAATATATTGGATAATTGGCTTATCAATAAGCGGTAGCATCTCTTTTGGCATGGCTTTTGTCTGCGGCAAAAAGCGTGTACCAAATCCGGCGGCAGCAATTACAGCTTTACGTACTTTGGGAGGAGATTTTTTAGTCTGCACGTAATTATCTTAGCATTACTTCAGAAAGACCGTTTTAGAATTGGTTGCCATCTGGGAATAATGCAGATATAGAACCGCCAGAATGGATTTCTTTTATTGCCGAAGCTAATAAAGGGGCAATGGGTAGCACAACTAGCTTTTTTATCTGTCCATCCTGAGGTAATGTGTCAGTTACGATAATTTCTTTAAAGCTCGATTTAGCTATTTTGTCCTTAGCTGGGCCACAGAATAGACCATGGGTGGCTACACCATAGATTTCTTTGGCGCCGTGCTGGGCAACCAGATCAGCTGCTGCACAAAGGGTTCCTGCCGTGTCGATCATGTCGTCTACTAAAATGCATGTTTTGTTCGCTACATCGCCTATTAGATGGCGGGCCTCGACCGTATTTCTGGCAGAGACAGAGCGATTTTTATGTATAATAGCCATTCCACATTTAAGAGCTGTGCTATAGCGCTCAGCGCTCTTAACACGACCAGCATCAGGCGAGACAATCACAAGGTCGTCTTTAGGAAAATTCTTAGATAAATAATCAATAAGTATAGGTCTTGCGATCAAGTGGTCGAATGGTCCGTCCATAAAACCTTGTATCTGGCCAGTGTGAAGGTCAACACTTACAATCCGAGCGGCACCGGCATTAACAAGGATATCGACCATCAGGCGGGCAGATATAGGCTCCCTGCCGCTAGCCTTGCGGTCTTGGCGGGCATATCCAAAAAACGGGCAAACCGCAGTGATCGACCCTGCCGATGCCCGTTTAGCACTATCGATCATAATTGCTTGTTCAATAATAGAATTGTTGATATTACCTGAATGTGACTGGACTACGAACACATCATGACCCCTAACAGATTCCATGATACGGGCGTGGATTTCGCCATTAGCAAAATCACTTAGCTCCACCTCACAAAGATCGACGCCCAGTTCACGAGCAATATCGGCAGCAACGGTTGGGTGCGCCCTACCTGAAAATATTTTTAGCTGGCGCTGTTTAACCTCTATCATGCATCAATCATAACAAACAGTATGGGTTCCTGTTAACTGTTGCAAGTTTGTCAACCTCTGTTGAACGCGCGTTCTTAAAGTGTTAGAGTGAGATTGCTAACATAAACGGCCGTTAGGTCCGCGGTAAAATAAACATATGACTAGATTAGTAAGAATAAAAAGATTTTACAGAATACACCCAAAGAGAGCTATCTGCTCTGCACTTTTAATAATAGTTGGCGTGAGCTTACTGCTCTTCTTCCTTTTCCGCACGCAACCAACGGGTCCAATTATACCTAGCACTACTCCATCCAAAACTGTGTCCACAAATGCTGACAAGCAAATTGCTGCCCAAACTTCCAATAATTCGTCCGTCGACACAAACTCGTCTAAATCGAACGCGTCAAGTACGCCTTCTAGCTCTTTTGGGGCAGCGCCTGCTATTCCTTATGGCGACTTTGTCAGTAACCACTCTCCTGGCGGCCCAAACCCCAACCAAGAAACCTCTGTCTGTAACACTACTCCCGGAGCTTCTTGTTATATTGAATTTACTCAGGGTTCTAGTACTAAAAATCTAGCTATTCAAACTACAGATGCAAATGGCGCCGCTTACTGGAACTGGGACGCGTCTATTTTAGATAGTGGCACCTGGACAATCAAAGCTGTAGCTACTTTAAATGGGCACACCGAGTCAGCCACCGATAGTCGCCCACTGGTGGTCCCATGATTACTAAAAAATTCCTCTCTTTTTGCGCTTCTTTGGCGGTAATTAGTACCGCAATTTTTTTCATGAGCCCAGCTCATAGCCTAGCTTTCAATGGCAATAACCTGATAGATGATGCCATCTTTAATAACACTAATACGATGACGGCAGCACAAATTGATAGTTGGCTGAATACCAACTTCCCCAGTAGTTGTATAAGTACCAATCATGGTTTTTCTTCAGCGGATCCCACCGGCTACAACCCCTCTCAAGGGTTTTTATATGGAGGGCCAGTTACGGCAGGCCAAGTAATTGCTGATTCGGCGCATGCCTACGGTATAAACCCACAGGTTTTACTAACTACTCTACAAAAAGAACAAAGCCTAGTGACTGGTACTGGAAGCGGATGTGTAAGCTCTGATGCCAATACTAGAGCAATGGCTTATGTGGCAGCTATGGGCTACGGCTGCCCAGACAATATTACTTCGCACAGCTACCCATCAGAGGGTGCTCTACCAACCGCACTTTATTACATTAACGGCGTAGCGGTGACATCAGTCAGCGGGACATGTGTGAACAGCCCAGCTAAGGCTGGTTTTTCTGAACAAGTCATCCATGGCGCATGGCTACTTAAATTCGGGCAACAAAGATCAGAGGGTAATACGGGCTGGGCTGTAATCTCGGGTAATTGGGATAATTCAGATGATCCCAATACCTGCTATGGCGGCCCAATGACTCAGGGCAACTTCAAACGCTGCTCGTCCGACTCAGCAACAACCTTTTATGACGGCTATACGACCATAGATGGTACCAGCACTCATATGGATACAGGCTCCACGGCTGCACTTTACTGGTATACCCCCCACTTCTCTGGTAATCAAAGCTTTGATAACATCTTCCAGTCCTGGTTTGGTTCGCTTTACTTCTCAATTAGTAGCATTATCTTAAACAACCTAATACAGCCAGATGCTACCCCGGCACTGGGAGAGACAGTCACTTATAAAGTATCCTTCACGAATAATTCTTCCAGCGATATTACTCTAGACGCGATAGGCATAGTCGGCAGGCTAGGCAGTGTAAACGGCGCCAACCGCGATTTTGGCTGGCAGGGGCCTGTCACGATAGCAGCCGGTCAAACTAGTTCGCAATATACATTCACTACTACCGTTCAGGATCTTGGGACAATTTATGCATGGCCTGCCATAAACTATCACGGAACATATGCTCACTATAATAACTGGGGCGCCCTGATGAGTAGCCATATACCTAATATTGGCGCCACGCTAACCCCCACGACATCTCCCACTGTCGGACAGACAGATAGTTTTTCAGTGGTTTTAAGAAATCTCGAGAGTCATGCCATAAACCTAGACGCCGCCGGCATACCTATACGATATCTTGGCCGATATAACTACGACACCGGATGGTCGGGGTCCATGACAATTGCTGCAAATGGTGGCACTTCTTCAGCTTTGACGGGTAACGTAACCTATGACAAACCAGGCGCCTATACAGAATGGGTTTCCGTAAAGATAGGCAGCCAATATATAACCGTCTCTCCAACCATAAACGTTGATGCCTCCTTGCCCGCCCCAAGCCCTTCTAATATCCAACTCTCATATTCTGCAACACCAAACGCTAATCCCGCTCTTGGAGAAGACGTTACGGTAGCCTTCACTCTAAAAAATACCTATGGGGTGCCAATCACGCTGGACGCAGTTGGCATAGTTGGACGTTACGATAGTCCGTTTACTGGCGCCAACCGCGATTTTGGCTGGCAGGGGCCAATAACAATTGGAGCCGGACAGACTAGTTCAACCTTCACCTTCACTAGTAACGTATCGGATCTAAAAACTTTCTACGCCTGGGTAGCTTTGGTGTATCAGGGTAGATATGTCCATTACAACAACTGGGGCTTTATGATGACTCCGCACATACCTAATTTGAGCTTATCTAGCCCGATTACTACCAATCCTAATCCTCCTCAACTTGGAGGAGACACGGTTGTGAGCGCCACAATCAAAAATAATGAGTCACACCCGATCAAATATAGTGCCATTGGCTTGCCGGCGCGCTATTACGGAACCTACAACTACGATGTCACTTGGCAGCCCGCCGGCACACTGACTGCAGCTGGACAAACGGGTGACCATGTAGACTTAAGCGGCCATGTTATTTTTGACAAATCTGGCCCCTATACAGTCTGGGCATCAGTACTAATTCAGGGACGGTACATAACCGTGGGTAACGTCAAGAGCATCAACATGTAGGCAAGAAACAGCCAGCTCAAGCTTTAATTAAGTTTGGTTACTTTTGTACCTTTTACGAAATACTTTTCTCTTGCGAGTGCCAGCAGGGGCGCATCGGAAGCATGGTCTGTATAAACACGTCGTATAGTAAGCCCATGGAGGTCTTTGTTTAGGCGTATAACCTTTTCTTCCCCTCTGCAGTTTTCTCCGTCTATTCTCCCTGTTTTGGGGTTTATGCGGGTAGCGATGAGAGCATAGACTTTAAGTTTAATCGAAACAGGCTTTAATAAAAATTCTGGTGACGCCGATATGATGGCGTCGTTAGAATGGTCTTGCCCAAGATACCAGCTTTTAATTTTCTTGTAGTGACTCTGCCAAAAATCATCAGCAAATTTTTCAGCTTCAATCCTATGTAGAAATATAAAGAAGTGGCTCTTAAAATTGGTTCTTCGCTCAAGACCAATCATAAAAAGTATGGCGTGCCAGATTTGATACGGTAGATAAATTACTAAGGAAGGTTTTTTACATAAACTGAACCAAAAAAAATCCAGCGAAGAGTCGCCATCATATATGGTTTTATCAAAGTCATAAATATCGATTACGCCAGGTTTCAGGGTCATGATACGTAAACTATATAAGTAGCCATAAGTATATAAATGCCCGTCAAAATGAGTAGCGGTTTATTGCCAAGAAGAACACTAATAGGGTCGCCATCCGAGCTAGAACTTTCAACAGCCAAACTATAAAGCATAGCAATGATTAGCACCAACGGTATGGTAAGCACCATTCTCTTGTGCTGTTGGGCTGGGTCGATGGCCCAAAGCGAGTAATAAACTATTGTTAGCCCGAAACACACGTACATATTCTTATCCAGGAAGTCCTGGTTGTAGTGGCGATTAACCTTCCTTGTTTCTGAGCCGTTAGTTTTAATTTCATTGCGTCGTTTACCAAGACCGAGGTAAAAGGAAAAGGCTAGGATTGCTAAATAGAGCCACTTAGATATCTCTATGCCAACAGAGTAGCCTCCATAGAGCACTCTTAGTACAAAGCCAAGGGAGATTATAGATACATCAATAATTGGAAGATTTTTCAAACCGAAGCTATAGGCAACATTTATCACTAAATAGCCAAGCAGCAGCCCGACGCTTGTTAACTTGAAGCCTGCCAGTCCCTGGAACACACCAGCGATGGCTATTAATAGTACCGCCTGAATAATCGCCGAACGGGTACTCACTAAGCCGGCCGCGATAGGACGCTTATCTTTCTTAGAATGCTTTAAATCGTAGTCTTTGTCTTTTAGATCATTGATTATATAGACCGTCGATGCAACCATCGAAAACGCTATGAAGGAATAAACCGCTCTTAAGAGGTACTTTTCAGTGAAAAGAAATCCGCCAAAAACTAACGGTAAAAATACTAGGAAGTTTTTTAGGTAGTGCCTCGGACGCATTAACTGAATATATGGCTTTAGTTTCATGTGGTGTTTATCCGCTTTGATTAATCATACACGAGGAAGTTATTCGGTTACAGGTCAAAGAAAATTATTGGCCTTTTGGCCGCATTAGCTCTGCATATGCATTAATTGAGGACTCGGGATTAAATAGCTTAACTACCCTTTGACGATTTGGTTTGTATTTATTAGGGTGTTGAACAACCTCAATGATTTGTGCGGCTATGTCCTTAGGGTCCTTAATCTTACTAATCTTGCCATAGCCAGATTTTATAACAATCTGCCGGACGCCTGGCAGATTAGAAGCAACCACTGGTGCGCCACAAAGCATGGCCTCAATCTGCACCATACCAAAAGCCTCAAGCGGGTCTATGCTTGGGAGCACGAACACATCTAGACCAGAATAAAAACGGTTTCTATTGGTATCATCCAGGTAACCGGTAAATATGATCCTGCCAGGGTATTGAACCATATAATGGTCGAGTTGATCCTTTATGCCGCCGCCAGCTACCCTCTCGTAATCGCCCACTATGATTATTTTAAAATTTGGTATGACCTCTTTTATGTAAGCAATTGACTCGAGTAAATAATTGATGCCCTTTTCGTAAACAATTCTGCCCACAAATCCAATTCTCACCTCATTTTTATCAACCTTTAGTTTTTGGAATAGCGGCGAGGGGTCAATATGATGAAATTCGCTTTCTGTAACAACCGGATTTATTGCATGTGATTTTCCTAAGAAGGACTTCATTTTGCTATGACTCAAATAGTCATTAGTCGATGGCACTACTACCCGCGACCTTGCTAGTTGGAGGCGCATCAGCTTTGTAGAGACAGAGGTTATAAGCTTGTCTATAATGGAATTGCCTAGAAATATATCGCACTGATAGGTGGTCACAATTTTCCGTTTTGGAATAAAAATCGATGCCAGGCCAGATTCCGTCATTGGTAAGTTTGGGTTAATATAGTCGTTCTTTAGCGAATGGCGAACTATATCCAACCAAAAAGTAGGCATAATAACGCCTTTACCAAATCGAACCATGACTGGGCGACGAATTATATCTACTCCATTGAGTTTTTCCCTTTTGGATAAATTTTTATCAAAACGAGAGGTTAATATGGTTACCTCGTAGCCTTTTTTAACAAGGCCTTCGGCAACACGTTTGGCGGCAACTGACACACCACTCACATAAGGATGGTAGAAATATAGGACCATTAGCACTTTTACCCGATTTTTATCCTGCATACGTGTCGCTTCCTGTAGCTGAGGTTAGTGTTATCTCAATGTTAACACTCATACTAATGAAAAGTTATAAACAAAACTACCAGATCAGCCATTTTAAAAGCCAGTTTATTTTACTGTATTATGTATCAGAAGGAGGGCGGTTTGTTAATTTTTCTGTGGGCATGTCTTAGCCTTTATATCCTTATATCGATAGACCTGCTGTCTTTCTCTTTGCGCCGTACCGGCTGGCTGCGATTTGTCAGCACATTCTTCCTCTTTTATGCCCAGCTTATAGGCACAGAATTCTTACTCGGATTAACCTCGTGGCTACATAGCTATAGCCTTGTAGTACTTAACGCCCTGATCTCGACTTTAGTTTTATTCATATTACGCAAAAAATTTGGCAGGACTATCTTTGGCAACTATCTCAATAAAACAAGAAAGCTAACTGGGAACTTTAAGCAAAGCTTCCATAAGGATCCTCTGTGGCTAGCCATATTCGCTCTAGCCGCTGGCTTTGTTGGCTATATTATTTTTTTGGGAGTGATTTTCCCAGTTACAGACTTTGATGGCAACTCCTACCACTTGACCTATATTGCTAACCTTATCCAGAACCATAATATTTACGATGCAAAGACTAGCTTGACCTGGCTGGCCGGATATCCAAAAGGCGGTGAGTTGATTCAGGCTTGGAGTATGCTAATAACCCATAATGATACCTTTGTAGACCTTACTCAAATTCCTTTTCTTCTTTTAGGCGTTGCAGCGCTTTATGAGATCGCAATTTCACTTGGCGCAGATAAAAAACAAGCCCGTTTCTCGGCCATACTATTTATCTTTCTGCCTATAGTCTTAAACCAGTTAAAGACAAGCTACGTCGACGTAATGGTGCCTTCGCTCTTTTTTGCAGGGCTCGCTATGGCGATCCGAAGAAAACTAAGCAAGTTAGACTTTGCGATAGTTGGCATTCTCTTCTCAATACTTATCTCCCTTAAATCTACAGGTTTCTTATTCGTGTTGATACTGTTGCCGTTCATAATTTGGAACCTATATAGGAATTACGGTTTTAGGCTCAAGCGATACATCCAGCCAGTCTTACTACTCGGACTACCGACTTCTTTTGGACTGTATTGGTATGTTAAAGATTATATTTTATATGGCAGCCCGATTTATCCGTTTGGTTTTAAATTAGCTGGACTAACAATTTTTCCTGGCAAAACTTTCCAGGAATTTGCTGCCGAAGCGGTTAAAACTACTGCTTTGCCCCATAGTTGCGTTCAAAGAATATGGTTTGTCTGGACAGAACAAAAAGATTGGTTTGGATGTCTTTATAATTACGATACTAACTATGCTGGCCTTGGACCGATTTGGTTTATTATCTTAATTCCGGCGTTAATTCTTTCCTTATACTTTGCCGTTAAGAGGCGTAATAATAAATACCTGGTCGTCGTGGGATCGATTCTTGCCCTTTTTGCTATCTATCCGTCGAATTATTACTCAAGGTACACAATGTTTATTACAGCCGGTGGCATCTTTGCGCTAGCTTTGGTTCTAACCAATGTCAGTAAATTCACATCAAATCTTGTTAAGACTATCACTGTTGTCTTGGCTATTTCTGTCATTGCCACTAATTTTGTTCTATGTAACTTTCCTCCAGGTGTTGTACGGGGACAACTTAGGAGCTTCATACACGGTTCAGAACGTGGACCTATATATGCGAATACGCCAGGAGAGGCTTTTGTATTTCTAGAGAACCGAGTCAGGCCCAACGAGGTTGTTGAGTATGATTCTAGCCCCTATTTCATCTATCCATTGTGGCGTGCCGATTTTACCGATAAAGTTATCTACATTCCTGCAGCCAATAAAACTGCTTGGTATCACGAGGCAGTAGATAGGCACGTCAAATACTTATTCACGACAATTGGCAGTAAAGAGAATGGTTGGGCAACGGGCAAACTGAAAGAAATATATAAGGACGAGATGTATGAAATCTTCCAAGCCTCTTAAAACTTATTTACCAGATCTAGCTTTCATCGCATTAATAATAATGGGCTTTAGCATTTACTTTATCGTTTACATGACTCCAAGTCGTATCGCGTGGTATCGTGAAATGAGGAAGCAGGTAACGATAGTTTATAGGGGAGTAACTGGTATATAAAATGATAATAGTCCTGATTTTTTGTTTCGGTATCTTGAACGGCGCTTTTGGTGGGATCCTTATGAAGAAAGGCGCGACCCAAATTGGCCATATAGAAGTCCACTCCCTTGGCCAACTAGTTAATTACCTTTTTAAATTATTTACCAATGCCGAGTCGCTCACCGGCATGTTTTTATATTTTTTCTCGGCAGTGGTTTGGTCATACCTTCTGACCAAGCTCGATATTAGCTTCGTGCAGCCAATCCTGGCACTTACCTACGTAGTTACACCCATATTAGCTATTATCTTGCTTAATGAGCATGTGGTCCTTATGCGGTGGATAGGAATCTTTGTGATAGTTATTGGTGTCTTTATTGTGGCTCGTACTGCTGGCTAGAGAAATCTAAAGATTATCGCTTGGTTTATAGGTAGAAATCATCTCTTTAAGCTTGCCTTTGAGGTAATTCACGTCTATTCCTTCCTCTTCTAATGATTCCAGTAGCAAGTTCAGATTGTGCAGAAAAAATAGCTTATTGAATTTCATATAATTTTGGGTTCGAAACACCTTTTTTACACTCGTGGCTTTTGTTTCTTCCTCGTTCACTAATACCTCTTCGTACAATTTTTCGCCCGGCCGCATGCCTATAATTTTTATCTTTATATCTTGTTCTGGGATATAGCCCTCGAGGGCTATTAGCAGTTTAGCGAGGTCGTATATTTTGATAGGTTCGCCCATATCTAGCACAAAAAGGTCATCATTCTGCCCCATTACCCACGACTGTAAAATTAGATGCACGGCTTCCGGTATAGTCATAAAGTATCTAGTGATTTCGCGATGAGTTACAGTTACCGGACCTCCCTTCTCAATCTGTTTTTCAAAAACTGGGATAGCGCTACCATTACTATTAATAACGTTCCCAAACCGCACGGCACAAAGAATCGTGTCAGTCTGACTTTGTGAGAGTATATGAATTAATTTCTCGGCGGCCCGTTTAGTAGCACCCATAATATTGGTAGGATTAACAGCTTTATCGCTAGACACCAGAATAAATTTTTTCACTTTATGCTTAATAGCCAGTTCGGCCACCGTTTTTGTCCCAAGAATATTGTTTTTTACAGCTTCCGACGGGTTATGTTCCATGAGAGGTACGTGCTTATAGGCAGCAGCATGGAAAACGGTAGTTGGTTTAAAAAATTCCATAATGGAATCTAGTTTTTTTCTGTCCTTGATGTCACCTATTACAAACTCAAAATTCCCTTTGGGATTTATTTCTAGCAACTGGTTGACTAACTCAAACATACCGTTCTCCCACCAGTCGTAGAGGATTAACTTTTTAGCTCCGTGGGCTGTAATTTGGCGAGACAGCTCAGAGCCTATAGAGCCCGCGGCACCTGTAATCATAATTGTCTGGTCCTTGGCGTATTTGGTTATTCCCTCCTGGTCAGACTTTAAAATTTCACCGCCTAGCAGATCTTCAGCCCTGACTTTGCGGATGTGTTTAATGTAATCTTCTTTAAAATCCTGCATAAGAACTTCGGGCAGGCGGGGGAGTATTTTGTATGTCACCTTCAGACCATAATTTTTTTCTACTATATCCCTTATAGCGCGGCCTCGTTCGGACGGAATGGCAAATAATACTTCGTTAATGTCCTTAGTTTTCACAAAACGAGGAAGATCTTTGGTGGCACCAAGCACTTCATACCCTGCGACTTTTTTACCAGTCTTGAGCAGATCGTCATCAACGAAACCTACAATATTAAAAGGAGAATTTTTATCTTTAATAATGTCTTTGGCAACCAGTTCTCCGGCCTTACCAGCCCCAACTATAATTATCTTTATTCTAGCGTCGTCCTGTGTCATGATTTGATTCCTTCACAAATTCTTCTAACTTAAAATCTGGATGCCAGTTGGTTGCTTTAGTCACTCGGCTAATGTCGGCCCAGCTAACAGTCTCATGGTTTGGTCGTATGTCGAAATAGATCTTTGCACCCGCCTTCTCTATTTCCTCCACTAGCTCGCGATTGCTCAAAACCTTTCCACTGCCTATGTTATACACTTCGTAGTTTGTTCCGCCTACCCCTAACATCTCTTCAAAAGCCTTAACCACGTCCGATATATGGATGTAGTCTCGGTAGAAGTTATCGGGGCCATAGATTTTGGCTGGTTTATCGGGCCGAGATTCCAACAACTTACATATTAGCGAGTCGGTAAATGCCGTGCCATATATATTGAATAATCGTAGACTAATTATCTTGGTGCCATGCCCCGTCGCTAAGGATTGTAGTTGCTGTTCGGCTTGTAGCTTGGTCTTGCCGTAGATTGATTGTGGCTCAAGGTTGTGAAACTCGTTGGTTGGGCTTAAGTCTGTCTGGTTATAGACGGCAGAAGAAGAGGCGAAGATAAAGACTTTTACCCCATTTTCTTCTGCAATTTTAGCCAAAATTTCTGTTGCTTCAACATTTATTTCATAAGCTAGTTGTGGGTTTTTCTCGCAATCGGGCGCTAATAAACCAGCTAAATGAATTATGGCCTCTGGCTTTTCATCTTTAATGAGTTCACTCAGCCTAGCATGGTCTTTAAGGTCAACCTGGAAAAAATTACCCTTAGCTGGTACTGATTCTTTACTTAATAAAATCAGCTCGTGCTCTATTTCCAAGCTTTCAACCAAACTTTGCCCTATCTTGCCTGTGGCTCCACTTATGAGAATCTTCATTTTCGAAGGCCTTCGTAAAGTTTTTTATAGTTTGTGCCCAAAATTTTATTGGAATATGTGTTCTCTACCTTTTTTCGGGCATTATTTTTTATCCTTTTTAGCTCTTCTCTATTGGCATCTAACGACTTTATAGCTTTGCTGATCTCAGTAACTGAACCTGGGGTCACAACAAAGCCATTTTCTTTATCGTCAATTACTTCGGCCACCGCTCCAACGTCCGATGCGATAACAGCGACTTTCATAGCCATCGCTTCAAGGATCGATAAGGGGAAACCCTCTATCGACGAGGGGAGTATAAATATGTCAGCAGCACTAAGATATTGCGAGACCTCCGGCTGGTAGCCTAGATATTGGATATTTTTGCTTTTGATATCGGTTATCATTTTCTCTACCTGTCGGCCCATTGGTCCATCGCCAATCACAAAGAACTTAAGATCTTCTAGCTTCTCTTTATTTAAAAGATTATCGGCGATTTTACAAAATACATCCGGATTTTTTTCTTCAGATACTCTACCTATGAAGAAAATGGCGAGGTCATCTTTGGCCACTCCAAGCTCGTCACGCATATTATTTCTATTAAAAAGAGCCGGGTTATAAATCTCGTAACAGTTAATTCCGTTGGGTATAACCTCAATAGTTTTATTGGTTTTTAAGTCTTGCTCGTAGTGCTTTTTAACAGATTTATTATCCGTGCTAAAAGCATCGACGTATCCTTCGTTCTCGACAGAGCGAGAAAAATGTTCTGCCCGGTCATTAAACACAGTCACTACAACTCTAAGATTTGGGTGCCTCTTCTTAATCTCAGGCAGCATGTCAAAGAATGCGCTCGTGTGAATGACGTGCATAATATCGATGCCTCTTGTTTTGATGTAGTTTGAAACAAATTCCACATAATAGCCCGGGTCGTCGAATAGGTTTGTAAGGTGGTATATGTCATCAGACAATTCTTTAAATTTATATTCCCACTCATGTGCAGACTCTAGGCCAGTGACAAAAGATAAGTTATAGCTTTGCTCAATTTCTTTGCAGAAGTTGAGTATCAGTGTCTCTGCTCCGCCGAAGGTCATCCATGGCAGCGCCACTAGTATATTGGGCTTGTCGTTAGTTTTTTGAGCATAATGGCTTGGCCTATTAAGGTTAATGAGAGCCTGCGTGGGATCGACTACCCGAAAGACTTTTTGCTTTATCCTCCAGAGGTTTTTGATATTGGTGCGATATTTCGGATGAAGGTCTTTAATGCTCTTCATGTTGCGCCAGTGGATATCTTTATCTTCAACATATCGTGACTGCAAAGAAGTTCGATATTTAAACAATGGCTCTGGCAAGAGCCGTCCCCACCAACCTTTTTCTACCATGCTCAACCAAAATTCCCAGTCTTCATAGCCAATACCAGATTTATATCCTCCTGTCTCTTGCCACGCCTCCTTACGAAACTCGGCCGCTGTTATCACATTGTTGTTCCTGATTAAGCCTGCCGGGTTGAATTCTATATTCGTGTATTCCTTGTTAATTACCCCGAAATCTTGGCGGTTAGTCGTAACGAATGCAATCTCTGGACTAGCCTCTAACATCACCGTACATTTTTCTATAAAGTCTGAAGCTAACATGTCGTCGGAGTCTAGGCATATGATGTACTTACCATTGGCTTCGCTGATTCCTTTATTGCGTGCTGCAGCCACTCCTTCGTTTTTCTGGGTTATCACTTTTAGCTTCAATTCTGGCCCATTAATTTCTTTAAGTTTTTCAATACTCTTTTCCTCGGTCGAACCATCGTTAATAAGCAAGACTTCGAAGTTTGTAAAAGACTGACTCTTTAGTGAATCAATAGTGTCATCTATGGTGTCAGCTCGGTTATAATAAGGCACAACCACGGTCACTAGGGGTTGGCCAGCCTCCCACCTTTCGTTATCAACTAAGAGAATACTCGCCGGAATAGGTGCACCTAAGTTTAAGACCTGGTTGCCAGCCTTTTTAAGAGCCAGGCGAACTGGCCGGGGGACAAATGGCGCGACCACCACTCTGGTTTTATGAGAACTCTGCTTGATAGATCTTTTAAGAGCCAGGCGAACTGGCCGGGGGACAAATGGCGCGACCACCACTCTGGTTTTATGCAAAGTACGTCTCGGCAGCTGTGGTATGGATTTGACAGACTTTCGAGCTGAGCCCACTAGCTCGCGGGTTTTTATTATCTTGCCCAGTACCCGCGCATTTTTCATTGCGTGAAGCTCGTCCCTCAGTTTAAATACTTTTTCTCTTAATTCTAAAACCTCGTCTTTATACGCCTCTAGCTCCTCGATTGACTTGTCCTTTTCAGCGATTGTATCGTGAAGCTCTCTGATCTCCTGTGCATCTCTTATAATCAACCCGTCTGCATTATCTTTAAAAAGCTTGGGATGGAGTCTATAGAGGTCTTTATAAATTGTAGTGTGTTCAGACTTAGCCCCTGTTAACATTGACCCCTCCCTAATTCGATAGTAGAACAGAGGTTCTTTAACTACGGCCCATTTATAACCCTTTTCGACGATACTCAACCAAAAATCCCAATCTTCATAGCCACCGATTGGCATTTTTTTATAGCCGCCAACTTCCTCCCATATGTTTCTCCTAAACATCGAACCAACGTGCACAATATTGTTCATTAAGAGCTCTGGGACGTTATAGTCTTTTGTTTTCCAAACGTTCTTACGAGCTCCAAACTCCTGTAACCAAGTAGTCGCGAAAGCAATTCCCTCGCCTCTGCGATCCAGTAGTCCGGCGGCTTTTTCTATATAGGTCGGAGCTAACATGTCATCGGCATCAAGACAGACTATATACTCACCTTTGGCCTGCTTGATACCGGCATTCCGGGCTTCTGCCAGACCGGCATTTTTTTGTCTGACGAGTTTGTACGGCTTAATCTCTTCAATTTTTCTTAATGCCTCAAGAGTCGACTCCTCGTTTGAACCATCATCAACGATAATAATTTCCCAGTCTGTGAACGTCTGCGCCTCAACAGAAGATATCGTGTCTTCAAGATACTCCCCGAGGTTATAGCAGGGTATAACTATGCTGACTTTCATTTTTTAATAAGCCTCATTAATTTTGTACTTGCTATCCACCGTCTTGAACTCAGAATCGAATTTAAATGTTGGTTTTGTGACCAATAGGCTTGTTCCATGTGTTTTAACATTTTATTCTTGAGCGTCAGGTCTTCGACTTTCATCTTTATATCCTCGATATAATTATATGCTTGCTCATAGGCTCTTACCGTTTTTCCGTTGTCGCATTTCTGCAAAATCATAATATCGTCCAAGTACCAAATTGGATTTTTAATATTTTTTGCCAAATTGTCTTTGAACTTTTCGGTTAAGACTGCATCTAAGCAATATCTAAATTTACTGAACTTATCTAGCCAGTACTTTCTCGGCTGTAAGTTGATGTGGACTATACCTGCCTTTTCTGGCTGTGCAGCTGTAAACAAAATAGTGCTAGCCCCGGTGCTGGCAATATTTTCTATTAATAAGTCAGCATATTTCTCTTCAATCCGTTCTGCGACCTCAAAACAAAGTGCTATATCGCATTTTTCAAGCCCATGGAGCTTAGTTAAATCAGCTCTTTTGACATATTGTCGCACTTCTTTATCAACGTATTGTTCAAAACCTTCCACCGCATCAACTCCCCAGACCTTTTTACCCAGGCCGTGAAGATAGGCTATCATGTGGCCGTTGCCACAGCCGATATCGCCATACGATCCACCGTCTATGTTTTTATCTATCCACTTTGCGATGGCATTATAATCAGACCGCCAAGCCATACGCTTTTTAAGTAAGATCCCGTAATAGCGCTTCATGTCTTTATTTAGCTTGAACTCGTAGCCATCTAGGGTAAATCTCTGCATGGTATTTGCTCCTGACAATTTAGGGCTTCCCGGACTTAAGAGACGACACCTTCCCCTTTGGTCTTTGGGCAAACCCCCAAACCATAACTGGGTAATCCTCGTCATTGATCAATGAGTGTCTTTCTTCATCGTATTTCGGCCAGTCTTCTAAGTTGGCAATCATGCACTCCTTATTGCCCCAAGAAAATGTTTCTACATTGGTATAGCCTCGTTTTTCCAAGAAAAATTTGAGAGCCTGTCTGGTCCAGCGCCACATATCTAAGGGCGAAGGGTGGTATTTGATCATAAACGGAACCGTGATTAAAAATGTCCCGCCCGGCGTCAACATTTTTAGAATATTCTCGGCGGCCGCTTCGGGATCTTCAATATGTTCAAACACCTGGGAAGCGATAATAAGATCAAACTGCTCATCGGTTACCTGCTTGCAAATATCAAAATCGGGGAAAGCTAAGCTTTTATAGGATTCAAAACCAAAATCTTTCCACTCCTTGCCGGATATTTCCAAAACTTTTAGATTTTTATAGGGCATCTTTTTAACTCGTGCTTCCACGTCGACGTTCATCACTTGCCGGCACCACATATCAATCATGAAGCTTCCCCCTCCGTATTCTTTTTTGCTGTTGTCACCTTACGATCGGTTTTCCTTAGAGCTCTAATGTTTATCTTGGGAGTCGAATCAACCAGCCCCCAATAGAGCCTTGGGCCTATCACATTTATCTTAAATGCATTGTTAAGATAGTCTATGTCTTCGTAGCCGGTTGATGTCATAGTTGCAATCTCATATGAAACATAGTAAGTCCCAGGGTTTAGCGGGAGCCTATCTTTAAAGATGACTTCGACTGTCTCGCCTTTTTTTATCTCCTTAATGGATTGTCCGGCCGTGTAACTATTTAGGCCAAAAAGATTCACTTGAGGATCTTTCCTAAACATAACCCCCGTTGAGCAGTTTTTTACAGTTTCCTTGGCTTTAATTACTAGTCGAACACTGAACTCCTTACCGGTAACGAACTCAACCGTTTCTTTATTGTTGTGGTCGGTAATTTCATGCCTAGTTATCATGGCCTTGCCGTTGCCCAAACGCTCGATAGTATCTTCTCCCTTTATATTTTCGACTTCTGTCCTAACCTTGTCTCGCTCAAAGTTAAGTTTGTTATATTTGTCGATGGCTTTTTCAGAATCACCGTTGTACAAAATTCGCCCCTTATCCAAAACTGCAACCCGGTCGCAAAATTGACGTACATAATCCATTGAATGAGAAATAAAGATTATTGTTCGTCCTGCTCGTTTCAGCTCTTCAAAAACTTCGATGCTTTTCTTCTGAAAGTTGGCGTCTCCTACCGCCAGGACTTCATCAATCAACAGAATGTCACTCTCCGCCCTAATGGCAATAGAGAACGCTAGACGCACTTGCATACCGGAAGAATAGTTCTTCAATTTTTGGTCCATAAACTTTTCAAGTTCGGCAAAATCTACTATATCGCTGTACATAGCCTTCATCTCTTTGCGGTTAAAGCCCAGCAATGCCCCGTTTAAGTAGATATTCTCCCGGCCAGTTAGTTCGGGATTAAAACCTACCCCTAGCTCGATAAATGGCGTCAAAAGTCCATTGACCTCAACCGTGCCTGTCGAAGGCACGTAAATGCCAGCAAGTGTTTTTAGTAGCGTACTCTTGCCGCTGCCATTTCGGCCGATAATACCAAAAAATTCGCCCCTCTTTACTTCAAATGAGACATTGTTAAGGGCTTTTTGAACTTCATAGCCCTTTTTACGGCCAGCAAAATTGACTATGGCCGACTTTACCGAGGTGTTTTTCTCGCGAGGCAGTTTAAAGACTTTGGTTAAGTTATCAACTTTTATAATTGGGTCCTGCATCTTATATATTCTCCGCGAAGTACTTTGACTCTTTACGGAAATATTGGAAACCCAGCAGAAAAACGACAATAACCATAATGAAAGGTATAAATTCGTACCAACCACCGCTAAACACCTGATATATAGTCCTTGACTGATGAGTCACAACTGAATAACGGGCGTCCTGGATTGCCTGAGCCATTGGATTTAGCATTATAACTTCTTGCAGTTTTACGTTTGTAATTCTTGTGATCGGATAGATAATCGGTGTCATATAAAATCCTGCTTGCATAATCACTTCCCAGATGTAGTTAATATCTCGGTACTTAACGTAAGCAGAAGATAGTAAAAGAGATACTCCAAGAGCAAAAATATAAACCTCTACTAAAATAGCTGGTAACCAAACAGCTGTACTGAGTAAGCTTACGTGGTTAATTACTAAGAACACAGTGACTACTATTAAGTTCAGGGCTAGGTTGATAAGAGACGAGATACTGCTCGAGAAGATTATTATCCACTTTGGGATGCCAATTTTCCTAATCAAGTCACCCCTCCCAACAATGGAACCAATACTGAGCGAGGTCATTTCGTTAAAGAAGTTCCAGATCACGATCCCAAGCAGTAGGTAGACCGGAAAATGCTCTACACCTTTGCCCACCTTCAAGAAATTGACAAAAACAACGTACAAAATCAGAAAAAGGAGCAGTGGTCTCAAAAGCGACCAAGCATAGCCCAGGACCGAGCCCTGGTATCTCAGTTTAAAATCAGTCCTAACGAGTTCAGAGATTAATGCGCTGTTTCGCTTTGTAAAGTATCGCATTCTTATAGATTATAGCTTTTACGAAGCCCTCTCGTATAGGTTAAACTGTGATTAATGGAAAAATTCTCCCTGCCGGGCAAAAAAATACTGATGATACGCAATGCCTATAGTTATGATTTTGGTGGTGGTGAGCGTATGCCAGTAGATATAGCAGCTGAACTGACATTGCTTGGATTTAACGTTCTTATAGTCTCTCAATCTAAGAAATTGCTAGACTATGCCAGCAGTAAAAATATCAAATCCATCAGGGGTTGGTGGTGGTCCCATCAGAACTGGAGCGGTTATAGGGTAGTCTTCACGCCAGTTTACTTTATTTGGCAGTTGCTGCTAATGGTTTGGTACTTGACCCTTTTCATAAAACACCGTCCTCAAGTCATACACGCTCAAAGTAAAGACGACTTTATCGCTGCCACTCTTGCGGGTAGAATGCTGGGTAAAAAGATAGTGTGGTCCGACCAGGCTGATTTGAAATATATTTATCACAATGTTTTTACATGGAACAAAAATCCTGTTGGGAAACTGGTTTGGCTATGCGGCAAGCTGGCCAGTTGCGTCATTCTAACCAGCCAAAGTGACAAGTTCCTAATTGAACAAGCTGTAAATAGAAAACTGCCCAAGCAGTATCGGATAGTTTATAACGGCATCCCAGACCAGCCAGAGCTTATTAATAAACAGCGTAGTGGCAAGATAACAGTCTTTGCTGCAACTTCTAGGCTGGTAACCGCCAAAGGTATTGGTGAGCTAATAGAAGCTTTTAAAAGACTTTCCAAAGAACACAGTGACATTGAATTATGGCTATTCGGCGAAGGCCCAGAAGAAACTAAATTCAAAAAAATGGCGGAGGGAGATGATAGGATTTTCTTCAAAGGCTTCCCAAGGAATACCCTTGAGCAAGTTGCAAAAGCGGACATCTTTGTACACCCCAGCTATTTGGAAGGTTTCAGTATTTCACTTATAGAGGCTGCGATGCTGGCAAAGCCAATCATCGCCTGCCGGGTTGGTGGCAACCCAGAAATTGTTACCAGTAACGTTAATGGCTTTTTAGTACCAGAAAAAGATGTTGCTGCGCTGCAAGCAGCCATGGAGACACTAGCAACCGAAAAAGACTTACGAGAGCGCTTCGGCAAAAAATCACGCGAGTTGTATGAAGCTAACTTTGAACTTAGTAGGGTGGTTAAAGAAGAGTATTTGAAGATATATGCGTAAGAATAAAATAGTTTTATTGTTTGACGCTAACCCACTTGTCTCACAACAAAAAAGTGGAGTTGGTTATTACACATATAGGCTCGTAGATCAGTTAGCCAAAAGCGCCCCTGAACAAGTAGAGCTAGTCGGTCATTATTTTAACTTCCTTGGCCGTAAAAAACCTGATCTGCCAACCAACAAAAATATTTCTTATAAGAGTTCCTGGATCCTGCCTGGCAAAATTTTATCCCTATTACGCAAGGTCGGCTTGCAGTTACCCATAGAAATACTTTTCAAAAGACGAGGCGACGTTGCTCTGTTTACTAACTTTGTTTCGTTACCAAGCTTGCTGCCGATTTCAAAGATTACTGCCGTACACGACTTATGTTATATTGATCACCCAGAATATATGCAGCCTGCTAACCAAAAATTTCTTATGCGCTTTGTATCAAAATCTATCAAAAAATCGAACTTGATCCTAACTATTTCAGAAAGTACTAAGAAATCAATCGAGAAACATTATCCGGTTCAAAATAAAGATATTTTAGTCACTCCCATCCCCCCGCCAGCTTCTACTAAGGTTGGTACTCGACCCAATAATTTGAGTTGGACTGGTAAATATATCTTGTTTGTAGGCACGCTCGAACCAAGAAAAAACTTTATTGCCCTAGCAAGAGCCTATGCTCTACTTCCGACTCACATTAAAGACGAATACGCATTAATGCTTAGTGGCAGTTTGGGCTGGAATATAGATGATGATATGAGTGAAATTGAAGCCTTAAGATCTGACGGTAACAACATTATTATCACAGGATATGTGAGCGAGGTTGAAAAAAATTATCTTTATAAACACGCTTCGCTCTTTAGCTTGCCGTCACACTATGAAGGCTTTGGCATGCCTATCCTTGAGGCGATGAGCTTTGGCATACCTGTAGTTGTGAGCGATATTGCCGTTTTCCATGAAGTTGCAGATAACGCAGCTGTCTATTTCAACCAAAATGACTCTAACGATATCGCTAAAAAACTACTCGGGGTTTTAACAGACGACAAGCTCCAGGCCACTTTAAAAAAGCAGGGAGAAATCGTGCTTAAAGAGTACAGTTGGCCGACAGTAGCCAAAGATGTAGTTAGCGCAATAAGCAAACTGGTCAATAAAAGAAAGTTTTAGAAGATTATGAAGATTTTGGTTACAGGCGTTAACGGATTTGTCGGGCATCATCTTGCCCACAGCCTAAGGTCTAAGGGCTGTGAGGTCTACGGAGTTGGTCTCCAGCCAACCCCCGCAGAAGAACTAAAAGGAATTTTAAGCAAGTATTTCAGTCTTGATCTCAGTGATCTTGATCGGGTCAGACAGTTACCGCTCGCCAAACTTGACGGAGTAATAAGTTTAGCCGGCCTTGCCGATGTAGGCAAATCATTCAAAGAACCTGAAAAATACATGGAAATTAATACTTCGGTTGTATCCAACATTTCCCAATGCTTGATTGAAAGTTCCGATAATGCCGTAAGACATCTAGCCATTAGTAGCGGGGCGGTTTACAACTCAAGTCAGACACCGCCCTTCAACGAAGATTCAGAAGTTGATTCTACTAGCTCTCCCTACGTTAAGAGCAAGCTTGCTATGGAAAAACTTTGCCAAGGGCATAGAGCCCAGGGATTAGACGTTATAATTGCCCGCCCTTTTAACCATATTGGTCCGGGCCAGGAGGTTGGCTTTTTGTTGCCAGATTTGGTCACTCAAATAAAAAAATCATTACTAGATGGTGCGCCCATTATGGTTGGTAATTTAGATACAAGACGCGACTACACCGATGTCAGAGATGTGGCCAATGCTTATAGTTTGTTAATTATGAATAAACCTTTAAAGAGTTTTGTTTATAACGTCTGCTCTGGTAAGAGTGTTGCTGGCAACCAAATTCTAGACACGGTATTAGATGTTTTGTCTAAAGATAAGAAGCCTCAAGTTATTGTAGACCCCGGAAGGTTCAGACCTTCCGATGCACCAGAACTATTTGGTAGTCCTCATAGGCTGCATGCAGAAACTGGTTGGCAAACATCTATAGACCTAAACCAGACCATTCATGATTTTATCCTAGGTAACGCAAGTTAGGCTTTGACTTTTTCTGATTCAAGACCCAGATCATACTCAACCATTTTCGAAACTAGGCCCTTAAAGTCTACTTGTCTTTTCCAGCCTAGAACAGTCTCGGCCTTTTTGGGATTACCTAGTAAGATGTCTACTTCAGCCGGTCGGAAAAATTCTGGGTTGATTTTGATTAGAGTTTTGCCTGAGGCTCTATCAATACCTGTCTCTTTCAATCCGGTGCCTTGCCATTTTAAATTTATGCCGACTTCTTTAAAAGCAAGTTCGCAGAATTCTCTAATCGAGTGGGTCTCGCCTGTCGCTAAAATATAATCATCTGGCTTATCTTGCTGTAGCATTCGCCACATGCCCTCTACATAGTCACCGGCATAGCCCCAGTCGCGCTTGGCGTCCATATTGCCAAGCTCTAAATGATCCTGCTGGCCAAGTTTAATCCGCGCCGCAGCCAAACTTACTTTTCTTGTCACAAATTCTGGGCCCCGTCGTTCGCCTTCGTGGTTAAAAAGAATACCGCAGCTGGCGTGTATGTTATAGCTTTCGCGGTAATTTTTGGTTATCCAGTGAGCATATAGCTTTGCTACCCCGTAAGGGCTCCGTGGATGGAAAAGAGCATTTTCGTCGTAACCTTTGCCTGGTCGGTTATAGTCTAGTCCGCCGAACATCTCTGAAGTTGAAGCCTGATAAAAGCGCACTGACTTACTGCCGCCAGTAAGTCTTATAACTTCTAGCAGGTTTAAAACACCCATACCTGAAACCTGTCCGGTAAGCTCAGGATTTTTGAACGAATAGCCCACATGACTAATAGCTCCAAGGTTGTAAACTTCATCGGGGTTAGATTCTTCAAAAGCCCTAAATAAGGATGATTCGTCCGTTAAATCGCCCTCGATTAATTGGACATATGGTTGTTCTGCTTCAACAGTCGCTCTTTTAGGATTGTTTTGACCCCTAATTAAGCCATAGACCCTATAGCCTTTTGAATCCAATAACTCCGCCAGATGATAACCGTCTTGACCTGTGATTCCTGTAATTAATGCATGTTTAGGCATTTTATCCCTTCGCTTATAGAAACATTTTACCAAAACTTCAATATAATGGTTGAAGGATGAAGATAATCATTGACGCTCGCGAGTCGGGTACTAGTACTGGGCGGTATATTGATAAGCTTGTGGAGTACCTCCATAAGCTTAAGCCAGATTTTGAGGTTGTTATCCTTACAAAACCGGCGCGCCTAGATTTTATTAAAAAAATCGCACCAACTTTTAAAGTTGTCGGGTCGGACTTTAAAGAGTTTAGCTTTGCCGAGCAGCTTAGTTTTGCCCGGCAACTATATAAGCTCCGAGCAGACCTAGTGCACTTTAATGCTCCTCAGCAACCAGTTCTTTATTTTGGACGGTCTGTTACTACCGTGCACGACCTTACCACCGCCCGTTTTAATAACCCCTCTAAGAACTGGCTGATCTTTAAGCTAAAGCAGCTGGTTTACCGCTTTGTGGTGTGGTGGGTGGCTCATAAATCAAAAAGGCTCATTGCTATCAGTAGCTACACAAAAAACGACCTGGCCCACTTTGCGCGCGTTAAGCAGGGCAAAATTAGCGTGACCCATGAAGCAGCCGATAAAATAACCGAGCCTGTCGAGCCCATACCTAAACTAGCTGGCAAGGCTTTCGTAATGTATGTTGGCCGACCCACACCGCATAAAAACCTGGAGCGGCTAGTGGCAGCAATGGAAGAGGTTAAAAAATCACACCCAGAAATTTTACTAGTACTAGCTGGTAAAACAGATAAAAATTATAAAAAACTAGAAGAATTTACAGATCGTAAAAACTTAACTAGTCAAGTAATTTTTACAGGATTTGTTACCGAGGGCGAGCTGCGTTGGCTTTATGAAAATGCACTAGCTTACGTCTTCCCGTCCCTGAGCGAGGGCTTTGGCTTGCCGGCCCTGGAAGCCATGGCCCATTCCCTGCCCGTTGTCTCTAGCAACGCCACGGCCTTGCCAGAAATCTATAAAGACGCGGCTGTTTATTTTGACCCCTTGGATTCTAACGATATGGCCGAAAAAATAATTAAGGTCGCTAGCGACCCTGCCCTGCGTAAAGACTTAATTCAAAAAGGTCTAAGGGTATCAGCCAGCTACTCTTGGCAGCATATGGCCGAACAAACTCTTAAGATTTATAAAGACGCCCTAAAGTAGGTTATTCTTCTTTTTCTTCGTCGGCGTCAGAGGTTTTTTCTTCTGCTTCTGTTTTGGTTGACAGCGCCAGTGGTTTTAGCACGATGTGGCGGTCGCGGCCAAAGCCGACAGATTCAGTGCTGACACCAAAATCTTCGGCTACTTTATGGACTGTGCGCCGGTCGGCTGGGTTCATCGGCTCTAGCTCTTTTTCTTTACCAGACTTTTGGACTTCGCGGAACCAATCTTCGGCCTGTTTCCCTAGGCGGTCAGCCCTTTGCTTTTTATAGGCGGCAATGTCGACATTCACGCGGGTATATTTAAAGCCCTGGTTCTTCAATGCTGAACTTACAATTTGCTGCAAAGAGCGAATGGTGTCGCCGTGATTACCAATCAAAAAACCGTTTAGATGCGTAGACGGTACATCTAGCTCGATAACCTCGTGATCTTCGGTGGTGGCGTAAATGTCGCTATTTAAGCCAAAGAAGCTGATTAAATCCTCTAGATATTTTTTGGCGTAAAGTATGGCCTCTTCTATATCATCGTAGTTTATCTCGCTCACTTTTTCCTCCTTTTTTTAGAGGTTTTTTTGGCCTTTTTGTTTTTACGCGGCGTAACTTTAGATTCAATTTTAATAGGCGCTTCGACCACGGTGTCAGCTTTCTTGACATCTTTATTCAAGATTCTCCCCTGTTGGATATAAGCTACAACGCTGCTAGCGAGCCAGTAAAGCGGTAGAGCGACAGCTAGGCGCAAGGAGATGAAGAGCACCATGAAAGGTACCAGGTATTGGATGCTTTTGCCCGTAGCGGCGTTCATTTCGGCAGAATCGGCCTGTTTACCTTTGCCTGCATCTGACAAGATGGAGCGCAGGCTGCGGGCATCAGGGTCTTGTGGCATTAGCTGCTTACTTTGGAAGTACTGGCTGATGGCGCTGGCCACCACAATAACCATGGCCGCTAGATATATACCGTGGGGCTCTATGGCGGTACGAGTTAAGTTAACGAGGCCAAACAGCGAATCGTCAAAACGGTTGATGTTATGGGAGATAGTCTGCATCCACGGCAAGTGGTGCATAAACCCATAAGAAAAGGTAACTATTTGGTGCGGGTCTTTGATTATGCGCCTTAGGCCACTATATAGACCAAGCAAGATGGGCAGCTGGACAATCAGGATGCCAATCGAGGCAAAGGGGTTAATCTCTTTTTCTTTATAAAGCTCCATGGTGAGCATTGACTCTTTTTGGCGGTCACCCTTGGTAGCAGCTTTGATTTTTTTAATTTCTGGCGCCAGTTCGCGCATGGCTTTGGCTTGGTTGATTTGTTTTTTGACCAGTGGCCACATCAGAAGACGAATAACGACGGTGAAGACTATAATCGACAGGCCAAAATTATGGCCGGGCAAAATAGCATAAATAAAAACCAGGAGGTTAAAAATCGGTTGGACGACAATAGTTGTAAACATGGATTAAAACACCTTTATTCTAGCTAACTATAGCATATCAACGGTGTTAGGGTCGGCGGTTTTAAGTTTTTAAGACACCAGCTGCCCGGAGCTGTTTTCTAACCTGACTGGTTAGTTCTTTGCTGGGAGCATCAAGTAGGGTCTCGTGAAATACGGTAATAACAATATCGTGCGGGCTCACAATGGAGCTTTCTAGTGAGCGCACGGTTTCATACAGTCGGCGGCGAATGCGGTTACGCGAAACTGCCGATTTACTAACCTTTCGACTAACCACAACTGCTAGGCGGTAACTAGTCCGCTTGGTGTTAGGCATAGTTTTTATAGCAAAAAGCGGCCCCCTGACAGTGGAGCCGTTGCGATAAACAAAACGCAGGCTACCGTATCCGTGAAACCTATGCTTCCTGCTAATCATCTTTTGTAATTATTTAGTGAGAAAGTCGGACGCGGCCTTTGTTGCGGCGGCTCTTAAGAACATTGCGTCCGGTGCGGTTGGCCATGCGCTTCAAAAAGCCATGCTCTCGGGAGCGCTTTTTTTTCTTTGGCTGAAAAGTTCTTTTTGGCATACGTCTACTTTAGCATATTTAAGGTGTTTTTATGAGCTTTTAAGCTCGCTAGCACAAACTTATCCACGTAGTACCCATGTGTTTTTAACGACACGCTAAGTTACAACAATAATTCACAAAAAAAGGCCGGCTTATCCACCACCACTCCCTAACTATCCACAGGTTTACAGATAGGATTTCCGAGTGTGTATAAAGCCCTCTCTGAACGCCTTGTTATGGACGGCAAATGTAGTTTTTTTTGATTAACCTGTGGAAAAGTTACATTTATAGGATTATAGTTAGTGATTATCGACTCTAATAAAAGAGTGGTTTTAAGGGGCAAAAACAAATCATGCAAGATACTGCGTTATGGCAAGCAGTTTTGGGCGAAATCGAGCTTAGTATTTCAAGGGGTAACTTTGTTACCTGGTTTAAGAACACTCAACTTCTGCGCAATAGTAATGAAACGGTGGTGATTGGTGTGCCAAACGTCTTTATAAAGAACCAGCTTGAAACCAAGTTTAATGACCTGATCTTGCAAATCTTGGACAAAAACGGCATTGTGCCCTCGCAAATTGAGTATAAGATTCACACCGGCATAAACCCCCAGCCCACCCTTGATGAGCCCGTAGTACTAAAAAATCCAGGTAACAGCCCTGCGGTCGCACGGCCAACCCGCTCTAATGGTAGCCATTCTTACCGCCAAGGCTTAAACGAGCGTTATACTTTTGATAATTTTGTTGTTGGTGCGGGCAATGAGCTAGCTTACGCGGCTTGCCAAGCGATTGCTGCAAAACCCGGCACCAAGTACAATCCCCTCTTTATATATGGTGGGGTTGGGATAGGTAAAACTCACCTAATCCAGGCGGTTGGTAACGCCGTGCTTGCTGCCAAACCTACTGCCCGAATCGTCTATGCCTCTACTGAGCAGTTTGTTCAGGAATTTGTTGATGCGGTTAGATTCAAGAAGAACACTTCTGATTTTGCGGACTTTTACCGCAGCGCCGACGTTTTGATTGTTGATGATGTTCAGTTCTTGGCTGGCAAAGAACGTGTCCAGGAAGAGTTCTTCCATACTTTTAACGCCCTTCATCAAGCTAATAAACAGATTATTATGAGTTCCGATAAGCAGCCTAAAGACATCCCAACACTAGAAGAGCGCTTGCGCTCTCGCTTTGCCTGGGGAATGACAATTGACATGCAAATACCCGACTTTGAAACTCGCTGCGCTATTTTGCAGACCAAAGCCAGTGGCCACATTGAATTGCCGCGTGACGTTATGGAATTTTTAGCAGGCCGCGTCCAGAGCAACATCCGCGAACTCGAGGGTGCTCTAAATCAAGTAATTGCTTATTGCGAGATGCGCGATACCGAGCCAACACTCGAGATGGTGGCGGCCATGTTTGACATTGAGCGCACCCGTCCAAAGCATATGACGGCTCGAACCATTATTGAACGGACGGCTAAGCACTTCCAAATACCCATGGAAGATATCTTAGGCCCGAAGCGCGATAAAGATATCGTGGTGCCCCGCCAAATAGCTATGTATATGTTAAGAAGCGAACTGCATCTAAGCTTTCCTAAGATTGCACATGAACTTGGCCGTAAAGACCATACTACCGCCATCCACTCCATAGAGAAGATACAAAAAGCTATTAGCTACGACGGACCGATCAAGCAGTATGTGAGTGAACTACGGGAGAAACTTTATGCGTAAGACCTGCGAAGAACTAGTGGATAAAAAGCGCAGAACCCTAGCACAAATCCGCTACTTAATCACACGATACGCACAGGCGCTGTTAGAAATTTTACGAACTACTAGTTTTGTGCTCTTTTTAAGCACCACTAAACCACAGCTTTTAAAAAATTTTACCCAGCCATATGCGCCTAATTTTTCCCAGTTAAATAAATACTTTTACCCATTATCCACTGTGCCTAATATAACTATGAATTAAATAAAAGGATATTAATAGTAATGAAGCTTCAAGTAACTCAAGCCAATTTAAACAAAGCACTTAACACAGTTGCCCGAATTGCTAATACTAGAAATACCTTGCCAATTTTAGCTAATGTACTTTTAAAAGCCGAAAATAACCGTTTAAGTATTGCTGCAACTAACCTCGATATTGCCATCACCCATTTCGTGGGTTCAAAGATTGAAAAAAACGGTGCCATAACTGTTCCGGCCCGCTTAATGCAAGATTTTATTAATAACTTACCAGACGGTGTAATCAGCTTTGACCTAGAAGACAATAAACTAAAAATTACTACCGACCAATACCAATCAATTATTAACGGTATTAACGCCGACGACTTCCCTTCTATGCCAGCTATAGCTGGCGGTGTAAAATGGAAAGTAGCTACCGTAAAACTTAAAAAAGCTCTGTCGCAAGTAGTCTTTGCGGCCAGTCCTGACGATGCTCGCCCGGTTCTAACTGGCGTATATTTTTATAACTCCGACGGCGAAGTTAAGCTGGCTGCAACCGACAGTTACCGCCTGGCTGAAAAAAAGTTAGGCAAGGAAAAGGATGAAGTTAACTTTCTATTGCCTGCCAGCGCTGCCCAAGACTTGCTGCGCATAATTGATGATACGGTAAGCGAAGTAAGCGTTACGCACGATGACCAACAGGTCTTGTTTGAGGCTGGAGAGGTTAGTTTAGTCGCCCGCCTCATAGAGGGAAATTACCCAGATTACGCCAAACTCATCCCAGCTAAATTCTCAACGGTAGCCAAACTAAAGAAAGCTGATTTTGTAAACATCGCCAAAGTCTCTAGCCTATTTGCCCGCGAAAGTGCCGGCAGTATAACCATCAATGCCGACGCCGATGAGGGCAAGATCAGTATCAATGCCATAGCCAGTCAGCTGGGCGAAAACACCGCCTCAGCAGCAGCCGAAGTCAGCGCTAGTGGCGAAGTAACTCTAAATTCCCGCTACTTAATTGATGGGTTAAACGCTTTTTCTAGCGCCGAGGTAGAGTTTTGTTTTAACGGTAAACTCGAACCATGTATCTTGCGTAGCTCGAGCGAGCCCGAGTACTTGCATCTAATTATGCCTTTGCGTAGCTAGCAAAGTCTGAGCAAGTTCCGTTAAGCTAAAGATAATGATTACTTCCCTGCGTCTTCAGAATTTCCGATCCTACCGTGATAGTTCGTTCGAGTTTGATGATGGCGTAAATATTGTAGTCGGGCCGAATGCCACAGGTAAGACTAATCTTTTGGAGGCTATCATCGTCCTGGCTAAGGGTGGTTCTGCCAAGAATAAAGACCTTGAGCTAATTCGCCATCGAGCAGCCTGGACAAGGCTTGATGGCTTGTTCGAGAACCAAACCAGGACACTGAAGATCCAAACAATGGGCGATAAATTAGAAAAATCCTTTATCCTTGACCAAAAGCCCCTAAAACGTTTGCGACTAGATAGCACCCTGCCGGTAGTGTATTTTGAGCCCAATCATCTAAACATGATTACTCGTGGCCCAGAGCAAAGGCGGGAGTTTTTTGACGACCTACTTGAGCGTAGCCAGCCGGGCTACAAGGGCTTACTAGCCAGCTACCGCCGGGCCCTCGCCCAGCGTAATTCACTCTTAAAATACTCGCGAGCCTCGGCCGAAAGCCAGCTATTTGTCTGGAATATAAAACTGGCAGAACTGGGCAGTAAAATTGCCCAGGCAAGATCTGAACTTATAGCCGAGTTTAATAAAAAGATAAGTAACACCTATAGCCATATATCCCAAAAAAAGAGCAAAGTTCTAATTGAGTATTGCCACCAATTCCCAATCGATTCTTATGCCACGCGAATGGTCGCCCAACTTGAAAGGGATAGCCAAAAAGATTTAGATAGAGGGTTTACCTCTAGCGGGCCCCACCGCGAAGACATAAACTTTTATCTTAATAAACATCTTATTGGTCCTCATGCCTCGCGTGGAGAGACCAGGAGTCTAATGTTAGCCCTAAAAAGTCTTGAGCTTGAGCTGATCGAGAAAGCCCGTAATCAAAAACCCCTATTTTTACTAGACGATGTTTTTTCTGAGCTAGACGGTTCGCGTCGTCGGGCACTTGTTGAACTACTTGCGGGCTATCAGGCTATATTAACTACCCCAGACACAGATCTGGTTATGCAGTATTTTGGCAAAAACCACACGCTCATAGCCCTGCAGTGACTACATATGCGGCATGACATCGGTCATTATACAGTTGTGGACCTTATTTTTTACGTCAACAATTTGCAGTTTTTTGTCGGCAAAGCCACGCGAGCTATTAAATGACGATGTTATGAAAGGATAGTTACTTGGGTCTCCTGCTTTTTTCATAACTCCTGCCGGTTGCCCGTCGCATGCATAAGAACTCAAAGCTCCTATTTCTTCAGCGTAAGCTATATCTAAGAATTGGGTTTTTTTACTCTCTGTGTCATAGGCCAGGGCGAACATTCTATCATGTTTTCCAACCTTGTACATAAAAAGTGCTGGCTGAAACATTATGCCCTCTACGGTGTGGTTGGTAGCTGCACTGGGATCGTATCCCTGAAATGGACTACCAAAATAATCATAAGCTCTCGGCGCGTCCGTAAAGTCAATTGCAGCCAACTTTTTAGTTGGCTTATGCACAGCCAGTACACCATACCAACGCACCATCTTAATATCTCTGGCATTAAGGATATCATTAGCTTCCTGTTGGATCGAGCTTGAGGTGGTGAGTATATCACTAAAGGCCACACCTGTGGGCAAGAGTTGAGGCTTGGGTTTTTTGTCCTTTTCTAAGCTTAGAAGGTGTCGCGCACTGTCGGCGGCAGTAGCCGTTGGCACATTAGCCGTTGGAGCAGCTTCTGAGCTGGCAGACTGGGCTTTGCCGGCAAACGAAGCAAAAGCCAGGGCGCTGGTTGCTACTGCCCCGCTCTTCATTGCCAAACCGCGCCAGTTACGTGGCTTTTTAGTTGTTTCTTTAGTGTTTTCTTCTGCTGTTTCGCTCATTTTTATTTACTGCTTACCTTGAGTTGAATCTATCATTTATGGGCCGACTGGTCAATATTTGGCCTAGTGGGGTGGGACATAATAGTCGATCTGATATTTAGTGGGGTCGAACCCCTTAGATTTAATATAAGCCACTGCAGCTTGCTGACGCTCGGTGATTCGGGTCTGCAAAGTAGTAGTGTCGACTCGGTAATCGGCGTCGTATAAGACTACATCAATCTTAACTACCAATGTTCGTTTACTGCTAACAGCGTCTACCGGCCCCCTGAAAGTTGCGTTTATATTGTAGCCAGTCGTCCCATAGGGCAGTATTGTTAAGATTGGGTCGGCAGTAGCGCTCTGGGAAAACTGGGCCTGTTCCCGCGCTAGTTCCTGCTGCTGCTTTTGGTGAGCACCATGAGTATGGATAATTGCCAATGCAAACAAGCCAATAACTGCTACTATTGCCGCGGTAGAGATCAAGAAAAATTTCCTAGAAGATGTATCCATATTGCTTAATCCGGCGACACGAAGCCGCTAACGTCCCCTCCATCGTTAAAACTAACCGGGCCATATTGGGTTACTTTTGATTGGTTAAAGTCTCCCCCACCCTGGTTGCCCCCCACGAGTGTCATTTGGTCGCCGCTGACCCCTACTACTATATTAACGTGGTGGTCGTTAATGTGGATAGCTAAGTCGCCTGGTTGTGGGGTATAGCCGCTAACGTCGTGCCAGTGGAAATTTTGATTCTTATTGCCTATATCGTGAATGGTGGCTACAGCTGATACACTGCCGCTCCCGTCGGGGGTTAACGGATAGCCGGCCTGGGCATACACCCAGCTAGCAAAGTCGGCACACCAATCTTCTTTGCGGTTTTGACTATAGGTTAGATAGCCTGAGCCTGCGCTTAGTTGCCCACTTGTCCATTTTTGGAGCTCTTGGTTAGCGGTACAAACGACCTGTTGGCGCACACCACTTAGATCTGCAGTTGGGTTACTGGTGGGGTCCTGTATGCAGTTGCCAGAAGCGCAGCCGCCGCCAGACATGGCTCCGTTCAGAGCCGCATAGACTAAAAATCCGCCAAACTGGTCGGTGCTGGCGGGTCTTGCTATACCTACTCCAAGTGATTGGAGCCAGCTTGTAGCTTGGCCAGAGCCGTTATCGCGCTTGGCATCGGCCAAGTTCATAACATAGGGCGAGCCTTCTGCGGCTTGGTTAGCGGCGCTAAAACCTAAAGCCTTAGCCTGTTGGGCATATAGGTCCGGTAAGCCATTATATTTACCCAAGGCTTCTTTAATGGTAGCGTCATCGGGACTGACGGATAAGCTAGGCTCGATAGTCTTTAGAAAATTAGCAGCATCGAGCGTTTCTTGTAGAAACTGAGCTGTGGTGAGTGTACCGGAGTAGGTATAGTTTTTGCTCACTATTTGGTACTGGCCGTCAGGCCCAGCGTCGGCCGTACTTAAACTGAAGCCCGTTTCGCGGTAATGAACGGCAGCTAGCAGCTGCCAAGGAATTTTTACCTGCTGGGCCGCTTGTTCATAGACGGCCTGATTAGCAGCAACCTTTTTTAGCATATCGGCAGCCAGAATAGTTTTACCCGCATAATTAACATTGCTCGAGGAGCTGCTAGTAAAGGTACTAGCTGCACAGGCAGTGCTGTCGCTGTCGGTATCATAATAGTAAACGCCTTTATCGAAAATCTGTTTTTGGGCATCGGACAGAGCAAAGACTGGTGTAGCTAGCTGCACGCCAAGGATAAAGACCAGCATGATGGCGACAAGGGTAAAAATGGGTCTCTTGAAGAGTATTTTCATAAATTAGGGTGTTATACCGTTAAATTCAAAGTGCATATAGTCTTTGGGTTGGTGCCAGTTCCCTCCCCAGGTAAAACCGTGGTCTGAAAAAGCTTTAACATAGGCGTCGGGCATATCATGGGCCGTATCGGCGCCATTTTCTACAAACGGATTAGTGCTGGTGTTGATATCACAAGCAGCCCCATAAGTATGATAGCTGCGCAAACCAATGTTCGATTTGCCGTTATCGGAGTCAAAACGATAACAACCAATATCATTAATAGCATAATTGCTGCCGCTGGTTTGAATCTCTTGGGCGACCGCGCTCAAACAAGGCGCCACAGCTTTGTTTACTTGAACCGAATGTCCCAGAAAGCTGATATTGACTAGGTTAGCATCCATTGCTGGATGTGAGCTGGCCGAACCCGGGTCGCCAAAAATAGCTGCTAGCTGATCTTGGGAGTATTCAGACCCAACACCGTTAACAGAACCATACACTGGTTTGGTTACACTGCAGGTACCAGCTGCTGTAGTGGTTGAAGTGGAACTAGCTGAGCTGCTGCCAGAGGAGCTAGAGTTATAGCCGATATTAGTGCAGGCTTCTGAGTCGCCCTGGTAGCAGCTCATGCTCTCGGCCGACTCGGTGTCTAATATAAAGAAGCGCAGCCGCTGCCAATTAGTCGCGTCGAGGCCTGATGGGGCACTACAGTCACCGGGGTAACTATGTTTACTAGAAGCGTCGTTATTGTAGAGTTCGGGGGCGGAGTTGGCGGAGCTGGTTACTCCCCAATCGCCATTGGCATCAGGGCCGATATCTACGCCGAAACAATCCTTAGCCTTACTGATATAGTTTTGTCCGTCGGCTGAGGCGGCATTAGTAGCTGGGTCAATACCCAAAAACCCGGTAGTAGCCTGGCCAGTGTCCGGGTCGGTACAGCCGCCGACGACGTAGCAGGCATTTTGGTAAGGATTTTCAAATTTGGCATCGTTGAGTTCGCTCGAGCTAAAACCATAAATTGGAAAACCATAGTTGTAGGGTTGGCTGGCGGCCTGGGCCTTGGTGCTGAACAGCGAGCCTAGCGAGCCAAACAAATGGCCAATGTTCAAGAACGCCGAGCCGACCTTGGCAATGTTTTCACTGACACTAGGGCTAGAGTTATCAATTAGCTTAGAGATAGCTGTGCGCTGGTCTTGAGTATTAAACAGCCGGTAAGCGATGCTGTGGCTATTAAACTCTGCCTGGGACTCCTCGTTGGTTTGTTCTAGTAACGCAGATTGCTGCGAGGTGTTTAAAACTGTTCCGCCGGAGGCTACAGCCTGCTCGTTGGCAGCTAGCGCCGAGCCAAAATCTGCAGCCAGTCCCCTGTCGGCCCCCACCGGACTAGGGTTAATAGCGTGCCCGCCAACCCACAGGGCAATAGCTTTATCTAAAACTATTGTTTGCACGGCTCCTTTAAAAGCCTCGGTTAGGGGCGCTAGAATTTCTCCGCCAAAGAAGCTTATAGCCAGAGCGGCCCCACTGAACACAGGACTGCAAGCTACATGGATTGCACCTTGGTAGGGTTGTAGAAATGGGAAGGGCACTTGATTTGTGCCGATGCTTTTTAGGGTACTGTCTGGCTGGACGCCTTTGCCAGGGTTGCCAAGATTACTTTGAATTGAAGCGCCGTCTACCCAGGAAGTCTTTTTACCGCTGGAATCTACACCGTCAAGTTGCTGGGAAAGAACGCCCAAAGTCTGGATATCACCCGGTGGCTGGCCGCTTCTGACCTCTTCCCCGGCCGCTATAGTCCAGGCCGCTAGACGAATCAGGGGCTTAATTACCTGTTCTTGCTTGAGCTCAGGCGCCTTTTCGTTGAACGAGTTCAAAATACAAGCCGTCCCATAAATTAACGCACCGTTTACTAATCCACTTTTTAGGCTGAGCGCCGATTTGGCTACGGCAGCATCCCCCTCGCCGGAAGTAAGTGCCTTATCAAGGTTTTTGCCCTCTTGTATAGTCTGGTCGGCACTAGATGTGCCGCTGGCAGCCGAAGCTTTTTTATCGGGCGGTGCATTTTCGTCAGCAAGAGTAGTGTCGTTGGCGGTAATCTCGGTTGTACTGCCCTGGTCAATGGCCTGCTGCTCGGTCTGGTTAACTGCTTTTTTAAGTTCTAGCTGGGTTTCACCTTTAGTTTTTAAGTTCTTGATGGGGTGATAGGTTACACCGTCACGCACGATTAAAAGGCGTGCGCCGTTAGCCGCTGAAAGCTTATTAAGACCCTCGCTCCTAAGCAGATTGTAAGTTAACTTGACGTTCTCTAGCGGACTTAAATCGCGGGAACTAACTACAAGTTCACCCTTCAGGCCGGGGTTATGTTTGAGGGTATTGCCATCGATCACTTCCACACCATATTTATCTTTAATAGCGGTCTTAATATCTTCATCGTTCATTTGCGTACCGTCAGCGTTCTTAAATTTGGACTTATCGATCTTATAGCCATCGAAATTCTGGAAAACAGGCGAATAGGCCGAGGCTAGGCCTGAGCCACTTAATCTTTCTTCATACTTACTAGCCCACGCATTGGCAAACCGGCTAAGCCGGGTTTTCTCTAAATGGCCGTCCTTGGCGTACTTATAAAAACGAACTTCTTTTAAGAACCGTCCGTCTTGAGCATCGCTCTGGTTGGTGAAATGAAAACGGGTCAGTATTTGGGCAAAGTGCACAAGTTCTAAGGGCCCAGAAACACTTGTAAATAAAATAGCGCCAGTTACGAGCAGGGCGCCAATTGCCCCTCCGCCAACTGCTGCGCGCCGGCGACTTAAACGACCACGCAGGCTAAAGCGACCAATGGCTGCGCTAGCGCCCTTGCCTGTGTAACCGCGCTCAAATGCATTTTCGTGTTGGCCTGTGCCGATTCCCCCGGCCGGAGGCGCCCCGGTTGCATTTTCTTCACGCTGTTTAAGGTCTTGCTCGTCTGGCACTGCTCGCAGGTGCCCACCAGGCGCCTCGGACGGTGCATTGCCTTTTGTGTCATAGGTAGGGTCTGGCGCGGCTTGGATATTACCGCGCGAGCTAGCCGGGCCGCCGCCCTCGGCTCCACCCTCTAGGCCACGAAGATGGCTTCGTTGCTCTTCGTCATCATCTAATTGGGGCGCTGCATCCGCCATATTTTAGGCTCCGCTAGGTACTTCACTAGGTACTGTAGGCTCTTGTGGCGTGCGTGGCTGCTGCGGCACCGGGTTAGCGACCTGCGGCAAAGGTGCCGTTTCCGGCTCGACTGGCGGTGTTCCAACTGACGGCGTAGTCGTAATTAGTTCCGTCTCAGTGGGGCTAGCAATAATTTGCATATGGACGTGGTTTTGACCGGCGAAGAACAATCCTTGCCCGACTGGGAATTGACTCAAGCGTTTCTTTTCCTCGCTAGTTAGCTTAAATACATCGCTCAAAACGTCTACCGCCGTGGGCGACTGCTTAAGGAGAAGTTGCATACTAGCATTGGCCACAATTGCCCGGCCCATCCGGCTGGCCATAAAGTCTTCTACGTCCTGGGTTATGGTAGTAATACCCAGGTTATATTTACGGGCCCGTTTGGCAAGGCTAAACAGGAAGTTGGCGCTGTCTTCGTAGCGCATTAGTTGCCAGGCTTCATCAACGATTAGAATTCGTTTTTTCTTGTCGGCCTTAGTCTTATTCCAGATGTAATTAAGGACAATATACATGGCCACCGGCCGGAGCTCGTCCTCAAGATCGCGGATATTAAAGACAACCATCGAATTATTAACATTAACGTTACTCTGCTGGCTAAAGATGCCGGCAAAGGTACCAGTTGTATATTTACGCAGGCGTTGAGCTAGTTGCGGCCCGCTGCCACCCATGTGGAGCAAAGTGTCGTAAAGTTCGCTAATGGTGGGGGGTGTGCTGCCGTGGGTAAGTGGGTCGTTAGTTATGCCGGCTTTGGCGTAAGTCTCAATAAGAGCCGAATCAAGGTCGGACTCTTCGGCGGGAGTTAGGGCCGGGGCGACCACGTTGTTGCCCTGAGCTTCGGCTACGGCTCCGCCCATCATCAAACGAAGCAGACCGTGCAAGGTTATCAAGTTAGATCTAAGCGCATTGTCCGAATCTTCATTGTCGATAACTTTTGGCAAGTCAAACGGATTAATACGGGTAACACTGTTTAGGCTTAGGCGTACGTAGGCACCGCCAACGGCATCGGCCATTTTCTGATATTCGTTCTCTGGGTCGATGATGAATATATCTGTGCCGAGCATCAAAGAACGAAGAGCCTCGAGCTTAACAGCAAAGCTTTTACCAGCGCCCGATTTAGCAAAGACTACACTATTGCCGTTTTCTAAGCTAAATCGATCGAATATAACGAGGCCGGAGTTATGCATATTAATGCCGTATAAAATGCCGTTGTCCTGGGAAAGGTCGGCGCTAGTGAATGGGAAAGTGGTCGATACGGCTCCAGTATTCATGTTGCGGTAGATCTGCAGTTGGTCAGAGAACTGTGGCACGACGCTATTTAGGGCTTGTTCTTGCTGAGCGGCGGCCGGCTTTGAGTAAATTAGTTGTTGGCCCAGCAGACTTTCGACCTTATGGCTAATAAATTCTAGCTCTTCCATGCTGCCACCATAAATCGTGAAATAAAGGCCAAAGCGGAAGAAACGTTCTTCGCCCACCTGGAGCTTGTCGCGCATTTCTTCGGCATCCTGCACGGCAGCCTGCTTGCCTGGGTCGCGGACTTTTCCGTGTTCGGCATCTATCTGGATGCCCGCTTCTAGCTGAGAAACTTTTTTGCGCAAATTGTTTAAAACAACCTGGCTATCAACGGGGTGAACCACCATAGAAAGGTCAATAACTTCGTCTAGATTGACCATACTAGACAGCCAGCCGGTATAGAGCTGGCGGGGATAGCCGTAGACATAGTAGGTCCGAGCATAGCGGGTACCAAGCTGAAAGTAATTGCCAGAAAAGATTAGCGAGGCTGGTGCAATAAAGTCGCGCAATGCAGTCACACCTTTAGCAAAGGCAGTGTTGACTTCTGTCTGGGCGGCTGCTGCAGGGTCTATTGCCGCTGGTTTTTTCTTGCCAAATAAAGCCATTAGCTTGCCCCCTCTGCTCCGGCGGCTGGCCGTTGACCACTGGCTTTAGAAATATACGGTGCAGTCAAGTCGTTGAAATTCTTAAGTTGCTGGCGGGTTGCAGTGTCTGGATTGTAAGTATCATAGTAAAGCTCAATTAACTCCTGCGTGTCGAGCGGAATGCTTTGCACGCCACACTGCTGCAAGCCCTGCATAACTGCCTGAACTCGGTTTCGTAGCTCGGTCTTGGCTTGCTCTAGTTGAGCTTCGTTAATTACTACGTGGTTATCTTTAGGCGCAAAAACTTCGGCTAGGCCTGTAAAGAAACCAGTGCTCTGGCGGACGGAGCCGCGTAGGTCTTTTTCGCTAGGGTCAGGATATTCTACGATGACATAAAAACGCTTGTCCATAATGTTTGTCTGCTGGGCAATGGCGGCGAGGAACGATAAGTAATCATCCATCAGTAAGCCAAGCAGCATATTGTCTGTCTCGCCGCGCAGCTTATCGATTTTTTCTAAGTAGGGTCGGAGATCGACCTTTTGGCTGCGCAAGTGAATCTGAATTGGAAAGTATAAAGAGTTCAAAAAGCCCTGGTAGCTAAATTCTACAGCCTCTTTTTCTTCGGGGCTCATAAGGTCGAAGTTAATAGATTTACACATAATTACCGCCCGGAATGTGCCGTCATTCATAATCACAACCCCGTCGCGCACCTCGCTAACTAACAGGCTGTTTTGGGTACTGTTGGGGTTAGTGGCCGGAGCCTTAGTCTTGGCGCTCGGGTTTGGCTGGGCAGATGCTGGCGCAGCTTGCGGTATGGCCGGAGTAACTGGCGGTGGAAGAGCGCCAGGGGAAATAACACTGCCCCCGCCCTGCGGCTGGGGTTGGTTAGTCGTGTTAGGATCCATTATTTTCCCACCATTTCTTCATTATTCCTCACGCGGCCTCATCAGACGAGCGGTTAGCTAGTTTAGCAATAGCCGCCACACTTAAATCATTACCGCTTTGCGATAGCTCTAGTTTAGCAGTTTGGCTTGGCCTTGTCTCTGTTTTGCCAGTGGCTGCGTAGAACCTTTCGCGATCGTGCATATCGTCTAGCATCTTCTGGGTTTCCGGGTCGCTAACTTTTATCTCGGGTGCCTCTTGCACAGGTTTCTTACGAGCCGCTTCAAGTTTGGTAGCCAGCTCTTGGCGGCGGATTTCCTCAGCTTGGTCCATAAGGTCAACAAAATTCTGGGCAGTCGGGCTGTTTTGTTCGTCTAAAATATCGTCCGACTCATGGACGTCCAGTACGGGCATTGGTTCGGCCGTTACCCGGGTTTCAACCAGGCGGTCAGTTGGCGTGGCAGCGGCCCGCTCGTAATGTGGGGCAACAGCTACATTAACGGTAGTGTTCTTAACTGCCCAGCCCCGGCTGTCTAGTGTCTGGGCTAGGGCTTGCAGGCGGCTAACGGCTTCGTCTTGGCCGAAATTTTTGGTTAGGTGCAGCTCTTCTTTTTTGGGAACGGTGACGGTAACCAGATCAGTCCCGCCAAGCTGGTTCCATAGTCTCTCATGCGGTTTAATCATAAATTTTATACGAGCCAGGAGCCAGACTTCGGTAGGCTGCTCACGCCCAAGTGGGCTTGCCAGCACCGCAAATAGAACCATTGGCATAGAAAAGAGAGCTACAAACACCAGCTTTAGGGGTATAGGTGTACCACTAGTTAAAAGCTTGAAGTTAATAAACCCAAGCAAAACTGCAGCTGCGGCGTAAACAAAGCCCCTAAGAGTTAACGGCCCAAGCAGTTTATCCTCTGCCTCGATATCTTGAATTACTTTATAGACTGCCATTTTAGGTAATCCTCATCGATTCAAAGTTTTGCATTTCCGGAGCCAAGATTGCCCGTTCGGCTTGAGCTGCTGCCGCCGCCGCTGCCTCTGGTGTAATTGGGCCACCTAGGGGAGTGGTTGCTCTGGCATGTTCGGCTGCGTCATTTATACGCTGAGTATAAGCGCGCTGAACAGTATCGATAATTCTGTTGTAAGACGCCACTCTATCTGGTGTCGGCGGGCCACCAGCCGGAGCAACAATCGAGGTGCGGAGTTCTTGCAGTACTGCAGTTTGGGTAGGCTTGAAGTTGGGGTTGGGGTCGACATCGTAGGCCAGCGAATGGGCTAATGTTTCTACTGTGCCGGGGTCTGAAATTATCTGAGCCTTAAAAGCTTCACGCTGGGGGCCGGCTGCAGCCAGAGTAGCTACACCAGGGATGCTAACTTGATAATTGTTTTGGTGCTCAATACGAATTTCGGTAGGCGGCAGAGTTCTATTAACAGAAGCCGCTCCAGGTGTTACTACCCCGCCCGGTTGAATTTTCGTCTCTATAGTTTGCACCGTGGTCGCCATAGCCGGATCGCTAAATATGGCTGTTCTTTCGGCATCATCGGGGCCTCGCTGAATTGGTGCGTCCCCGCCAGTAGCTGTGTTGTAGGCTGCATTGGTTCTGGTCCTTTCACTATAATCACCAATTGTTGCATTATTGGCATCTAAGAATTCGCGGACCTTGTCGGCGGCACCTTGGTTGATGCTACCCTGTACGCTTGAGTTTTGGGTAGCTGCTGCATAGGTTCTCAGGAAGGTAGTTAGAGCATTATGAGCTGTCGTACGACTCCCGGCATCCGCATTATGTTGGGCCTCATGGCTCAAATGCGACAAGATAGCTTCAACGGCGCGAGGATGGAAGGCAGCGACTTCTTGCTGGCTGCTGCCAGCTGCCCGCACGACGCCTTGATTTAAACCATGCTCGTCGAGGTCACCCTTGAGCATGTGGGGTACGGTTGCTGCTAGGTCGCCAGCATTTAAGTTCCTAAACATGTTAATTTGCTCGCGGCCCTGGGCGGTCCCAACATTACCATTAACCCATGCTTCAACAGTAGCGTAATCTCTGTCGGACAGAGCTTGCTTAAGAGCGGCCTGTACTTCCGCTTGGGAGTGTGTACCTTGGGGAGCGGCAATAATGCCTTTCACTAAGTCTCCGCGTGCGCCTTCGCTCATGTCCGATGTGCGCAATCGCAGCTTGTCCACTTCGTCCTTGATCTCTTCTTCCTCGGCCCGAGGTACGGCGGCGCGGAACTTGGCCATTTTCTCGCGGCGCTGGCGCATCATCTCTTTCCGTCCCACACCAGGTGGCATACCCACATACGTAGGGTCCCATTCGCCGGAACGGAGCTTATCGCCCCTTATGGCGCTTCCAATTTTTTGGCGAGTACTAAGACTGCCCTTAGCCCACTGGTTTAAGCGCATAGCAGCACTGATTTGTTTCTGGTTAGATAGTTCTTTTTGCCTCTCCTGCAAAAGAGCCTTTGGTTTCTCGCCGATTTTTTTAGAAACGCTATTTAGGCCATTGCCGGCCATGCTGAGCGCTTGTCCGCCCCACTTGAAAGTTTTAGGCAAGAAGAAATACGGGCCAAAATAACCAACCAGCACCGCCAGCATATCAAGCAGTCCGGTTGCCCCGCCAGAACTGCCGACAATCCAGGCAAAAATTCTACCTACCGCAATCAGAGAGATTATAAGCGGGAACATAAGGAGTGCTTTAAAGAAGTTGTCGTACCACATCTTCCAGTATTTTTGGGTTCCCGGCAAA
>Ga0265338_10000642_pt1 | contig 60505 bp, 54 predicted proteins | sample 42126metaG_FD_193579 | JGI IMG/M metagenome (GOLD analysis project Ga0265338, IMG submission 193579) | Rhizosphere microbial communities from Carex aquatilis grown in University of Washington, Seatle, WA, United States - 4-21-26 metaG | ecosystem: Host-associated > Plants > Roots > Rhizosphere... | reverse complement strand
AGTCAATAATCAGATATTTGCTGGCCGCCGGTGTCGTCATGCTGGCGGGTTGTTCCTCCACTCCAACCCAGGTGAACAAGGGACCGATCCATGCGGGTACGTTCAGTTACGTGTCGGGCCGGCCCGCGCCGCCGGAATACGCCGAGAAACGCGAACAGGTTCATAAGCTTATCCAAAGCGCCATCAACAACACCCTCGCCACGAAGGACCTCACCCGCGTCAACAACAGCCACAATGTCATCGTGGCCTACCTCGTCATCCTGGGGAACAACGTGTCCACGACCGACCTGAATGATTATTTCGGCTATGGCCGGAATGAGGACGCGCTCCTGGACAAGGCGCACCAGGCGGGCGCCATCGACAGCAAGAACCCCGACCATTTTGTGGCCGGCACACTGGTCATTGATATCATTGACGCCAAAACCTACAAACTGCTCTATCGCAATTACGCGGTGCGCAGCGTCTTGCGCAATGCCCCCGACAACGTGCGGTTCGACCGGATCCAGTCGGCGGTAAACCAGGCGCTGGCCGGGTTGCAGGTCACCCATTGACCGGGCCGCCGCCCGCCCATGAAAACCCGATTGCTCCCTGTCCTGGCCGCGCTCGGTTTGCTGGCGGGCGGCTGTGCCTCACCCAATCTCAATCCCGCAGTCGCCCGGCCCCACACCGGTTACGTGGATTTTTACGCCGTCAACGCGGACGATCTGTCCTGGGACGTCACCGACGTCAAAAGGAACAAAAAGGTTTTTTACGAATTCGATCCGGTGAAGGAACCGATCCTGCGGCTCGCGTTCAAGCCGGGAAAGTATCAATTGCGCATCACCTTCCTGAACCACCCCATCGTCGTGCCGGGTGTGGCGGACGTGGAAGTCCGCGACGGACTGGTCACGCCGGTGACGGTGACGTTATTGCCGGCGGGCACGGCGATGGTCGACACCCAAAGCACGCAGACAGGCGGGACATATTACGGACGCTATGGCCGGCGGACAAAGATCACCGGCACCGAGGCAATCAGTTACGCGGTCAGTGCCGAACCGCAACCGTCGGTGGCTTTCCAACCCCGGGCGCAGATGCCCTATGCCGTCCCGCCGAAAGAACCAATATCCGGGCCTTGAAAACAGGCCCGGCGTCAGTCCGAACCGCCAATTTCAGGCTGGATTTTTGGCGGCGACCCGGTTGACACTGGCTGGGCCGGCCGGCAATCGACATGAGCCAATCCAAACCATCCCAATCCCGGTCGTCCAGCGTCGCCAGCGTTCTGACGCGCACCCGGGGTTTTCTCCGCACCCAATTGTGGGTCTGGCCGCTGGTCGCGGCGGTGGTCCTTGCGTTCCTTGGCCTGTGGCTGCGCGTGAAAATGGAGGGCGCCACCAAGCAGCAGATTGCCGACACGCTCCAGACCATCCTGAACGCCAACACCGAAGCGCTCCGCTCATGGTCGATCGCCATGAAATCAGACGCCGAAGACGCTGCGGACGACGACCGCGTGCGCGAACTCGTCGTTGGCCTGATCCAACAGGCAAAATCCAGTTCGCAGGTCCAGGCAGCATTGCTGACGGCGCCCCAGCTATCCGCGCTGCGCACCCATCTGAAGCCCGTGCTGGAACGCCGCGGGTTTACCGGGTTTGTGGTGCTGGACACTAACTTTTTGGTGGTCGCCTCGATGCGTGACCAGCTCGTGGGCATGCAATCACCGCCCGGTAACCGGGAGCATATGTCGCTGTGCCTGGCCGGCAAAAGCATGGTCACCCGCCCCTTCCCCAGCGTCGCCCTGTTGCCGGATGCCAAAGGCAACCTGCGCGCCGGCGTTCCCACCATGTTCGCCGTCGCCCCTATCCAGTCAACCGACGGCCAGGTCATCGCCATCCTGGGATTGCGCATCGAGCCGGACAAGGATTTCACCCGCATCCTCGCCACGGCGCGCTCCGGCCAGACCGGCGAGACCTATGCCTTCGGCCGCGATGGCAAACAACTTTCCGAAAGCCGCTTCGACAATGACCTCAAGCGCCTGGGATTGATCCCGGACTCGGACGACGCGCTCTCGACCCTGACCCTGGAGCTGCGCGATCCGCTGGTGGACCTTGGCCAGGGACGCCAATCGCCCAAGCGCCGCACGGAACTGCCGTTCACCCACGCAGTGAGCGAGGCGTTGGCCGGCCATGCGGGCGCGGATGCCAACGGTTACCGCGATTATCGCGGCGTGCCGGTGGTGGGCGCGTGGACGTGGCTGGATGATTTCAACATGGGCCTGGTCACGGAGCAGGACCGGGCCGAGGCATTCCGACCGCTGCACATCCTGCGGATAGGCTTCTGGTCCATCTTCGGGCTGCTGATTTTTGGGGCGGTGCTGGTTTATGTGCTGATGCGCCTGGCCAACCGGCTGCAGGCCGCGGGCCAGAGAGCAGCCATGAAGGCCAAACAACTCGGGCAATACGCGCTGGATGACAAGATTGGCGAGGGGGCGTTCGGCGCGGTCTATCGCGCCCATCACGCGCTGATGCGCCGGCCGGTGGCGGTGAAATTGTTGCAGACGGAAAAAATGAATCAGACCACCGCCGCGCGGTTCGAGCGGGAGGTGCAGATGACCGGCCAGCTGACCCATCCCAACACCATTGCGCTTTACGATTACGGCCGCACACCCGAGGGCATTTTCTATTACGCGATGGAATATCTCGACGGCCTGACCCTCGACCGGCTGGTGAAACAATACGGCGCCCAGCCGGAAGGCCGGGTGATTTCCATCCTGCGCCAGATCTCCGGGTCGCTGGCCGAGGCCCACGCCATCGGCCTGGTGCATCGCGACATCAAGCCGGCCAACGTGTTCCTGACCCGGCGCGGCGGAGTGCCGGATTTCGTCAAGGTGCTCGACTTCGGCCTCGCCAAGGCACGCGTCGAGGAGGGCCAGGTGGAATTGACGGCAGCCAGCGTCACGCTCGGCACGCCGCTCTACATGGCGCCCGAGGCGGTGGAACATCCCGAGACGGTGGATGGGCGCAGCGACCTCTACTCGCTGGGCGCGCTGGGGTATTTCCTCCTCACCGGCGAGGCGTTGTTCGACTGCCTCACGCTGGGCGAGGTGCTCCTGCACCAGGTCAACGACCTGCCCGTGTTGCCCTCCAAACGATTGGGCAAGCCCGTGTCCGCCGACCTGGAGGAACTTCTGATGCGTTGCCTGGCCAAAAATCCCGCGTCCCGCCCGCCTACCGCCCGCGAACTGGACGACGCCCTGGGCCACTGCCGAAGCGCGGCCGACTGGACGCGCGATCAGGCCGACGAGTGGTGGCGCAAGTTTGCCGCCACGCAGAGCGAGAAAACCATGGTGACCACAAACCCGCCCGCGGCAAAATGACCAGGCTCGTCCTGGAAGGAAGCAGGTTACTACCCGACCGGCATTCGGAGTCAGGTTTTGAATTCTGCACCGCTGTCTTTCCCCGGTTCCACAATCAACCCGACCGCCAGTTCATTTTTTTGGCTTCATCCCGGGGGTTGCCGGCCAGCCGCCGCCGAGCGCTTTGTAAAGCTGGACGACGGCAATATATTCACCGGCCTGTGTCTGGACCCAGGCGCGCTGGGTGGGGTAAAGCTCCTGCTGGGCTTGCAACACTTCGTAGTAACTGGATTTGCCATTGAGATAACGTTGCATCGACAGCGAAACGGAAGACTCCAGAGCCACCACGGCCTGGGCGTCAAAAACCTCCTCCTCGGCGAGCTTTTGACGGGAAATGAGCGCGTCGGACACGTCCTCGAAGGCCGTCAACACACTCTGCTGATAAGCGGCTTTGGCTTCCTCAAATTGCGCCTTCGAAACGCGGTATTGCGCGCGCAACTGGCCGCCTTGAAACAGCGGACCCGTCAGCGTGGCGCCGACATTCCACAGGTTGCCCGCACCGCTGGCGAAATCCGACAATTCGGGACTGGCCCGCCCGAGAAAAGTGGTCAGCCCGATTTGCGGGAAGAAATTGGCCACGCTCACGCCGATGTTGGCGTTGGCGGCGATGAGCAATTGCTCGGACCGCAGCACGTCCGGCCGGCGGCGGAGCAAGGCACTGGGCAATCCGGCCGGTATCTCCGGTGTCAGCGATGATTGATCGGCCAACGAACCCCGCGGCACCGGGCCGGGGTTGCGGCCCAGCAGGACGTTCAACTGGTTCTCCGTAGTGGCGATCTGGAGCTCGAGCTGCGGGATGAGGGCGGCCGCATTCGCCAACGCCGCGGCGGCGCGGTCGGTTTCCAGCCGGGAGGCGACGCCGTTGGTCAGGCGGTCATTGAAAATTTGATAGCTGCTCGCATAGGCATTGGTTGCTGCGCGTTGAATCTCCAGTTCCCGGTCAAGGTCCAGCAACTGAAAATAGACCGTGGCCACGTCGCTCATCAGGGTGATGGCAACCGCGCGACGGGCTTCGTCGGTGGCGAGATATTGGGCCTGGGCGGACTGGCTCAGGCGCCGGATGCGGCCCCAGAAATCAATTTCCCAGAACGCGTTGAGGCTCGCCTGGGCCGAGGTGGCCGTGGCGCCGCCGGTGGCTGCCGGGGCATTGTACAGCGCGTTGCGGCCCCGCCCGACGTTGCCGCTGTAATTGATTTGCGGGAAGAAGGCGCTGCGGGCGGCGCTGGCCAGGTTGCGCGACTGCTCCACGCGCGCCACGGCCTGCTTGAGGTCGTAGTTGTTCGTCAGCGCGGTGCGGACCAGGTCCTGCAGCATCGGGTCCTTGAACACCTCCCACCAGGACAGGTCGGCGAACGAGTTGGTGCCCCGGGTTTCCGCGAAGCGGAAATTTTCCGGCGTGTCGACGACCGGTTGCTTGTAATTCGGCCCCACGGCACAACCGCCCAGCAGCGCCAGAAAAATAATCAGGGATATGCTCCCCCCGATTTTGCGTGTGAATTGTGGCCATGAGCCGTTGGAACCAAAAACTTCTCCCTCTCTTCCGGCTCGTTCCTCACGGGGAGAGAGGGGAAAAATGCCATGCGTTCCGCCATGGCTCTCTCGCAGACCGTGATGGATCCTGAATTTCATGGTTTCAGCTACTTCTTCAACAATGCTCTCTTGGCAACAGTGAGTTCCTTCAGCTTGTCCGCGTCGACCGCGGGATATTTCAGGTCGAGGGAGGCGAGGGTCTCGATGACCGCCGCGGCGACGACGGCCCGGGTGAACCATTTGTTGTCCGCCGGCACCACGTACCAGGGCGAGTCGTCGGTGGCCGTGTGCCGGATCATGTCCTCGTAGGCCGCCTGGTATTCATCCCAGTACCCGCGTTCATTCATGTCCGCGGAGGAGAACTTCCAGTTCTTCTGCTCGTTCTCAATGCGTTCGAGGAACCGCCGTTTCTGCTCCTTCTTCGAAACATGCAGGAAAAACTTCCGCACCAGCACGCCGTTGTGCGTCAGGTATTGCTCAAAGTTGCGGATGTCCGAAAAGCGTTCCGACCAGATATCTTTGGTGACGCATTCCACCGGGAGTTTTTGCTTTTTCAGGAACTCGGGATGGACGCGCACCACCAGGGTTTCCTCATAATAACTGCGGTTGAAGATCCCGATGTGGCCGCGGTTCGGCAGGCATTTCATGCAACGCCAAAGATAATCGTGGTCGAGATCCTCAGCGGTCGGCGACTTGAAGGAGAAGACCTGGCAACCCTGCGGATTGACGCCGGACATGACGTGCTTGATGGCGCCGTCCTTGCCCGCAGCGTCCATGGCCTGGAAGATGAGCAGCAACGCCCACTGGTCATCCGCGTAAAGCTTGTCCTGCAATTCGGCCAACGCCTTGACCCCCATCGCGAGCACCTCCTTGGCCCGCGGCTTGTCTTCGCTGGTGAACCCGAGCAGCTCGCCGGGGTCAATGTTCTTGAGCCGGAATTTTTTGCCGTCGGTGACCCGGAAGGGTTCCGCGAATTTGCGGGCTCGCTTGATGATTTCTTTGGTTTTCATGAGGATGGGACGGGTTTTTCGCCGGACTTGGCCGGCTCGTGTTTGCCACCGCCGAGTTTCTCGACCACATGGAACATCACCGGGATGAGGAAGATGGCGAGAAAACTCGCCGCCGCCATGCCGCCGATAACGGTGAAGCCCATGACCTGGCGCGAGAGAGCCCCGGCGCCGCTCGCCTTGGCCAGCGGCACGCAGCCGAGGATGAACGCGAAACTGGTCATCAAGATGGGCCGCAGGCGGAGTTTCGCGCCTTCAAGTGTGGCGTCGAGGAGCGGCTTGCCCTGTTCATAACCCATTTTGGCAAATTCGACGATGAGGATGGCGTTCTTGGCGGCCAGGCCGATGAGCATGACGAGGCCGATCTGCGCATAAACGTTGTTCTCATAACGGCCAACCATCAGGCCGGCGAACGCGCCAAAGACGGCAATCGGCGTGCACAACAGCACGCTGAACGGCAGGGTCCAGCTCTCGTACTGCGCCGCAAGAATCAGGAACACACACAACAGCGAGAACCCGAAGATGACCATCGGCGACACACCCTCCTGCGCCTTCTTTTCCTGGTAGCTCATGCCCAGATAATCGAAACCCATGCCCGGGGGCATGCTGTCCGCAAAGACCTCCTCCATGGCTTTCATAGCTTGGGCCGAACTGAAACCGGGCCGGGCCGAAGCATTGATTTGCGCGCTTTCGTGGAGGTTGTAGCGCATGGTGAATTCCGGTCCCATGGTTGCCTTCACGCTCGTCAGGGCGTCGAGCGGCACCATGTTGGTGTTGCTGTTCAACACGTAAAACTGGCCGAGCTGTCCGGCCTGGGTGCGGAAATCGCCCTCGGCCTGCACGTACACCTGCCATTGGCGGCCGAAACGGTTGAAATAATTCACAAACGCCCCGCCCATGAAACACTGCATCGTCTGGTAGACGTCCTGAAGCTTCACGCCCTGCTGAAGCACCTGGTCGCGGTCCACATCGACGTATACCTGCGGCACCGACGGCAGCGCAGTGGTGAACACGCCGGCCAGTTCCGGCCGCTTTTGCGCCGCTTGAAGAAAGGTTTTCAGGTTCTGCGCCAGAAAAGCCTGCCCCCGGCCGGAACGGTCCTCGAGAATGAACGTGACCCCGCCCGAGGTGCCGACTCCCGGGATCGCCGGCGGCGAAAAGGCGAAGCCGATGGCGCCGGGTATCTGGCTGAACCCTGCATCCAGGTGCGCCATGATGGCCTGGTATTTTTCCTCGGGCGCCTTGCGCTTGCTCCATTCGTCCAGCGTGATGAAGAAGAAACCGCTGTAGGTGTTTTGCACGCCGCTCAACATGCTGTAGCCGACGACCGTCGAGTAATATTTCACCCCCGGCGTGTGCTGGAGGATCTCCTCCGCCTGCCGCATCACTTCGCTGGTGCGCTGCGAGGACGCGGCATCCGGCAATTGCACCCCGGCAAAGACGTAGCCCTGGTCTTCTTCCGGCAGGAAACTGGTCGGAACGAATTTGCCCAGCACCCCCACCAGCACCATCGCGCCGAGGAGCAGCAGCATCGAAAATCCGCTCTTGTGGATCAGCACCCGGCACACGCCCACGTAACCGTCGGTCGCCCGGCCAAACCATTTGTTGAAGGTGTCATAAAATTTCTGCAGCCGACCGCTGCCCCGCACCTTGGGCCGGAGCAGCAACGCCGACAACGCCGGCGACAGGGTGAGCGCATTGAACGCGGAGATGATCACCGACACCGCGATGGTCACCGCAAATTGCTGGTACAGTCGCCCGGTAATGCCGGGGATGAAGGCCGTGGGAATGAATACCGCCGACAGGATGATGGCGATGGCGATGACCGGCCCGGTGACTTCCTCCATGCCCTTCAGCGCCGCCTCCTTGGGCGACAACCCCTTCTCGATGTGATGTTCCACGATCTCCACCACCACGATGGCGTCGTCCACCACCAGGCCGATGGCCAGCACCAGCCCGAACAGCGACAGCGTATTGATGGAGAAACCGAACAGCGGGAACAGCGCGAATGTGCCGATCAACGACACCGGCACCGCCAGCAGCGGGATGAGCGTCGCCCGCCAGCCCTGCAGGAAGATGAAGACCACGATGATGACCAGGATGATCGCCTCCACCAGGGTGTGTTCGATCTCCTTCATGCCTTCCGTCACCGCCAATGTGGTGTCGAGGGCCACCACGTAATCCATGTCCGGCGGAAAACTTTCCTTCAACTTCGCCATGAGCTGCTTGGCTTTGTTGGCCGCCTCGACGGCATTGGAATCCGGCAACTGGTAGAGGGCGATGAGGGCGGAAGGCTTGCCGTTCAGACGCGCCTTCATGTTGTAGTTCTGCGCGCCGAGTTCGATGCGGGCCACGTCCTTCACCCGCAGGATGGACCCGCCGGAGCCCGTCCGCAAAACGATCTCCCCGAATTGTTCCGCGGTTTCCAGGCGCCCCTGCGACCGCACCGCGTAGGTGAACGCCTGCCCTGGCGGCACCGGCTCGCCGCCCACCTGGCCGGAGGGGTTCACCGTGTTCTGTTGCTGGATGGCATTGATGATTTCCGGAACCGTAACGCTCATCTGCGCCAGCCGGTCGGGCCGGACCCAGAGGCGGATGGCGTAATTGCCCGCGCCGAAGACCGAGACGCTGGCGATGCCCGGCAGGCGCGTCATCTGGTCGTTGATGTTGATGGTGGCGTAGTTGGCCAGGAACACCCCGTCGTACGTGTCGTTCGGCGAGGAGAGCGCGAACATGATGAGGGGCGCGGCAGTGGATTTCTGGACGGTGACGCCCTGGTTGTTCACGGCGCTGGGCAGTTGTGAATTGGCCTGGCCCTGCCGCATCTGCGCGAGAATCTGGTCCGTGTTCGGGTCGGTCTTGATGTTGAAATCCACCGTCAACGTCATCGAGCCATTGTTCGCGTTGAGGGAATACATGTATTCCATGTTGTCCACGCCCGACATCTGCTGTTCGATGGGCGTGGCGACAGACTGGTCAATGGTGACCGCGTCCGCCCCCGGATAAGTGGCCTTCACCTGGACCTGCGGATCGGCGATGTTGGGAAACTGCGCGATGGGCAGGCCGGACATGGCGACCAGCCCCATGATTACCATGAGGATGGAAATCACCATGGCGACAATCGGCCGGTTGATGAAAAATTTTGCCATAAATCAGCGCGACGCTGGAAAGCACCAACCATCAGACAGACGTGCGACCGCCAACTTGTGATTGAAATTTGGAATTTCCCTGGGGCTTGGGGTTTGGAGATTGGGGATTCTCACGGCTTCGCCTCCGCCTGCGTCGTGAGCGTCGTAGCCGGTTTCTCTGCAAACGGCTTGGGATTGACCACCGCACCCTCGCGCACTTTCTGGATGCCTTCGGCCACCACGCGATCGCCGACCTTCACATTTCCTTTGATCACCCACTGCGGGCCGATCCGTTGGCCAACGGTCACCGGCCGGATGCTCACCTGGTTGTCCGGACCCACGATGGCGATCAGGTAGCGGCCCTGCATTTCCGCCACCGACTGTTGCGGCACCAGCAGCGCATTGGCATCAACACCGATTTGCGCCCGCACGCGGGTGAACATGCCGGGAATCAACCGCTGCTCCGGATTCGCAAATTCGCCCACCACCCGGATGGTGCCGGTCTTGACGTCCACCTGGTTGTCCGAGAACCGGACCCGCCCCTTCAGCGGATAGACGGAACCGGAGGCGAGTATCAATTCCAGGCCGGCCCCATTGGTCCCCGTGCGGAGCCCCCGGCCTTCGGCCAACGCGCGTTCGATGAACTGGGACATCAATTCCTGGGACACGGAGAAATACACGCGTATCGGGTCGACCTGTTGCACGGTCGTGAGCGGACCGGAACCGGGTCCCAGGAGGTCGCCCACCTGGGCCTTCGCCAATCCCGCCACTCCGTCAATCGGGGAGAGGATTTTGCAGAATTCATAATTCAAGCGGGCGGACTCGACGGCGGCCTCGTTGGCCAGATTGGCCTGGATGGCATCATCCAATTCCTGCTGGCTGATGGCCTGGGTCTTCGCCAGCGGCGTGTAGCGCAGCACATCGAGTTGGGACTTGCCGAGTTTGGCCATCGCCTGGTCCAACACGGCTTTGTAGGTGCGATCGTCAATCTGGAAGAGCGGATCACCCTTCTTCACCAACTGGCCCTCCTGGTAATTCTGTTGCAGCAGGTAGCCGCTGACCTGGGCGGAGATCGTCGCGTTGACTTCGGCTTCCAGGGTGCCCACCGCTTCTCCGTAAATCGGGACGTCCCGCTGCTCGATCGCGATGACTTCAACCTCCGGCGGCCCCGCCACCGGCGCCGCCTTTTTGCAGCCGGGCAACAGCGCCAACAAAGCCAGTACCGAAGACAGCGTCGTCGTTTTTGAAATCAGGTTGTGAATCATAAAATGGGCCCTCGGTTCTATTCGCTGATCGGTTCCGGTATCGTATTGGATTAGAGCCGATTGGCCTCCCAAGTCAAGCAGCCGATTTGTGCGCTCAGTGGCCCCGGCAAAGACGGTTCGCAACCCCGGAGACATCAGGGTCTGCCGGTGCAAGGAAAACCCGAACGGCTTATTTGGGCAGGGACTGGTGTTTTTGAACGGCCGCGGCGATGGTGTTGACGTTCTGCAATATTCCTTTGGCGGCTTCGGGATCGGAAATCTTCAACCCATAATTTTTGTCCAGCGCCACCACCAGTTGCAGTGCATCAACGGAATCCAACCCCAGCCCGCCCGGACCGAACAACGGCAGATCATCCGCAATTTCTTCCGCAGTGATTTGCAGCATGAGGTTTTCCACCATCAGATGTTTGATTTGCGCTTTAAGGCCCGGGGTATCGTTCATTAGAATATGCCACCGTCAATTTTGAGGGTTGAACCTGTAATGTAACCGGCTTCGGCACAAGCCAAAAATCGGACGGCGGCAGCCACTTCGCCGGGCTGGCCGAACCGCCTCATCGGAATCCGCTCCAGGGCTCTTTTGCGTTCGGCCTCGTCGATGGCCAACGACCCGGTCTCCACATATCCCGGGCAAACTGCGTTGACCGTGATGCCGATCCGGGCGACTTCTTTGGCCAAGGATTGGGTCAACGCCACCACGCCGGCCTTGGCCGCGGCATAGTTTGTCTGGCCGGCCGGCGCCAGCAACGCGCTGAGCGAGGCGATATTAATGATACGGCCGCTATGCTGGCCAATCATCGTAGGCAGAACTGCCTGGCAACCGTGAAAGACCCCGTCCAGGTTCAGGGCCAGAATTTTTTGCCACGAGTCCAAAGCCATCGTGGCCAGCAGGGCGTCCCGGTGACAGCCGGCATTGTTCACCAGCACATCCAATCGCCGGTGCTGGACGAGAATCTCCGCCACCGCCGCTTTCCATTTATCCGGCCGGGTTACGTCCAGGGCAATCGTGCGGCAGCGCTCCGGATTTTCCGCCGCAAGTTTTTCCGCCTGATCCAGGTGCTCATGGACCCCCAGCCAGATTATGTTTTCCGCGGATTCGTGGAGGAACGACCGGGCCATGGCCTGTCCCAGGCCGCCGTTGGCGCCGGTAATCAGGATAACGCGGGGATTCATGACGCAAGGCTGCCCGCGGTTGCCGACAATTACAAATCTGAAATGGCCCGGCCGCCGCGCTTGAATCGGACCCCGACCGCCTGCTGGTTTGCCCCCACCAGGCTGACGTTGGCGGCGTTGAATTGGCGGCTGGCGATCGCCTCGCAGGCAGCCACGCATTGCCAGCCGGCCGCAGCCATCAAGCCTTCGCCCAACACCCGTTTGGGACTGCGGCGCGGACCACTCCACCCGGCCCAGGCCTCGATTTCAGCCGCATCCGCACGCGGACTGTCATTGAGACCGTCATACAGGATTTCCGCCGGGCTTTGTGCCGGCAGCTGCGCCCGCATTTCCCTGGCGGCCAGTTTCCGGTTCGCCGGTCGGGTGTAAGGATGCGCGTCGGTGATCAATTCAAGTTCCACGCCCAACGACCATTCCGGATTCAGGCTCAGGCCGATTGCCGCCGCGCCGCTGCTGATGATGGCGCGGTGGTCAAATTGCCAGAGGGCGTCGGCCGACAACCAGTGGATTTCCTCCGCACCGATCACGAGACAGACATCCACCCGCCCTTCGTGCAACCAGTCAATTCCGAAAGCCAATCCTTGTGCATAGGAGGAAGGATCTCCGGTCAGGGTGCAGACCAGCGGTGTGTTTTCCAACAGGGCAGCCACATGGCATGCCGGCGCGGCAAAAACAGTCTCGGGAAACAACAGCGGACTGGCGGTGGCAGCGTCTTTCAACGTCTCCTCAAAAAACCGGAACGAAAATTGCACGCAGCCGGATTGCAGACAGACAACGATTCCAATCCGGAGATCAACCCCGCTGCCCGGCGGAACTTTTTTTACGGCCTCCAGCGCCACCGCCGCCGCATACTGCGTAATGGGGCTGGTGCGCCGCATATGGGGATGGGCCAAAAAAGGCGGCCGGGCGGGCGGGTTGGGAACGGGCCGCAGGCTCAATGGCTTTTGCCAGCCCGGACGCATCAGCGGTTGGGCCGGCAGGGCCTCATTTTTTTCCAGGGCAGCGCGCAGCGCCTCCACCCCCCAACCCGCCGGGCTGACGCTGCCCAACCCGCAGACGAATATCCGGCTCATGACCACCTCCGCAGGATGAGGGTGGCATTGACACCACCGAATCCGAACGAATTTGAGAGCACCGTCCTGACCGGCGCATCTTCCGGCCGGGCAACGATACGAAAGGCGCAGGCCGGGTCGGGGGTCTCGAATGCCATCTCCGGCGGCAACCATTGTTCGCGCAAACACATGAGGCAAACCGCGGCCTCCACGGCCCCGGCCCCGCCCAGAAGATGCCCGATGCCGGCTTTCGTTGAACTGACCGGCAGGTTGCCGGCGCGGCTGCCGGCCCAGCGGCTGATGGCTTTGGCCTCGGCCTGGTCATTCAAAGGCGTTCCGGTGCCGTGGGCGTTGATGTAATCAACGTCTCCCGCCATGACTTGCGCGCTGGCACATGCCAGTTGCATCGCCTGGTAAGCCGCTTCTCCCTCGGGATGCGGTTGCGTCAGGTGATGACGATCCATGCTGGTGCCGTAACCGATGATCTCCCCCAAAATCCCGGCGCCCCGCTGCCGGGCGGAGGCATAGGTTTCGAGGGCCAACACCGCTGCGCCTTCACCCAGGGCCAACCCATCCCGCTGCGCGTCGAAAGGCCGGCAACTCGTTGGCGACAACGTTTGCAGCGAATCAAAACCGGAGAATACCATCTGGCTGAGGGCATCATAACCGCCGGTCAAAACCCGGTCGGCTTGTCCCCGCCGGATCATTTCCCAGGCCTCACCGATGGCGCTGGTCCCGGAAGCACAGGCATTGGAGATAACCGTAATCGGCCCGGTAAAACCAAGGGCGTCCAGCACCAACCGCGACTGGATTTGCGATTGATAATACAAAGCCCGGGTGGGTTGTCCTTTGTGGTGATGGGGCAAGCTGACGGCCTGGCGAAAATAATCCTCCCCAATCGTCATGCCGCCGGCGGTGGTGCCCAAAACGACCGGCAGCTGACCGCGAACCTCCCAGCCGGACTGCTGCCAGGCTTCGTGTGCCGCCAGCAGCAACAGGATGCCACCCCGGTCCAACCGTCTTCTTTGCCGTTCGGTCAGTTGGGTCGCCGGCAACACGGCGGGTAAATCCACCACCGCCGCGGTCTTGACCCGTTGCCGGCTGACATCGAAGCAGGTGACGGGGCGGAACCCCGTCTTCCCGGCGCGAAACGCCGCGGCATTCTGTTTCCATCCCTGCCCCAATGACGTCACAATCCCGGCCCCGGTGATGACCACACGGGGAGGAGGAGCCGGGAAGGAGTTCTTGGGAAACAGCATGGTGCGGCTTTCAAATCATGCGGGCACCGCCCGCGCCAGCCGGTAAACGCTTTGCCGGAAACCGAGGTTCATGGGGTAAAACAAATTCTTCCAGGCCGTCGTTCCCCAGAGCCGCTTGAAAATGGAGGGGATCGAATAGACCTCCTTGAACACGCGGTGATAGCCCTGCAGCAACTGGTCGGCGGTCAGGGTACGGGGTTGGAAGACCACGTGGTTGGCATCGTAAAGCGACCAGTCCTGAGTCAGAATCCGATTTTCCCGGGCCAGCCGTTGATGCAGCCGGGTGCCGGGATACGGCGTGAGGATGGAAAAGTAGGTCACTTCAATTTTCGCCTTCAAAACAAATTCCAGCGTGCGGTCGAAAACCCCCTCGTCATCGTTGTCAAAACCGAACACGAATGACCCGTCAATGCCGATGCCATGATCGTGAATTTTTTGAACGATATCGAAATACTGGTCCGGGTGATTCACGCGTTTGCCCATCGCGGCGATGGTTTCGGGCGAGAGCGATTCAAAACCCATGAAGAGTCCCCGGCACCCGCTTTGCCGGCAAAGTTTCAGGATTTCCGGATCGCTGGCAATATTGACCGAGGCCTGGCCAAACCAATTGAGCTTCAAGTCGGCAATGCGGGGCAAAAACTCCCGGGCATAGGCCCGGTTGCTGATGATGTTGTCATCCACGAACAGCACGCAGTTCTTGAGCGCGAAAGTCCCCCGGTCGAACGGGGTCAATCCCCGCAGTTCCGCCAGCACTTCCTCCGGCGGACGGTTGCGATATTTCCCGCCAAAGGCGCTGGTCACGGCGCAAAATTCGCAGTCGATCGGGCAGCCCCGGGTGGTCTCGACAAAATGAACGGGCAGATATTTCTTGTTTTCGTAAAGCTTCCAATCCGGCGGCGGCAACCCGGCCAGCGAAGGCAGGCCGTCTTGATGACGGTAGACCGGCTTCAGCTGGTGGAGTTCGAAATCACGCAGCAACGCGGGCCACAGCGCTTCGGCCTCTCCCATCACCAGACTGTCGCAGTGCGGTTGAGCCTCGTCCGGCAGGCAGGAAACGTGCATCCCGCCCAGCACCACCTTGATGCCCCGCTGGCGGAAATGATCGGCGATTTCATAGGCCCGCTGGACGGTGGTCGTCATGGCGGTAATGCCCACCAGATCGGCCTGCTGGTTCATATCCAACGGTTCGATCTTCTCATCCACGATGGTGATCTGCCAGTCGGATGGCGTCAGCGCCGCCACTTTGAGGAGCCCGAGGCAGGGCATGCGGAAAAAGAATTTATCGCCCATCAGGCTTTTCCTTGAGAGCGGGGAAATGAGCAATAATTTTTTCACGGGTTCATTTTCCATTTACGCCCTGCGGCCAAAGGCGTTGAATGGTTGAAAAGTAGCTCCACAACGGCCCGACGGCACCCTTTTTACGCAACCGTTCGGCCAGCCGGGTGTAGGCGGGCGCCGGATCACCGACAATCCAGTTGGGCGCGAGCCGGGCAAACTCCTGGAGCCGGGCAAAAACCTCCTCCACCGTCAGACCGGGCGCGAGATAATAAGCGGGCGCGAGCAAATCGGTTTCCCGGTTAATGCATCCTTCGGCAACCGCCTGCTGAAACAGGCGCGTGCCGGGATAAATCCGCATCCCCACCACGGCTATGATGACGGCGTTCTTGATCCGCAATGAGGCTTCAAATCCGCGCTGCAGGGTTTCCCCGGTTTCACCCGGGCCCCCGCTGATGAGGAAATGGCAGAAATCGATGTTTTCCTGGCTGGCCAGTTCGCTGGAGTGCCGGATGTCGTCGAAGGTCAGCCCTTTTTGGTAAGCCGCCAGGACCTGGTCACAGAAACTGTCCGAACCAAATTCAATGTGCGCCAGCCCGGCCCGTTTCATCAGCTTCATCAATTCCGGCGTCAATCCTTGCGGGCGCAGAAAACAACCCCAGGCCAGTTTCACGTTGCGGCGCAGAATGGCCTCGCAGATTTCCGTGACATGGCGCGGGGAAGAATTGAAAACCGAATCCACGATGAACGTATAACGGGCGCCCAGGCTTTGCACTTGCACCAATTCATCGGCCACGGCTTCCGCGGCGCGACGCCGGTTATGCCGGCCTTCAATGACCGGATACGTGCAATAACAACATTGGCAGGCGCAACCGCGCTGGGTTTGGACGTTCAGCATGCCGCTGGTGCGCAGGTAATAATCCGAGACGTTGGCCGGGCGGTCGCCCGCTTCCAGGGTTTGCCCGCCCGGACCGCCGGCCGGCGGGTTGATTACCATCTGCCCGTTTTCGCGGTAAACCAGGCCGGGGATGCCGGAGAAATCCCGGCCGTTGTTCAAGGCGGCGAGCAGGGAAACAAAACCGGCTTCGCCCTCGCCACAGATGCCATAATCCGCGCCGGTCAAGGCCAGCAACTGCCGGGGAAAAATACTGAAACCGCTGCCGCCCACGACCACCGGACATTTGATCTTTTCCCGGACCGTTTCACCCAGCGACGGGAGACTTTCAAAAAAGGTTTCCCGTTTGCGGATGATCACATCGTCAATGTTACGGACGGAAATGCCAACGACATCAGGCTGATAAGCGGTCAGGGCATCTCCGATCTGTTCCCCACCCGCCAGGCGGTCGACCCAATGGGTGTCGTGGCCAGCCCGGCGCAGCGCGGAATTCAGGTAGGCCAGCCCCAGCGGGAACACCGGATCGGGGGTGGTGCAACGATTGTCGCTGATCAGTAGAACTTTGTTGCCCATGCTATGTCTGATTCGTCCTCCGGCATCCGGACCGGTGACCGTATTATTCCCGGCGGCTTCCGAACACCTCAAGGCTTTGGCGCAAGAGCGCGGGTTGTTTTCGATGACAGCTTTGAACACATACGTCTTACCCTTGAACCGGACTGGTAATTTCTTTTCCCGCTGCCTTCGCTGCCCGGTTCCGGTAAAAATCAGCCAGCCCGGTCTTCGCGGGGGCGAGCCCCTCCGCGGCCAGCGCCTGGAGCACGCGTTCTTCCGTCATGATGAACCGGCCGCGCTTGTAAATGACGTAATCGCCGCGCAAATCACCGGGGGTCAGGTTGATCGTCACGAGATTCGCCCCCGCGCGCAGGCCGCGACGATAGCCATCCGACGCGGCGAGGTTGAAGGCGCTGACGGCGGGAATCACCCAGTCCGGCCGCATCAACCGCAGGGCGCTCACACAATTGAACGTCCAATCCGCATTGGCCGTCGCGCCCCCGGCGAGCGGCGTGCTTTCACCGGGAATGAACGGGCTGACGCTGCAACCGTGAAGCGGCAGCGTGCGGGCAAGTTCCAGGTTTTTCCACAGGTCCCGCGGCTCCTGTCCGGGCAGCCCGACAATAAAACCGGAGCTGACAAACCAGTTGTTCTCCGCGAGCAGGCGGATGTGCCGCAACCGTTCGGCCAGGGTGCCGGGCGCTTCCAGTTGTTCGTATTGCGCGGCGTCGCCGGTTTCGAATTTCATGATGAAAATGCCCGCGCCGGCAGCCTGCAGTTCAGCGTAGAGTTCCGGCGAGAGGGTTCCCAGGCAAACGCTGATGCCGAGCGACGTTTCGCGCCGGAGGGTTTCGATGAGCGGCAGCACAACTTCACGCACCACCACCGGGTCTTCCCCCGACTGGATGTTCACGTCCGTCACACTGTCCGGACGATGTTCGATCAGCAGCTCGGCGATTTGTTCGTGCCGGGCGCGGTAGCGGGCGAGGTCGCGATTGTCGCGGCGCATGCCGCAGTAGCCGCAGTTTTCGCGGCAGAAATTCGAAACTTCGACCACGGCGCGCACGAAAACTCTTTTGCCGAATTTTTTCCGCGTCGCGGCGGCGGCGCGCTCGTGCAAGGCCGCTTGCGCCGCGCCGTTCAAGGCGAGTTCAGCCTCGGTGGGAAAATAGCCGTAACTTGACACCGAGGGAATGATAGTACGCCCGCCATCCCGGCGCAACCAGCAGGGTGGACCTCCCCCTGGCTGCCAGCCGCCGGCCGGCGGAACCGTTTTGCACGTTGTCAGCCGCACACGATTGAATTATGCTCGCGATTATGAAATTTAAACGAATGAGTTTCACCCGGAAAACATTGGCGATTGCGGCAATGACCTTGGCCGTCGCGCGGGCGGCACTGGCCGCCGATCCGACGGCCTTTGAACTGGTCAAGCTGGGCAACCAATACGTCGGCGTGCAGTCGAAGGACAAAGTCGTCCAGATCCGTTCCGAGAAATCCATCGGCACGCTGACGCCGGACATCTGGTATGTCGTTTATTACGATCCCGACGCGACGCTCAAGGCCGTCCAGGTGAAATTCGGCGCGGGCCAGAAACTGGATGTTTCGCACCCGTTACGATTGCTCGAACCCATCACCGGCGAGGACCGGGTGCTCGACAGCACGAAATTGAAGGTGGATTCGGACCGGGCCTTGAAGATCGCCATGGCGGAACCGCTGTTGAAAAATCTTAAACTGGTGGCCACGCAACTCTCGCTGCGACACGGCGACCTGGGCCCGGAATGGAGGGTCAAACTCTGGGCGGCCAAACTCAAAGACCCCAATGACGACGCGGACGTCGGAGCTGTGGATATTTCCGCGGCCGACGGCTCGGTCGTCAAAACGGACCTCCATCCCAACAGCGTCGACTGATCGCACGCACGCCGGTTGTTCAAAAGGCCCCTGGCCGGCGACGGCTCAACGCACTGGTTTCCGTGCCTGCAGCACGATGCGGGTGCCGTAATACAGCCAGATTTTGGCATCGGGGATTTCCGCCCGGGCCGCCAGTTCACGCCATTCGCCCAGGCGAAAACCGCGCCGCACCGAAATTAAACCATCAATCTGCAGGGTTCGACTGACCCGCAGCAAATGCATTCCCAGCCAGACCAGGCCATAAAGTCCGGCGTTGCGGTGGAGGTCACAAAAGAACAACGACCCGCGGGTCACTCGCCAGGCCTCGCGCCAGTGCTTGACGATCTGCTCATCGGTCAGATGATGGGTCATTTGCGAGGCCACCACCACGTCGAAGCTGCGGTCGGGGAAAGGCAGTTGCAGCGCCGAACCCACGATGCTGTCCGGCCGGTTGCCCAGTTTCAGCGCCATGGGATTCACATCCAGATTGGTGAAATGCCAGTGCCAACCGCGACGGCCGGCCCACTCGGTCAATCGTTCACCGAGCAGGCCAGTGCCCGCGCCGACGTCGAGAATGTTCAACCGTTCACAATTCGCTTTGCCCAGCCATCGGGGCAGCCCCGCGGCAAACGGATGCGAGAACTGAAAGAGCGAGTTGACGCGGTTGAGCTCACGGAACGAAGCGGCCGTCTCCGCCTCCGTGCGGTCGGGCAAATCAAAAAACTCTGTTTGCGTGGAGCGATGACGCAAAAACATGATGTCAATTAGAAGAAAACCGGGCTCTATTCAAGCTCCGGCTCAAGCCGGGTTCAGAGAAAATCACCTTCCTCCGGCACGGTGAAAACGTAGCCTTCCGCCGCCAGCCGGGTCAGAATGGTTTCAGCCAACATGACGTTGATCGGCCGCCCCTGGCGATCGCGCCGGCCTTCGTGCAGCAATATGATCGCGCCGGGTTGGACCGATTGTTGGATCCGATCAGCCATGGCTTCGGGATTATTAAAGAGTCCGTCGAATCCGCGCGCCGACCAGCCGATGAGCTTCATATTCCGGTCGCACAGCAAAAAGTGGAGAAACAGATTGGCCATGCCCGCCGGCGCGCGAAACCATCGGGGCTGCTCGCCCGTGATTTCGCGCAACGCCCGGTTGCATTGATCGATTTCCCGCGTCAATGGGGCTTCAAGAAAACTCCAGAAAAACGACACCGGATGGGTCTGGGTGTGATTGCCCAGCGAGTGACCGTCGCGCAAAATCGCCCGGGTCAGTTCGGGATATTTTTGAACCTGCCGGCCAATCACAAAAAAGGTTGCCCGCGCGTGATGCTTTTTCAGCAGCTGGAGCAACCGCGGCGTGTCCTCGGGATGCGGGCCATCGTCAATAGTGAGCCAGACGGCTTTTTGAGGCGTGCGAAATCGGGTGACGACCGGGCCAAACCAACAAGAATTGGCACGGATGGCCGGAAAAATAATCAGGAATTTTGTGGCCAGTTCCAGGCTTAAATAAAACAGCGGATTGTGATTCCAGTTAAGCACCAGCAGCACGGGCGTGGTCAAAGCCACCGCGAAGACCAGAATCAGGGCGAACCGACGGTGGGTGAAAAACCAGCTTCCCGCCCGGGTCAGCACGGCCCTGGGCGCAACGACGATGTCTTTTGTCTGCGACATAGCGGCAAACTAAGGAGCTTTTCCCCTGCCCTTCGCCCGTTGCCGCAACTTCCAGATCCGTCGCATTTGCGGCAACATCTCCAGCACCAGCAGCGTGTGCCGCCGAATGAGCAGCAAATTATCCCGTCCGTAATGAAAATGGGAAACTCCACCGTCCGACGGATTGAAATATTTGACGGGTGCGGGAAGATTGATCGGCGGCACGCCGGCCCAAAAAAGCCGCACGGCCAGTTCCGTGTCGAAATCAAATCGCCGCGCGCCGCGCGTGTGTTGCAGGATGCGCAATGATTCCTGGATGGGATAGACCCGGAAACCGAAAAGGGAATCTTCGATCCCGCCCCAGAGGGTCTCCAGGTTGGCCCACCAGTTCCCCACGCGCCGGCCGTGGCGGCGCGCCGCCGGCGCATCAACGGCAAATTGTGGCACGCCCAAAATCATGGCGGCGGGATTTTTCTGCGATGCCTCCATGAAACGGGAAATATGGGCCGCCGAATGCTGGCCATCCGCATCCAGCACCAGCGCATGGGTGAAGCCCGCCTGGCGGGCAGCGAGCAACGCGTGCAGCACGGCCGCGCCCTTGCCGGCGTTGTGTTCCAGCGCCAAAACCCGCAGGCCATTTTCCCGACGGTTCATTTCCGCCAAAGCGGCGGCGCTGCCGTCCGTGCTGCCATCCATCACGACCCACAAGGGCTGCCAGCAGGCCAGCGCCTCTTGCATCGTTTCGAGCAGCCGGCTTCCCGTGTTGTAACTCGGGACAATCACCAGATGCGTCTGGCTGGGCGTCGGTTGGTTCGGGTCGCGCATGAGTATTATTCTCCGGATCGGGCCAGTGTTTCCCGAAAATAATTTTCCACCGCGCGGCCAAATTTTTTCGGTTCCTGTCCCGGCTCAGGCTGAAACCGGCTGCCCAGGCGCAGGGAATAGCGCACGGGAAAAGCCGGCTTTTTGAAAAATGGCCGGCCTTTTCCCAGATAGTTGCTCGCCGAACTGATGATGACGGCTTGCACCGGCGACCCGGTCAAAACCGCCGCCAGGGCGAACCCCATCTTAAAGGGCAGCAATTTGCCCCCCACCGTTCGGGTCCCCTCGGGAAACACCAGCAGATTTGATCCTTCTTTCAGTCGCTCCTCGCATTTTTTGACGAGGCCCAAGCCGGATTTATTATGGATATACCCGGCCAGCCGGGCGGTGCCCGACAAAACGATGTTGCGCGCCAAACTGCCTTTCATCAGGCAGACGGCTCGCGGCACCAGGGAAACCAACAACACGGCGTCCAGCAGCCCGGGATGATTCGCCACCACGATCAAGCCCTTGACCTCACGCAGTTCGGATAACTCGCCGGCGTCAAGGTCGAGCAGTCCGAACGCACGCAAATACCCCACAAAAAAGACGAACAGCCCGTGAATCAGCTTTTGGCCGAAAAAATGCGCGCGCACCCCGCGAAATAGAACTGCCGGCACGGCACACGCCACGCTGACCAGCGAACCGACGACCGCAAAAATCAAGAACGCCCCGAAAAAGGCCGCGGGTTGCAAAACGCTCTTGAACCAGCTTTTAGTTTGTATCGCCATCAGCGCAAAAATCATTGCCCATATCCTGGCGATGCCAGCCTGCGTTTCTCGCATGCCCTTATCAAGGGCGAAGTTTCCGGCACGCACCGCCAGGCCGTCGTTTGTTGAAATTCTGCTTGCGCAACCGCCGCGGAAAATCATGCTGTGATTGAATGTTGCCAATATCAGAGCCGGTCCCAATCCCCGCCGCCCGCCGGAAGTCGTGGTTTAAGAAAATCGCCATTTTTTTGATCGTTTCCGTGCTGCTGGGCTGGCTCTACGGCTGGTCGTCGTACCGGGCTTTTCCCCGAAATAAAACCTTCGGATTTGGCTACGGCATGTTGCACGGCGCGTTGATGCCGCTCGCGCTGCCAAGCCTGCTCCTCGGCCGGGACGTGGAGATTTTTGCGCCGGACAACTCAGGGCGGCCTTACAAAATCGGCTATATCTGCGGCATCAACCTCTGCGGCCTGGCCTTTTTCGGCCCGTTGTTCTGGCGGCCCAAACGCGGGCCGGCGGTCATAGAAACCAGCGGCGATAAATCTCGATGATGTTCAGGCTCCCCCCCACCCAATAAAGATTCCCCGGCAGAAAAAAGGTTTGCGCCCGGCGTTCAAACGTCAATTGCGACGGCCGGGTCGGATCGTTCGGGTCATAAGCTTGAAATTCAAAACCATTCCGGGTCTCCACCCCGTCGAATACCACCATGCTGTGATTGATGGACAGAGAAGGGAAATTCACGAGGTGGATGATGGGCGAAATATTTTGCTGGAGGGCGGCGAACAGTTCCGCGGCCGTGCGCGTCTGGTGGGCGCGCGTAATCGGCAGGACCATCCGCCAATGGCTCCGCAAAAAATACGAGCGCCACGCACCGCCGCATTCGACCTTGAACAACCGTTCGTTGGCCCGGCTGAATTCGTGCAGGCTGGCATATCCGGGGATGACGATCTTCCTTTCCTCCGGGCACGGCGTCCGCACGCTGCGCGAAATAACTTTGCGGATCAAATGCCGGCAGGTTTCGTCATCGGCGGCTTTTTGACCGGCATCAAACCGGGCGTGACAACGGAATTGCCGCACCACGCGCGTCAGGACAAAACAGCGATGCGTGTATTCCGGCCTCGGTTTGCGCCAGCGGACAGTGGCTTTGCCGGTCGCCGGATCGAATTGATATTCCCACAGCAATTCGTTGGCAAAACCGAAGGTGTCGCGGGCAAACTCAAACCGCCGACCGACAGCCTCGCCCGGATTTGTTTTGGCAGATATCATCAATTCGCTTGCGGAGGAAGTTAGTCGTGCCTTAACAAACTGACAATGCTTTACGAACGGTGGCGGAAAATTGCCGGGGAACGGCGCAACGAACTGGCGCTGCGCGATACCGCGTCCGGACGGCGCTGGACTTTTGCCGAACTGTTCGCAGCCGGTCAAAGCTGGAACGGAGCGCCGGCCCCTGCCGCGCCGCAGCTTCCAGGCGAAGGCCGGTCCGACACGGCCGGCGGCGGCGACATCATCTTCCCCCGGGGCCATTCACCGGAATTTATCCTCGGTTTGATCGCGGCGTGGCGCGAAAATAAAATGACTTGCCCGCTGGAACCGGGACAATTCCCGATGGAAATTTCCCGGCTGCCGGCAAATTGTGTTCATTTCAAATCCACGTCAGCCACCGCCGGCGTTGCGCGACTCGTTGCCTTCACCCCGGAACAGCTCCTGGCCGATGTGGAAAACATCGTCGTCACCATGGGCCTGCGGGCGGACTGGCCCAACCTCGGCGTCATTTCGATGGCGCACTCGTACGGATTCTCCAACCTGGTCCTGCCGCTGCTGTTCCACGGCATTCCCCTGATTATTGCGCCGGCGCCGTTGCCCGAAATCATCCGCTGCGCCGCTGAAAACGAACCGGCTATCACCCTCGCGGCTGTGCCGGCAATGTGGCGGGCATGGCATGAGGCAAAGGCGATTCCCTCCGGCGTGCGGCTCGCGATTTCCGCCGGTGCGCCGTTGTCGCTGGATTTGGAGCAGGCGGTTTTCAAATCCTGCGGGCTCAAAATTCATAATTTTTACGGCGCATCCGAATGCGGCGGCATTGCCTATGACGCCACGGAGACCCCGCGCCCGGACCCCGCGTTGGTCGGAACGCCGATGCAAAAGGTAAATCTGTCACTCAACGATCAAGGCTGCCTGATGGTCCGCAGCCGCGCCGTCGCGGAAACGTATTGGCCGGAAAAACTGGACTCGCTCGGCAGCGGAGTCTATCAGTCGAGCGACCTGGCCGAATTGAAGGAAGGCTCGGTCTTCCTGCGCGGACGGCTGGGTGATCAAATCAACGTGGCGGGACGCAAAGTGTCGCCGGAAACCGTCGAGCGTGCGTTGCTCGCGCATCCGCAGGTCCGCGAATGCCTGGTTTTTGGCGTACCCAGCCAGGACGAGGAAAGGACGGAAATTATCGTCGCCGTCCTCGTGGCCGGCGCAGCGGAAAGGGAACTGAAACAATTCCTGCTGGCAACGCTGCCTGCCTGGCAGGTTCCCCGCGCCTGGCGGTTTGTCGAATCACTTTCGGCCAATGACCGCGGGAAGATTTCGCGGGTGGATTGGCGGCGGCGTTTCCTGGCTGAAACGTAACGCTAAAGTGATTTGGCTTGCTTCATTTCTGACCGCTAACTATCTGCGTGTGGTTCATTTATGAATCCCGAAGCCATCGAGGGACATTTTAAACTCGTTCTGATCCAGTGGATGGTCATCATCGCCGCCGCCTGGGCGTTTGGCCGGCTCGGCAAACGCTTCGGCCAGCCGCTCGTCGTCGGCGAAATTGCGGCGGGAATCATTCTCGGCCCATCCGTGCTCGGTCTGATCTGGCCGGCAGACTGGCCGGTGCCTTTCCCGCAGGAAACCCAGCAATCGCTCCAGCTGCTCGGCAAACTCGGTCTGTTGTTTCTGCTTTTCCAGGTCGGAATGGAATTTGACTACGGCCATCTGCGGACGCGCTCGCGCACCGTCCTGGTGGTTTCGGCGATCGGTATCATCGCACCCTTTCTATGCGGCCTGGCCATTGGTCCCTGGTTGCACGACCGTTTCGCCCCGGAAACGCCGCAATTTGGCTTCCAGTTTTTTCTCTGCATCGCGCTCTCCATTTCCGCGCTGCCCGTCATGGCGCGGATTCTTCTGGAGATGAAACTCGAACGCACCGCCATCGGCGCCATGGGCATCAGCTCGGCGGCGATCGACGACGTCATCGGCTGGATCCTGCTCGGCCTTGCGACGGCCCTGGTCACCACGAATTTCAATCCCTGGCATCTGTTGCTGCAGGTGGCGGGCATCCTGGTGTTTTTTCTGCTGTTACAAAAAGTCATCGGTCCGGCGCTGCGCCATTTGTGGCGCAGAAGTGTGGCCGATGTCAACGGACATCAACTGCCGCTCTCTTTTCTGGCGTTGATGTTGATCACCCTGTTCGCCAGCGGCCTCGTCACCAATCAATTAGGGGTCTTCGTCATCTTCGGCGCCTTCATTTTCGGTGTTTCGCTGCACCAGGAAACCGGCCTGGTCAAGGCGTGGCGCGACCGGTTTTCCGATGTCGTGTTCGTCGCCTTCGTCCCGATTTTTTTCACCAACACCGGTCTGAACACCCGCATCGGCTCGCTCTCGACGCCTGGAGCCTGGCTGGCCTGCGGATTGGTGCTGCTCGCCGCCGTCGCGGGAAAACTCGGCGGCTGCTACCTCGGGGCGCGCCTCACCTGCCAGCCGCCGCGCGACGCCGGCAGCATCGCCGCCCTGATGAACACCCGCGGGCTCATGGCGCTCGTCGCCATCAATGTCGGCCTCGAATTAAAACTGCTCACGCCCGAGGTGTTCACCATGCTGGTCATCATGACGTTGCTGACCACGGCCATGTGCGGGCCCCTGCTGCACCGGTGGCTGCCCAAGGATGTCCGGAAACTTGCGCCGGATTGAGGCCGATTCTTCTCCCCAAGCTTTTTGTTTCCTGATCGCACCGCTTGTTGCACTCTTGCGGCATGGACTCGCCTTGCCAGCACGTACCCGGAGCTGGTTGGCTTCACCAGGCCTGGGTCCGCGGGCTCAAGTGGTGGCCGGCCAAGATCATTGGCACGGCCCTCGGCATGACGTTGTTTTTTGCCGCGTATTTCCAGGTGCTGCATCACCCGCTTTTCCCCGTCACCACCATGCCGCTCATTGCGGTTGACCGGCTGATCCGGTTCCAGCCGGAAGCCCTGCCCCTCTATTTGTCGTTGTGGTTCTACGTATCCCTGGTGCCCGCACTGCTGGTGGATCGCCGCGAGCTCGTGTCCTATGCCCTGGCCGCCGTCGGGATCAGCAGCATCGGTCTCGGGATTTTTCTCCTGTGGCCGACGACTGTATTTTGGCCGGACGCCGACTGGTCGCAGCATCCGGCGTTTGCGTTTCTCCAGTCGGTGGACGCCTCGGGCAATGCCTGTCCCTCCCTGCATGTGGCGTTTGCCGTGTTCACCGCCATCTGGCTCGGCCGCCTGCTGCGGCAGATGGGCGCCGGGCGCGGCGTAAGAGCGTTCAACTGGCTGTGGTGTCTGGGCATTCTGTATTCCACGATCGCCATCCGCCAGCATGTCGCGCTCGATGTCCTCGCCGGGTCCGGGCTGGGAGCGGCCGTTGCCGTGGTGCATCGGCACTGGCGGCGCGGTTCCGGCTGAGTTTTGAGCTGTGTTCTGTTCCGGAGGAACAGGCGAAAATAGCCCGGCATTTCAATGCCGGGACAGGTTGGTAAGACGTCGAGTCCCACCGGGACGATTGAAACGAAACATCTTTTTCAGCCGTCCCTCCGGGACGGATTGCGATATCATCAAACCCCGGCGTTTAAACGCCGGGCTATTTTCAAAGTGTCCCGTTGGGACACAGCATTTTCAGTTGCCACAACTTGAGATGCGCCCGATTTTGAAACTGCCGCCCGAACGCGTTTGACTTCCCGGCATCTGTTGGCAAGGTGAATTGATGAGCGAGCAACCGCGAACCGATTTGCCGGCGGCGGCGCTGTCGCCGCATCGCCCGTTGTCCGAGTTCTATCCGGCCCCGGCGGCACGACAGGACTTCGTCAACGAACTGTTCGACGAGGCGGCGCCGGACTACGACTGGGTGAGCGGCCTGATGTCGTTTTGGAGCGACCGCTTCTATCGCCGGGATGCCTTGCGGCGAGCCGGTTTAAAGAGCGGGATGCAATTGCTGGACGTGGCCAGCGGCACGGGGTTGATGATCAAGGCCGCGCTGGAGCTGGGACTGGATCCCGCGCAGGTGACCGGCGTTGATCCCAGCCGGGGCATGCTGGCCAAGAACCGGGAACGCAACCCGGTAACATTGCTGGAAGGCACGGGAGAAGCCCTGCCTTGCGCGGATGCAACGTTCGATTTCGTGTCCCTGGGTTACGCCCTGCGTCACGTTGAAGATCTGCGCAAGCTCTTCAGCGAATTCCATCGCGTATTGCGGCCGGAGGGACGGGTGTTGATTCTGGAGATCACCCGGCCCCACAATGCGGTGGCGTTTCATTTGATGCGTTTGTACATGCAAAAGCTGGTGCCACGCCTGGGCTGGTTGCGCCGGCGGAACCGGTCCACGGCCAGGCTTATGGAGTATTACTGGGCCACGATTGAGGAATGCGTTCCGCCCCCGGTCATCCTCTCGGCGCTGGAAGCCGTCGGTTTCCGGGAGGTCAAGCGCACCACCACCGGTGCGGTCTTGAGCGAGTATGTCGCCCGGCGTTGATCAGATCCCCGGAGCAAGAGGAGCAGGCGTTGTCCCTGGCGGGCGACTACGCCGGCCCGGAGAGTTCACCGCTCAAAACGAGTTCCGCCTGTAACATGGTCTGGCCATTCACGCTCGCGGTTGCCTGGGCCTGGACCAGATTGCCCAGCCGTCCCGTCAGCTGCGCTTCGAGTTGGATGGTTTCGCCGGGGCGGGCCGTGCCAAGAATTTTCACGTTTCGCAGCGCCGTCAGTTTCAGTCCGGCCAGCGGCGGGATTTTCGGATCGCTTTGGGCCACCACCCCCGCCAGCTGCGCCGCCGCTTCGACGAGCAGCACGCCGGGAAAAACCGGTTGACCGGGAAAATGCCCGCGTAAAAATGGCGCGTCGCCGCGAACGGTGAATTCACCGGCACCACTTTGCCCGGGATCCAATTTCACCAGCCGGTCCAGGAACCGGAATTCCGCGCCGTGCGGCAGCCGGCTTAGGGCGGTATCAAGATCGTTCATTGTTTTAGGGTAGGGCGCGTCACTCCGTGCGCGCCGTTCGTCTCATATTGTTTCGCGGCGCGCACGGAGTGACGCGCCCTACCGTTGCATGGGTTCAGTGACTTTATAATCGGCGGGCGGACTCCACTCGAATAGTTTTTCGTCCAGCGCCGGATTCAAGACGGCGTTGGTGAAATCATTCCGCATCCGCGAGCCGTCCACAAAAACCAGTTCCGTGCTGGCCAGGGAAAAATCGTTGGTGGCCAGGCGGAGGCGAAGTTCCGGCATCATCCGCCGCGCGGAAACGCTTTTCGGCTGGAGGGAGAATTGCCACCAGCCGTTGGTCTCCGTCAGCGACAGGATTTGAAACTGGGCCTCGAATTCCTTCCGATCATGCGGAAAACCGGCCGACAACAGCGACATCATGTCGCGCCATTCGGCCGGCGCGGCGGCGCCCAGCGGATAGCGCTCCGCCCGTTTCAATCGCGGGTAAATCACGAACATTTCGTCGCCGTGCCGCAGCGCGATCGTTTTCGCCGGCTGGCCGAGTTCCCAACGAAACTCATCCGGCATGGCAAATGAGATATGGCCGCTGGCAACGAGCGGCTGGGTCAGGGTTTTCAGCGCGCGGGTCTGGACAAAATCCGCGGACCAGGTGTGAAGGGTTTTTTGGGCGATAAACCAGGAATCGAGAACTGTGTTGGTATCGGCGGCCGGGCAGGGAAAACCCCAAACCCCAAACCCCAAACCCCAGAGAAGCATCAAACCCCGGGCGCCAAAAAATTGCGGCCGCACGAAGACATTGTTGGGTTTTGGAGTTTGGCGCTTCATTGGTGTTTGGATATGGGTACCTGGTGCTTTTCCGTCTCCGTCCAGATCGGGACGAAGTGAAACCATTGCGTGAGATGCTGCCGGATGGCCGGCTCGAACGCACGCAGGATTTCCTGCGTCAACCGGATGCGGGCCGCGCGATTGCCGATCGCCGCGCGATCATAGGCGATTTCCGGCAGCATGTGCCCGAGATGATGGTCGCCTTCGCGAACGATGTACGCCAGAACAATCGCGCTCCCGGAGGCGCGCGCGAGTTCGGCCACCGCATTGGAGGCGAGGAACGGCCGGCCGAACAGCTCAACGGTCACCGCCGCCGGCGCGGGCGGGCGATCCACGAGGAGCGCCACGGTTGCGCCTTCCTGCAATCGCCTGATGATTTCGACAAACGCGAACATTTCCTCGCCCACGACCAGGGTTTCCACGCCCCGCAACCGGCGGGAATTCTGGCGCAATTCCGTCAGGCGCGGGTCAGGTTCGGGCTGCGTGAGCACAATCAGTTTGCAGCCGTGCTCGACGAGAAATTCGCTCCCGAATTCCCAGTTGCCCAGGTGCGGCGTGACCAGCAGCACGCCCTTGCCCCGCGCGTGGGCGGTGGCGAAATGGTTCCAGCCGTTCCAATCGCCCTGCCAGCGGCCCAAGGCCCCGCCGCTTTCATAGCGCCACAGGTCGGTGATCTTAATCATGAATTCGGTGAACAGTTCGCGCGCGGCCCGCGTGGCCAGCCGGCGGTCGTTCAAAACCGGCAGCAGATTTTGAATCACGATTTCACGCCGGTGCGCCGCCAATCGCCAGTAGATCGCGGCGATCAACCGGGCAAAAAAAACAAAAACCGGCACGGGAATAAAGCGGCCGAGGGCCAGCCCGATGCGCCAGATGAACGCGCCGTAAAACGAAGACGGAGCCGAAATGGGAGGATTCGGACTTTGGAATTTGGATTTTGGACCAACAACGCGCCACCAGACCGGCAACAGAAAGACGGAGACCAACATATTGCCGGCGATGCCGACGGCGCAAACCTGGCCGAGGCTCGCCATCCCCACGTTGCTCGACAGACCGAGCGAACCGAAACCGGCAATCGCCGTGCCGCCGCAGAGCAGCAACGCCCGGCCGACCGACCGATGCGCCAGGGACAGATCGCCGTGACAACGGCGCAACGTCAGCTGCATGAAAATGCTGTAGTCCACGCCGGTGCCGAGAATCAGCGGCAGGGCCATGAGGTTGAGCAGATTCCATTGCCAGCCGCAGATTTTCATCACGGCGAGCAGGCAAAATCCGCTCAACAACAGAATGCCAAGGCTGAAAAAGAGCTCGGTGAATCGCCGGAAAGCCAGCCAGAGCGAAAGCAAAATGAGGCCGACCATCGGCAGCACCAGTTTCCAGAGATTTTTTTTGACGGCCGCCAGGACGGTTCCGCCGAGCAAATCCCAGCCGGAAAGCCAGACGCCATCGTGCGGCAATTGCGCTTCCAGCGCTGCGAACGAGATGGCATTTGTTGAGGGAAAAAGGAAGCCGACGGCGTAAAAGTTTTGCGGTTCGCGCGCCGCCAGCTTTTGAAAAATCCACGAACCCAGCGGATTCGTCGGCCAGAAAACGTTTGTGGTCGCGGCGGCGCGCTGCCAGGTCTCCAGGATGCCTTTGGCCAGACCGAGCGCATCATCGGAAAAACCATTGGCCAGGGCCGCAGCCCGCAAAACCTCACCTTCGGCGACGAGTCGCTGAGCGTTGGCACGATTGGCCGATTGAAATTCGGGCCGCGGCCACAGCGCGTTCGGCAGCGTGAACCCGGAGAGGGTCTGATTGGAAACCGCAGCATTGAGCGCCGGCAAAACCGTGTCGAGTTTGTTGGCCACGTCACTTTCGTCGCGGCCGGAAATGACCAGCCAGAGCGGCTCGCGTTTTTGACCCAGGTTGATTTTGATCGCGTCGAGGGTCGTATAAGCCTGGCTATCACGCGGCCGCAGGGCGTTCGCACTCGGGTCCATTTTCGGGAGGCCGGAAAATAAAATCGCCGCGCAGAGCAAAATTAAAGTAGCCGTGAAAGTGAAAACGACCGCAGCGGAACGTTCAAAAAACAGCCGCCGAGGCAACGAGGCGGGCATAGCGGTTAAATCTTCAAATGAACTCCGCCTCCTCACGTCGGCGGCTACAACCTCTTCCGGGCGTTGCAAGATATCATCCGCAGGCGAGACCTCGGCACGAGGTTGTGGCCGCTGCATCCGGTCTGGAAACAAGGGCGGCAGAAATGCGAAAATCATCACGCCGGCCGAGAGGGCGACGCCGATGCCGACGAGCGAACCGAGTTGGGCGAGGCCGGGTAGACCGCCAAAATTCAAAACGAGAAAGGCGGAAATGGTGGTGACCGCCGCCCAGAAAATGCTGGGCGCGATGGCACGGCGGACTTCCGGAATGGACAGGTCCGGATGCGCCAACGCCTCCTGGTAATGCACGACCGCGTAGTCCACGGCGAGGCCGAGCAGGATGGCTGCGAAACCCATGCTGATGACGTTGACCGCGCCAAAAATCAGGCCGCCGAGCGCCAGCGTCGCGGCCAGAATCAAGGCCAGCAACGTCAACAGCCAGAGCATCGGCTTGATGCGCCGGTGGGCGCACCAAAACAGGATCGCGATGATCAAGGCCGTGCCGCCGACGGACAACTTCATATCATGCTGCATGCTGCCGGAAATTTCCGCCGTAAATGCCGGTCGTCCAGTGTATCCGATTTTGATTCGCTCGTCGGGCGGCAATGCTGCCTGGATGACATTTTTTACGGCGTTGAACCAATGGGTACATTCGCGGTAGCCGTTCAACGCGCCCCGGGCTGAGACGAAGATAATCCGAAACCGGCCATCGGCGGAGGCAAACAATTCCTGTCCCCGGCCAAAGCCGGAAACCGTTCCGGCAACATTTTCGGGCAAACGCGTCAGACCGAACGGATCGTAACTCAACCGGGCGATTTCATCCGGTGAAAGCGTGGTGGCCAGCTGGTCGCGGGTCGTGGTGAGAATCGGGGCGAGATTTGTTTCCGAAAGTTGATCGGCGAGATGAGCAAAGGTACCCGGCGGTTGATTCAGCCAGAGATAGGCGATGAGTTCGGCGGTTTGTTCGGGATGCTCGATCCAGGGCGGTTGCCCAATGGCCTCGGCGACCAGGTTGGTTTCGTCTTGCAGCCGTCGGGTGACGGTTTTCGCAGCTTGTTCGGCGGTCTCGCGATCGGGCGCGCGGACAGTGACAATGAGTTCGCGTGCGTCGGTAAAATGCTGCTGGTATAATTTGAGGCCTTGAACGGCGGGGACCTGCGCGGGCAGCAGGTCCAGCATCTCGGCATCAAAGCGCAGTCGCGCAAGACCGACGATGATCGGAACGAGCAGCGCGAGCCACCACCAGCGAAACCAGCGGGGCTTCATGGGAAGAGCTCGCCCTCTAGAGTTTCGCCGGTGCGCGGGTTTTCCAGGCGCCACGATCCGGCGGCCGGATGGGTGAATTTCCAGTTGCCGCCAGCAGGAGTGCCGAGGAGCGCCCGGGGCAGTTGAAACCAGGCGAAACGATCCGGCGGCGTGCCGCGGCCGCGCCGCGAAAATTCGTTCGCGCCGAATTCAATCCGCCATTGACCGCTGGAAATCTGCGCGGCCGCCAGCGGGAAGGGCATTTTGGAAAACTGGATGAAAAAATTTCCGTTCACATTGGTCGCCAGCAACAGGTCGCCAGCGAGTTCGGGACGGCCGGACGAGGGTTTCCAAACCGCCTGGCCCTGCTGGACGCGCCAGCCGGGCGCGGAAAAATCGGCGGGCGGCAGTGGTGGCGCAGTGCGACAGCCGGCGGCCAGGGCAGTCATCAGGAACAGCAGGAGCACGCCGGGTCGGGGACCGGCGTTCCCGGCGCGCGGTTTCATCCTGGGGACGAGCATGTTGGCGGATCTTTGGTCACGATGACAATGGGACGGAAATTGATGCGTGGCACCAGCGGCCAGCGCGCCTGGATTTTTACGAGCAGGAAAAAAAGCTTCATCCGCCAGCGGAGCGCCCAGCTTCCCTCCACTTCACCGGCGAGCACACCGATGACCGCGGAGAAAAGCTGGCAACGTTCGGTCGGGCGCAAAAACAGCTCCATGAACGGCGTGGTGTAATAATTCTCCACCATGTGCCAGTAATACCTCAACCCTTTCCCGACGCGTTTCTCATAAGCCTGGAACGGCCGGCCGCCGGGTTTGCCGGCGGCGATCGCCTGCCGGACCGTTTCGGCTGCCAGCTTGCCCGACCACATGGCGAGAAATACTCCGGCGGAAAAAATCGGGTCCATGAAGCCGGCGGCGTCGCCCACGCGCAGCAGGCGGTCCCCGGTAAGCCGGCGGTTGTAGTAGCTGAAATCGCTCGTGGTGCGGGTTTCGTTCACCCGCCGCGCGTTCAACATGCGCTCCTTCACGGCGGAACTGGACGCGACCCAGCGGTCGAAGATTTCCTGCGGCGTCCCCGTTTCCCGGGCAAACTCTTCCTGGTCAATGACCAGCCCCACGCTGGTCTTATCGGCGGAGATGGGGATGATCCAAAACCATTTATTGGGGAGACGGACAATGATGATGTCGGTGTTCGCCTCGCCGGCGTCGCGCAGCACGCCGTTGAAATGGGCGAAAACCGCGAGCTTCTTGTGCTGCGGATGGGTGACCCGAAGCCCCTCCTGGTTGCCCGTCAGGTTACCGCGGCCGCTGGCGTCAATCAGATAGGCTGCGCGAAACTGATGCGCCTGGCCGTCGGGGCCACGCGCCTCAACACTCACCCCATCGGCATCCGAGTCAAATTTGTTGACGATCCAGCCTTCCCGCACATCGGCGCCCGACGTCCGGGCGTGTTGGAGCAGTATGTGATCGAACGTCGCGCGCTCGACCTGGATGGCTTCCGGCTCGCGATTGAATTTGCCCTGGCGGAAGGCGAACCGGGTGCCGAGGGAGCCGTTGCCCAGTTCGAACCGGGCGCCGAATTTTCTGGGGAAACCCGCCGCTTGCAGAGCCGGCACCACCCCCAGCTCGCGGAAAATGGCCATGTTGCAGGGCAGGAGCGATTCACCGATGTGAAAACGCGGGAAAATCTCCTTTTCCAGCACCAGCACACGTTTGCCCGCCCGCGCCAGAAAGGTGGCGGCGCTGCTGCCGCCGGGCCCGCAACCAATAATCAACGCATCATAAGTGTCCGGATTCACTCCCGGCAAGTTTGAGGATGTGACGAATGATGGCAAGCATGGAAACCTGCGAATGCGTCATCGTCGGTTCGAAAATCGCTTGCGCGGGCGGCTCACTCGCGAGGCGCCTGGCGTCTTTGATCCTGTTCAGCCCCGGCGATGCCTTCCTCGACCAGTCGCTCATTGTCGCTTCGCCCTTCGTCGTCCTCATCGGCACTGGGAGCCACCGGCAGCTTACGGCCTTCGGAACCGGGAACCGGATCCCACCGTTCGGACTCAGGTGCGGATTCGAGGATCGCCTCTTTCAAATCCGTGTCCGGCTCACCTGTCAATTCCCGTTGGGCCTGTTGCCAATCGGATTTCGACACCTCCTGAGCGGCGCGGCCGTTGATGACCGCCAACTCAATCGCACGCTCCAGCACCATCTTGCGGGTCACCGTGCCGAGGCCGGCGGAATTTTCAGTCAAGGTACCTTCCTTCAATGGGTTTGTTTTCATAGATTTAAAATCACATCATGGCGCAAATACGGAAAAGTAATCGCGGGTTGTCGGGTGTTGTTTTCGTCTGGTTCGCGTCGCGGTCTTTGCGCCGGGCGCGGGATTGGGAAAGGCGGGTACGCCGTTTTTGAAACGGCGGGCCTGGTGTGGCCGCCGGGGCATTTCGAGGCAGGTTCGAGAGTTTGGCGATGGATATTTTCCCGAATTTCGTCTTTCTTTGGTTCATCGGAGTTTGGGGTTGCTGGGTGAAATGCTGAAGAGGTTATACGAGTTTGGGTCGGAAACTCGCGCGGTCATCCGCTTCGAGCCAGTCAAAGGTGGTGTTGGTTACCGGATTGATCACCAGCCGGGCGCAACTCTCAATAAAATGGTCGCGGCGCTCCGGATTTTTCATCGGGCTGCCGGTTTCCATTTCATCCGACCAGATTTTAATTTCGACCGGCGTTCTCGTCGTGCCGTTGGCCTGCAACCAGGCGCCGACGTCTTCATAATCTTTCGCGGCTTGAACGGCGGCTTTGAATTGCTCGCCGGTGATGCCCTTGAAACGGAAGAGCAGGTTGTCCAGCGGGCCATCATAATGATATGCACCCGACGTCCCCGCCAGACTGGCGCGGCACTTGTCCACGGCCCGGCTGGCGATCGCGAATCCGGCAACGCGTTCGCGCGGGCTGTGCGGGGCTTGTCGGGTCAGGTCCCGGTCGATGATGGGGGTGTTCATGGCTTTGTTATTTTCTGGTTTGGCGGGAGGAAGAATTATTTTGGCGCCTGGGTTAACAGGCAGATTTAATTTAAGTCCGATTGTGAAAGCCATGTGTCCGGGTGAGTTTGCGTTCCGCGAGCAATTCCGCCTCGGCTGCCAGCCAATGCTGCACTTCGTGCCCGGACTGCGAACCCTGGTTCACATAGCTGAAATAGGCCTTCCGGGCCACTTCGTCGGGTGAGGGTGCAAAATCAGTTTCGTCCCGGCTTAAACCGGCAACCGCCGCCGGCACGGATCCGCCGGTTGGCTTTTGGTTTTGGTCTGCGGAGAAATCCTTGCGCTTCATGTTGTCAGCATAGGCCCGGCAGCCGTGCGCCCGCCATGGGGTGTTCACCCCAGCCCGGATTAACTGGATTGGGGTGGAGACGACACAAACGACAAGCGGTCACCGACCCAGATCTCGACCCAGCCGGTACCGGTGGGTGGCCGGTCCTCGACAAACCGCCGGGGTCTTTCGGCCAGGTTAACAAACCGCGTTCGGTTTTCAGGCAGGCATAAGGTGACGAAAGGGCTTCCTGAAGATAATCGCTGGCGGAATATCTCCCATTCGACGCCCAGTGAAAAAACATAGCCGGGGGATAGACCAGCCAACGAATCGTCACCAACCTCGAACGAAGCAACCAATTCAAATGGTTCTTTGTTTTTCATTTGCATTTCCGGAGCCAATAAAGGTGTGCTTGGCGGCCAAAGAACTCGCCCGGGCCATTGGCCGCAGCCCGCCACTCCGACCTAAACTGGTTTGGCCATAACTATAAATTCAGCTTTGTTTCCTTCCGCACCCGGGCGGCGTCGTCGTGGGAAGCCTGAAGCGCACCGACGAGCGGTGCCGGGGCAAAGGAATACGCCGTTGACGCCCCGTTGGAATAGCTGGCTTTCGGGTGGACCGGATCCGGGTATGACTGCCTGGCCGGTCGTGCTTCCAGCATTTGAATGACCAACGCCGGGACAGTCATCAGGATGATTTTCAAATCCCACCAGAGGGTTTTGTTTTTGGCATACCTGATGTCCAGTTGAATCATTTCCACAAAGGTGGTTTTGTTTTTCCCGCTGACCTGCCAGAGACCGGTCAGCCCCGGCAAGGTCCCGAACCGCTCCCGCTGCCAGGGCAGATATTTTTCATATTCATATGGCAAACACGGACGCGGTCCCACCAGGCTCATTTCACCCCGCAGGACGTTGATCAGTTGCGGCAGTTCGTCCAGGCCGGACGCGCGCAGCAACACGCCGAAGGGAATGATGCGGGGATCCCCCTGCGAATCCATTTTCATCATGGGCGTGTTCGAACTCATCAAGTGTTGCAGATGCCCCTGATGCGTCTTCGGGTTGGTATCGGCAAACATGGTCCGGAATTTCAGGCACATGAACCGCCGGCCCAGGTGGCCGACGCGTTCCTGCTGGAACAGAACCGGACCGCGGGAACGACTGCGAATCAACAGAGCGACCAGCAGTGCCAACGGAATCAGAAATGGCAGCGCCAGCAGGATGAGCAACGCATCCAATGTGCGCTTCCAGCGCGCGTTCCGGACTGCCCTGGGTGAAGGAGAACATTCCCAATGATCCGCTTCGATCGAAAAATTCATATTGTTACCTTCCTCGGTTGATAAAATCTGTTGTTGTTTGCCTGAGCCGACTGTCTTCGATTCAGGAATGCGCCCTTGTTTGCGAATGGCCGGAGAATAAGTCGGGCAATCTTGCGGGTGCCATGGGGTGTTTCCCTATGGGGGAATACCCTACCGGAGATTGATCGCAAGATGCCCGTTGCTTTTGCTGATTGGCTCGCTGAGATCCGTGGTAGCGCGGCTCGCCGGCCGGTTCGGCGGACAACCATCGATCTCCTTCACTTCGTTTTGAGCGGTCAACTCATAAGCTCGCCCGCAGGCACAACCCAGCCGCCGGCCGGAGGTGGGAAGAAGTTTTTCGCCACAGCGGCAAACCCAGGCGCGCCACCGGGCCGGGCTGCCCACCATCAGGGCGTAATCCGGGACATCATGGGTGACGATGGCTCCGGCACCCACCATGGCCCAGCGGCCGATGGTGATGCCCGGGAGCGCAATGCTGCTGGCTCCCAGCGTACACCCCTGCTTCAGCACGGTTTGGGGATACGCGGTCAGATGTCGTTTGCTGCGCGGCCGATTATCATTCGTAAAAACCGCGCTGGGCCCGATGAAAACGTCATCCTCAAGGGTCAGGCCATCCCAGAGAAAGACGCCGCACTTGACGGTCACACGATTGCCGATTCGAACTCCTCCCTCGATGAAAGTATGGTCGCAAATGTTACAATCTTCTCCCAGGACCGCACCGCCCACAACATGGGCAAAGGCCCATATCCGCGTGCCTCGACCGATCGCGACCCCTTCGTCAATCAGTGCTTTAGGATGCGCGAAATAGGTCCGGACCGGTTGATCGTCGGGGACGGAAGGCGATGCCGGACAGGTTCCGGGTAGCGTCAAAGCTGCATCAATCCCGGCTTGCAGTACGGGTTCCAACTTTCGGTAATCCCCGGTCTCAATCTCATAAAAATCATGCGCATAGCAGCGGGCGCCAAAACCTTCCTTCCAATCCATCAAGCCACGATTCAAGGCCCGGCCTTCATTCTCGTTGGAGGTGCCGAAATCAAAAAACCGCTTGTGCTGGTATTGCTCGATCAGCGAGTCGAACAGGTAAGCCTGCGCGCCCATCCGTCGCCCTTTCTCCGTGACCGCGCCGTACTGGGAGTGCGCCACGGTGGGCGTTTCGTAAATGGTTGTGCCCGCGATAATTTCGTCGCCGCAATAAGCCGAGAATTGTTTGATCTGTTCCGGGAAACGGGACGCGAGCAGCGTGATTTCCTCGAGGGTATGCACCGGTTTGGCGCCGTACCGGGCCTCCAGTTGGGGTGCCAGCACCTGCTCCCAAAACGGCTGAAACGATGTTTCCTGGATGATCCGGACTCCCAGACCGGTCGCTTTCTTGATCAGGCCCCGGCGGTCCCTTCGGAAGGGAAGCCGATCCGCTTGCGAGATCGTGGTCGAACAATCCCGACGGTAAAGCCGGGAGTCAAGGAGGAACAAGGCATAGGCTACTTCGTCGTCGGGGAGTGTGTTGTAAAAAGCCGGAATCCGTTTGTAGAGCAGTTTGGGAATCTGCCGTTGGCTCAGGTCACGCAAAACCGCATGGAAGCATGCCAGCACATCATTCATCGTCGCTGCGCGGGGGACCACGAGCCCGCCATAAGTCAGCCCTTCATGGCTGATGAGTGTACCATCGGCGTTGAGGTTTGCCGGCAACACGGCCGCCAGCACCTGGTCTTCGAAAATCATCAGCGAATGGTCGGTGAACCGGTTGCGGTGATAGTCCATGTAGTCGCGGGTGAAAAGGAAGGTCGCGTTCTTGGCTGCGTTCACAAACCGGTCCCACTCCAGCTTGCGGCCGGCGGTGTATTGCTCCACCGAGAGTACCCCGGCGTCGGCGGGTTTTGGGTTCAGGTGGGGACGGTTGTTTTTGGCGGGCGCCGTTTGCAGGACCTCTTTCACGGTAGCCACCAATCGGTCGGTGGCATAGGGTTTGGCCAGCCGGGCGACGGGCTCCAGCCACGGATTTTGTTCCAGCTCCTGCGTGGGCAACGTTCCGGTGGCCATAATGACCGGCAGTTCCATGCGGGCGGAACGCAGCTTCTTGAGCAAATCCATGCCAGTCAACCGGGGCATGTTGTTGTCGGTGATCAAAAGATCGTAGCGATGGGCCTGAAGCGCTTCCCAAGCGGCGGCGCCGTCACCGGCGGTGTCCACCACGTAGCCGGAGTGAATCAGCACCTCGGTGTTAAGCCGGCGGAGATCGCCGTCGTCTTCAACCACAAGGATGCGATGGGGCGGGCTTGGCTGGTCTCCGCCCGGCGGGACAGCAAGCTGGTCGCAGGGGGTTTCAAGAAGTTTATTCATGGGAATGAAAGGTTTTGATTGGGACCCGGCTCAACAATCACAAAGCGATCCGGTCCGCGAAACTCAAGGAGGCGCGCATTGACGGCGAGCCGCACCATCCCTTCGGCTTTTTGTCCGCCGCCGGCGTCGTAAACGCTCGTGACGAATTCGCCAAACGTCAGTGGTTTTATCCGTCGCTTGGCCTTCATTTTCACGGTATGAGGATAGGATGGAAAGCCGTCCGGCCGCCATGGGGTGTTTCCCCCATCCGAAAGTGCGCGCGGCCAAATGCAACGGTCTACTTTCGACAATAAGTTCTGTCTCAAGTCGCTCCCTTCCCGGTTGGGCCGGTTCCGAATCCCTTGCTTAACCCGTGTTACCGGCAACGCGGAAACCGTCTCAATCGGCTGTACCCGCCGGAACCAGATGGTGCTTGGGACTCAGTTCGACGGCTTCCCGGCTCAAGTTTACGAACACCGCGGAGTTCGGATAACTGATCCGGTCCACCTTGCGTGTCGGGATCTGCACTTCCTTGCCGGAAAACCGGTGCCCGGTTTTGATGACCAGTTGACGAATCGCCCAGCTCTGGTCGTCCATCATAAAATCGCAGACGTGGCCGTTCACCCCGTCGCTCGCCTCGAGGTGGTAACCGCCTACGGCTTGCGTACTGCGCAGATGCGTATCGGCCCGTTCGGATTGCGGGTGGCTCTCAGCGGCCGGTTCGCCCGGAGGCGGCAGGGGGGGCAGCTCCAGGACCGGGACGCCGCTCAAACCCCACAACGCGTCACCCCGCCAGTAGAACGGCCAGCCATAGTATCGGTAATATTCCTCTTCATATTGTCGCGACACCGGCTTGTGCGATTCCATCGCCGGGCTGTTCTCAATTTGTTTCCGGGTCAGGTTCACCCGCATGATTTTCCCGGCCGGCTGGAGACTGCTGAAGGCGTGGGGCGAGATGAGCACCTGGCGCCCCGGCAACCAGGAACCCGTATCCACGACCGCATAACGCACCGCCCAGTTCTGGTCATCAAAATAAAAATCCTTCACGTGGCCGATTTCGCCATCCGATGCACCGAGTTTGTCGCCGTACAATTGTTTAATGCTTCGCAACATAATTCCGCCTTTCTTGGTAAGCGTCTGACTGTCCTTTTGGTAAGGGAGTCTGGTTCCTTTGACACTATAAACAGGGAAACGATACGGCAGCCATGGGGTGTTACCCTAAGGAAGGAGACGACGGACTGAATTCCTACGCGGCGGTCAACTGCCCGCCGTTTCACCGTTTCCCGGCTTGCGTTGCCACACTGAGACCAAGGGTTTTGCCAGTGGGGGCAAGGAACACCCTAGTCGCAGCCCAACCGCTTCGAACCTAGCTTTAATCATGACCACTATTCATAAAAACAGAGCCCAATGTGCTGACGACGTTTTGTGCCGGCTTTTCAAAATCACCGGGCTGACGAAGCTTCTGGGCGGTCTCTTGTTTCTGGCCGCTATCAGCCCAAGCCTGCAGGCCGGGCAAAACACGACTTTGGCCTGGAACCGAAGCACGGATCCCATCGTGGTGGGCTATAACCTCTATTACGGCGGGACCAGCGGCAGCTACACCAATACGATCTCTGCCGGCAACGCCACGAGCGCAACCATTTCCGGCCTGGTACCGGGAACCACCTACTATTTTGTGGCAACAACGTATTCCGCTCAAGGCGTGGAAAGCGTGCTCTCCAGCGAAGTGGCCTATACTGTCCCCATCCTTGCCGGAGTGAAGTTCCAGGTTACACCCACCCGGCAGTTCATTTTGACCGTGACCGGCCCGGTCGGTCACACGTATGACATCCAGGCATCCCAGGATTTAAAGACCTGGACCGTCATCGGCACCGTGACGATGGGGGCCAGTGGCTCGTTGAATTTCACCGACACGAATGCGCCGAGTTTTTCGAAGCGCTTCTATCGCACCCGCGAATGACCGTCAAATTGCTCCGGTCAGGAAACAACAGAAATTAACAATATGTCACTCTATCTCAGCCAAAGATGTTGGGGCCGGTCCTGCCTGCACCTGGCGGCGGCGCTGCGCGCCGGCCACTGGCGCTGGCATCTGGCCGGTGTCGGACGAGAGATTCATTTCACGAGGATACCACTAAACGGACACACCGCGGCGGGCGGCTGATGAAAAAAGGCCGCCTGCCGGCAGTGGTAAAACGGAAACGAAAACAATGAAACTCACAGTACAGTTTGGCCGGGAAACCTGCTTTGACCCGCCGATCCGGCTCACAAGCCAAATCCCGTGGACAGTGGTCGCCTGGGATCCAGTTTTCGCTGCGCCTGGCGGCCGCCGCCGGACGGCCGAAGCCAATCAAGCCCGCATTGACCTGTGGGTTTTTTTGGGAGGGTTCTAGCCTGCCACCAGCTTTTCCTGTGGCAGCAATCCGACCCGCAAAGCAAAACGCACCAGGCCCGGAACATCGTGTACGTTCAGGCAGTCCATCAACTTCAGGCGATGGTATTCGATGGTTTTGGGGCTGATCTTCAGGATTTCGGCGATGCCTTTGGTGTTCTGGCCCTCGGCAATCAATTGGAGAATCTCGCGCTGCCGGCCCGTCAACTGTTCGAGCGGGCTTTTCCGGTTCGCAATCCCATCCAAAGCGAAGGTTTTGGGCAACCCGGCGGAGATTTCCTTGCTGAGATAGATCTCCCCGAGCGCCACGCGCTGCAGGGCGGTGGCCAGTTCGGCCGTCGCCGCTTTTTTGAGCAGGTAGCCGGCCGCGCCCGCCTTGAGCGCCCGCCAGACATATTCTTCGTTGTGGTGCATGGAAAGGAAGATGACCCGCACGTCCGGAAATTCCTTGGCCATGCGCGCTGCCGCCTCGAGGCCATTCAGACCGGGCATGGCGACATCCATCAAAACCATGTCCGGCCGGTGCAGCTTGACCAGATTCAGCACCTCGCGGCCATCGCTGGCCTCGCCCACCACTTCCACCCCCGGCAATTTTTCCAGCAAGGCGCGAATGCCCGCGCGCACGAGGGTATGGTCATCAGCCAGTATGACCCGAATGGGTTTGACCGGGTGGTTCATGGGGTTTCAGGGCTTGGGGCCTGCCACTTCAAGGGAAACCAGGCCTGGACCTCGGTGCCTTGTCCCGGGCTGGACTTGAATTCCAATCCGCCACCGGCCAGCGTCGCCCGCTCCTCCATGCCCAACAACCCCAGGCTGATACCGCCCACGGCTTCCTCCCGGACCGGGGCCACCTCAAACCCGACGCCGTCATCGCGCACGCCCAATTGGAGGCGTCCATCCCGGGTGTGCAGTTCCACGGTCACGGTACGCGCCTGGGCGTGGCGCGCCACGTTGGTCAGGGCCTCCTGGGCGATGCGGAAACACTCGGTCTCTATGATCGGATCCAGCCGATGCTCCAACGGGTCCATTGCAAACTCGGCCTGCAAGCCGGCCAGGGCCGCCTGCCGGTTCGTGTACCACCGCAACGCCGGTTCCAATCCCAGATCGTCCAGCATGGACGGGCGCAGGTTTAACGAAATGTCATGCACTTGTTCCAGCACGCGGTCCACCACCTTGAGGCTCTCAGTCAAACGTGGCTCGAGGGCAGCGGCGCCCGGCGACTGCAACATCGCCTGCAGATTCAATTGCATGACGGTGAGGGCCTGGCCGATTTCGTCGTGGAGTTCGCGCGCGATGTTCCGGCGTTCGGTTTCCTGCGCCTCCACCAGCCGGCGGGAAAGCACCTGAAGTTTGCGGCTGTATTCCTTTCGTTTTTCCTCGGCCCGTTTGCGCTCACCACGCACTTTGACCTCCTGCATCGCGCGGTGGACGGCCGGGACGAGCCGGGAGAGACGATGCTTCAGGACATAGTCCGTCGCGCCGCGTTGGAGCGAATCAATGGCCAGTTCTTCGCCCAGGGTTCCCGAGACCAGGATAAAGGGAATATCGGGAAACCGGGCATCCACAATTTCCAGCGCCGAAAACCCGTCGAAGGCCGGCACCGAAAAGTCCGAGAGAATCAGGCCCACGCCGCCGTGTTCGAGCGCCGCCACAAAATCAGCGTGGGTTTGGACGCAGGTGATGGCACAAGGGACGCCCCCGGTTTCCAGGGTGGCTTGAACGAGCGCGGCATCGTTGGGATCATCCTCCAGATGCAGAATGCGGAGCAGGGATTCCATGCTTGGCCCTTTCTTTTCCAGTAAAAGGCAGTTTGCCAATTTGCATTCCGGGTTCCTCCCGCCCGGCAGGCGGCGGCGGTTCGTTGATGGCCACCCAAAAAATGCCGAGTTGCTTGACCGCCTTCATGAACTCCGTGAAATCCACGGGCTTGACCACATAGGCGTTGACCCCGTGTTTGTAACAATCGATCAGGTCCGGTGTTTCCCGCGAGGACGAAAGCGCAACGACGGGTATGATCTTCAAATGCTCGTCGGCCTTGATGATCTTCAACACCTCCAGCCCGTTGACCTTGGGCATCTTGAGGTCGAGCAACACCACGACGGGATTGCCATCCACGCGGGTTTTGAATTCGCCCCGGCGAAAAAGATAGTCCAGCGCCTGCTCGCCGTCGCGGACGACCACGACCTTGTTGGCCAGGTTATACTCCTCCAGCGCGGCCAGGGTCAGCTCCACGTCCCGCGGATCGTCTTCAACCAGCAGGATTTTTTTGATGTTTCCCACTTCGGTGTTTGCAGTGTTCATTCAGGCCTTGCTGGATTGTTTGGGAATCGAAAAGTAAAAGGTGGCGCCGCCGTCCACCACGCCTTCCGCCCAGACCCGGCCGCCGTGCCGATGAATGACGCGCTGGACATTTGCCAGGCCGATGCCGGTGCCCTCGAACTCGTCGTAGCTGTGCAGGCGTTGAAACACGCCGAACAATTTGCCGACATAGTGCGGATCGAAGCCCGCGCCGTTGTCGCGAATGAAAATCACCGTCTCGTCATCGCCACCCGGAAGGCAGCCGATCTCGATTTTGGCCTCGGCCCGGGTGCCGGTGAATTTCACCGCATTGGAGATCAGATTGACCAGCGCCAGGCGCAACAGGGCGCGGTCGGCCCACACCGCCGGCAGCGGGTGGATGTTCCACACGATTTTCCGCCCTTTGGTCTCCGCCTGAAAATCGCCCAACGTCTCCCGGATCAACCCGTCGAGGTCAACGTCCGTCTTTTGCAAGGACGCCCGTCCGACCCGCGAGAAGGTCAGCAGGTCATCGATCAAATCGCCCATCCGTTTTGTCGCCTCGGAAATGGTGGTCAGATGTCGGAGACTTTTTTCTGAAAGCGATGGCCCGGCTTCGGTTTGCAGCAGTTGCACGAAGCCCATGACGTGGCGCAGCGGCGCGCGCAAATCGTGCGAGACGGAATAACTGAACGCTTCCAGTTCCGTGTTGGCGGCTTGCAGTTGTGCCGTGCGTTCGAGGACGCGTTGCTCCAGTTCCGCGTTGAGACGGTGGATTTCATCTTGCGCGTGTTTGCGCTCCGTGATGTCACGGACGTTGCATTGGATCACGTTGCAGTCGCCGGCCTGATACACGTTGCTGACAAATTCCACGGCAATGCGACGGCCATCCCTCGTTTCCAGGGGCAGGTCTTCATAGCGGACGTACCCGTTCTTTTGCAGTCGTTCCAGCATGATCTTGTTTGATTCAATATCTTTGAACGGACTGAGTTCGCCGACGGTTTTGCCGATCATTTCATCGCGGGAAAAGCCCAACAGCTTGAAAAGGAAGAGGTTCACATCATTGATGCGTCCCGTGTCCACGTCCAGAATCAGGATGCCATCCTTCGCCGCTTCGAATAAGCGCCGATAACTGAGTTCGGAGGCGCGAATCGCCGACTCGCCCGGCAGCTCGATCGGCTGAATCTGCGTCCCCACCGGCAACGTTTCAACGCTTCGTGACATAAATCTGACTTTCGGATGTTGGGCTATTGGCTTTTTTGATCGCGACCCCGCGAGCGGAACGCCAGCCACAGGCTGGAAACCAGGCCTGCGCCCTTGGACAAAGTTTGTAACCAGGAAGATGTCGCGTCGGGAGCCACGGGCTGGCCGCGCCGGAAGGCCGCCAGGCCCGCCACCAGCGTCGCGGCGGACGAGACGATCGAACCAAAGGATTTGGCGCGGTCGGTGAACGTGCGGACATCCGCTGTCAGCGCAGCCACGTCCCCGACCAGTTGGGCGCGGTTGAGTTCGCTTTCGGCGATCAACAATTGCTTGCGCGACTCCAGCGGGTTCAGGCGAGGGTTTTTTCCAGGCATGCGCGGTCCTTTCGAAGCTGATCAAGCGTGGCGGAAAGCGTCTGCCAGTCACACAGCAACCCGGTGAGTCGCCGGTAAAGACAAACCGCCGCCACACCATAGAGGCCCGTCAAGGTCAGCAGAACCGCCCCGGGCGACCAGGGCAATAGCAGAACCACGATGGCCGCGGTCAGCGTGATGCCCGCCACCAAACCGAACGCCGCCACCCCGAGGGCCAGCAGGATGGCGTGCAGGAGACGCTCGCGCTCCTCCTGCACTTCCACCGCCAACAGTTCGAGCCGGTTTTCCCCGATGGTCAACAGCCGGCGCGCAAAATGTTTCGATGTCGCGGCCAGTTGCCTGAAGCTGGCGGTGGATTCTTCCATAATGAAATCAGTCGCTGCTGCGGCAGCACCGGCGCGCGAAAACATAGCCGAGAATCGCCCCGACCCCGAGAGCGATGCCCATGGCTTTATAGGGATGTTCATGCAGGGCCTCATCCGTAGCCTTGGCGCCTTCGACCGCTTTGTCACGGACGCGGACGGCAATTTCCTTGGCGCTTTCCAGCGCGGCGGCGAGACGCTTGCGGGCTTCCCCGACTTTTTCCCCGGCCACGTCGGCGGTGGCGGCCATCAGCGCGCGCGCATCTTCGGCGAGCGAGCCCAGGTCATTGCTGGTTGCTTGAGTGTGTTTGTTCATAGTATGGGTGTTTTTTGTTTGATTGCATTTTTCAGCGGTGATTTTTCTGCGTCGGCGAGATGGGCGGCTTGCGGCGAAGTGGCCACCCGCAGAATCGAGTTCGACCCGCCAAACGGGTTGGGCACGGTTTCCCGCGCCAGCGGATCGGGCATCCATTGACCGTCCACGATGAGGCAGTATTCGTAGGTACCGGGCGCCAAAGCCGTTTCCTTCCACCAATGCCCGACGCCGGAGGAATGCAGATTCTTGGCTTCCGGCTTCCACTGATTAAAAGTTCCCGCGATGCAAACGGTGGTGGCGGTCGGATGAGTGAATTCAAAGCGCACGGGCTGCAGTTGCAGGGCCACCGTGGGGAGATTGTTATGGTTATGGTTATGTTTCATAGTAAGTAATTCCTTGGGATGCGGACCCTTGATTCCGGGCTCCATTCCCCACCGCCATAATGCACCCGAAGACCCCGCTCGGGCTATGGGGTGTTACCCTACCCGACCTTCATGAATCGAGCCCGGGCAATCCGGTGGGAACAGGAAATTGAAAATCCCGGGTCGGTTTGTGATCACGAACCGGCGTTCTGGACAAACCGAAAAATCAACCGGGGATCTCCTGCGAGATCCCCGGCTCGTTGCCGACCTGGTCGGGTGCTTCCACGCGCTCGAAACTAATTTAATTTTTGAACGAGAATGGAAGCGTTTACGGCTGCGACGGTGCCTCCGATGGGAGGAGCGGCCGCCAGGGTGACCGCCGCCGCCGAGGTATGATTTCGAAGCGTAAGCACATCATTGGCCTGCAAAGCCACGATCACCTGACCCGTGTTTTGCTGGGTGCCGGCGCCTGAACCATAAACGCTTTCCGCCACCACGACACCATTTATGAATAGCGCGAATTGATTGGGTTCGGTTCCCGACACGGAAAAGGTAACCTTGTAGTCGCCCTGGTTGACCACGATCAGGTCGGAGCTTCCCAGACCGTGCGTAAATCCGGCGGTACCGATGCCATTGTCACTAAAAGTGACCGCGGCCTCCAGCGGGACCACCTGGGCACTCAAGTTGTAAATGTAAGCGTATTCGGATGAGCCGGATCCTGTTCCATTCAATCCGTTGGTTCCAGCCGGGCCGGCGGGTCCCGTTGCTCCCGTTAGCCCCATCGGTCCGGTCGCGCCTGCGGGGCCTGCGGGGCCTGCGGGGCCAACAAATCCATTGGTTGCGTCCAGGCCGTTTGCTCCGGCCGGTCCGGCTGGCCCAACCAGTCCATTGGTTCCATTCAGGCCGTTCGTTCCGGCTGGTCCTGCCGGCCCCATAGCTCCCGCGGGTCCCATCGGTCCAGTCGCGCCGGTAAGACCCCGGATTCCTTGCGGCCCCATTGCCCCAGTCGCACCCGCAGGTCCCGCGGGTCCCATCGCTCCGGTTGCACCGGCGGGTCCGGGCGGCCCGGGTGGCCCGGCGGGGCAGCTGGTACAGACACAGCTACAAAGGAAGATATTTGTCGAGGCAAGACACTTGCCGTTCTTCCAGATGGTCAGCAAGCAATTGCCCGGGGGCAGGCCGGCCGGCCGACACGCGGTGAAGGTTTGATTCCCATAATTATAGGTTCCACTGAGAGTCACCCCGCCACATTGCGCCACCCAGGGGCCCGGGCAAAACTGGCCCAACTGAATGGTCACGTTGGTGCTGTTACAATCCGTGACGCCAACGATGTGGTTTGTCCCACACGGGGGCGGTGTTTGTCCCGATCCCCCCCGGGCGGTTGATGCCAACACCACGAGGGCGAGCGGAATCAGCCAGGACCGCGACAAGGAACGGAACGGTCGCCCGGATGACTCACGCCATCTTGAATGCTGCAAGTGCGGTTGGGAGTTTTCTGCTGTCATGGTTTTCATATTTACCTTTCTTTCTGATCTCGGAGTCAACGCGCTCGAACCGCGCTTTGTGGGTGCGCTTCGATTCAGATAAGTGAGGTGTGTCTTCATCAGCACCTCGTCTTTCATTCGGAAAGAACCTCACATTTCTGATGATTGACTCGAAACCTTAAGCAGGAAAACTTTGTGAGTGCTATGGGGTGTTACCCTACCCCCAGCACATTTTGTTTGAAGTGTGCGCTTCCAAATGCTGCACTTCACCTGGCCATGAAAAGTTGCTTCCGCTTTTTGCTCGAGATGTTGTTCCGCTTCCGGGCTTACGACCTGGACGCGCTGAAAACGCCCGGCCCGGTGCTTCTGATTCCGAACCACCTGTCCTGGATCGACTGGCTGTTTCTCTGGGTCTGCCTGGACGAGGATTGGATATTTGCCACGTCGAGCACCTCGGCGCAGACGAGCTGGTTGCATCGGAAATTGATGATCAATCGCTACACCCTGCCCATCGACACCGGTTCGCCCTACTCGGTGAAGCATATGGCGGAGTTTCTCAAGGGCGGGGGGCGGCTCGTGCTCTTTGCCGAGGGCCGTCTATCGCGCACGGCCACCCTGATGAAGCTGTTCGATGGGACCGGCTTTTTAATCTTCAAGACGAAGGCAAAAGTCATCACGGCTTACCTGCGGGGCGCCGGTTGCCTGCCGTTTTCCCCCAATCCCGGCTGGAAAAAATGGTTTCCCAAAGTCACCGTGCATTTCAGCGCTGCGCTGGTTCCACCCGGGTTGGGAGACATCAGTACCGGCCGCGCACGGGCGCTGCTGACCAGCTGGCTCCGCGACCAGATGGTGCGGCAGCAGTTCGAGGTCGAGATGGCTTTCGGCCCGCAGAATGTCCTCTCGGCGGTGGCGCAGATCGCGCACCAGCATCCCGGCCAGGTCATCCTCGAAGATGCGACGCAACAAATGTTGACCTATCGGAAGCTGATGGTGGGGGCCGACGTATTGGCGCATGCCTTGCGTGGCCCGGTCACGGGCGATGAACGGATCGGGCTGCTGCTGCCCAATGTCAACGCCACACCGGTGGTCATCCTCGCGTTATGGAGCCTGGGCAAGGTGCCCGCGGTGCTGAACTTCTCCTCGGGCACACCCACCCTGCTGGCCTGCGCGGAACTGGCCGGACTGAAGCACATCGTCACCTCGCGCGTCTTTCTTGAGCGCAGCAAGCTCAAGGAGGAGGATTTTGTGAAAGCGGGCGTCCGTCTGGTTTACCTCGAAGACGTGCGCGCCGGCATCACCCGCCCCAAAAAATTCCTCACGCTGCTCCGACACGTTCTAATTCCGGAATCCGTCATCCGCGGTTCGCCTGCCGCCGGCGCCACGGCCGTGATTGTTTTCACGAGCGGATCCGAAGGCGTGCCCAAGGGTGTCGAGCTGACGCACCGTAACATTCTCGCCAACATCCACCAGATGCTGGCGGTCACCGATATCACCGACGGCGACCGGCTATTCAACTGCCTGCCGCTCTTCCACAGCTTCGGTCTCACGGTGGGGACGTTCCTGCCGTTGGTGCGCGGGATCTATGTATACCTCTACCCTTCGCCCTTGCATTATCGCACCGTTCCGGCGGCGCTCTACGAACACGACTGCACGGTGTTTATCAGCACCAACACCTTCCTGAACGGTTACGCGCGCAAGGCCCATCCCTACGACTTCCGCAGCGTCCGGTACCTGTTTGCCGCCGCGGAGAAGCTGCAGGAAGCCACCGCGCTCGCCTGGTCGCAGAAATACGGCGTGCGCCTGCTCGAAGGTTATGGCGCGACGGAATGCGCCCCGTGCGTGAGCGTCAACACGCCGCTCGAACCCCGCTACGGCTCGGTGGGGCGCCTCCTGCCAGGCATGGAATGCAAGCTGGAGCCGGTCGAAGGGGTGACCGATGGCGGGCGCCTCTTCGTGCGCGGGCCAAACGTGATGAAAGGCTATTTGAACGCGGAAGCGAACAAGAAGTTCCAGGCCCTCGGCGGCTGGTACGATACCGGCGACATCGTGGGTCTGGATGCGGAAGGCTACCTGCACATCCTTGGGCGGATGAAGCGCTTCGCCAAGGTGAGCGGGGAGATGGTGAGCCTCGCGGCGGTGGAGGACGCGCTGGCGGGGGCGTTTCCGCACTACGGTCTGCACTGCCAGATTGCTGTCATCACGCGCCCTGAAGAAAACAAAGGCGAAATGCTCATCGCCGTGACCAACGAACCAAAGTTGACCCTGGACGAAATACGCGACGCCATCAAAGCCAAGGGGTTGACGAATCTGAGCGCGCCGCGCGAGATAAAAGTGGTGAAGGAGATTCCGAAACTCGGCACCGGCAAGGTCAACCATCGCGAGCTTCAGGCGCTGATGGAAAAGCCGCCGGCGCCATAGGCGCAGCATTTTTGCAGTGCCGGCCAGGTCGCACGGGGGCATGGGGTGTTCTGCTTATAGAAAATCCCTGGCTCGCCGTGTTAGGATTCAGGGTAGATGAGAGCAACGCATCACAGCGCGGAGTCCGCACCGGTCGCGGTCGCGACCACCCCCGTCCGGGAGGCAGACATTGAGTTAACGCCGAAAGCGGAGGCGAAAGCGGCAAACAAGCTGCCGCGGGCAGAACAGATGAACCGGTTCGAACAGGACCTGGAAGCGCATGATAGCGGCAACCAGCCGGCCTGAACGCGGGACCGGCGCACGACGGGAGGGATGAAATTCTTCAGGCAGGCGGGGCACCCTTGCCCCGCTTCGTTTTCAACGCAAGGGACAGCCAAAGCGCGCTGGCCACGATCAATGCGACCGGCAAAATCAAAACGGCCTTCTGCAAATTTCCGCCGAAGGAATCGGCCAGCCGGCCGACGATTTCCGGCGACCACATGTCGCCGAAGAGATGGATCGTAAAAATCGAAACCGCCATGGCGCTGGCGCGAAGATTCACCGGCGCGGTTTCCAGGATGAGCGTGTTGACCGGGCCGGTGGACAGGAACAGGAAGAACATCGCTGCCGCCAGGAATGACATGGACCAGAATGTGGAGGCGGCGAGGAATGCGCCATACGCCAGCGGCACGGCCACCAGCACCGAGAGCCCCAACGTCCACGCGTAGCCGGCGCGATTGCGCTTCTGCCATGCCGTCGCGGCGAATCCCCCGATCAACGTGCCCACGAGCCCGGCGACCACCAGCACCGCGCCGAAAAACGTGGCCGCCTTTTCCAGGGCCACGCCGTGGGCGCGCTGAAGAAACGTCGGTCCCCAATACCCGAACGCACCCAGCGCAAAGGTGTAGGCGGTGTAGCCCAAAACCACGAGCGCGTAGTCCGGGATGCGAAAAAGATTTGCGATGTCGCGGAGGGAGGATTTTTTTGCCGCCTCGGCGGCCTTGCCTTCGGCCTGGCCGCGTTTCAATTCGGCAAACGGCAGCATCACCAGCGCGAGGAGCAACCCCGGCACACCGGCCCAGATGAACGCATGCCGCCAGCCCCAGTGCGCGGCGATGAACCCGCCCAGGATCGTGCCCAGCGCCGCGCCGACGGGAATCGCGACGTAGAAAATCGTCAGCGCGTTGTTTCGTTTTGCGGGGGCGTAACTATCGGAAATCAGGCTGGGACTGATGGTGGCATAGCTCGCTTCGCCCAGGCCGACGAGCAGGCGAAACGCAATCATCATTGCAAACGTCGCCGCGAATCCGGTCAGGATGGTGCCCACGCTCCACACCAAAATGCCGGCGGCGATAAGCCATTTGCGCGAGTTGCGGTCGCCCAGCCAGCCGAAGACCGGCGACGTGACAAAATAGCCGATCATGAAGGCCGTCCCGAGCCACCCGGCCTGGTCGTTGTTAAGACCGAATTCCTTTTGAATCGGCGTCAACACGGCCGAGAGCACGAAGCGGTCGAGGTAATTGAACAGGTTGAGACCGGTGAGGATGAACAGAATCCAGGCCGGCGAAAGTTGCTGGCCACGTAAACACCCGGTATCCGGCGCGCCTGGCTTGTGGTCATGCATATGATCTTCGTGCCGTCAGCCAACTTCGTCTCTCCGTGGCTGGCGCGCAGCTTTCGCCCTCATCCGCGGCAAAGGCTAACCCTTGCCGCCCCGAAGTGTAAAACAAAGAACGTCGGCCACAATCGAATCGGCAGGCGGTGCAGACATTCCCGTCCGGGCCACAGATTTCATGGGCTTAAATTCTTCGGTGGCTCTTCCGGTTTGGGATCGGGTGGCCGCATCGGTGTTAGCGCCGCCAGAATGAACTTTTGCACCGTCAGATTGGAGAGATTTCCCAAATGACCGCCTTGCGCGAAGACGGTCAATTGTTCCGGGGTAAACGTGGTGTGGAGCCAGGCCAGGTCCTCGTCGGTCAGGAGAAAGTCGTTTTGATTGACGATGACGCGGATGTCGAGGTTGGCGCGCAAGCCGGCTTCGTACGTCCGCAAATCATCAGCTTTCTCCAGCGCTTCCGCCGTCGGCGAGGTTAGACCTCGGCCCTGGTAATACGGAATCGCAAACTTCTCAAAATAATCCTGGTAGGAATACTGGAGGATTTCCTGATACACCGGGTCACGCCGGAAAGTCCGGATCGGATGTTGCAGGACGCCCTGGTTGTTTCGCAGCTGGCTGCTGTAAATCATGTCGCGCAGTTTGAATCGAAACGTCAAGCCGATGAGAAATTTGGATTCGATGGCACTGAACGGCAGGGAGGTTTGCGGCGTGAGGGTGCTTTTGCTCAAGGCGGCCACCTTGAGAAAAGTGTTTTCGAGGTCGTCGGCTCGTTCCGCCGCCGGCCAGCTCAGGGGCGCCCGGTAAAATTCGTCCAGTTTGGAAATCCCCTGCGCCATGCGAACGGGGGTATTGATGGCGACGTAGCGGTCAAAATCGATCAAGGGCAACTGATTTGTGGTGGGATCGATTCTCACTTCTTTCACGCCCTGTTTGCCTTGCAGAAAACGCCGGATCGACCCCGGCCGCCGGAGGGAAAACTGATTCGTCGGGCCGTTGGCCGCGACGAACAAGGATTGGAGGGCGCCCATGGAATATCCCATCAATGCCCGGTTGCCCAGCCGGTCCGGATACAACGCGTGCAAGCGGTAATCAATCTCGGTGAGCGCCAGGTGCAAATCGAGACCATCCACCGGCAGATACGCCGGCAGCGCCGCCGTCGAAGCGTGCTCCATGAACTCGTAATTGAAAGGGCTGCTGACGCACACGGCGGAGAAGCCATTGCTGTAAACCAGTTCGGCCAGGGCCAGGGAGGTTTCGGCCAGCCGATGCGAACCCAGCCCGGGAACGATGTAAACCACGTTCGCCTTTCCCGGCTGCAACCAGAACGTAAATTTTAATTTCCGGCCCGTCGCCGGAATCAACACCGACCGGGTCTTGCCCCAACTGGGGAATTCGGGGTTTTTAAAGGTGAAGAAGACGGATTCGAGGGTTTCCAGCGAGACTTCGTCCTGTTTTCCCTTCACCTGGAAATCCGCCACCCGGTTCGCGCGCGCGAACGTCCAGGCGTACTGGATCTCGGAATACGGATCCATCTCGGCCTGGCTGAAACGCACGTATTCTCCCACGGTGTCGGTGAGATTGTTATACATGACCACGTAAAAAAGGTAGGTGTAGGGGCCGAGATAGGTCAGCGGCTTGTTTATGTCGAATTGGTAGGGGGCGATATAGAGCAACGGATTGGCCGCCGTATCCGCGGCCAGGCCGACGGTGTCCCGTTCATTGCTCGGTCCCAAAAACGGCAGCATCAAATAGCACTGCGGCTGCCATCCCCACTTGCCGAAGGTCTGGCCAAAATCCGCTTCCGATCTCGGAATCTTCCATTTGGTGGCCGGGTCGAAGAAGCCGGCCACCCCGACGGTGGTGTTGCAAAGGAACCGCCAGGATTCATCGCGCGCGCCGCTCCACTTTCCCTGGAGCAGATTGTTGATCAATCGTCCCGGGTAAGTGAGGTTCTTGCCAAAATTTCCGATCCCGGTCCGGACCGGCTTCACAACCACAAACCGGTAAAGCCGGCTGGTCGGCTTGATGACGCCGGTCATGACCGCCTTGTTGAACCCCCAGATAACCCGGTTCACCGGTTCGAGCGGGTCGGGGACGGATTTGGGGAGCACCACGGTTTCCGTCGCGATCTGCGGGTTGGATACCGGTGAAGAGTTGGTTGCAGCCGGGGGCAACGTTTGAGCCGGGGAACTGGCCAGCCAGCCGCCTCCCAGCGCAACGGCCAGCACCAGGCGACCCAACCGGGTCAACGGGAACCTCGAGGTTTTCCGGCGAAGCGCCAGCGGGTCCGCCTGGTCGCGGGCAAAGGCGAAGCCGAAAACAGATTTCGTTGGCATCGGTTTAATCTTCCATTTCAGGACCAGGAGCGGTTTTCCGTCGCTTCGCGGAAAAACCGGGAGGAAAAAAACGGGTTGTTGATTTCAAGCCCAAGTCTAGGCGGGCAAGCTTTATCGACGCCATGGGGTATTCACCCCATTCCCCGATCCCAACACCACAGCCACCGCCGAACAACCGGGCGTTGCGCCGGCTAACTTTTGAGCCATGCCTCCAGGGCGCTCATCGGTGACCGGCCGGAGGGCAGTTTATGGAAAATCAATTCGAATGCTCTTAACTTCGCAGTTGTTGTCGACCCATGATTCGCTCAATCCGCGACTGAAGCTCCAACCGCGGGTTTGTTTCAACGTTGGCAGATTCATATTCATCGACCACGAGAATGCGCTGGAGCGGACCCGCCGGGCCTTGGGCTGGCCGGATCGCCGTTCGTGGTCATCAGTTTCAAGGGATGATGCGCTCATAAATTGGGATGAGGTTGGCCGCTTGAGGGCAAAGGCCCTTTACGCAGCCGGTTTTACCCGACCTGTGGTACCCGGATATCGCCGGAGTGATTGAGGATGCCGAAGGCAAACAACAGCCACACGATGACGCAAATCACCACGACGGCGTTGAGGATGCTTTTGATCTTCCCGTCCATCGGAATATAGGTGTTGACCAGCCAAAGCAGCACGCCGATGACGATCAGGGTGACAGCGAGGGAAATCAGTGACATAGGCGGCCTCCGATTGGGATGAGGGTTTTATTATTCATGTTGTGACCCTACGCCGGCGGGCCGAATGGCGCCATGGGGTGTAACCCTACCGGGTTTCATGAAGCCAGCCCGGGCCCGCAGATTGAGGCAGGGGTGGACAAGACCAAACCCGTGGAATACCGGAGCCATTCACGTTCAACGAAGCTTGAACTGCGGAAGAAATTGTCAGGTTCATTTCAGCACCCCGGTTGCAGCCATCTGGTGCAACACGCGATGAACGGTTTCGCCTAAAGTCCGGGCCGTGGTGGGCTTGCTCATTAATTCCCGGAACCCGAGTTCGCGTGCTTTTTCGGCCGTCATGACGCCGCTGTAGCCGGTGGCCAGGATGATGGCCAGGCGCGGCTGAATTTGCAGCAGCTGGCCGCCGAGTTTTATGCCATCCATGAGCGGCATGGTCAAATCGGTGATGACCAGATCAAACGGCTCCGGTTGATCGCGAACGGCGGCGAGCGCTTCCAACGCGCCGGTCTTCGTCGTCACAATATACCCGAGCCGCTCCAGCACCTTTTTCCCGAGGTTGGCCAATGTCTCTTCATCGTCCACGAACATAATGTGTTCACCCTGGCCGCGCGGAATGGGCGTGGTTTCGATTTCCCGAATCACCGCTTCGGCTTCAAAAACCGGAAAATACAAATGAAAGATGGTTCCTTTGCCCGGCTGGCTGTAAATGGAAATGCCCCCGTAATGACTCTTCACGATGCCATCCACCACTGCCAGCCCAAGTCCGGTCCCTTCGCCGACGGCTTTGGTGGTGAAAAACGGCTCAAAAACACGTTGCATGGTGGCGCGATCCATGCCGCATCCCGTGTCGCTCACCGATAGCCGCACATATTGCCCGGGATGCAGGTCGGGATGGATCTTAACGAAGTCCTCATCCACTTCCATGGTACTCATCTCGACTTTAAGGATACCCGGCTTGTCCCGCATCGCGTGCCAGGCGTTGGTGCCAAGATTCATGACCACCTGATGGATCGCGGTGGTGTTGGCCAGCACCGTGGGAGTTTCGGTCAGCTCGGTTTGAATCCTGATGGTTGACGGCAGGCTGGCGCGCAAAAGTTTGAGCGCTTCCAAAACGATGTGATTCAGCGCGATGGGTTCGCGCTCCTGCTTGTTTTGGCGGCTGAAGGTCAGGATTTGATTGACCAGATCGGTCGCCCGCTGGGTGGCTGCCAGTATGCTGTCCAGGTATTCCGCGATGGGCAGATTCTCCGCCGCATCCATTTTGGCCAGGTAGATATTGCCGACGATGGCGGAAAGGACATTGTTGAAATCATGGGCGATGCCACCCGCCAGCAGGCCGATCGATTCCATTTTTTGCGCCTGGTGAAATTTCAGTTCCATTTTCCGGCGTTCGGTGATGTCGCGCAACACCTTCGACACGCCAACGACCTTGCCGCTGGCATCTTTGATCGGGGATACCGTGACCGAGACATCAATCAATCTTCCATCCTTGGTTTGGCGCACGGTCTCCAGGTGTTCCACACTTGCACCTTGCTTGATCTTCTCCAGGATTTGATCCTCCTCATCTTGCCGGGCCGCGGGAATCAGCAGCAGGATTGATGTCCCGACCATTTCGTTGGCCGAATAGCCGAAAATCTTCTCTGCGCCCCGATTCCAGCTGGAGATGACGCCGTTCAGGTCTTTGCCGATGATGGCGTCGTCCGAAAATTCAACAATGGCCGCCAGCCGGAGGGAAGCGATTTCCGCCCGCTTGCGATCGGTGATGTCGCGGACGTTGCATTGAATCACCTTTTTGTCACCGGCTTGATACACATTGCTGACAAACTCCACGGCAATGTGGCGGCCATCCCTGGTTTCCATGGGCAGGTCTTCATAGCGGACGTACCCGTGTTGCTGCAATCGCTCCAACATGGCTTGATTGGACATGAGGTCCTTGAACGGACTAAGCTCGCCGACAGTTTTGCCGACCATTTCAGCGCGGGAAAAACCCAATAGCTTGAAGAGGAAGGGGTTGACATCATTGATGCGCCCCGTGTCCACATCCAGAATCAAGATGCCGTCCTGGGCCGCTTCGAACAACCGGCGGTAACTGACTTCGGAGGCGAGCATCTCTTGCTCACTGTTCTCCGCCCGTTCCATTCGCAGTTCGGCCTGGTCCGCACGCAGTTGTGCCTTTTCCGTGCACGTTTCGGCCTGTTTCGTCCGGGCCTCAGCCTGCTCGAGCAGCACCTCGTCACCCGGCCCGTTGTCGTTTTGATGATGTCCCTTCATGTCCCCGGGCCCACCGGAGTTTCGGCTTGCAGAACCCTCCGGGGAGTTGGTTGATAATCATAAGTCCGGAAAAAACCGGGAGCTATGGGGTGTTTTCCCCATACTCGACATAATAAGTCCAGTCCCCACTGGCAAATCAGAAGGACAAGGCACGAAACGGGACCGGCAGTCGTAGCATTTGCTTTCGGCGGTCCGCTACTGGCGGATGCGGGGAGCATCGGACGGAGCGGCGGTTTGCCAGGTTGCCGGATCGCCCCGCGAGGAAGCGGATTCGCCATCTAACGAAGGCATTTTGCGCGCGGGCCTTTGTGAAACGGATGACCCGCCATCGGGCATTCGCGTCCAAATTCCCGGCCCGGTTCGTTTCCATTTCACGCTATAATCCGGTTTCATAATATTGAAATACAAGGGCGCCATGCGCCGGTTGCCTCATCCTCCGGGCACCACCTCGATGACGCTGACGGCATTGCCCGTCAAGGCCGCTGCCTTCGGCAGGTTTGATTTCATCGGGAGCAATCCGCGATTCGCAGGCAGCGTGCAAACCCGGCTGGTTCCCACCGACGCTTTTCGGGACGGTTGTTCCGGGCTGGATACCTTCAGCAGGCTGCCGGGTTTGACTTGCAAGCGAGGGTAGATGCTCGGGATGCCGGCCAACTGGCACCCGGCCGCCGCGGGCAACCGGCTGCGATACACGGTCGGCGATTGCCCCACGATTCTTTTGAACACCCGGTTGAAATGGGTCAATGATTGGAACCCGACCGCGAAGGCGATTTCGCAGATCCGCAAATTGGGATTGAGCAGGAAGTTCTTCGCCTTCTCCACCCGGGTGCGCGTAACGAACTCAATAAAACCCAGGCCCGTGGCCTGGCGAAATTGTTTGCAGAAGTAAAAACGACTCGTATTCACGAAGCTGGAAACCCGGCCTAACGAGAGGTCCTCGGTGTAGTGCTCACGGATAAATGCTCTGGCCCGGGTGATGACCGGCGGTTCCGCGTTCGCCTTCTGCACCACGAGCTGGTTGCTTTTCATCGCGAGATGGTCGGCGAAGATGGCCAGCAGGTTCGACACGGAATCGAGTTTCCTCGGCGAGGCGACCGGAGTCTCAAAATAAGCACGCTTCGTCGGCTCGTTGGCGATGTTCACACCGAGTTTCCGGGCTTGGTCGACGGCGCGTTGAAAGGATGCCTCGGTCGGGTTCTGGCGCAGCACCTGGCCGGTTTGCAGGAAGCCGATGGTCTGCGAACCGAGCTTCACCGGCACTGCGGTTTCGCACAGGCCGTAAGCACAGGTCATGGTGACCGGCCCGTCCAGGGCATCCTGCGTAAGTTTCTCCTGCAACTGCAGGCACGCGGCACAGGTGCGGCTCTTTTCGGCCATCACCGCGCAGAAAACGCTTTCCCGGTGCTTGCCGTGGAATGGCAATCGCCAGGCCTCGACGGAACGCAACGTCACCGGCATCCCGGTCGCCTCCGTGTAGGCGCGCTCGTAGCTCTGAAACATTTCTGAACGGGTCAGGGCCTCAATAATTTGTCCGTTGGCATTCATTGCTCCTCGTCACCCGCTTCTGGTTCGCCCGTGGATGTGTTGTCCTTGATTAGAGGCGGCAGGGGACCCTGCGCGGCGAAATCATCTTAGCCGCAACGTGGCTATTGACGGCCAGTTCCGCCAGTCGGGCAGCGGCTGGACCGATTCACGAGGACGGTCGGTCGCACACAGGACGGCTTTCACCGTTTCCACCAACTGGCTGATATAAAAAGGCTTGGGCAGCACGGCCGCCAGCCGCAGCACCGGATCGCGGACCAGTTCCTGCGCGGGCAATCGTACTGCGGTCATGACAACCGGCACGTCCATTCGGGCGGCCCGCAGCCTCCGGACCAGTTCAACGCCGGTCAGCGTGGGAAGGCAATGCTCGGTGATCAGAAGATTGTAGTTGTTGGCCCGCAGCGCCTCCCAACCGGCAGCGCCGTCTGCGACGGCGTCCACGCGGCAACCCGGCTGGGCCAGTGCATTGGCGTACAGCAGGCGAATGTCGCTGTCCTCATCCACCACGAGAATTCGCTGGCACAGTTTTGCCTGGGCTTGAACTGATGCGCCTTCCGCCTCTCCCTCTGGCACTAGTCCATTAACATTCATGTTGCCCAATATAAGGTGAGCATCTCCACGGGCGCTATGGGGTGTTTACCCCATATGCGATTTCGGCGAAACGGCCGTTTTTGACGTGCGACGGAGCCCCGGCGCGGGTTGAAGTTGGAATTGGAAGAAACCGTGATGGGTCCGTGTTTCGCACCTGAACGGCCGTTGGTCCGACATCCGGGCGGTGGCTTAAATGGACTGGCGGATCTAAAGATGCTCCGGGAACACCGCTTCCTGGCGACCGTCGCCGTTGCCGTCCGGGCGCAGGACCTTTTGAACCGTCTCCAGCAAATCGTCATTGGAAAACGGCCGCTGCAGCGTGGCGTCGGGTTTCAGCCATGGCCTGCGGGTAAATTCATTCAGGGGCAAATGCCCGGTGGCCATGATAACCGGGAGGGTCATGCGCGCGGAACGCAGCTTCTCGATCATTTCAATGCCGGTCATTCGGGGCATTTTGTTGTCGGTGATGGCGAGATCGTAGCTGGCGTTCTGCAACGCTTCCCAGCCGGCGGCACCGTCGATGACCGCATCCACGTCGTAACCGGAGCCAACCAGCACATCGACGCTGAGCTGGCGGGTGTCGCTGTCGTCATCCACCACGAGAATGCGCTTGGGAGAATTCGTCGGGTATTGCCGTGGTACACCGACCGGCTCTTCCACCTGCGGGATCTTGTTGTTCTCCCGGTCACGAAACATAAACTGCTGGAGTTCGGTGTTGGTGCCATCGGCTTCGCGCAGGACCTTTTTCACCGCTCCCAACAATTCCTCGACCGTATACGGCTTGAGCAGCATGGCGGCGGGCTGGAGCCAGGGGTATTGGGCGAATTCCTCCTCCGGCACTTTTCCTGAGGCCAGGATAAACGGCAGGGCCATGTGAGCAGCATACAGCTTCTGGAGCAACTCCATGCCGGTCAGATTGGGCATGTTGTTGTCGGTGATCATCAGGTCATAGCTGTCGGCACTCAGCGCCTCCCAGGCGATGGCGCCATCCTCGGCGGCGCCCACCTCGTAGCCGGCGCGCTCCAGTACGTTGGCGCTTAAACGGCGGATGTCACGGTCGTCATCCACCACCAGAATGCGGCCGAGCCGTTTCGTTGGAGATTGAAGCAATGGGCAAGCTGGCTCCCCCGCTTGCGAAGTCGTTTGATCTTTCATAGCCATGTAAATTCTACGCTGGCAAGCCTTGCTGGCACCATGGGGTGTTCACCCCATAACACGATGGCTGTGAATCGGACGCTCTTTCAGGTATGGGCACCGGCTGCCGGGCGGTCGACGGGTGAACCGGACTCCAGGCAG
>Ga0265338_10000641_pt1 | contig 60520 bp, 46 predicted proteins | sample 42126metaG_FD_193579 | JGI IMG/M metagenome (GOLD analysis project Ga0265338, IMG submission 193579) | Rhizosphere microbial communities from Carex aquatilis grown in University of Washington, Seatle, WA, United States - 4-21-26 metaG | ecosystem: Host-associated > Plants > Roots > Rhizosphere... | reverse complement strand
GGTGTAGGAAATCAACGCAAGCCTGGCCGTCAATGACCGCAAGGCGGCGGCAACGTTGGCGCATAAACTCGCGGGGGTCGCTGCCAATTTGGCCTTGCCCGATACACAGCGGCTGGCGACCGAGACTGAGCGGATTCTGTCCACGGGATACGATTCGACATTCGTATTGGCCCGTCTGAGGGAAGCGCTGGAACAGGCAATCATGGCGATTGAACGGTTTGCCCCACGGGTCGCGGCACAGGCGTCGACTCCCTCACCCGAGATTGACGATGACATATCGCCCGAATCTCAGGCCGAACTCAAAGTACTGTTCGTCGCATTGCTCGAAGCGCTTGATAAAGACAGTCCGGCTCCGGTCAAACCGGTCTTGGCCAAACTGTTGACGGCGTTGCAAGCGCAGGACCTGACGGACATTCAAGAGTGCGTGCGCGACTTTGATTTTCGCCGAGCTGAAACCGCGACGATCAGGCTCGCCATGGATCATGGCATCATTTTGGAGGGCTAGTTCGTGAGCGGCCAAAACATTCTAGTCGTTGATGACGAGCCCGGGAATCTGGCCGTCATGGCAGATATCCTCGCGCACAGCTATAAGCTGGTGTTTGCGCGCAATGGCCAAGAAACGCTCGCCGCGGTGGCGAAACACCAACCCGCCATGGTGTTGCTCGATATCGGTTTGCCTGATATCGACGGCTACGATCTGTGCCGAAAAATCATACAGATCGACGCAACCCGTGCCATCAAGGTTATTTTCGTCACGGCCTACACCGACATGGCGCATGAAACGGCGGGATTCGACGCCGGTGGCGTCGACTACATCGTCAAACCCGTTTCCCCATCCATCGTCCGCGCGCGCGTGGCGGCTCATCTCTCTATGGTGCGCGCCACGGTGCTGGAACAGAGTTACCGTGAGGCGATCTTGATGCTGGGTCAGGCCGGACATTACAACGATACCGATACAGGCGCCCACATCTGGCGAATGGCGGCCTACGCTCGCGCGTTGGCGCGAGGGTGTGGATGGGATACCGAGAGCTGCGCTCGGCTCGAATTGGCCGCGCCGATGCATGACACCGGTAAGCTGGGCGTGCCGCGAGAAATTCTGCGTAAAGCCGGGCCGCTGAACGAGCAAGAATGGGCAGTCATGAAAACGCACCCGAAAATCGGGCATGACATTCTGAGCAGGGGTAGTGCGCCTATATTTCAGCTGGCGGCGGAAGTTGCCTTGCGTCACCATGAGAAATGGGACGGCAGTGGCTATCCCGATGGTTTGAGCGGAACAGACATACCGCAGTCGGCACGTATCGTCGCGTTGGCAGATGTGTTCGACGCGCTCAGCATGGAGCGCCCGTACAAGGGCGCGTGGACAATCGAGCGGATTATCGAGCACATCAATGCGGGGGCCGGGCAGCACTTTGATCCAAAGCTGGTGAGCATTTTCTCTGAAAAGCTGCCCGAGCTTCTTGAGATTCAACGCAAATGGGCTACTGTGCAGTGACGGGTAGCAACGCAATCATCGTGGGATCATGAATCTCATGCGAGCCGCATAACAACCAGGCGGGCGCGGCGCGTTAAAACTCGCCAGCCATGCACGAAATTCCCCGAAGAAGTGCCTTAAGTTTCAGCAGTTCACTACATAGCGCTGGGAGATGGCCATGCGCAACGATGGCCATCTCTGCGTATAACCGCGTTCGCTGATAGCATTCGTTTCGTATCTTTCAGATGACGCATCTTCATGACCACACCGATTCCCCCCCCAAAACTCAGTCACGCCGGGCTATTCATCCTGCTCGCGGGACAATTGCTGCCACAGATTGACTTCTCGATCGTCAACGTGGCGCTTGACGCGATCGCGCACTCGCTGAACGCCAGCGCGACCGAGCTCGAGTTGCTGGTAGCCGTCTACGGGGTGGCATTCGCGGTATGTCTCGCAATGGGGGCAAGGCTGGGCGACAACTTTGGCCGCAAGCGCATCTTCAACGTCGGCGTGCTGCTGTTCGGCGTCGCCTCGCTGCTGTGCGGTCTGGCGAACTCGATGTGGTTCCTGCTGGTCGCCCGCGCGTTACAGGGCGCCGCTGCCGCACTGCTGGTCCCGCAAATCCTGGCCACCATCCACGTCAGCCTGAGAGGGCACGAGCACTCGCGTGCGTTGGGCTTTTACGGCGCCATCGGTGGCCTGGCCTTTATCGTCGGCCAAGTACTGGGAGGATTTCTGGTATCGGCCGATATCGCGGGCATGGGATGGCGCAGCGTGTTCCTCGTGAACTTGCCGGTGTGCGCGGCCATTCTCGTGTTCTCGCGCCGCTGGATACCTGAAACGCGCCGTGAGCATGCTGCCAGCATCGACCGGCCCGGTACGCTGCTGCTCACCATCATCATCCTTTGCCTCTTGCTTCCGCTGTCGCTGGGACCGACGCTGCACTGGTCGTTGCCTAGCTTGCTGCCGATGTTGGCTGCGATTCCCCTGCTCTGGTTGCTTTGGAAAGTCGAATTGCGCCAAGAGATGCGAGGGGCATTCCCGCTGCTGCCGCCTTCGTTGCTGCGACTGCCCAGCGTGCGCTTCGGCTTGCTGATCGCCTTCCTGTTCTTCTCCTCATGGAGCGGCTACATGTTCGTACTGGCGTTGGCGTTACAGTCCGGTGCGGGTTTGTCGCCGATACACGCCGGCAATATCTTCGTGGCCATGGGTGCCGCCTATTTCGTCGGCTCGCTGCTCAGCGCGCGCAGCGTCGCCTGGCTGGGCCGCAACCGTGTCCTGATTCTGGGTTGCGTCATCCAGATGAGCGGGCTACTGGGCCTGGTCGCAACGCTACACACGGTGTGGCCGCATCCAGGCATCTTGAACCTCGCACCGGCGACCATGGTCATCGGTTTCGGGCAAGCCTTTATCGTCGGCTCCTTTTTTCGCATCGGTCTGGCCGATGTGCCGGCCGATCAGGGCGGCGCCGGCAGCGCCATGCTGAGCACCATGCAGCAGGCTTGTTTCGGCCTGGGATCGGCACTGCTGGGTGCCGTGTTCGCAGAAACGTTGCAGCATTCCGGAAAGTATCTGAATGCGGCGGTTGCGGGCCTGGCTGCGGAGTTTTGCTTGATGCTGATCTTGTTGTTCAGTGCCATTGCGTACAACAACAAACATCGCCACGCGACCGTGCCGGCCGACGTCCCAGTGAGTATGGTTGAATGAGTTGAATGGAATGTGGGGGCCGAGGTCGCAGGCTTGGTCGCGCACGCTCTCGGTTCCGACATTCCACAGCTATGGTCGGATCAGTACCCGGCGACTTCGATGACCGCGTCGGCAAAGGCCTTCGGCGCTTCCTGCGGCAGGTTGTGGCCGATGCCGCCCTCGATGTTCCGGTGCGTATATTTGCCCGAGAATTTCTTGCTATACGCGGCGGGAGGCGGGTGCGGCGCGCCATTCGCGTCGCCTTCCAGCGTGATCGTGGGCACGGTAATCACCGGAGCGGCGAACAGCCGCTTTTCCAGATCGTCATATTGCGGCTCGCCTGCAGCCAAGCCCAGCCGCCAGCGGTAGTTATGAATCACGATGCTGACCTGGTCCGGATTGTCGAGGGCCGCCGCGCTGCGATCGAACGTGGCAGCATCGAAATTCCATTTCGGCGAAGCCGTCTGCCATATGAGCTTCGCAAAATCGTGGCGGTATTTTTCGTAGCCGGCACGGCCGCGTTCCGTGGCAAAGTAGAACTGATACCACCAGTCGTGCTCGGCCGTTGGCGGCAATGGGTGCTTGCTGTCTTCGACGTTGGTCAATAGATAACCGCTGACAGACACCAGCGCCTTGCAGCGTTGCGGCCACAGCGCCGCGATAATGCAGGCCGTGCGCGCACCCCAGTCAAAACCGGCGAGCACAGCGGTCTGGATCTTGAGCGCATCCATCAAGGCGATGATGTCGACCGCGACCACCGACTGCTGGCCGTTGCGCGCCGTGTCGTTGGAAAGAAAGCGCGTCGTACCGTAACCGCGCAGGTAGGGGACGATCACCCGGTAACCGGCCGATGCCAGCAGGGGCGCGACGTCGACGTAGCTATGGATGTCGTAGGGCCAGCCATGCAGGAGAATAACCACCGGGCCGTCTGCCGGGCCCGCCTCGGCGTAGCCCACATTCAGAAGACCGGCATTGATCTGCTTGATCGGGCCGAACGACGTGTTCGTCCCAGGCCTGATCGCGGGCACACCCGCCACGCTTGTGTTGCCGGACTGCGCCATGGCTGAGCCGGTCACGCCAAGCTGGGCTGCGGCCAGGGTCATGGCCGCCGCGCCAAACAGGCGGCGACGGTGGTTGATTTCTTCGGGCATCTATCTCTCTCCAGTCAATTGGGGTTGAACCAGTTGCGAAGATACGATTCCGATGTATCCGAGATGTGTCCCAAGCCGTCGGATTTGAATGCCAATGTAGCTTTCCGGCGTCCAGATACGTTGCGTTACAGACGGCCGGCACTCCCGTGAACGCCTAATACGGCCACGAGGTCGCGACGAATTTCGCCCGAGGACGCAACAGAAATGCCTGGGTTCGTTGCTCGAGCGCGTGCGCGACCCAGCCGGCAGTCCTGCTGATGATCCAGATTGCCGTCGCCGATCCATCGGGCAGGCCCAGCCCGCGCGCAAGTGTGACGAGCGCGATGGCCACGCCCGGGTGCGTCCCGAGCTTTTCCCGCGCCAGCGCAAGAAAATCGAGCGTCTCGGTCGTTTCGGGTGTGGCGCTCGGCGTTTCGCGCATCAATTGCAGAATCAGATCGGCCCGCGTGTCGCCATCGGGGTATAGCGGATGATTGAACCCAAAAAGGCTCGCGCCATATTCGCGCACCAGGTTCAGGCGCGCCTCCACTGAATGTGCGCCCCCGTTCTGCAGTAACAAGGATTCGATTTTCTGCGTCGCGGTGCCGGTGGAAAAGCCGACGTGCGAGCCGATTGCCGCGGCGACGCAGTTGAACAGGTCCGCATTGGTGGATGCCGCAATGCGTGCGGCAAAGGTTGCTGGCGCGAGTTCATTGTCGGCCAGCACGGTCAATGCGCCGTTCATCGCGCGCAGCGCATCGGTCGATGCGCTGCCGCTTGCTGCGCGCAGGATGTACGCCGCCAGGCTTTCCCCTGGGTCGCGGCTCACGAACCGGCGCGTCGGCCCGAGATAGCCGATGCAACCCGCCATGCTCTGTATCACCAGGCGCGCGGCCTGGACCGAATTGCCGTCTGAGATTTCCGCCTGGCCGCGGCCGCACATGCCCATCGCGAGCGAAACGATGCCCAGCACGTTGCCCATATCGGTGCTCGTCAGCGTGCCGGCGTAAGTATCGAGCAGCGGCAACACATCCGCAGGGGTTGCTATCACAGGCCACGCCGCGATGCTGTCCTGCCACACGCCCGTGATCAGCAATTGCGCGACCGATTCGAACGAGGCGCCGGCCGTCGCGAGCCCGACGGCCGAACGGTTGCGATACATGGGCCCCTGCGCCGTTATCTGCGTGATCGACGAACTGATGATCGGCTCGCCCCAACGCATTGTCGATTCGGCAGCAACCTGGCGTGGCGGCCGACCACGTTTGCGACTACCCACCCGCTCCACATCCGAACGCATATAGAGACTCTTGCGACCGTCGTCGTGAGGTGCTGTCTTGATCAGGCCGCGGCTGACGTAGGAGTACAAAGTGGCCGATTTGATATTGAGCCTTGCCAACACTTCTTCCCGGGTCATCAGATCTTTCTGCATCGTTTTTTGTCGAAATAATCAATGATACGAAGTCTAGCATCGACCGTTAGACCAGCGCATAAAAGACCGGGCGAAGTCCGTAAAACGTTATATTGATTTTAAATATCGATCTTGATAATTAGAAATTCGAGGATTAACTTCCAACTATAGGTCGTCGCTCGCGGTAACACGGTGGCCATGTAGAACGATAAGCAGAATCTCTCGGAGACAAAGACATGCATGATTTGAAGCGCCAGTTTGAGCGTAAGCAGGCCCTGTTTCTCGACCAGACGGGCATCGTCCCGCCCGAGAACACCTTTTGGGAGCCGGTGGTCGTAACCGGAGAGGAAATCGACGCCGAAATCGCACGGCTCGCCTCGCTGCCCGCGCCTAAAGACGGCCGGCGGCAGTCGCTGATCGTCCATCCCAGCGCACGAGCGGGTTCCCCTGGCCTGGCGCCCGGAATCCAGGTTGCGCTCCAGGTATTGCTGCCTGGCGAATCGACCGCGCCGATGCGCCACAATGCCACCGAAGTGAATTTTTGCATTCGCGGTGGGGGCAGGACCACGGTTGCGGGGCGCACGATTCAATTCAAGCAGTACGACGTGTGGAACCACCCGTCGTTCGCGCCGTATGCGCATACCAACGATACGAAGGAAGTGCAGGCCCGGCTCGTGTATTCGAATATCGCGCTGCTGCAGCACATGGAGGTGTATGTCGTCGAGCGGGACCTCAGCCTCACCGCGCCCGCCGGTGCGGCTGCGCCTGAACGTGCCGGCGCCGACCCGAAACGCACGAATCCGTACGGGATGTTTCCCATCGGCACCGACGGCGGCCTGCTGATGCCCTATGAGACGCTGATCAACCCGAGCGCGGTGGAATCGCACCCGTTGCACTTTCCGTGGCAGCAGGTGAAGACCGAACTGGACAAGCTCGAAGCGCTAGGCAGCGATTACGTCGGGCGACGCCTCTACATGATGTACAACCCGGTCACCGGGCGTACCAACGGCATCACGCCCAATTTCTTCGCGACCATGACCATACGGCCGCCCAAGATTGTCGACCGCCCGCATCGCCATGTGTCCGCCGCGATCAATTACTACTTCTCGGGCTCCGGTTACAGCATGGTCGCGGGCAACCGGTACGAATGGAAAGCGGGCGACCTGATGCTCTCGGCACCCGGTTGGGCAGTTCATAACCACGCCTCGTACGACGACTATGTGTACGAGCTGACGATTCAGGATCAGCCGCTGAACATCTACATGGAATCGCTGCTCTGGCAAGAAAGCATGAAAGAGCCGCCCGTCGTGCTGGGTACCCAGACCGGGTTCGAGACAAATCGCAAGAAGGTTGCGGCCTAGGTGACCCAAATAAGCGATAAGCGACCCAAAGAACAAAAAAAGGACGAAAGCGCAATGACCGATGTTTCCTGGCTAAAAGGCTCTATCACACCTATCGTCACGCCCTTCAAGGACGGTGCCGTCGATTACGACACTTACGCGCGTCTGGTGGATTGGCAGATCGTCAATGGCGGGCATGGGATCCTGGTCAACGGCACGACTGCCGAACCGAGCTTGCTCACGGTGGCCGAACGAAACCGCCTGGTGGATGTTGCGCTCGAGGCCACCGGCAAGCGGGTTCCGGTGCTGGCGGCAACCGGCTCGCAGTCTCACGCCGAGACCGTCGAGCTGACCGAACATGCCGACAAAGCCGGCGTTGCCGGTCTTCTTGTGGTCACGCCGTATTATGTCCGGCCGCCGCAACGTGGCTTGATCGCCTACTACACCGATATCGCCAAACGGACCGAGCTGCCCGTGCTGATTTATCACATTCCCGGGCGCGCCGCGGTGAGCACGGATCTGGCGACCGTCAAGGCGATGAAGGAATCCATACCGAACCTGGTCGGCATGAAGCACGCGGTCAACGACATGGGCTTTGTCACGCACATGCTCGATACGTTCGGCCCGCAGTGGCGCGTGTTCGTCGGCCTCGAAGAGTTGAGCTTCCCGATGCTGGCTGTCGGCGCTTGCGGCTTGATGAACGCGGTGGGCAACCTGGCGCCGCGCAAGGTCGCGCTGTTGTACGAAGCCGTCGAGCGCGGCGATTTGCATGCCGCGCGCAAACTCCATTTCGACTTGTTCGACCTCAATCTTTCGGTCTTTTACGACACCAATCCGATTCCGATCAAATACATGATGAAACGCATGGGGCTGTTGAAGAGCAACGAGCACCGCTTGCCGATGATGCCCGCCACGCGCGAACTCGAACAGCGTCTGGATGCTGTGCTGACACGCGCAGGCCTGATCTGAGAGCTGTCAATTACGCAAACCGCAGGCGAATCCAAGGACCGGCCCGAGCCCCATCAAGAACAACGCAAGAGCAACGCGGGTCGGGCACCATGGGTCGGCCACCACGGGTCGGCCACCACGGGTCGGCCACCATCAAGTGAGAGCAATTCGTGAGCACATCGATTCCCCGGCTGGAGATGGACGAACTGAGAGCTGACCTGGCCGACTATCTGGCACCGCGCGTCAAACGGCTCGGCTATCTGGGCGAGCTGTTCAAGTGCGCGGGTAACGCGCCGGACGTCACGCTGCACTTCATGCATTTCACCGACGCGCTCAAGGACGCATTGCCCGACCGCCTGACCGAGCTGGGTGCATTGACGGTGGCGAGCTTCATGGAGAACCGGTACGAACGGCATCAGCATGAACGCCTGAGCGTGAAGCTCGGTTTTCCCAAAGAGTGGATCGCGCAGGTCAACCAGCTGGACCCCGACGCGACGAGTCAACTCAGCGAGCTGGAAAAAGCGGCCCAGCGGTACGCGCTCAAAGCGCTAAATACCCGCGGGCTCGACACCGAAAAGGAGTTCGCGGCTTTTGCCGCCTTGGTGCCGCCCAGTGAAGCGATGGCTTTCGTGCTCCTGATCGGCCGCTACGTGACGCATGCCATGGTGGTCAATACGCTGAAGCTGGCGCCGCCCGTACCTTCGATATTTGAGTGATACCTTGAGTGAGAAATCAATGGCTGAACCGATCTGGATTTCCGAACAAAACGTCGTAGGACTGATGAGCCTTCCGGACGCGATCACGGCTCTCGAGAGCGGGCTCGCGCTCCAGGCCCGAGGTGAAGCGCAGAACATGGTCAAGACGCATGTCGCCTGGGGCCATAACAACCTGCATGCGATCGGCGCCGTCTATCCGGGCGCAGGCTTGATCGGCACCAAGACGTGGGCGCATACGACCGGCGGCGCCTGTCCACTGCTGGTTCTGTTCGATGCAGCAACCGGACAGCTCCAGGCGATTATCGAAGCGTTTGCACTGGGCCAGATGCGTACCGGCGGCATCTCGGGGGTCGCGACCAAATGGCTCGCTCGGCCCGAGGCCGATACGCTGGCCTTGATCGGTACCGGCAAGCAGGCGCTTGCGCAATTGGCGGCGGTCGCGGCTGTGCGCAAGTTGCGCGAAGTTCGGGTATTCAGCCCGAACCCGCAACGGCGTGCGGCGTTTATCGAGCGCGCCGCGGCGCAAATCGCTCAGTTGGATATTGCACTTGTCGATGCCCCGAGCATCGAGGCGGCGGTCAAGGACGCGGCGATCATCACAACCGTGACGCGCGCAACGGAACCGTTCTTGTACGCGGGAGCCGTGGCGCCCGGCACGCATATCAATGCCGTGGGCGCCATCACGTCGGAACGGGCCGAACTTGGCGCCGACGTCTTTGCGCGTTGCGGCATTGCCGCCGCAGACGATCTACAGGCAGTGCAAAACTTGTCCAGCGAGTTTCGCGGCGCGTTCGGCGAAACCGGGCACTGGGATCGCGTGCGCTCGCTGAGCAAGGTAATCGAAGCCGGCGTGCCGCGCGGTGCGAGCGTCGACATTTCCGTATTCAAGGCAATGGGCATGGGCATTTCGGACCTGGCGCTGGGCATCGAGATCTTGCGCCGGGCGCGGCAGGCGGGCTTGGGGACGCCGCTGCCGCAGCCGCAGCGACAGGCCCCTCGCCTGTTCTGAGTTTTCATTGCATCGCCACTAAAAAAAATAGAAATACCACGGAGACAAATCATGGCAGCCGAATTTACCGGGCGACCCCCAACCTCTGCAGGGGACCCCGCAGTGCGATCCGTCGATGTGCGGCTCGAAATCGAAGAGGCACCGCTGGTCGCCTTCCATATCAAGGTGGGCGTGATGATTGCGCTGATCCTGTTCTTCGATGGCTACGATCTTTATAACGCCGCTTATATCGTTCACTACGTAACCGGTCCCTGGGGTCTATCGCCGAGCAAGATCGGACTGATGCTCTCAAGTGGCCTGGCCGGTTTCGCGGCGGGATCGGCCGTCAGCGGCTTGTTCGGCGACCGCTTCGGACGCCGCAAGGTGCTGCTGTTCGGCTGCTGGGCGTCGGGCTGCATGAGCCTCGTTATCGCGGTAGGCGCGAGCGGCCTGCTTTCGTTCATTGCGATGCGCGTCGTGATGGGCCTGGCGTTGGGCCTGTTGATGCCGCAGGCCGTAACATTTATCAACGAGATCGCGCCCAAGCGCCTCTCGAACGTATTCACGATCTGCTTCTTTTCGATAGGTTGGTTAGGTGGCGCAAGCTCGGCCGGTTTGATCGCTGCGCGATTGACGCCGCTCTATGGCTGGCAAAGCCTCTACTACGTCGGTGGGGTCGCGCTGGCGTTTGCGCTGGTGCTGCAATTGCTCTTGCCGGAGTCGGTGCACTTCCTTGCGAGCCGCGCGCGCTGGTCTGAGGTCAAGGCGCTGATGATCAAGATACGGCCGGATCGCTTGTCGGTGTACCAGGGCGCGCAGTTCACGTTCGCCAATGGCAGCGCGAATGCCGGTTCGATCCGCGAACTACTGAGTAGCCAATACCGGCCCAAGACGCTCGCCTTCTGGGCGGCTGGTGCACTGAGTCTATTCGCCTCATACGGTTTGTCGGGCTGGTTGCCGACCATCTTGCTGGCCCGCGGCGAGAACCTGTCCACCAGTTTCGCCTACGGTTCGCTGCTCTCGGCAACCTCCGTCATCGGCGGCTTGATCGGCGGCTGGTTCGCCGACCGCGCCGGAGATCGCCGCCGCGTACTCTGGATTTCATGGATTCTTGGCGCCACGGCCATCGCCATACTGGCTCTGGCGACCAACAGCTCAATCACGTTCATCGGTATCGTTACCGCGGGCGCGTTTGTGATCGGCCCGCAACTGGTGCTGAACAACTTGGTCGCATCGACTTATCCGACTGAAATCCGCAGCACGGGTGTGGGCGTGTTCCTTGGCCTGGCGCGGTTCGGCGCCATGCTCGGGCCGGCGGTCGCGGGTGTCTTGCAGCAGTGGTCGGGCGGCCCGGGGATCATGTTCGTCGTGATAGGCGCGGCTTTGCTGCTGGCCGCCACACTGCTGTTTCTTGCTGCGCCGGCCAAGAACTCGATGGCGGCGTCGTTCGTGCATTGACTTTCGTACGTTATTTCTCGTGCACAAGTTTTAGTATCCGAACTATCTGTCGAACTTTCGTACCGTACTCAAGTGCCGTACTGATGTACCGCTTTTCGCAAACCAACGCGCACCCCTTGCGCTAAGAACCGAGTCAATTCATGTCAAAACTGACGCTAAGCCTTGCCATCAACGACTATGACCATGTGCGGGATCTCGTATCCGGCAAAGTAAGCGCCGAAGGTATTGAGCTGGTGCCTTCGGTATTGCCCGTCGAAGAAATCTTCTACCGGACGACGCATTTCCAGGAATGGGACATTTCGGAAATGTCCTTCGGCAAGTACGCTTCGCTGCGCTCCCAGGGCGACGAGCGGCTGATTGCCCTGCCGATATTCCCGTCGCGCTCGTTTCGCCTGTCGTCGATTTACGTGCAACGCGATGGGGTGGTCAGAACCGCGGCAGATTTGCGCGGCAAGAAAATCGGACTGCCCGAGTGTGCGCAGACCGCTTCGATTTACACGCGGGGCTGGTTGACCGACACGCAAAAAATTGCGCTACAGGACGTCGAGTGGGTACAGGGCGGCGTGAATCAGGCCGGTCGTAAAGAGAAGGTCCAAATAAAATTGCCCGAGGGTGTCGCGTATCGTCACGAACCGCAATACGCGTTGACCGATCTGCTGTTGAACGGCAAGATCGACGCCATTTTCAGCGCCCGGCCGCCAGCACCGCCGGCCGAGCGCAGCGGCGAGATCGTGCGGCTGTTCCCGGACTTCATCGACGCGGAGCGCGATTATTTTCTCGAAAGCCGCGTGTTCCCGATCATGCATTTGATCGTGCTGCGCCGGGAGACGTTCGAGGCGAACCGCTGGATCGCCAGCAATCTGCTCAAGGCCTTCGAGCAGGCCAAACGAAATAGCCTGGAACGTCTGAGCGACATTACGTGTTCGCACTTTCCGCTACCGTGGCTAAGCGAACGCGCGCAGCAGGCCCAGGGGCTATTCGGCGCGGACATCTGGCCGTATGGGATTGAGCCGAACCGCACGACGTTGGAAGCGTTCCTGAAGTTTGCCTATCGACAAGGTGTCTGTCATCGGCTTTTGCAACCCGAGGATCTGTTTCCACGGGAAATCCTGAGCTCGGTGAAGGTCTAGCCTTCGTTCGCTTTTCGAGCCTCGGCACGCGTTTGGCCCACGGGCCATCGCCGATCTACAAGTGCTGCGCGAGCAGGTGCGAGAGTCGTGGGGCCGTGTCGGCAATCCACGCCTGGATCGGTGCGGCGTGTCCATAGCATGCGAACATCGTAATCGCGCACGCCGCTACAAAACGCAACGACGACGCGAGCGTATGGCCGTTGCGATCCAGCGCGCGAACTAGAACGGTGCTGACCACCGACCCTAATAGCAGGCCCACCACGACCTCCGATGCGGAGTGCGCGCCCACCATGACCCGAGACACGCCGATGAGCACGGCGAATCCCAGGCCGCCACGTGCCGCCCATCTTGCGGCACGCTCACCGGCGCTGTGCGTACACAGGTAAAACGCCATCGGATACACCGCACTCGAGAGCATGGTGTGGCCGCTGATCACGGTGAAATGCAATGGGCTGAATTCGAGTCCCCAGCCGGCATAGGCGAACTTGGTCGCACCGACGATCAGCGCGGCGATGCAGAAGAACGTCGCCCAGGCGAGCGCGATGCGTCGGCGCCCTGTCATCGCGAGCCAGACCATGATGACGCCGGCTAGCGGCAACGTGAGATAGGGATCTCCGAAAGCGGAGAGTAGTCTCCAAAAATTCATAGGCACCAGTGATTGCGGAGAGTTTGCCGGGTTGCGCGCGCAGCCTGCGCGTCACGGTCGAACGGGAAAGGTAAGGGCGGTATCGACGATAGGTCCGCCGATAAATCAGCGCACCAGCCTGAGTGCTTCCTCGCGGTTTTCTTCAGGCCTTCCTGCGGCTGTTTTCTGCGTGCCGCCGAGCGCGCTGGAGCGCTCGACCAAGGTATTGACCAGGCGCCCGAAAGCCGCGCGAAACCGCGGTGCGGAAAATTTCTCCGCATTCATGCGACAGTCGGCAGCGGTAAATTGCTCGGGCGAATCTTCGAAACGCGTGAGTGCATCGTGCAACGATTCGACCGACTGCTCGTCGAAGAACAACCCTGTGGGATGAGTGTTGCCAGGCAGGCGTACCGACTCCAGCGCGCCCCCGCGGCCATACGCGATCACTGGCGTGCCGCAGGCCTGCGCCTCGACAACGGAAATGCCGAAGTCCTCTTCGGCAGCGAACACGAATGCCTTGGCACGCCGGAGATGATCGTGCAGCACGTCGAACTGCTGGTATCCGAGAATGTGCACGTTGGGGCTCGCAAGAGCGGCAATCTTCTTCATCTCCGGACCGTCCCCGATGACGACCAGTTCACGCTCCGGTGTCTGCGCAAAGGCCTTGACGATTAGGTCCATGCGTTTGTACGGCACCATGCGCGACGCTGTCACGTAGAAATCTTCCTTACGCTCCATCATCTTGAACTTGTCTACCGCGACAGGCGGGTGCATGACCGTCGAGTTGCGGCGGTACACCTTGCCGATGCGTCGTCCAACGAAAGCGGAATTGGCGATCAGGTGGTCCACCCCGTTGGCCGAGCGCGAATCCCAATTCCGAATATAGTGCAGCAGCATGCGCGCGGCGATCGACTTGACGCCGGCGTCGAGCCCCGCTTCTTTCAGATACTGGTGCTGCAGGTCCCATGCGTAACGGATCGGCGAGTGCACGTAGCTCACATGCAGTTGGCTGGGGCCGGTGAGTACGCCTTTGGCCACCGCATACGAACTCGAAATCACGAGGTCATAGCGCGACAGATCCAACTGCTCGATGGCCAGCGGCATGAGCGGAAGGTAGTTCCGATAATGCTTCTTGGCAAAAGGCAGCTTCTGGATGAATGAAGTGTGGACGGGCTTGCCGCGCAAACACTCGCGCTCGCCCAGGAAATCGACGAGGCTAAACAGGTCGGCATCGGGAAAGCAATCGATGATTTGTTCGAGGACCCGCTCGGCTCCTCCGTAGACAACCAACCAATCATGGACGATGGCAACTTTCATACGCCTCCCGTGAGATTACAGTCCTTCTGTTGTACGCTGGATGCGCTTGAAGTTCTGTTCGTATTCCCACCCATCGTCACTGCGCACCGCGTTTGCCTCGTCAGGTGAGAACGCCGCCCACGCATCGCGACATGCTTTTCAACGCGCTTGAATTCGCTTCATAACGCCTTGGTCAAGCCCTGCCTTCATAGTGCCTTGGTCAAGCCCTGCGTTAGCGAACGCAACTCGTCGAACTGCATCGCGAGTTCGAAGCTCAGGATAAATGCCATCGCATAGAACGCGCCCGGATACCTCTGCGCGATAGCCAGCACCGGTGCCGCCACGCGCGTTCGGACATACGGCAGGCTCATCACGCAGGCCACGCCGATGCCGAGGGCGGCACCCACGAGCACATCGCTTGTGTAGTGCAGGCCGAGAAACACACGCGGCAGACAGATCAGTATTGCAGCGTGCAGCAGCGCGTAGATGCCCACACGCCACGACGCCACGAAAATGGCCGTGGCGACCGCGCACCACAACATCGCGTGATCGCTGGGGAATGAGCTCCAGGTGCGCAACATCGGTTCATTGACGGCTGCGGTGGACGGAAACAGCGCCTCGAATGCCGGGTTGTACATGGGCCTGATCCTGAACGGCAGATAGTGAGCCATCAGCCGGCCCAGTATCAAAGCGAGCAGGCCGCTCACGATTGCGACGATGACGAGTTCGTGGTTGCGCTGAGGCTGTCCGCTGGGCTTGAACCACACCCACCACAACAAGGCGATCAGCACCAAACCTTTGAAGATATAGTGGTTGGCGACGGCCAGGATGATATGCGGGACGAGAGGCGACCGAAACGTAATGTGGCTCAGATAGTCGATGACCTGTGTGTCGAAGGCGTTCATTTATTGTTCTCCGTATCTGCGATTCTTCGACCGAGTTGTCGCCTGCTCTAAGGGACGAACGCGGGGACAGCGACGTGCGGCGGATATGCACGATACGCACGCAATCATGATTCCTGCTGCGTGGTAATCGCGAATTGTCATTGTTCTCATGGTATGGAAAGTTAGCGGCCAGAACCGTCTGTTTGGTAACGAAATGACCGGTTATTTCGCAGCAGGGGAAGAACCCTGAAGAAATTTGGCAATTTATGAAGGAATGCTTAGTAACGAATCGATATAAATTTATGAGTTGCGGTCGACGGCGTTTTGCGTGAACATCCCTACGTACTTTCCCGTACATAGGGGGCTCAATGTGGCCGATGCGGCGGGAAAAGGGTCTGATGTACCCGAGGCCCTGACTACCTGGTCGCAATAGGGTCGGGTCAGATCATTTCAAGGTTTTCGTGATGTGGATTTAGCTTTTTGTTTCATTGTGTATCGGTTCGGAACTTGGCCCGCACGGGGTGCTCGAACTCCTGGTCTCAAAAAAACTACCCATCGATCGCTTGGCTTACAGGATCCTTGGACCGGAAATAGTTCGTGACGCGCCTATTGGCGCGCGCTGCGCAGCCCGAGAGGGAGGCCGCGCAGCTCACGCGAGGCAGACTGCCGGCCTTGATCCAGATCTGATGGACAACCCCGTTCACTATCAACAACTGCCGACCATTACGTATCGTCGAATCGACATTGTATTTCCGTTTCAGACTATTTCTCTTATATAGGGTCGTACGAATATAAGGTATCAGCGGTCCACGCGGAATGAGCGAAAAGAGCCCCAGAACTTTTGGTGTGGAAATTGCCGGTCGTAATCGACCGACAAGGCCTCGGCCAGTTCGTTAAGTTATTCCAGACACCCGCCTCACAATTGTCGAGTTCTCAGGAGACACCGAATGCACCACCCAATGAAGGATGCACGCGATGAACAAACAACCTGGAGGACACCTCCTGTACGTGTCGAGGACGCCGGATCCCACTCTGCAGGCATTACTGACTGAGAGAGGCTGGTCGGTCTCGACGACCGGGTCGCTGCGCGAGGCGCAACGGCTGCTATCGAAACAAGCGCCTATCGTGGGACTGTTCGATTTCCACAGCGGCTTCACGACGCGCCAAATCTCTGCGTACGAGAGCGTGTTCGCTGTGCCCGGTGTAGGGTGGGTCACCACCGTATCCGAGGCCCAGTTGGAGCAGAGCCAGACGCTGCGGATGATACGGCTGTATTTTTTCGACTTTGTCGCGTTGCCGTGCTCGGCCGAGCGTGTCGTCGATGCCGTCGACCATGCGCACGGCATGACCACGGTCGATAAGACAGGCACGGAAACCGCGCCGGTCGAGGACACCGAGATGATCGGAACCTGCGAAGCGATGCAGACCCTGTTCCGAACGATAGGAAAGGTGGCCAACACGGATGCGCCGGTACTCGTATACGGCGAATCCGGAACCGGCAAGGAATTGACAGCGGCGGCGATCCATAATCGGTCGGTCCGCAGCAAGGGGCCGTTTGTCGCCATCAACTGCGGTGCGATTCCTCACGAACTGCTGCAGTCGGAGTTGTTCGGTTACGAGCGCGGCGCCTTTACGGGGGCGCAACAACGCAAGATCGGGCACGTCGAAGCGGCAGACGGGGGCACGCTGTTTCTCGACGAGATCGGCGACCTGCCGCTCGAGAGCCAGGTCGGCCTATTGCGTTTCCTCCAGGAGCGAAAGATCCAGCGCTTGGGCTCCCACGAGCCCATTTCTGTCGACGTGCGCATCATTTCGGCAACCCACGTCGAACTGGAGGAGGCAGTGCGCAACGGCAGCTTTCGCTCCGACTTGTACCACCGCCTCTGTGTGTTGCGACTGGTCGAGCCGCCGTTGCGCGCACGCGGCAAGGACATCGAGATCCTCGCACACCACATGCTCGAGCGCTTTCGTGGCGACAGCCCGCGACGCATCCGCGGCTTTTCCGAAGCCGCGATCCGGGCGATCTATAGTTACGATTGGCCGGGCAATGTACGCGAACTGATCAACCGCGTCAGGCGTGCCATCGTCATGACCGAGGGGCGTGTGGTGACGCCGGCCGACCTTGAACTCGAACACTGCGTCGACGCGGGCGTGGTTACCCTCATCGACGCTCGCGAAGCGGCCGAACGTCAGGCCATCGAAGACGCCCTATTGCATCATCGAAATCGCCTTAATCGAGCGGCCCAGTCGCTTGGGATTTCGCGCGCCACGCTCTACCGGCTGATACAAAGTCATGGCTTGCGCACAGATGCGCAGGAATCGACAGCCGCACAAGCGTTGCCCGAAGAGGGCGCGGATATGTCGAGCGGCCAGAGCGGGTCGGTTCCCGACTTGAGTCCCGACTCGAGCCTGCGTGAGATCAATGGTGAAGCGCTCGCCTTGATTCGGCAGCCGGCGTCCTCTGCCTGAGTACCGAGTGCAGAATACACCGGCGGAGTGCGACGGCGCGCGAGCCGAGCGCTTATGACGCGGCCGGTTCGGCCTGGACGCGCCCGTAGTTATCCTCGAAACGCACGATGTCATCTTCGCCCAGATAGTTTCCGGATTGGACTTCGATGATTTCGAGCAGCGTTTTGCCGGGGTTTTCGAGTCGATGTGTCGTACCCAGCGGGATGTAGGTCGACTGGTTTTCGGTGAGCAGGAACGTCTCGTCGCCACAAGACACCTTCGCGGTTCCGCGCACTACGATCCAGTGCTCCGCGCGATGATAGTGCATCTGCAAAGAAAGGCTGGTCCCCGGATTGACGATGATGCGCTTGACTTGAAAGCGCTCGCCGCTATCGATGGAGTCATAAGAGCCCCACGGGCGATGCACTTTGCGGTGGGAGCTCACTTCGCTGCCATGCTCCGCCCTGAGCCGCTCGACGACAGTCTTCACGCCTTGCATATGATTTTTATCGGCCACCAGAATCGCATCCGCCGTTTCGACCACCACGACGTCCTGCAAGCCCAAGCAGGCGATCAGCCGCCCTTCGGAATGGGCGAAACTCGACGTCGTATCCTCGAACATCACACGCCCGCGAGACACGTTGCCATCGTCATCTTTAGCCACCGCCTCCCAGATCGCGTCCCACGAACCGATATCGGACCAGCCGGCGATCAGCGGTACCACGACGCCCGGGTATGGGCCATTCGCGGAAAGGCTTTCCATCACGGCGTAATCGATCGAATCGTCGGGACAAGCCTGGAAGGCGTCTGCATCGAGCCGGAAGAACTGACCGTCGACCGAGCCAGATGCGAACGCGGTCCTGCATGCCGCGTAGATCTCGGGACGAGCCGCCTCTATCGCCGCGAGCCACACCGATGCACGAACTACAAAAATGCCGCTGTTCCACCAGTACTCGCCCGATTGCAAATAGCGTTGCGCGAGTTCCTGATGGGGTTTTTCGACAAAGCGCTCTATCTTATGACCACCGTTCGCGTCGAACGCTGCACCGACCTTGATGTAGCCATACCCGATTTCGGCGCGTCGTGGCACCACACCGAGCGTGACGATAGCGCCGTGTGCCGCGTAGCCGGCGGCGCACAACACGGCCGCCTTGAAACTGTTGGTGTCCGGCACCGCGTGATCGGCGGGCATTACCACCATGATCGCGTCGCGGCCCGTCGCCAATGTTTCAAGTGCTGCGGCGGTGAGCGCCGGCGCGGTGTTGCGCGGGCTCGGTTCGAGAATGATCTGTGCCGGTTTGCCGACGCGGCGCAATTGCTCCGCGCTCATGAAGCGATGGTTCTCGCCGCACACCAGGATTACGCGCTCGCTCACCGGCGTCGCGCGAGACAGGCCGTCAAGGCGGCAGGCGGTGGCTTCCAGCAGCGTCTCGTCGGCCAGCAGGCCCAGTAGCTGCTTGGGATACTGTTCGCGCGACAGCGGCCACAAACGGGTGCCGGAGCCGCCGGCCAGGATCACCGGCTGCAGCGCGATATCGAGGTGCTCAGTATCCGTGTGTTCCGTAGTGAGAGTGTGAACGTTTTCGTGGACTATCTTCATTGCGTCGCTCCAAAAGGATTAGGCAGTTCCGCCGCAGCTTCCGTTACCTCTCGAGAAGCTCGCCTGAACTGTACGACCGAGCCGGTGTGTGCGACGTCGCGCTCGATCTCGGAAGGGGTCCATGCCATGCTGAGATAAGGCATGCCGTGCTCCAGAAACGGCCCCACTGTCTTGCGAAAGCCAAACACTTCGTAAAAATCTTCCTGCTGTGTCGGCACGCTGACATGAACCGGACGCCCCGGCCACGCCGTCTGCGCGGCCGCAAGCGCATGAGTCACCAGTCGCTCGTGCGTGTCGTCGTCGCGTCGCGTCGAGCTCGTCAGCAGTTTGTCGATGATCACCTCCGGGTCCAACTCATCGCCGGGCAGCAGGCGCGCATAAGCTCCGATGCGAGGCCACGTGTCGCCTCGCATGTCCACTCGCGTGCCGCCCGATTCGTCAGCCGCTTCGAGAAGAAACACGTGCAGCGCCGTCTCGTCCTTGTCGTCGATGTCCAGATGAATGTGCGCATATTCAACAATGAAGACGGTGCTTCGCTCTCGCAGTATTGAATACAACTCCTTGGTCGACAGATGTTCGAAATCACTGCATTTCCAATTCATGACTGGTTCCTCTAGAGCTGTTGTTTCATTTGCCGTTTCATTAGCCGATGCGTGGTGAACCAACGCTCGGCGCGCATTGACCATTCAACCTTACGCGTACCGGTGGTCTGGGTCCGTTCGAAACCGAACTCATATGCGACAGCTTGCCGATTTCTTTAATCATTTCTTGGTGCGAGCGCGGCCGTCTCTGCTGTCAGGTCTCGTCATCGAGCAGCGTCGCACATGCATGCGTGCATCGCGTGCTCGCTCATATGCAGGTCTCGCTGATGCGACGTTTTCACGGCTTCATCGGTTGCGAATCCGGTTTCACGCGCTGCCGCCCGTATCGCTCGACGCCGCGTCGCGAATCGAAAATCATCAGGCAATACAAGGGTTATCACCATGCAAAAGGCACGCGCCGCGCCCTCGATTTCGTAGTGCGATAAGCGCTCAGTCCCACAACGATTCATATCCGCAACGTTTTTGACAAGCGGCGCCCCGCATTTCGCGCATCAAGGCGCAGCCCTTTCAACACAGGGGATGCACAGAGGTGGCACGGATGTCGCTCTATCCATGTGGTCTCAACCAGGGGGTGGAAAAAATGTCGAACGTATCAAGATTGAACGTACCCGCGGAGCTGCACCACAACCACCTATTAGGTGCGTTGCCGCCGACGGAGCTTCGTCGGCTTGCTCCCCATCTGCGTCTGGTGCACTTGCAAGCGGGGCAGTTACTGTCCGATGCCGGTGAACCGATCAAGGCGCTGTATTTCCCCACAACGGCGGTGCTGTCGCTGCGGTGCTTGATGGAAGATGGCGCCAGCGTGGAGGTCTCCGCGATCAGTCGCGAAGGTGTCGCCGGTGTACCGGTCCTGACCGGCGGTCATGCAATGCCGAGCCGCATCGAAGTCAGCACGCAAGGATACGGATACGCAGTGGACGCACAACATTTCAAAAGCGAATTCACGCGCTCGGATGCCATCAATAGCCTGATGCTGCTGTACATCCAGGCGCTCATGACGCAGATCGCGCAAAGCGCGCTTTGCAATCGGCGCCACTCCGTCGACGAGCAGCTATGTCGTTGGCTGCTGTCGGCGCAAGATCGTATGCAGACCAGCGAACCGGTGACGCAACTCGTGACGACGCAGCAGATGATCGCGGACACGATAGGCGTGCGCCGTGAGGGGGTAACCGAAGCGGCCGGGAAACTCGAGTCCGCGGGGCTCATTCTTCGCCATCGCGGTCGTATCACGATCACGGATCGCGACGGTCTCGAAGACCGTACCTGCGAGTGCTACAGCATCATCAAGGGCGAGTTCCAGCGCTTGTTGCCTGGGCGCGCCGAAGAAAAATGCGCACGCATCCGTGATACCGGGCGTGCGGCGGATTTGTCCAAGGGCTTGCATGCGCCGGCGCGAGTGATGACTTGGTAGGCATATCGACGGAGGGCGTGCGATGTTGAAACTTGGAATTTTCGCGAGGGTCCTGGACGTCGTGCTGGTGGCGGCCGCTGCACTTCTTGCTCACAGGCTGCGTTTCGGTGCGGGTGTCTATCTGGCCGACACGGAGCAACTGATGATTGCGTTTTATTGCACGTTGGTCTTGCTGCTGTTCCCTGGCTTCGGCCTGTACAAGTCATGGCGCGGCCTGCCGGTCTCGCAGTTGCTGTGGCGTGTGCTCGGCGCGTGGTGCGTGGTGACCGCAATCGGCTTGCTGTTCGCGTTCACACTGCATCGCACCGACGCCATTTCACGCTTGTGGCTCGGCTTGGCCACGCTGATCGCGGGCGCGTTCCTGATCATGGAAAAAGCGCTCGTGCTATTCACCCTGCGCAAATTGCGCAGCAGGGGCATCAACGAGAAGTCGATCGTTATCGTCGGGCCGGAAAGCTATAGCCGCATGGTGCTGAACCAGATTGGCAGCGCGGTCCAGGCGGGCTTTCGGCCCCGCTGTTTGTTCGACGAAAGCGCACCAGAGGGGCACCAGGTATGCGGCCTCGAAGTCATGAATCAGTTCGACGAACTGGTGACGCGAGTGCGGCGCCGAAACATCGACGAGATCTGGCTGGCGTTGCCGCTGTCGGAAGAGCACACGATCCAGCGGTTTGTGCGCGAGTTCCGTCACGATTTCGTCGATCTGCGCTTCTTGCCGGACGTGCGTAGCGTATCGCTGTTTGCGCAAAGCGTTGCGGAAGTCGTGGGCATGCCGGCCATCAACCTGACCGCGAGCCCGATCAGCGAGCCGGATCTGTGGCCCAAGCTGGTGTTCGACCGGGTCTTCGCAGCGCTCGTGCTGATCCCGATGTTGCCGTTGCTGCTGGTGCTCAGCCTGCTCGTCAAGCTGTCGTCGCCCGGGCCCGTGCTGTTCAGGCAGAAGCGCAAAGGCGTCGACGGCCGTCAGTTTTCCATTTTCAAATTCCGCACCATGAAACTTCATGCGGACAAGCCGGGCCAACTCGCCCAGGCGTCTCGCCACGATCGCCGGATAACCCGGATCGGCGCGTTCCTGCGTCGCACCAGCCTCGATGAGCTGCCGCAGTTCGTCAATGTGCTGCTGGGCCAGATGTCGGTCGTCGGGCCGCGTCCACACGCGATCGAACACGACAATTTGTACAAGGATCTGGTGGATGGCTACATGTACCGCTACCGGATCAAGCCCGGCATCACCGGGTGGGCGCAAGTCAACGGCTATCGCGGCGAAACGCGCAAGGTCGAAAAAATGGAGGCTCGCGTCAAGTTCGATTTGTTCTATATCCAGAACTGGAGTTTCTGGTTCGACATAAAGATTATCTTCATCACCATTTTCAAGGGCTTTGGCGGACGAAACGCGTTCTGAGCCGACCAGACATCACGAAGGCCAGCGCGCGCGGCATCGGTATGCCGAGCGCGGCGCTGGCCATTCCAAGGAAAAATCGACCTATGCCTACCAGAACCGCAGCAAGCCTATGCGTATGTTTAACCCTCACCGCGCTCGCGGGCTGCACGCTCGCGCCTGGGCCGCATCTGGATGCGTCACGCATGCACGACGACCTGAGCGCGAAGACCAGTTCGGCGGTTTACCCCGTCGCGTTGATCACCCCGGAACTGATTGCGACGCAGTTGCACGACCAGACACGGCGGCCCACACCGCCGGTGGTGTCTGCGGCCGCGCGCGATAGCGACTATCACGTGGGCGTCGACGATATCGTAGGCGTCTCCATTTGGAATCATCCTGAGCTCACGGCGGCAGGCGCCGCTACGGCCGCGCTTCCGAGCGCGGGCAGTGCGGTGACCGGCAACGCCGGCGGCCAGGAAATTGCAGCAGGCGGCCAACGGGTCGCCACCGACGGCACGATCTTTTTCCCGACACTGGGACGCGTTCAGGTCGCGGGCAAGACCACGGCGGAAATCAGTGCGATGCTGGCGCGGGGCCTGACGCGAACGGTGGTCAATCCACAGTTGGAAGTCCATGTGCTGCAATACCGCAGCCAGCAAATACAAGTTACCGGCGACCTGAAAGATCCCGGTTCGCTGCCGATCACCGACGCACCTCTGAAGGTGGTTGACGCCATCGCGCGTTCGGGCGGTGCACTGGCCGACGCCGATTTGCAGCGCGTGCAGCTCACGCGCAACGGCAAGACCACGTTGCTCGATATACAGGCCGCACTCGACAAGGGCGCGGTGGATCAGAACGTGGTGCTGCAAAACGGCGACATTCTCAACGTTCCCGATCATACCCAGACCCGCGTATTCGTACTGGGTGAGATCCTCAAGCCGCAAAGCCTGTTCATGAACAAGGGCCGTCTGACGCTGGCCGATGCGATTGCGGATGCCGGCAGTATCGACACGGGTAGCGCCAATCCCCGCCAGATACTGGTGATCCGGCGCTCGGCCGCCGACCCGACCAAGCCGTCGTTGTACCGGCTGGACATGTCGCAGGTCGACGCCATCATGCTGGCGACGCAGTTCCAGCTGCAGCCGCTGGATGTTGTTTATGTCGGAACCTCGGGTATGGCCCACTTCAACCGCGCGTTGGACCAGTTGCTGCCGACTGCGGAAAGCCTGTATCTGCTCAATTCTCTCCGACCATGAACCGGCCGCTCGACATGACTGGTTTTTCTTCGGCAATCGATCTGCGAGGTACATCAACTTGAATACTTCTCCTTTGAGTCCGGCTTTTCCGCGTGTCGTCACCGCGGGCGAACGGCAACCCAGCGCTGGGGATATCGTGCGCCTGATGCGTGCCCACATCGGGCAGATACTCGGGATCGCCGCGTGTATAGCGGCATTGGCGGTCGCGTACGCGTTTCTGGCCACGCCGATTTATTCGTCCGATGTGCTGGTTCGTGTCGATCCGCCCGAACCGAATGCCTTTGGCGTGGCCCCGCAGGGCCAAATATTGACCCAGGCGGTGCAGCCTCCAACCGAGGCGGAAATCGCGATCATGCAAAGCCGCTCGGTGATCGAACCGGTGATCCAACAGTACAAGTTCGGCGTGCTCGCCGTGCCCCACACGGTGCCGGTGCTGGGCGCCCTGACCAAGCTGTTCACCAAGCCGGGGGTGCCGATTTGGCCCAGCCTGCGTCTTGACCCCGGGTTGGGCATCGACCTCAATTCCTACGCGTGGGGCGGTGAACAGATCGATATCGCATCGCTCACAGTACCGCCGCAACTGGAAGACAAGAAGCTCGACCTGAGAGCGATGGACGATGGCCACTACCAGTTATTCGACACGGCCGGCCGTCTCTTGCTTAGCGGCGCAGTCGGGCAGCCCGCTCAAGGCAATGGCGTGGCGATGCTGGTGAATCGTCTGGTCGCGCGGTCGGGCACCCGCTTCGACGTGAGCGGCTCCAACGAGGTCAATACGATCCATCGATTCCAGAGCGGTCTGACCGTGTCGGACGACGGCAAGGATACCGGGGTGGTGCGCATCACGTTTAGCAACCGCGACCCTGTGATTGCGACCGGCGTTGCCAATGCGATTGCGCAAAGTTACATCGCGGCTTCGATCCAAAGCCACCAAGGCACCGATGGCAAGACGCTGGCTTTCATCCAGCAGGAGCTGCCGCGCTTGCGCAACGATCTCCAGCAAGCCGAGACCGATCTGACCCAGTTCCGGACGTCGTCGGGATCGATGGAACCCGTGGCCGAAGCGCAGTCGTATCTGCAAGGCGGTATCGATTTCCAGCGGCAGATCGCCTTGCTGCAGATCCAGCGTACCCAGTTGCTGCAGAACTTCACGCCGGATAGCATCCAAGTGCACAACATCGACCAGCAACTGGCGCAGCTCAATGGCTACAAGCAGAAGTTCGACTCGCGCTTCAGCAGCATGCCGGCGTCGGAGCGAGAGAATGCCGATCTCACACGTCGAGCGAAAGTGGCCGAAGCGATCTACACCTCGATGGTGAACAAAGCCGAGGAGCTGTCGGTGCGACGTGCCGGCACGACCGGTAACGCGCATATCGTCGATCAGGCGGTGCGTCCGTCGCTGCCGATCAAGCCGAACCGGATCCTGGTGATCGGCGGCGGGATCGGACTTGGGTTGATCCTGGCCATCGCCTATGTGTTCGTGCGCTACCAGGTGTTTGGTAGAGTGACCGACCCCATGTACATCGAGCAATACCTGAGTGTGCCGTTGTTCGGTTCGCTGGGCTTCAGCCGTGCTCAAGCGAGCCTTGAGACCGCGAGCCTCGAGACGTCGATGGAGCCGCCGCGTTCGCCGCAGTCGGACAGTCGCGCCGGATGGAGCCAAAGCGGAAGGCCGGGCGCAAACCCGAGTGCAAACCAGACTGGCAACGAAGGCGCCAGCGACGAAGTGCCGATGCGCCCCGGTTGGGGCGCCCGCATCGGGGTGGCCAGGGCGACGAGTCTCACCGCGTCGCTGCCGCCCAGCGCGCATCGCCTGCTCGCCCGCAGTTTTCCGCATGACGCGGCGATGGAGTCGTTGCGCCGCGTACGTACCGCGTTGCGCTTCGAGATGGTTCATGCACCCAATAAAATCGTCGTGTTCACGGGACCGACCGCGGCAACCGGCAAGAGCTTTGTCACGGCGAATTTAGCCGTGCTGCAGGCGCAGACAGGTTCGCGTGTGTTGCTCATCGATGCCGACATGCGCTGTGGGCGCCTGGCGTCCTTCTTCAGGCAGTTCAATGCGGGAGGTCTCGCCGACGTGCTACGCGGCAGCCTGCCGTTGCGCAGCGCGATACGCTCGGTCGGTATTCCGAACCTGTCGTTCATGGCCTGCGGAGCCTATCCGGCCAATCCTTCCGAATTGTTGATGACGCGCGCATTCAGCCAACTGCTTGCTGAGCTCGATGCACAGTTCGACATGGTAATCGTGGACACGCCGCCGTTCCTGCCGGTCACCGACGCTGCCATCGTCACACCTCAGGCTGGCGCCACCTTGCTGGTGCTCGGTTCGGACATGCAGAGCAAGAAGCAAGTGGAAGACACCGTGAAAGGACTGGATCGCACGGGAGCACACCTGGTTGGTGCGATTTTCAATGCGATGCCGACGCGTCACGGAGCGGGCCCGTATGGCCATGATCTCAACACCCGCTATGTCTACGAACCGCGGGTAGACGCTGCGAGCGCCGCTTGATACCCGATACCGCAGCGGTATCGGGTCAGTGCGGTGCGCCGCGCGAGCGGCGTGACTGCGCTGGCGCAATCCACATTGATACAAGGAGAGCGCATGATGGGATTCGTCATCAACGGAAAATTTACTGCGCAGCGCATCACCGGGGTGCAGCGAGTCGCGAGCGAGTTGACGCGCGCCTTGACCGCGCGCGCACTGCGGCACGGCAATCTCGCGCTGGTGGTGCCCAGGAACGCCCGCCCGGCGCAATCCGAGCTGGAGCGCCGTCAAGTCAGCGCAGGCGTTATGGGTAACCTCACAGGTAATCTCTGGGAGCAAATTGCCTTGCCGTTATCGACGCGCACCGAGACCCTCGTCAGCCTGTGCAATACCGGACCGCTGTTCAAGAAGCGTCATGTCGTGATGATCCATGACATGGCGATCTACGACACGGCTGCGGCGTTCACCCGAAAATTCCGTCTGTGGTATCGCCTGGTATTTTCGCTGCTGCGTCGCAATTCGCTGCACTTGCTCACGGTCTCCGAATTTTCCCGGCAACGCATGGTTCATCACTTGCATGTGCCGGCGTCGCGGATTTCCGTGATCCGACCGGCGGTGGACCATCTGGAGCACATCGTCAGTGATGACGGCGTGCTCGCGCGGCATGCACTGCTGCCGCAACAGTATTGCCTGATGGTCGGCAGTCTGGATCCGCGCAAAAACCTGACGCGATGCCTGGCTGCGATCGAACGGCTCGCCTGTCCGCCCGGCTTCAAATTCGTTCTGGCCGGCGGTAGCAACACTCGCGTGTTCGAGGCTGTGAAGGGGCCGCAATCACCGGCCCGCGCACAAGTGATACGAACGGGCTTTGTCACGGATGGCGAATTGAAGGCGCTCTATGAAAACGCCACGTGTTTTGTGTTCCCTTCGCTCTATGAAGGATTTGGCCTTCCTCCGCTCGAAGCGATGTATTGCGGTTGTCCTGTGATCGTGTCGCGGCACGCGTCGCTACCGGAGGTGTGCGGCGACGCTGCATTCTATTGCGATGCTGCCTCGGTCGACGACATCGCGCAGAAGATCGAGCAGATGCTGGGCTCTCCCGAGTTGCGCGAGATGTACCGGCAACGCGGGCTAAAACGCGCGCGTGCGCACGGTTGGCACGAGGCGGCGGATCAATTGTCCGACGCGTTGGCGCGCATTGAAGCGTCGGATGCCGGTCGAGCTTCCGATACGTAACTAACTCATTTCAGGCGGAATTTGTGGCGTACATATCGCTCATCGCATTGCTGTTTTCGGTCACGAACTTCGTGCCGCTCAGTGCCATCGGTTTCATCCCGATTGCGCTGGGCGCGTGGCGTTTTTTTGGCCGGACCTATCCGGCCTTCGTGGTGGCGCTGGCCGCGTTCGCGCTCTATGCACTGGTATCGACGCTGCTCTACGATCCCGCGTCGCTCGGCGATTTCGAGTTCTACCGGCGCGACGGAAATTTCTTTATCGCTTATGCGCCCATTCTTGCCGGCTGCGTCTATGCGCACAGATGGGATTTGAACAAGCTGTTGAGGCGTTTCTTCATCTTCGCCGTGGCGGTGAACATTCCGGCCTACGCGATCTACCTGGCGCACACCGGCCTGCTGTCCATCTTCACGCATCCCGACAAATCGTTCGGTAGTTATTTCGTCGCGCGCAATGCGGCCGGCGGCTTCCTGGCGATTCTGTTTTGCCTGGGAATCGCATGCTATCTCACGCGACGTGGCACGCTGCTCACGGCCATGCTGCTGCTTAACGGCATGATGCTGTTTTCGACATACAGCCGCGGGTCGATGCTCGGATTGCTGGTCGTCGTGCCCTATCTGTTCGTGCGCCGCAGCTGGCCGCGTCCGGTACTCGCGACCCTGATCGTGGGCCTGATCGGCGTGTCGCTGTTTATCGCGATCAGTCACACCCACTCGTCGATCAACTATCTGGGTTACCGCTTCGACATATCCAACCCCGACGAAAAGGTCGCGAACCTGGATATCCGCTACGAGTGGCTTTGGCCGCGGGCGCTCGAATACTTCAAGCTCAGTCCGATCGTGGGTATGGGCTTCGGATCGTTCGACGACCAGATCTCGTCAGTGATCAATTACTTTGGGGTGTACGCGCAGCCGGTCGGCGTGATGATCATGCACAGCGATTCGCATGCGCATAATTCCTTCCTGAATATACTGGCTGAACTCGGTGTGGTGGGGCTATTCCTGATGATGCGCTTCTACTGGGAACTGATCATGTGGGCCATCAAAGGCGCCATGGCGTCGGCCAGCGACGCCTACACCGATTACACCGGCTTTGTTTTCGTCGAGCTGTCGTCGGTATGCCTGCTGGTTATGTCGGTATCGGAACATCGGCTTACCACGCCTTCCAATGTCCTATTGCCGGCTCTGGCGATTTCCTTGCTGCTGGCCTCGCGCTTGCGCACCGCTACCGTGACCTCCGGCCTGCGTCAGCCGCGCGTGCGCACCGGCTCAGGGGGCGGCCCGAATATGGCGCCGCCGACGGGGCCGCATACGGCACCGCACCCTGTACCGATTCACGGCAACGGCGTGACCACCAGGTAGCCGAGGTGGCTCGCCAGGGGCTTGCCATCGGAGTTGCTGCCTGCGCCGGGCGCATCGAAGCCCAGCGACAGGCGCGTACCTTGCCACGATACCTCGAGCTTCGCATCGGGCACCGGCGTGCCGCTAACCGCGTCGATGTAGGCAAGCTTGACATGTCCCGACGCGGGCGCCGGCAGGTCGTCGACTTCCAGCGAACGATGGCCTTGCTGTGCATGAACTTGAAACACGATATTGCTACCCGCATACAGTGCCTTGCCCGATGCGCCATCGCCAAACCGTATCGGGTGGTGAAACGGTGCGAGCACGCCTGACACGTTTTGTCTGAGCGCGATCAACGCGCTCCCGGATGGGTTATAGGTTCGGGGCGACCCGCGGTGCGTGAGCCGGTACGCTTCGAGTCCGTCCCAGTGATAGATCAGCGAGAGGTATTTATCGGGATCGTTCCACTGGTGATCCAATGCCCATACCGCAAGGCTAAAGTAATAGTCGGGCAAATACTGCGGATTGCGCATATAGGTATCGCCGATTTCGGTCTGCCACACGCCGCGCACCTTGCCGGTCGCGACATAACGCCGATAGAGCCGATCGAGATCGCCGATGCCGAGATAGTGCACATCGAGGTAGTCGACATAGTCGAGCATGCGAGCATGCTCGCTGGGACTCTCGTATTCCAGCCACTTGATGTAATTGTCCATGCCCCCTTGGTCGGGCCATCCGCCATACACCACATAGGCGTGGTACTTATGGATGATGCGTGCCGCCGGAATATGGATCAGGTTGACGTAGTCCTGCATCGCGTTCGTATAGACGTGCGTGTGTCTCGGATCATCACCCTGCGGATTGTCCGATGACGGGCCATGCCAGAAGGTCGCCTGCGGTGAGCCGCCCGATAATGGGCCGGCCGCTTCATTCCAGATCTGAAAATATTTCACGTTATAGGGTGGTGCCGAATACTTCTTCACCACGGCTTCCACATATTCCTGCCAGTAATGCTCGTCCTTGGGCGCCGAGTTGCTGTCGCCCGCAACCATGGCGTTCCATGGCGACGTATAGCCCAGGAAGATCAACGATTTGATGCCGTGCCGATTGTTGTTCAAGATGATCGAGGGGAGCGCCGTGTTGTAGCCGGGCCCGGTCTTGTCGATATCGAGTGCACTGGTGGGCGAGTCTGCGCGGCCTGGGCCGACTGAATCGCGGCCCCAGGTCAAGCCCATGTTTTTCCAGACCAGGAAGTCATTCGCCGAGGTCGGCCAACCGTTGGCGCCGATCAGTTCGGTGATCCTTGGCGGTTCGGACCGGCGTTGGCTTTGCGCGGGCGCGGTGCCCGGCGCGGCATCGGCCGCGTAGGCCGTCTGCGGGAAACCAATGCTCGCACTTGCGGCGAGCATTGCGCAGGCGCCAAGGTATCGCGTCCGCGCTAGCGGCCGTTTTCGCTGCATCATGGAGGTGGCCTTGTCAGAGGGTATGGAGGGCAGTGTGCCGCTCAGTGCGAGGGCGGCGCGCGGTTGTGAGCGGATGCGATTGCCAGGCGTGCGCGCGGCTTCATTTCGCGGCCGAGGATGCGCTTCACCGTACGCTTGGCGAGAAACACGCCTCGATCGAGATGCACACGCCAGGCAAAATCTCCCAACGCGCGGCGGGGCGAGGCGTCGCTATTTTGCGCGAGGAATTCCTCGTGCTTCTTTGCGAGGGTAGCAACGATCTGCATGGCGGCCGGAAATGCGGCGGCATCCACGCGCGCCGCTTGCGAACAAGTATGCAGGAACATCTTGTGGAATAGGCTCAGCCAATACTCGCCTTGCGCAGTGCCGCAGCGCGCGAGCGCCTCTGCGGCATTCAGAGCAAGATCGCGCACGGTTTGCAGTGTTGCCACGTGAGTGATACTGCCGCCGCGGCGGCGATAGCGATACAACCTGTGCTCCAGCAGATGCAGCGTGCGGGCGCGCAAATAGAGTTGGGGAAGTATGGCGTTGTCTTCGTAGTGGCGCCCGAGCGGGAAGCGCACGTCACGCCAAAGCGTGTTGCGATAAACGCGTGCCCACACGAACGCTTGATAGGTTTCGACGAATTCGGATAACGCGGCCGCGTCGACGTCGCGCGATCCGGCTGCGTCGACCGGAACCAGTGTCACGGTATCGACCGGGTGGCCAGCGTCGCTCACCACGTCGATATTGAACTCGACGATGTCGGCGTGACCGTCTGCCAGAATCGGCTTTATCTGCTCGAAGAACTCCGGCGCCCACATGTCGTCGCCGTCGAGAAAGGCGAGGTAAGGCGAGCGGGCCTGGGCAATGCCTCGATTGCGCGCGGCGCTTACCCCCGCATTGTCTTGCGAGATCACAGTGACATGGTGCCCGGGGTGATCGCGCAGGGTGGCTTCGATCTGCGCCGCGGTGCTGTCGGTGGAACCGTCGTCGACCACAATCACATCGATGTCGTCGCTGCAGCGTTGTTGCAGCACCGACTCCAGACAATCGCGAATGTAATGTTCGAGGTTATAGGCGGAGATAACGACCGTGAGAAGGCGGTCACCGGATTCATGCGCGGCTGTCATCATGGGTTTGGCTCCTGGCGCGGTGGCATGGGCGCGGTGTGCGCCCTCACGAACTATCGTACGCGTGGCAAGGTCGCATGGCTGTGCGTAATCACACACGTCGCACACACGTCGCATGCAGGTCGCATGCACGTCGCCCGCACATCCCGCACATCCCGCACACGTCGCGCGTGTCTCGGACGCTTCAGGCGGGCTTGCGCTTGAAGAGGTCCACGCCCTGCAGCGACAGCGTATAAGCCATGGCGACCACGATCGTCGTTTCGGTCGCCAACACGGTGGCGGCAGCGCCTGTCGCACCGAACAATTTGGTCAGCAGCGCCAGCAAGACGAAATTGAATATGCCGGACGCGATCAGTATCCGGCTGAACGGCACTTTGAGGCCAAGCGGCAACATGGTCTGCACGCCGAATATGTCGGTCATGCCGGCCATGAACGGCACGAATGCCATCCAGCGCAGCACGTCCACCGTGGGCACAAATTGCGGCCCGTAGAGTATATGCACCGCGTACGGCGCGGCGAGGAAGATCGCCAGCGACATGCAGAGCACGATGGTTCCTTGTACCATCAGCATCTTGCGCAGGAACGCGAAAGCATCTTCGCGTGCATGGTGCATCAGGTAGCTGATGTGCGGATACGCGGCCGTTTTCAACGGGCCGAGCATGCCCAGCGCGGCCCGGATCAGCTTGTCGCCCGCGGCAAAGTAGCCGGCCGCGACATTGCCGGAAATGAGCGCGAGCACCACGGTGTTGCTCGAAGCATAGAAGTCGGCGACCGCGGTCGCCATGAAAACGCGCCAGCCATCGCGTAACGTGGCGAAGATCTCGCCCGGCTGGATGCGCACGAATTCGATCTCGCGCCGTGCAAACAGATAGAGCATGACGCCGATACCCGACAGCAACGGTACCGCGCTGTTCACACCCATCGCCCACTCCAGATCGCCCCGATCGCGCACGAGCAGGAACATCGCCGGGATGCTGAGCGCGCGCCCCGCGAAAATCAGGATGCTGATCGCGCGCAGGTCTTCGACACCCTGGAAATACCAGGTCGGCAGCAGCGACGCACCCAGCACCATGCCGTAGCCGGTAAGCAGTAGCACGCGATCCTGCGCGAGGCGTTCGAACGCGAAGGTCAGCAGGAGCAGCACCACGAAGCCGGTTGCCATGATCAGCAGCTGGGCGAGGAAAGTCGCCCAGAAGATCTGCGAGCGGCGCGTCCGATCATGTCGGTGAATCGCGACCTGAGGCGTAGCCGTCAGGTAGAAGCCGTAATTGGTCAGCGTGACGAAGTAGGTGGTGAAAGCCAGTGCAAAACTCAAGCGGCCATAACCGTCGGGCGACAGGATGCGGGTCAGCCACGGCAAGGTCAGCAGTGGGACCACATAGGTTGAGATTTGCACCGTCATCAATACGGCGAAGTTTTTTCTGACCGAAGCCATTCCGACGATCTCCTGAAGGCGGCTAGCGATTGAACGCCGGGTTTAAGTGCGGGCTCGACTTCGGGCTCAAGCGCGCCGGGTTCAAGGCCGTGCGCCACGTCGGCTTCAACGTTCGACTGAACGTTGCATTAACAGTCGGGCTCGGCATCAGGTAGACGGACGTTCGGCAAGCAATCCACGGCTGCGGCCCAGACATCGCGTCCAATGCAGGCGGGCGCGCTTGGGCTCCAGACGCACAAGCGCAAGCGCAGCACCCAGCAAAGGCCGAGTCAACGAACGCGCCTTGAACCAGAGCGGATAGTGGTGTTTGCGCAGCACGTGCCCCATGCCCGCGCCGTAAAAATAGGTACGCTCCAGCATCTTGGACGTGATCGCCTGTTCGGACGGCGGGTGTCGAACGAATAGATCGGGCAGGTAGTTGAGCCGAAAGCCGCTTTTAACCACGCGGATCAGATAATCGGTTTCCTCGCCGGAACCATACGGCGTGCCCGACCCGACACCCAGTGTTTCATCGAACTCGCCGACCGCTTCGACCGCATGTCTTTTGAGGAAAATGCAGGAGGAAATGCCGCGTCCCCAAACATTGAATAGGGTAATCGGACCGTCCTTGCGATCGTACCGAGGCCCGGAGTCGCGATCCTTGATGTCGAGCTGGCGACCTGTGACGCCGTCGTAGTCGGAGTTCAGCAAGCGCACTACACGGGCCAGCAGATTGGGCGGGTACCAGCAATCGTCATCGGGAAACGCGATGATGTCGCCATCGCACGATTTCAAGCCGACGTTGCGTGCCTTGGACAAACCCGGCGCGCAACGCAGATGCTTGATGGCAAGACCGCCGCCGTGACTGGCCAGCAACGCGTCGAGACGGTTGTCGGCGTTCTGGTCGACGATGACGATTTCGAAGTTCTGATGGCTCTGTACGCGGACCTTCTCGAGAAAAAACTTGAGCTGTTCCGTACGGCCGAGCGTGGCGAGCAGCAGGGATATCTTTGGGGAAGATGGCATGGGATTAGTCCTTGAACCGAGGTCGGAAGACGGCCCCGTGCTTGCTAGTACACAGGCCTGTCGAGTGCTCGCGGGGCCAGGATCGCTTTCTTGCGGGGCTGGCAAGCCCCCGATGCGATTGATCTGAAGACTATCATTGCGTGCTCGGAAGATCGGTGCGTGAGCACACCCAAGACGGCGCGCGCGTGGGTGTCATACATGACATCATCGTCGCGCCGGACCGGTCGGTATCGTATGCGATCGTCGCTCGTGGACGGTATCATCGCGCTCGGTGCCGTTGCCGAGCGCGTGGCCGCTCGCCCTATGCGACCGCCGGTAGACGGAGATCGGACAGATATCGTTCAGGTAGCGGTGGTCGTACGCGTTGCTACCGTCGCGTAATCGAGCGTTCGACCATCGGGCAATTGCTCGCGCAGCACTTGCTCGATCTGCTGCCATGCGCCGTTCGCCTCCCACTCGCGCAGCCGCCGCCAACAACTGGCGCCGGAGCGAAAGCCGGACGCGCTCGACAGGTCGCGCCAGCGCAACGAGTGGCGCATCATGTAGACGATGCCGCTCAGCGCTTCACGATCGGAGATGGGCTTGCGGCCACGCGGCGGGTCGCCACGCGTCGAAGTGGCTTCGAGCAAAGGCGCGATTGCTGACCAAGTCACGTCGCTAATTTGCAGGTCGGCGTCGTGAGCGCGGCGCCGGTCTGCTGCGGTGGCGGGCCGCGACGGGACCGGCGCTCGGGGGTGAGCTACCGCCGCACCGGTACGGGTCGCACCGCCAGCACCGCCAGCACCGCCAGCACCGCCAGCACCGCCAGCACCTCCAGCACCTCCAGCACCAGCCAAGCGCCGCGGGTTCTTCGCCCGCGCCTCGTGGCCCCGCGACGTCGGCAATGGCGCGCGAAATCCTGCCGCAACGAATGCGACCATCTCATCGAGCGCGCTCTGCAGATCGCTCGCATCGCACGATCCGCCGGAGAGGCTTTCGATCCGCCCCGGGTTGCTCAAGGTGTAATACTGCGCACCGAGCAGGAAATGGAAGCGCCAGAACAGCGCTTGATCCGGCAACTGGGGCAGGACCCGCCGCAACGCCGCGATGAAGTGGCCGCTCGTCTCGTCGAAATAGCGGCTGATCAATAGCTGCGACAGCTCGGCGTTTTCGTGGGCGATGACCGAGCGCAGTCGGGTAAAGCGGCGTACGCCCTCGTCGCCATCAGGCAGCGAGAACGCAGGGCTCAGGAACGCGCGCAGGATCAGTTCGAGGGTCTCGCCGTTGTTTGCGCCGGCGCCCTGCATGCAGCTATCGAGCAAACGCAGCCGCGCCGAATTGAGCGCACCGGCGCGCCGCACGAAAATCTCTTCGAGCAGCGCCTCCTTCGAACCGAAATGATAGTGGACGGCGGCCGCGTTCACACCGCACTCGCGCATGACCGCGCGCAGCGACACGCCACGATAACCGTGTTCGGCAAACATTTTTTCCGCGATCGCGATAATCCGATCGACGGTCGCGGCCTCGGGCTTGCGAATAGGAATACTCATTTCGACCAGGTAGTGCCTGTGTTGGCGCGGCTTCAATGCGCCAGGATCTTGGACAGGAATTCTTTTGCGCGCGCACTCGCGGGCGCGGCGAAAAACGTCTGCGTGGCCGTATCTTCCACGACGCGCCCCTGATCCATGAAGATCACGCGGTCGGCCACGCGCCTGGCGAACCCCATCTCATGGGTGACGACCATCATGGTCATGCCGTCGCGCGCGAGTGCGGTGATCACGTCGAGCACTTCGCTGACCATTTCAGGATCGAGCGCCGAAGTCGGTTCATCGAGCAGGATCGCGTCGGGATCGAGCGCGAGCGTGCGCGCGATTGCCACGCGCTGCTGCTGGCCGCCCGAGAGGTCCGCGGGCATCTGCTGCGCACGCTCGGCCAGTCCGACCCGCGTCAGCAGCGCCATCGCGCGCGTGCGCGCTTCGTCGCGCGAACGCCGCAGCACATGAATTTGCGCGAGCATCACGTTATCGAGCGCGCACAGATGCGGATAAAGTTCGAAGCTCTGGAACACCATGCCGATCTTCGCCCGCAGTTTGGGTAGATCCGTGTGCCGCGCGCCAACCTCCACGCCGGCCACTGTGATACTGCCAGCCTGATAAGGCTCCAGCCCATTCACACATTTTATCAACGTGCTCTTGCCGGAGCCGGACGGCCCGCACACCACCACGACTTCGCCGCGCTTGACCGACAGCGAGCAGTCCTGCAATACGGGTATCGCACCGTACGATTTCGATACGTTCTGGATGTCGATCATGTCCTGACTCATGTCCTTACCGAGAAACGCGCGTTCAGCCAGCGGCCGAACAACGATACTGCCTGACAAACGATCAGATAGACGATCGCCACGAAGCTGAGGATCGTCGCCGGCTCAAATACCCGCGCATTGACGAGCAAGGCGTTGCCGGTCAATTCCTGCACGCTGATGATCGAGGCCACCGAGGTGAACTTGATCAGCCGCACATACTGACCGATGATAGGCGGAATGACCGACCGCACGCCGATCGGCAACACCACCAGCCGCAGCACTTGCGCCATCGTAAGGCCGCTGGCGAGCGCCGCCTGGATCAGCTTGGGGCTGACCGACTGCAGCCCGGCGCGGATATCCTCGGCCAGGTAAGCGCCAATGAAAACCGAGAACGACAGCACGGTGGCCCAGTACGCGGTCGTCTTGTAGCCGAACAGCGCGGGCAGCGCGAAATAGCAGAACAGCAGCACGACCAGCAGCGGTGCGCCCTGGATCAGCCCGACGTACAGCGCGCAAAACCGTGCCGCGAACGGTACGCGCAGGTAGCGCAGCAGCGCCACGACGGCGCCGATCAGGGTGCCGCACACGATGGCGATCGCCGAGATCTGCAGTGTCGCCAGCAAGCCCGCAGCGAGAAAGTCGCGATTCACGAAGATGACGTCATGCATCGCTGAGCTCCCTGGGCGACGGTCTCGACGCGCGCATCGACGAGCCGAGCAGCGCGCCCAGCAGCCGGTTGACGATGCTAACCAGCACCAGATAGAGCACAAGCGTCATCGCATAGACTTCGAAGGTGCGGAAGGTCATGCCGTCCAGCGCGCCGGCCTCGTAAGTGATGTCGGCGACTGCGATTACCGAGGCGAGCGACGAATCCTTGATCAATTGCGAAAACACGCTCGCCAGCGACGGCAGGATCCGGCGCAGGACTTGCGGATAGATGACCAGGCGTAGCGTCTGGAACTGCGTGAGGCCGCTGGCCAACGCCGCTTTCGCTTGACCGGCCGGCAGATTCTCGATGCCGGCCCGCACGATCTCGGTGACATACGCCGATGAATAGATCGACAGCGCGAGCACGGCGCAGGCGAACGCCGGCAACTTGAGCACGGCCAGCGCCATGTACCAGATATACATATGGATCAAGAGCGGTACGCTGCGTATCAGCTCTACCCAGCCGACGGCGAACACGCGCAACCCACGCGAGCCGACAGCGCCGCAGGTGCCGATGACCATGCCCAGCACGGTCGCCAGCACCAGCGAAATGGACGCCAGCTCGACTGTGGTTATGAAGCCGCTGACGATCAGGTCGCGGTGTAGCCACAGCGCACTCCAATCGAACGAATAGTTCACCTGCTGTCCATCCCCGGGTCAATGCCGCGTTAATTGTCCGAACCTACCGGCATGGTCGGCTGGAACCCGAACCACTTCACGTAGAGCTTCTGGTATTCGCCGCTCTTCCAGGCATCGTTCAACGCGGCATTGACCTGTGTCAGCAACGCGGTATTGCCCTTGCGTACGCCGATGCCGAACGGCTCCGAGCTGAACGGCTGGCCGACGATCTTGAAGTTCGGGTTGTTCTTCATGAAGCCTCGCAGGATGTATTCGCTGCCGGTCAGCGCATCGGCGCGACCCTGTGCGAGTGCCAGCCACGCGCTGTCGTAGTCCTTGAAACTCATCACCTGCGCACCGGGCGCCACCTTGGCAATGGTCTGTTCGAGCGTGGTGCCCTGCTGCACGGTGACGCGCTTGCCCTGCAGATCCTGGGTCCCTTTGATCGTGCTGTCATTGGGGACCAACAGCGATTGATGGCCGACGTAATAGGTGACGCTGAAATCGATCACCTTCGCTCGCTCGGGGGTACGGGTCATCGAGGCGGCGACCAGATCGGCGTTACCGCTGACAAGCATGGGTATGCGCGTGGGCGAGGTCACTTTGACGAACTCGACTGGCACGCCCAGATGCTTGGCGACGAGCCGCACGATGTCGAGATCGAAACCGGTGGGCTGATTCTGATCGTCGAGGTAACCGAACGGCGGCGTGTCGAATTTCACACCGGCGAGCAACTTGCCGCGCTGCTTGATGGCGGCCACACCGTCCTGCGCCGCTTGTGCCTGGGCCGCGGGCGGCGCTGCGGCCATCAGCATCGCCAGAGTCACCATCAAGATGCGCGCGGCTCTCGGCAGCACATGTTTGCAATTCATCGCCTTCCCCATTGAGAAACGAATCAAGTCAGTGGACTGGCTGACCGAACCAGGCAAACGAGATCAACGAATCGAATCCGGCCACCCGGACAACGCGTCGAAGCCGAATTACGAGCCGACGCCGAATCTTGCGATCCGGTCGAGTGCTGCGTCGATGTCCGCGTCGCTGGCTGTCACCGATAGACGCAGATGGCCCGCACCGGCCGCACCGAACGCGCTGCCGGGCAGCGACGAGACGTCGAGCTTGTCGAGCCAGACGCTGGCGAGTGCACTGTCGTCGGCCGCCACGCTCGGAAAGAGATAGAAACTGGCGCGCGGTGCGGTGCACGCGATGCCGTCGATTTTGTCGAGGCGTTCGGCCACGCGCAGTTGCTTGGTGCGAAAGCGCTCGCGATACACGGGCACTAATTCGTCATATAGCCTGAGCGCTTCGAGCCCGGCGGCTTGTACGAAACCGGGCACGCAATAGATCGAATGCTGGACGAAGCGCAGGATAGTCTTCGCCATCCCCGGTGGCGTCGCCAGATAGCCCAAGCGCCAGCCGGTCATGCCGAATGTCTTCGAGAAACTGTCGACCACGAAGGTGCGCGCCTGGCCCGCCGGGGTCGCCTGCGGGTAGGCGAACGGCCCCTCGTGCAGCAAGTCGGAATACACCTGGTCGAACACCAGCACGAGGTTGTGTCGCTCAGCCAGTGCGAGTACCGCGTCGATCTCGTCCTGCGGCAGGACTCGACCGCTAGGATTGACGGGTGAGTTCAGGATGATGGCCTTGGTACGCGGCGTGATCGCACGCTCGATCGTCGCGCTGTCGACATGGTCGAGCATGGGCAGAATTACGGGCGTGCCGCCGCACAGCTTGACGCACGGTCCGTAGCTCACCCAGCCCGGCTCCGGAACGATGACTTCGTCGCCAGGGTCCACTGTTCCCATCAGGGCGGTGAGCAGCGCGAACTTGCCGCCTGGGGTGACGAGGATGTCCGCGGCCTCATACGTCGCGCCGCAGCGGCGCCGTTCGCGCTCGGCGATCGCCTCGCGCAGTGCCGGCATGCCAGCCGCGGGACCGTAGTGCGTATCGCCGGCGCGCATTGCGCGCTCAGCCGCATCGATGATCCGGCTGTCGGTTTCTATATTTGGATCGCCGCTGGACAGGCTCAGTATGTTGCGGCCGGCGGCGCGCGCGGCGCGCAGGCGCTCCGTCATTTCGACGGTGGCCGATGGTTTCAATTGGGCGACGCGCGCTGCGAGTAAAGGTGAAGGATCCATCGATTCGTCTCTGTTCAGCGGTTAAAAAACTGCTAATCAAACGTAAACGCGATGCAAACCAAATCCGCAAGCCAAATCAAATAGAAACCGATGCAATCAAGTGATTGCATCGGTTGCAACAATATCAACTTGGATAGATAAACTCAAGGCCGTCAAAATAACTTGTGCGGGCAACGCGCGTGCGCAGAGCTCGATTGATTATGGAGGGGAAGGTGTAGATCCCGTCCAGCAGTGGGACGGGACCGTGGTGGCTGGCGAACGAGACCGGTTCTTGGCGATCGAAGAGCGCGATCGGTTGCGGCGAGCTGCTGCCGATCAGCTCGGTGCCGTCTCTTGGCTAAAGGCATCCACGGCGCGCACCAGGCTCTGCGCGGCCAGCTTGACCAACGCGCCACCCTTTTCGGGCGTCGCTTGGCCTGGGTTGGAGCCCATTCGTCCATCCGGGTAGCGAGCCCGGAAGTCGCGAGCTTCGCGGATCGGGCCTGACGGTGCGATCTCGGGCGTGTAGTTGGCCGACTTGATGGCGTCGGGGAAGGCCCATTGGGTGATGGCGATCTCGGAAGGCGTGGCGTGTATACCGTGACCGGTCGGAAACTGCTCGCGCACCAATTGCTCGACGCCGTCGAGATCCCACCAATTGCACAACTTCAGCGCGAACCCCGCGTGACGCTTGGCGAAGCTCGCCTCGGCGTAGATCTCGGAGAAAGCCGCTTCAATTGAGGCGACATTACCGCCGTGGCCGTTGAGGAATAGAATTTTCTGGAAGCCGTGGCCGGCCAACGAGTGTGTCCAGTCGGCAATGGCCGCGATGAAGGTCGAGGGGCGCAGCGAAATAGTGCCGGGAAAGCCCAGATGGTGCTGGGCCATGCCAATGTTGAAGGTCGGGGCAATCAGGATATCGGCGGTTTTCTGCGCTTCGTCGGCAATGATCTGCGGGCACAGCCAGTCGGTGCCGAGCAGGCCGGTCGGGCCATGCTGTTCGTTCGAACCGATCGGAACTACGATGGTGCGGCTGCGTTTCAGGAATTGCTCGGTCTCGGCCCAGGTGGATAAATGTAAAAGCATTTGAGGTTCTCGGTTCTGCGGGTTCCGATCGGAACGCGGCGTATTAAGTTGCATTAGTGGGTGAGGCGGCGCGGTTGAAGCCAGGAAGTGGAAGCGCCGTCGACAGAAACCATGGTATTTGCTGGACCGTCGAAAACATAGGGCGCTTCGGGAAAATGATTAGTTCACTTTTGATGGCTAATGCTGCTCTGACACCCATGAAACTGGGCTGGAAAGTGGCGCCAGCTTTTCAAAAAATAGAAGAGTGAAGGCACGGCATTGAATACAACGCCGAGCCTAATGCGGAATCGGATACCAAACGCTCGGATACCAAACGCGGTCTGCACGCCGGAGTTCCGCGAAGACGCAGCTAAGCCGGCAGTCGCCTGCACGATCTCCGCAGGGATGATATGGTGTCGTGCGCCCTGGCACTCAGCGATCGATACGTGTCTTAGCCAGGCAGCACAAATGACATTGATGACGTCCGCGTAGCCGGTTGCGAGAGGCGCACGCTTGCACGTTATCGTCACGGGCGTCTTCTATTATTCGACGTCGTGGAATGATCGGACCGCGTCGCTTGTTCCCGGATGAAAACAGCTCTGGATACAGGGCTTTTTCTTTGATACGCGCGCTCCCGAAACCACAGACGGCTCGGCGTCACCCATCCCAACATTCGATCGCACATATTGGACTGAAAGCATCATCATGATGATGGAAAAGAATCAACCGGCGGTTGACCTGCGCCCGGAAAACGGCGACGCATCTCCTTTGCGCGCGTGGCTCGCGGTGGGATCGGTAACCCTCGGCGCGTTTGCGTTTGTCACGACGGAGTTCCTACCCGTCGGTCTGTTGCCAGAGGTTGCGCGGGATCTAGGCGTCACGCCCGGCACCGCCGGTTTGATGGTGACCGTGCCCGGCGTCATCGCTGCAATTTCAGCGCCAGGGATGATGCTGGGCGCCGGGCGTATCGATCGGCGCCATATCTTGCTGATACTGTCGGTATTGCTGTTGGCGTCCAACCTGATATCGGCATTCGCCCCCAGTTTTGCAGTCATGCTGCTGGGACGCGCGATACTCGGCGCGAGTTTGGGCGGTTTCTGGACACTGGCGCTGGCAGCGGCAGGACGGCTGGTGCGACCCAACGACGCAGCGCGAGCGACAGCGATGATACTGACCGGGGTGACCTGCGCGACGGTGATCGGCGTGCCGCTCGGCACCTTTATCTCGGGCTTGGCGTCGTGGCGCACATCGTTCCTGGTGACCGGCGGGCTGGTCGCGGTCGCGCTGGCCGCGCAGGCATTGCTGGTCCCTTCGCTGCCGTCGACGGCAGCTCTGCGATTCGCCGATCTGGTCGCGCTATGGCGCCGTGCCCACGCGCGTAGAAGTTTGCTGATGGTTGCGTTGATCTTCGGCGCTCACTTCTCCTCGTACACCTACATTGCGCCGTTCTTGCTGCAGAACGCCAGCTTCAGCGTCTCCAGCATTACCTGGCTGCTGCTCGGTTTCGGCTTCGTCGGGTTCGTTTCCAACGCCGCGTTCTCTGCGCTCGTCACGCGCAATCTGAAAGCATCGCTGGGGACGGTAGTGTCGCTGCTCATGTTCGCATTATTGACGATGCCGCTGTTTCGGCATTCCGAGCCCGCAGTGACGGTGACGGTACTGCTGTGGGGCGTCGCGTTTGGCGCCATTCCGCTATGTCTTAGCGTGTGGATGCAACTCGCGACGCCCGATCTGCCAGAAGCCGGGTCGGCGTTGTTCGTCGGCATCATCCAGGTGGCGATCGCAGTCGGGTCGCTGGTCGGCGGCACGGTAGTGGACCGGGTCGGTATCCCCGCCGATTTCTGGTTCGGCAGCGCGCTCGCGTTCCTGGGGCTGGCCGCAATCGCCGGTTTCGGCGCGGTGGGAAAGACTCTCGCCCATACGGGCGCGAGCCAGGTTCGACCGGAATAGCGGGCACCCCGCACCTACGGCTAGACCATTAGCACTGCTCAGATCGGACTTCGATAACCGGGTGTTGCGCCGTAATCAGATCAATTCGATTACGGCGAAATATTCGGTTGACTTTCGGATCGGCCGGTACATAAAATTCGCCTGTTCTCACAAATGGGGCTAACGCCTTGGACACCATTAGTTGTAGATCCTTGATCCGTTTCACCGCCCGATAAGCAAGACGCCCGCGCTTTTTTCTTCGCCGCCGTCTTGCCGAACGGGCAAGCGATGCGCATCGTAGCAACACCTCCTGTGCATCCATTTTCGCCGTATTGACGTTGTGCTTTTGCACGTCCATACGGCATCGAGTCACGAGCTTCGCTCGTGATGCGCGCGTTCGCGCTCCTGCGATGCAGCGGCGCGAGCACGCGCAGGGATAAACACGTTCGTAAAGAACGAATTCAAGGAGCTTCCATGCCGGACAGTGACAGTTACCCGTTACACCGCCTCACTTTGCCTTTATCCAAGGGAAGCGAGTAGACCTTCGCCGCTACGTGCGCCATGCGCATTGCCCCGTGTCTGCTGGCTTCCGTGATTCACACGTCGAGCCCAATACTCGGAGAAACGCCATGAACTTCGGCCTGCTGCTGCCGCACCTTCCCAACGTCCAGGAATCCCGCACCCACTACGACACGATGTTGCATCTGCATGGGACTAGCGAGCACCGGTTTGCGGCGCTCTGGAATCGTCTGAAAGCCCTGGTTTCCTGATTTTTTTGCGTGCTGCGGCGATGCTGGCAGTGTTGTTGGTGGCTGGGGTGTTGGGCCATACATCGCGGATGGGTGGCTAAGCTGGCGACATCGTTTAACGAGCGCCCGCCCCGCCCGACGATGTGATTGCCGTAACGAGCCGCTCACGTAACGCTCTATAGAGCGTGCTGCGCGGCCCATCGGTCACCGCCGCAGCAATCAAGGCGTGTTGTACTGTCGGATCCGCCAACCCATCCGGCAGAATGGATTTCATCTCAATAAAGAAAGTCGAGAATGGGCATGTCTGGCAGGCTGAAGCGAGCGGGGCCGGGATGGCGCATGCAATGGCTGCGGCGTTGGCTGGCGTTTCGATGACGTTGGCTAATCTGCAGAAGGCCGGTCGATCTTGCGAAAGCAGATGCAGGCGTTCTTCCCAAATCAGCAGCTTGGCCAACTTCCCCAGAGTGCTCTTCGGATTGTGAGAGTCAGGCACGGCGGGCGGCCGATGTATCCACGTCGCCAATTGTTGCGGGCTCATTGGGCGAGCAATCGCGTAACCCTGGGCGACGTCGGCGCCGAGAATCAAGGTGGCTTCAAGTAGATCGGCATTCTCGACCCCTTCCACGACCACCGACTTGCCCAGCGAGTGACCTAGCCGCGTCAGTTGATAGATAAAGCGCAGCACATCTGACGCATCCTGGCCGGCGAGACTCACGATATTGCGGTCAATCTTGATGTAGTCAAATGGCAGCTCGCGCAAGCGGCTCAGGCTACTATGCCCCGAGCCCAAATCGTCCTCGGCCAGTTTGATGCCGAGTTCCTTGAATTTCGTCATTTCCCGAAGTACGTCTATACCGGACGGCAACGCATCGGTCTCTAGAATCTCCAGGGTCAGGCTATCGGGTGCCAATACCTGTCCCTTCAGGATCTGCCGCGTGGCATCGAGATAACGGCTGTCGCTGAGCGCACTAGAGGGCAGATTCACGGACACATTAAGGTTGATGCCGCTTTGCAGCCAGATCGTTCTTTGGGCGAGGGCTTGACTAAGCCCACGGACATACAGCTCCAGAAAATCGCCCGACGACAGCGCGGGGAAAAACTCCCCGGGCATCACCATCCTATCGCCGTCGCGCAAGCGAGCCAGCGCCTCGACTTTGGTGATCTGTCCTGTTTTGAGATCCAGCAGCGGTTGATAGTGCATTTGCAGCGCATCGGATCTAAGCAGCGCCACCCAATGCAGCCGCATCGCATAAGGCACCGTGTCGGTGCGCCCTTCAAGGCTCTCGATTCGGGCGATTGCGAAGCCAAGCAGGGTTTGCAATAGCTCGACAAAAGCGACCTGATTCGCCGCCGCGTAGCCACCCGGAAATGCGCTATACAACGACAGGATGGCCATCGGGGCGCACCCCGGCTGGCTCAATGGAATCGCTACACTGGAGCGAAAGCCGTCACGCAGTGCATAGGCTCTCCAAGGTGTCATCCGGGGGTCCGTCGCGACGTTGAGGGTACGTTCCACTTTGCCGCTGCGCCAAGCTCTGCCGGTTGGCCCCTGGCCCTGAAGTTGATCGCCCTGCGTGGTCAGTCGTTCTGCGGAGTTCTCCAGTGCGGCGAGATACTTCTCGATGGTCTTGCCCGAGGCCGACTCGAAGCGGAATTTGCCCTGGCTATCCGGGCGTCCCACCGAGCAGCCTGCAACCTCGTCGTGCTTGCCCAGTATTGCAACGACTTGATTGATCAGGTCGGTATAGTTGTCAATTTCCCAGGCGAGCCGGGCAACGTCCAGCAACACGTCCTGACGCGAGTTTTGCAAATGCTGGTAAGCCTCGATCTGATAGGCCAGATCACGGGTCAGGCGTCTATTTAGCGTCGAGAGAGCCTGAGCATGCGAGGTGGCTTCGAGATTGTCGTAGATGGCGGAGACGAGGATACCCCGGCTGCGCACCAGGTCTTCACGATCCAGTCCGACAATGGCGTGGATACGCCCCACGCGCAGTGCCATGGCGCGGTGATCGGCGCCGCTCAAGTTGGGGCTGGACAACGCAAAAAGATTCTGGATCTGTTGCGATTTGAGATGTTCGACTTCAGGTTCTGACAGAGCCTCAAGCATCTGCTTCGATTTGGGGAGGTGCTTCAACCCATCGTAGAAACGGTTCACAATATGGGCGGCATTACGCTGCAGGGCTTCGGTTAAAGATATCAGGCCCGGTCCCCATGTGGAGCTATACAGATGCGATGGATCCTCTGTCGAGTCAGTGTCGATAGTCGGCTCGCAAACATGGCTCGACGACGCCCAACACCACCACCGCTGACCTCGGTCTTTTTCCGCCTTGCTCGACCGTAGTGCCTGATCCGCTTCGAGCAGAGCCTGACGAGGCCCTGCTGCCGATGGACTGGGGCATAGCGTCAGGCCCAAGCTCGCCCCGCACTGCCAGCTAGCATGCCCGATCCGCATAGGCTCTTCCAGGCGCGCGCGCAGACGGTCCAGGAACGGATTCAGATTAAAGGCAGGGTCTTGAATTCCCTCCAAGACGAACACGAATTCGTCGCCGCCCAGTCGCGCCACGAAGTCGCTGGCCCGCAGTACCGATTGCAAACGCGTAGCCATTTCTTGCAGCGCGCGATCCCCGGCATCGTGCCCAAAAAGGTCATTGATCGGCTTGAATTTATCCAGATCCAGCAGCCCGATGACCAAGGGGATGTTGGAGCGCAACGCGCGCGATACAGCCCGTTCGAGATGTTGGTCCAATGCCGTTCTGTTGGGTATCCCGGTCAACGGGTCGCGCAACGTCAGGTCGTGCAGCCGGTCCTGTTCGGTTTCCAGATGCAGCTGGTTAAGGGCGGTGCTGGCGATCAGGCTGACATGGGCGAGCGCGTCAACCCAGTCAGCGCCGACAAAATGGTTCTGGTTGCTGCTGTAGAGCGCAAACAGGCCGAAGCTGTGCTCTCCCCGGCATAGCGGAATCGTTGCTTGAACGCGCCATTGCATGGCGTGCGCACTCGCCTGCGACGAGGTCGCGCGAGCCGCGGAAGGCGAGTGTGTAGCGACCTGTACCTGTTGCGTTTGCCACGCATGGACTGCGGAACTATCCTGCGTATTCGCATCCAGGATGGAAATGCGCGCGTGTTCCAGATATTCCCGCATTCCCCCACCGCGCTCGGTCTTGGCGCGAATCCAGCCTTCGGAATCGGGTCGTCCGACGTAGGCGGCATCGACCCCCATCTCCAGCGCCCAATCCACCAGCACCTCGGATAAGGCTTGCCAATTTTCAGCGTGTAATATTTTTTGATCTAGTGCAAGAACGCTGCGGCAAGGCTCAACGCTGGTTATGCGCATATCTGTAGATTCAATGCAAAGTAAGGGTACCCCGTGCGAAACAGCGCATCGTATATGTACCAGATCTATGCTGTCAGCGGTTTGACCATAGTCAATTTCGCGCCACATTCGCTGCCGAATGCATGGCGGATGCAATTGATTTCATACCACTGCATGACGAACTGCCGATCAGCGTCGCCTCAACCCTAGACGCATCGCGACTCACATACGACACCACGCCAAGATCGCAAAACTGAGATCCGACCCATTGCGCGACCCTCGGTGAATCGTTGGTCAGGAGGGAGATCGCGACATTCGGATGCGACTCTCGAAAGCGCCGGATTACCTCTGGCATTGCAACACCCAGACTTCGCGGCCATGGGCCAGACGCTGCGCTTGGTCGCCTGTTTGGAGCGTTCTGACTAATGCGGCTTGGCCCGAAGGTCGTTGCGGACTCGTTTCTCCGCAAGCAAAGCGATATAGTCGAGCACTTTGGCGCCATCGGTGATCTCCCGTAACGTCGCCTCATACATTTTCAACACCGTCTCCCGAGGAGTCTGCGTTTCGACCGCGATTGAATGCAGCAATTGATCAACGTCGTTATGTGGCATGATTTTCCTCCGCTTCTCGTGCGCTGCGTGGTCAGGCGGCATCACGGCGACGACGCTTTGGCCGCTTTAGCCGCTTTGGTGTGCGCCGCTCGCAGCCGCTCGAGGCGAGCCTGCAGTTCAACCAGCGGCTCGATCACGGTGTGCACCGCGCCGCCGTAAATCGCGCCGTCGTTACCGTCCAGGGTCAGCAGATCGCCTTCGTGCAGTGTCGTATCCCCGATCTGAAGCGTACGGGCGTGCGTGTCGACTTGCATCGCGGCGCAGCCGACCAGGCACACCTTGCCAAGCTGCCGCGCGACGACCGCCGCGTGCGAGGTGCGCGCGCCGCGTTGGGTGAGCAGACCGGTGGCGAGCTGCAGCGCGGCAATATCGCTGGTCTCGGCGTCCCGGCGCACCAGCACGACCGGCGAACCGGCTGCATGGCGCGCCTGCGCCGATGCTTCGTCGAAGGCGATTTCGCCGACGGCTACGCCAGTGCTCGCACTCGCTGCGTGGGCCAATGGTGTCAGGGGCTTGCCGTCTTGCGAGACGGTGCGCGTGCGCGTCAGTTCGGCAGGTTTCAAGGCGGCAGTGCGTTGCCGTGCCACATCGGCCGAAATGATGCCGGCATCGAGCAGGTCGAGCGCGATGCGTGCCTGTGCCTGAGGCGTGCACTTGCCATTGCGCGTCTGCAGGACATACAAGTGGGCGTCCTGTACGGTGAATTCGAAGTCCTGCATATCGCCGAACTCGTGTTCCAACTTCGAAGCCGTCTCACCCAGTGCCTGCCACACCGACGGCAGCACGGCTGCCAACTCTTCGTGGCCATACGCGCTGCGGCGACCCGAAACGACGTCTTCTCCCTGCGCATTGAACAGGAAGTCGATCCACAGGGCCGGCTCACCGTCGACAGGGTCGCGCGTGAAGCCCACGCCGGACCCTGAGCGTCCGCCGGCATTGCCATAAACCATGGTCTGCACCGTCACACCTGTGCCGATCGAGTCGCTGATGTCGCGCTGGCGGCGGTATTCGCGGGCCTTGGCCGACTGCCAACTGGCGAGCACGGCGCCGATGGCGCCAGCCAATTGCGCGCGCGGATCTTGTGGAAACGGTGAGCCGACGGCGCGCTCGTAGACCCCGAGGTAATGTCGGGTCAACTCGCGCAACTCGGCGAAGTCGAGGTCGCGCTCGTCGCGTGTGCCGACCAGTGCCGCACATTCGGCATCGAAGGTTTCGGCAGGCACATTGACGACCACCTCGCCGTAACTTGCGACCAGTCGGCGGTAGGTGTCCCACACCAGGCGCGGGTTGCCTGTCTGGCGCAACAACCCCGGTAGCGTGGCATCGCACAGGCCGACGTTGAGCAGCGTTTCCATCATGCCCGGCATCGAAACCGGCGCGCCCGAGCGCACCGACAGCAGCAGCGGCATCCTGGCGTCGCCGAAGCGCAGCCCTGTGCCGCGCTCCAGGGCCTGCAAACCCGGTTGCCACAGTGCGGCCCGCGTCGCAGCGAGGCTCGCGGCGGCATCCTTGCAGTATTGAGTTCCGATCGAAAATGCAGGCGGGACCGGCAAGCCCAACTGTGCCATGCGCAGCAGGTTGTAGGCCTTGAAGCCCATCGTTTGCGCCGAAGCAAGGTCCGCTACCGGAATGGTGCCGTGCGCGGTTTGGCAGCCGATCAGAAACAGCGCGTCGGGCCATTGCGACGCTTCATCGCGATGCTGTGCCTTCATGTGCCCGCTCCCGTCTGGTCGAAGGCAACATCGCGCAGTGCGTAGCCCGCCACCAGCAGACGATCGGAAGCTAGCTCAAGCGTATTCGCCAGGTTATCGGTAAGCATCAGCGTCGCCGCGTCGCGTACGGCGGCGAGGATTGCGCGGCGCGCAGCGCGCAATAGTTCGTCGCATTCGCGCTCCGAGCGCAGCACATTCCACGATGCCGTGAGGAAGGCATCGCTGTCGGTTGCGTCGCTGCCTGCGCTAAGCCGGCGGGCGATGGCGAGTGCCTTGATGTGCTCCTGCGTCGCCGCCAGGACGGATTGCGCGAGGCGCGACAAAATCTGGCGAATTTCAGCGTTCCAACCTTGCTGGTGATCCTCGGCGATCAGGCCTATCAGGAACGCCGCTTCCTCGAGCGCATCGGCAACGTCATCCGACAATTCGAGTAGGCGCGCGAAAGGCCGCCAGCGGGGCTGAAGCCGGGCTTGGTCGCGCGCCCGCATCACAAGATGGTCTGCTTGCCGCTCCCAGAGCTTGGCTCGGGTCGCCAGGCTATGCGCCTTCTTTTGAGGCGCATCGTGATGACCTTTGCTTGGCGGTGCTGTCACGTCATGCGTGAGGCTGTCGCTGACGGCCTGTGCCAGTGCATGGCAATAGGCGGCATGTTCCTCGATCAGGTCGAATTCGCTGCTGCGCTGGCGCATGCGCCGTGCGAGCAGCATCCGGGTCTCGTCGGCCACCAGCGCGGCAGGTTGAGCGGCTAGCATGGCCTTGCTCGCGAGGCACAGCACCTCGACGAGGAATTCGCGCGCATCGGCTGGGCCAAGCACTGCTTCCAACCGATCGCCGATGCGCAACGCGCCTGCGCTCACTGCCTGCATCGCCGCGAAGATGAGGTGCTCGCCGCCGGCCTTGAGCCAGGCCATGTGACCGACGTCGAGCTTGGTCGCTTCGTATAGCACTTCGATTGCGTCAGCCTTGCCGAGAAACGGCAGCAGCCGCTTGCGCGCGCGGTTCCAGTCGATCAGAAAGACGATGCGCGAGCCGATACCCTCCAGCGCCGCGTCGAGTGCCGCTTCGTCGGTGCATTCGAAGCGCGCGCTGCCGAAGGTGTAGACATGACCTTCGTTGAGAGACGCGTCGACTTTCGATTGCATGTCGGCCCACTTCGCGCCGAACGGCGCGAGCAGTCTCTGGAAGAACTCGAAGCGCGTGCGGTGCAGATCCGAGTAATTCAGCGTGATGGTGGTGCCCTCGACTTGCAAGACCAGCACATGGGCGTCGTTGGTGCCGATGTCGTTTTGCAGCAGCAGCCGCTTGCCGTCGTGGGTGGCTGCGGTGGCTAGCCCCGGATGGTCGAATTTCAGCGGTGCGGTGCGGTTCAGGCCCCGCATGAATGCGGCCACCCGGGAGCGGTCGGCAGGCAGCAACTGCCAAACGTGTGCGCCGTCTATCTGTTCACTGGACAGGGTGCCAGCGAGCTGGTTGAGCTGCTTGTGCAGGTCCATTACCAGCAGGTGCAGGCTGTCGCTGTCGTTTTCTTCGGCGTGGTCTTTTTTGCCGGCGCCGTGGCCTCGCTTGCCGCTCGTCAGGGAGTGCAGTTGCTCGCGGCTGAGTTGTTCGCCACCGGCGCGTTTGCTGCCGAGGGCGGCAAGCCAGTCGAGCCAGTGCTTCACACGTGCGCGTGTCGCATCGGTTTTGCTGTGTGGCTCCAGCAACGGCCGAGCCATGACGCCCAAGTCGTCCGCCAGACGCTGCACAAGTCGACCCAATTCGGGAATGAGCAGGACGCCATCGACGCGTGACGAGGCCGATGGCAAGTCACGCAGCCAGCGGCCGTCGGCGCCGCTAGCGACTGTCTCTCGGCTCAGGTCCAGCGGTTCGGCGTCGGGATGGTCCGCGTGCGCCGAAGCGGCCTGGAGCACCGTCAAGTACAGCTTCAGCCTGTCGTTGGCCGCCAGCGCTGCCTTGATCCATGCGGGGAGCAGCAGCGTGCTGGGCCCCATTGCTGCGATGGCGTCGGTCTTTTCCATTGGGGCTTGATCAGGTTGAAGGTGCGCGGGTTGAGGGTGCGTTGGTTGAGGGTGCGTTGGTGCTGTTTGAGTCTGGACAGGGCGCATGACAGTTTCGTGGCAATCGGAGGGTAGTGAGGATGGGGTTGATCTGGATCAAGCGGGTGTTCGCACGCAGTGCAGGCCAACCTATGAGGCGAGCAAACGATGCCGATCGGCGGGTACTCCTTCGGCTTGATCCGCGCGTATCGCGTGGCCTCGAAAAACGGCCAAAACGCGCGACTCACCTCGAAATAGACCAAGCCGATTCGAAATCGGCCCATTTTTAGCGCAATATCGGGCAGAAACTCGAAATCTAGCTATTCCACGCCGCCGACGCCTACCCCGGCGTCTCCCGCATCGGTGCCAGCCAGGTCGAAAGCGTCCCGGACGACTTGTTCGATACGGTCGAGAGTCGGTGTCGGAACATGAGCATACTGCTTGCGCCTATGCGCCGATAAGACTCCCGTGTTCGACTGAATCATACGGATGAGCGCTGACAAATCCTTATTAGGGAGGTCGAGTTCGGCATTTAGCTGCCGGTATGCCTTGTCGTAGCCGCTCAGCCACGCGAGTTCTTGCGGTATCTCATCTTCGACCGCCAGTCGAATCATCCGATGAAGAAATGCGACTTCCGCCGTCGCGTCGATGAACCGATACGCACGACCACCGGGCGAATGGACCACGACTGGAGTGACATCGCCTCGCTGGTACCGCCAAAGCTGCGTGACTGGCCGAGAGAAGCCAGTCAAGACACCCAGATACTCGGGAATATTTTTCAGGATGACGGCCGAGACCGGCACCAACGCGCCACCGGTCAGAGGTGACGAGGGTGCGAGCACGTGCTGGATGAGGAAGCGGTGCAACCGGCCATTCCCATCGAGAAACGGATGCAGGTATACGAAACCGAACGCAGCGCAGGCGGTTTTCACGAGCGCATGCTCGCATCGAGTCGTGTCATTCACGAACGCTTCCCAACCACTCATTGCCCGGCGCAGTGCCTCCGGCGGCGGTGGGAAAAAGGTGACGCGGCCGGCGCCGTCTTCGAGCCAGTTTTGCACGGTCCTATAGGAGGCCTCCCGGCTATAAACATCCCGGACGACCGCGTTTTGCAGACTGACAAGCCATTCTTCACTGACGGCTGTCGTCTCGCCGACCCGGCGCAGCAGCTGTACAAACCGTTCCTGTTTGTCGGAGCTGGGCGTCTCGTGTTCGATAGCGTAGCTACTTCGGGTTTCCGACAGATACAGATAATCGACCGCCCGTTCGTAGAGAACCGGGTCCGTCAGCGTTTCGAGTGTGCGCTTCGCCTGTTCCATCAGTTCCCTGAGACTCGGAGCCTCGGGTACGGCGGCGCGCTGAACGACGGGGCAGAAGTCGGCGTTGCCTAACGCGTTATTGCGAACACGAAACCTCTGGTTGTTTGTCGGCTTTGTTGCTGTGACGTAGATGTCCGAGGGAAACAGATCGACGTAGCCCGCGTTCAGCGTCGCGGTAAACGGAAGCGTTTGTTCGGTGAGCCATTCCCAGAGAAAGCATGCTCGGCGGATAGTCGCTCGGTTAGGCGCAGATTCCAGAGTTCTGACGAGTTCATCGGCCGAGATATGCTCGAACACCGCGTCGATAACTTCAAGGTTCACCCCTTCATGTCGTAGAGCGAACTCAAGATGCCCAACCGGAGAATCCTCGATGGCAACGTTTTTCGGAAACAGTAACTGATTGGGCGCATCGACACGCCGATTCACGGCCGCGCTGGTGGTGGCTGGCGTTTGAAGCGGCCGAACGTCCAGGGAAAAGTGCCTGATGAGATGCTCGTACCCAATCGCCGACATGGTTGTGGCTCGAAATCCGTTAACTTGACTCGAAATATAGCAATAAATTTCTATTAAATGTTGGATTCATCGAAATTTGTCAAAGGAGTGCGGCTGACGCAAGGCAATTTGACATTGAAAAGCCCTCTTACCATAATGTATGTGATCAAACACATACAAATGAATCCCCTGTGAAAGCACCTCCGGCGCAACTCGCGTCAGCGACCAAGCTCCGGCAACGCGACCGGCAGGCCACCGAAGACGAACTGGTTGCGGCTGCGGCCGTGGCGTTTGCCGAACGAGGTTATGAAAAGGCCACGACCCGAAGCATTGCCGAAGCGGCCGGCTGTTCGGAGGGCTTGATCCAACGCTACTTCAACGGCAAGGAAGGGCTGCTTCTTGCTGTCCTCAAGCAGCAAGACAGCGAGCGTCGAGACCAGTTTTTCGGACGGCCGCTGTGCTCGTCCATGGAGGAGGAGGCGCGCGAGGTGCTGCAGCATGGCATTTCAGTCATAGCCGAACGCTCGGAGAGACTTCGCATCGTCTTCTCGCGCCTATTGCTGGACCGTACGTTCCAGTCGGATTTACAACGGATATCGACGCGTCCACATGTCCAGAAAGCCCTCAAGGAACGGCTATTGCGATATGTAGAGGCCGGCATCGCTGATCCGGCACTCGATATGGACGTGATGACCGAACTGCTGCTGAGCCTCATTTTTCAACTGGGCTTCGTGCATCGAGAACTGCTGCAGATGGGACAAGCGGAGATCGACAAGTTGATCAATGGATACGCAGTCTTCTTCGCTCGCGGCATGGCTATTATTCCGCTGGATAAGCACGAAACTCCAAAAAGGCGCAAGCAAACATGAATGAAGTCGATCCTGAGGGCAACGCTGGACAGCGCGCGCCTGTGCGCCGCCGGCACTGGGTGCTGATCTGCATCGCGATTTTGCTGGTCATTGTCGTGGCGCTGGTTGTCACCCGAAAGCCGAAGACCGCTCCTGGCGATGCAGCGGATCAACCTCAGCCCGCCACCATTCGTACAGCGACGGCGCACCTGGGCAACATGGGCTTATACGTCGATGCGCTCGGTACCGTCACTCCGGTTGCGACAGTCAATATTTACAGTCAGGTCAACGGCACGGTGGACGCGGTTCATTACGCGGAAGGGCAGATGGTGCACCGTGGCGACCCGCTAATCGATATTGACCCGCGCAGCTACCGGGCGCAGTTGCAGGAGGCGCAAGGCACCTTGCAGCACGACCGCGCCGTGCTGGCGCAGGCTGTGATGGACCTGGCCCGATACAAGGAAGCGTCGGATCAGCAAGCCATCGCGCGCCAGACCTACGACGACCAGGTCCAGGCGGTCGAGCAGTATCGTGGAACGGTGAAGAACGACGAAGGGCAAGTGGCCTATGCAGAGGTCCAGCTTAGCTATTGTCATATCACCGCGCCCATTTCAGGGCGGATCGGTTTGCGCCTTGTGGACCCAGGCAACGTGATGTTCTCGGGCGGCGCCACGTCGATCGCGGTCATTACGCAATTGCAGCCTATTACGGTCGTGTTCAACGTGGCGGAAGACAACCTCGAACAGGTCCATGATGAAATCCTGCAGCGGGCGTCGCTTCCTATCGATATCTTCGATCGCTCGCAGCAAACGAAGATTGCGACAGGCAAGCTGCTGACGCTCGACAATCAGATCGACACCTCCACGGGCACGGTGCGTTTTCGCGGCCAGTTCGACAACGCGCGGCTGAACCTCTATCCCAATCAGTTCGTCAACGCTCGCCTGCTGGTCAAGACCCTGACGAACGTGGTCCTGCTGCCCACCGCGGCGGTGCAGCGCAATGGCACCCAGGCGTTCGTCTACGTAGTGAGCGGCAATACGGTGAAGATGCGTAACGTTACGGAGCTGTCCACCGAAAACGATGTGGCCGCCGTAACAGGCGTTGTCGATGGCGATGTGGTGTCGGTGACCGGCTTCGACAAGCTCCAGGACGGCTCCAAGGTGACGGTGCAGCAGGCAGCGGGGCCGCAGCCGGCTGACCCCGCCAGTTCGCCCAAGAGCATAGCGGCCGGTTCGAGGTCATGAGTCCGTCCCGGCTCTTCATCGTCAGGCCGGTTGCTACGGCGCTGCTGATGATCGCCATCCTGGTGATCGGGCTCGCGTCCCTGCCTGGCTTGCCGATTTCGGCGTTGCCCGAAGCGGATTACCCGACCATCCAGGTGAGGACCTTCTACCCGGGCGCGAGCCCGGACGTGATGGCTTCGGCCATCACCGCGCCGCTCGAACGCCAGTTCGGCCAGGTTGCCGGCCTTTCGCAAATGACGTCCACGAGTTCCGACGGCAGCTCGGTGATCGTGTTGCAGTTCGCGCTCTCGCTGAACATCGACGTGGCGGAGCAGGAGGTGCAGGCCGCCATCAACGCGGCCAACAGCTACCTGCCGACCGATCTCCCCACCCCGCCGATCTACAGTAAATCGAATCCCGCCGACGCCCCGATCATCACGCTGGCGCTGACTTCGAAGGCCATGCCCTTATCGGCCATAGAAGACCTGGTCGACACGCGCCTTGCGACCAAGATCTCCCAGTTGAGCGGCGTGGGCCTGGTCACGATCAGCGGCGGCAACAAGCCCGCGGTGCGCATCCAGGCCAATCCCGTCGCGCTCGCCTCGTACGGGCTGAACCTCGAAGACCTGCGCACTGCTCTCACCAGCACGACGGTCAACTTGGCAAAGGGTACGTTTGACGGCCCTGCGCAGGCGTTCCAGATCAATGCCAACGACCAGTTGCTTTCGGCGGCGGGTTTTCGCGATGTCGTGGTTGCCTACAAGAACGGCGCGCCCGTCATGCTCAGCGACGTGGCCCGCATTACCGACGGTATCGAAAACGCGAAGCTCGCAGCGTGGAAGAACGACACACCGGCGATCCTCGTCAATATCCAGCGGCAACCGGGTGCCAACACGATTGCCGTGGTCAACGAGATCGAAGCGCTACTGCCCAAGTTGAAGGCCACGCTGCCAGCATCGGTGGAAACCACCGTGCTCACGGATCGCACGACCACGATCCGCGCGTCGGTCAAGAACGTTCAGTTCGAACTACTGCTCACGATCTGCCTGGTTGTGCTGGTGATCTTCCTGTTCCTCAGGAGCGTGCCGGCGACCCTGATCCCGACCGTCGCCGTGCCGCTGTCGCTGGTGGGCACGCTGGCTGTCATGCATGCGCTGGGCTATAGCATCAACAACCTGACCATGATGGCATTCACGATTGCCACCGGCTTCGTGGTCGACGATGCCATCGTGATGATCGAGAACATATCGCGCTTCCTTGAAAAGGGCGTGTCACCGATGGAAGCGGCGCTAGAAGGATCGCGCCAGATTGGCTTCACGATCGTCTCGCTGACCATATCGCTGATCGCGGTGCTGATTCCGCTGCTGTTCATGGGCGAGATAGTCGGCCGGCTCTTTCGCGAATTCGCGGTGACGCTCAGCGTGACGGTGCTCATCTCGGGGATAGTGTCGCTCACGCTGACGCCGATGATGAGTTCGCGTCTGCTGCGTCACAAGCCGCCTGAAGAGCAAAGCCGGTTCTACCGATGGAGCGAGGACCGCTACAACCGCATCATTGCCGCGTATGGTCGCAGCCTGCGCTGGGTGCTGGATCACGAAGTTGCGACGCTCCTGGTGGTCCTGGCCACGTTGATCCTGACCGTATTCCAGTACATCGAGATCCCGAAGGGCTTCTTCCCGGTGCAAGACAGCGGGATCATCCAGGGCGTGTCGCAAGCACCGGAATCGATATCGTTCGAGGCCATGGCGAGCAAGCAACAGCAGTTGACGGCCGAGATACTGAAAGACCCGGCGGTGGCGAGCTTGTCATCGTTCATCGGACAGGACGGGATCAATACCACGCTCAATAGCGGCCGCGTCCAGATCAACCTGAAGCCGTATGCCGAACGCAACGCCAGCGCAAGCGAGGTGATCGACCGCCTGCAAAAGAGGCTGGGCAATGTGCCGGGCATCCGCTTGTTCATGCAGCCTGTGCAGGACCTGACAGTCGATGACCGGGTGAGCCGCACGCAGTATCAGTACACGCTCGAAGACCCGGATATGGCCGAGCTCAATACATGGACCGAGCGCGTGGTCGCCAAGCTGCGGACCTTGCCGCAATTGGCCGACGTGGTGACCGACCAGCAGAACAACGGCGTGAGCGCGGCCCTGACCTTCGACCGCGCGACGGCATCGCGCCTGGGCATCACGCCTGATCAAATCGATTCCACCCTCTACGACGCATTCGGCCAGCGCCAGATCAGCACGTTGTACACGCAGTCGAATCAGTACCACGTGATTTTGGAAGCGCTGCCTGAATTCCAGAGGAATCCGTCGCAACTCAACCGCATCTATATCCAGGGAAGCTCGGGTTCCGGCAGTGCAGGCGCCGCGCAGAGCACATCGGGGCGGACCTCGCTGAGTTCGGTCGGGACGGTCTCGACGCTGGTGGCTTCGACCGCGCAGAGCCTCTCGGCGGCGACACCCGCGACGGTGTTGTCGCCGCGCTCGTCTTCTTCTGGCTCGAGCGGTTCGTCAAACGGGTCCTCAAGCGGGTCCTCAAGCGGCTCATCCGGCGGGTCGTCCAGCAGCTCATCCAGCGGCTCGTCTGGCAGCTCTTCGAGCAATTCGACGTCGGCGCCCACTCCGGTTCCGCTGGGCGCGTTCAGCCACTTCGTGATCCATGCGTCGCCTTTGAGCATTTCTCATCAGGGGCAGTTTCCGGTGGTGACGATCTCGTTCAACGTAGCCCCCGGCGCGTCGCTTGGCCAGGCCGTTACGGCGATCCAGAAAGCACAGGGCGAAATCGACATGCCGGCGAGCGTGCAGTCGAGTTTTCAGGGCACAGCGGCGGCCTATGAAACCTTTGGCGGGAACGAGGCGCTATTGATCCTCGCCGCGCTCGTTGCGGTCTACATTGTGCTGGGGATCCTCTATGAGAGTTTCATTCACCCGGTCACGATTCTGTCCACCTTGCCTTCCGCCGGTGTGGGGGCGTTGCTTGCGCTGCGGCTGTTCCACGAGGATCTTGGCATCATCGCGGCGATCGGCATCATCTTGCTGATAGGCATTGTGAAGAAGAACGGCATCATACTGGTCGACTTTGCCCTGGAGGCAGAACGCAAGCGTGGATTGAGCGCGGTCGAGGCCATTTTCGAGGCGTCGCAACTGCGCTTCCGGCCGATCCTGATGACCACGCTGTGTGCGCTCTTTGCCGGATTGCCGCTCGCCTTCGGCACGGGTATTGGTGCGGAGTTGCGCCGGCCGCTCGGGATCGCGATGGTCGGCGGCTTGCTGCTGAGCCAGATGCTGACCCTCTACACTACGCCGGTGATCTACGTTTTCTTCGATGGCCTCGCGAAGCGCTTCCGCCCACGCGGCGCGCGTTCGTTCGGACAGCAACCGGTCGATGAAACGTGATCAATATATCGTCGCTTTTCATCAAGCGTCCGGTAGCGACTACCCTGATGGCGCTCGCCATTGTCATTGCGGGCGCTATTGCGTTCAAGCAGTTGCCGGTCGCCTCGCTCCCGCAAGTCGACTTCGCGACCATCACGGTCGCCGCGCAGCTGCCGGGCGCCAGTCCCGAGGTCATGGCATCTTCGATTGCAACGCCGCTCGAGCGCCAGTTCGGTCATATTGCGGGCGTGACGCAGATGACGTCTTCGAGCACCCTGGGCGTGACATCGGTGACGCTGCAATTCGATCTCAGCCGTGACGTGGATGGCGCCGCCCGAGACGTGGAAGCGGCGATCAACGCGGCGCGCACGAACTTGCCGGCCAACTTGCCATCCAACCCAACGTACAGGAAGATTAATTCGGCCATCGCTCCGATCATGATCCTGAACCTGACCTCGGATACGACCGACCGGGGCACCTTGTACGACATCGCTTCGTCTGTCATAGAACAAAAGATCGCGCAGCTCCCAGGCGTGGGCCAGGTGCAGGTGGTGGGCAGCTCGCTGCCGGCCGTGCGCGTGGACCTTAATCCTACGCAGCTCAACAGCTATGGCATAGGTACGCAAAACGTGGCGCAGGCTTTGTCGGTGCAGAACTCGAACCGCCCCAAGGGTCAGTTCAGCGACGGCATGACCACCGCGGACATCACGGCGAACGACCAGATTTCCAAAGCGAAGGATTTTGCGCCGGTGGTCGTGGGCACGAGCAACGGCCGGGTGATACACCTGAGCGATGTCGCGCACGTGTACGACTCGGTGCAAACGCTGCGCTCCGCGGGCTATGTGAACGGCAAGCCGTCGGTGATCCTGCTGGTTTTCCGGCTGCCGAACGCGAACGTGATCGAGACAGTGGACCGCATCAAGACGCAACTGCCGGCCATACGCGCGTCGCTTCCGGCAACCGATCACCTGCAATTGATGCTCGACACGACCACCACGATCCGCTCCTCGGTCAACGACGTGGAACGCACGCTCGGACTTTCGGTATTGCTGGTGATTGCGGTGGTGTTCGTGTTCCTGCGCAGCCCGGGCGCCACGCTGATTCCGGGCGTGGCGGTGGGGGTGTCGCTGATCGGCACGTTTGCCGTCATGTACCTGCTGGGCTATACGCTCGACAACCTGTCGCTGATGGCGTTGACGGTATCGACCGGCTTTGTGGTCGACGATGCCATCGTGGTCATGGAGAACATCACGCGGCTGATCGAGCAAGGTGTGCCGAGTTTTCGCGCCGCGCTGCGCGGGACTCAGGAAGTGGCGTTCACTGTCATTGCGATGAGCTTGTCGCTGATCGCGGTGTTCGTGCCTATCTTGTTCATGGGCGGTGTGCCGGGCCGCTTGTTCCATGAATTCGCGTACACGCTGGCTACGTCGGTCGCCATCTCGATGGTGATCTCGCTCACGGTTACACCTGCCATGTGCGCGTTCCTCCTCAAGCCGACCAAAGACGAAGAGCATGGGCGGCTGTATCGGGCGAGCGAAGCCGGGTTCGACTACATTCTTTCGGGTTACCGCAGCACGCTCGGATGGGCTATCAGGCATCCGCTGATCGTGGTCATGAGCCTGGTGTTGACGCTCGTGCTCAATGTGGTCCTCGCCGAAAAAGTGAACAAGGGGCTTTTTCCGCAACAAGACACGGGCACCATTTTCGGCGGCTTCCAGGGCTCGCAGGACGCTTCTTTCCAGGCGATGAACCGGTCTCTGCTGGCAATCCAGAGCGTGGCCCAGCAAGATCCGGCGGTCGAGAACGTAGCGGGGTTTACGGGCGGACAGGGCGGCGCTGGCGGTGGCGCGAGCAACTCGGGTTTCCTGTTCCTCACGCTCAAGCCCCGGGCCGACCGGGATGTTACGGCCACTGAAGTTGTGGACAGGCTGCGCCCTAAACTCAGCGCGCTCGCTGGGGCATCGACGTTCCTGCAAGCGGCGCAGGACATAGGCGTGGGCGGCCGGCAAAGCAACGCGCAGTATCAGTACCAGCTTTCGGCGGATACGGTCGATGCATTGAGCTTATGGGCTCCCACGCTCTATCATGAGATGCAGAAGATGCCGCAGATCAAGGACGTCACGTCCGATCAGCAGAACAGCGGTCTGCAGATGCTGCTCAATTACGACCGGGTCTCGGCGGCGCGGTTCGGCATTACTCCGCAACTGATCGATAACACGCTTTACTACGAGTTCGGTGAATCGCAGGTGTCGACTATTTATACGTAGCTCAATC
>Ga0265338_10000640_pt1 | contig 60543 bp, 49 predicted proteins | sample 42126metaG_FD_193579 | JGI IMG/M metagenome (GOLD analysis project Ga0265338, IMG submission 193579) | Rhizosphere microbial communities from Carex aquatilis grown in University of Washington, Seatle, WA, United States - 4-21-26 metaG | ecosystem: Host-associated > Plants > Roots > Rhizosphere... | reverse complement strand
GGGTCAGTCCCACATATTGATGAATTTCCAGGTTGATGGATGTGCTAATCGCGCCGTCACGCCCCTACCCGCGCCGGTCATGGCGCGGAAATTTTCAGTGCCCGGCCCTTGTAAACCACTTCGACATCGGCAGTCGTTGTCATTGCGCCGCCAGTGCCGTGTCCGGGTGAGACGAACACGATGCGGAAGGTCCGTTGTTTCAACAGGCCGGGAAATTTTCCTTCGCGTTTGCCGAGGGTGAGCGTCTTCGATTTCTCGTCCCACGCCAGTCCCGTCATCGGGAAACTTGCCAAACCGCGGCCTGGCAATAAAATTGCGGAAAATCACTCCGAATCCCAATCAACATTATGCCAACTGGAAAATCCGGGACCACCTCGTCCGTCAGGTCCAAAACGTCGCGACGTGAATTTCTAGCTGGCGTGGCTTTCCTTGGCGCTTCATCACTCATTGGCGCAGGCGCCGATACCGTTCCGGCGCCAGCCAGTCAGCCAGACTCAGATTCCGCGTGGTCGGTGGACGCCCAAAAAGAGGCAACCGCCCGGCTGCTTGACTACTTTGGCAAGACCGCGCCGCAGCTATTGCGGCCCGCCGGAGGCATATTCGCGCATCCGGGCATCGCCGGCAGCCTGCCAGGCAAGCGATATGCCACCCAGCTTTGGGACTGGGACACCTATTGGACCACCCGCGGCCTTTTCCGCTTCGCGACCATTTCAAATGATCCCGCTTTTCGGAAGAAGTTGGGCGAGCATGCCGTCGGCAGCTTCCTGAATTTTTTCGATCACCAGTCGGACGAAGGCCGCATCTCCATCATGCTTGATCTGAAAAATGCCGATCCCTTCGGAACCCTGAAGCCGGACCGGCCAAAATCGCAAAATCAAGCCAAGCCGGTTTTCGGGCAGCTGGCACTGTTGATCGCCGATGAAACCGGCTCCGTAGACTGGCTGGCGCCGCAATTCGACAAGCTCCTGCGTTTTTATGCGTCGTGGGTTTCAGGCAATCAAAGTCCGATTGGCCTGCTGGTGTGGGGAAACGATGTTGCCATCGGCAACGACAATGATCCGACCACATTTGCGCGGCCCTTCTTTTCTTCCGCGAATCTGCTGTTGAACTGCCTCTTCCATGAAGATTTGAAAGCGGCGACGGAGCTGGCCGGCCGGCTTAAACGTTCCACCGATCAGCAGCGCCTCAGCGCCCAGACCCGCACGTTGGGGGAACAGATTCAGAAATATTGCTGGGATCAGCGGGATCGATTTTATTACACCGCCGATGTGCAGTGTGTTGATCGGCGACGGGAACTTATTCCCAACGTAAAGCCGGGCATGGATATGTCCTGGCAATGTCTGCCCCTGCGCGTACAGACCTTCACCGGATTCCTGCCACTCTGGTGCGGCCTGGCCACCCCTGATCAGGCGAAAGCGCTGGTGCAGACGAATTACCTGGCGGATGACCGCTTTTGCGGAGATTGGGGGGTTAGATCGCTTTCGTCAAAGGAATCCATGTATTGCATGAATTTCAGTTCGAATCCCAGCAATTGGCTGGGCCCCGTCTGGATCATCGTAAATTATTTTGTGTGGAAGGGGCTCAAAAATTTTGGATTCCAGGACGAGGCGGGCAAGCTGGCCGACAAGACGCTGCGGCTGCTGGCCACTGACCTGGCCACCAACGGCTCGTTGAACGAATATTATCACCCGGATACCGGAATGGCGTTGAGCCACAAAGGTTTTATGGATTGGAATCTGCTGGTGCTGGAAATGATTTAAGTGATTTCACCATCGATCCAGTTGCCGATCAGCGCGTGGTTGAGTGCGAAAGCGGTACTAAGGTCACCGCCAACATCTCAACCAATCTGTTTCAACACCGCCTGTTCGCACGCCGCGTATTTCCTGATGAGCCCGTCATAAACCCGGACAGCCTTCGCATTTGGCCGGATTTCGCTGTTGCGAATCGGCTCAGTGAATCCGGCCACGATCTTTTCCCACTTCGGTTTTTCCCCGGCCTCGACGAGCCAGCCATGGGCCGCCTGCAAGGCCGCACCCAGCGCGGCACTCTTGGAAACCTCGATGCGCTCGACCCGGCAGTTCATCACGTCCGCCATGACCTGCAGCAACGGCAGGGCGTTCGAGGCCCCGCCGGTCGCGTAAATGCAATCGGGCGCGACCTTCATCCATTGCGAATGCAGCCGCATGGACATCATCTGCGCCTCGACGATGGCGCGGCAGTTTGCGGCGGCGTCCGTTTCGTCGAGATCAAACCGATGGATGCCCGGTCGGTTCACGCGCGGGACGATTTCAGCCTCGAACCACGGCAACAGGATGCCGCCGCTGCCACCCGGCTGGGTCGCCTTCAGCGCCGCGCCGAATTTTTCCCAATCTTTGAGACCGTAACTGTCGCGGATTTTTTCGCGGGCGAGCGAACCGTTCTTGAAACAGATGAGCGTCATGTAGCCGCCCGCGGGCGAGCCGAAGACGTGGCCTTCGCCGTGCTCATCGGTCTGGCATTTTTGCATCGATCCAAAAAAAGTGTCGCTGGTGCCGAGACTGATCGCGACCTGGCCGGGCTTGATGAGGCCAAGGCCGATGACGCTGGCCGGGTTGTCGCCGGTCCAAACGGTGGCGAGCGCCTCGGGATTGAGGCCGTATTTCTGGACAAAATAAGCGCTGACCCGGCCGATGACCGTTCCTGATGCGGCGAGCGTCGGCAGCTTCTGCTTCAAGCCCGGCGCGGTGGCCTTGAGAGCGCCCGGGTGCCAGGCCTTTTTCCGGATATCCATCAGGTTCATGCCCGCGCCATCGCCGAAATCAATCGGCGCAATTTTTCCCGCCAGCAGCGATGCCACGAACGAGCTGACCAGCGCGATGTCTGAGGTTTTCCGGTACGCCGCCGGCTCGGTCTTGGCGAACTTGCGGATCTGCGGGCCGGTGAACCGTTCGAACGTGTCGGAACCGGTCGCCGTGGCCGTGGCCTGGATGCCGCCGAGCTTCGCCCGGATTTCCGCGCATTCCGCCGCGGTGGAGGAATCCATCCAGATGGGCGATGTCTTGCGGGAGAAAACACCGGCGAGGTTTGCCACCAGCGATTTGTTTGGATTCAGGCGCGCCAGCACGCCCGCCGCCTTCCGGTTGAAATAAATCGAGCCATGTTGCTGGCCGCTGCCGCTCACCGCGAGAATTTCGCCCAGCGCAACGCCGTCCTTTTTCATGGCGGCGAACAGGAGATCGAGCGCCCCGGCCCACATCAACGGCGAGCTGTGCTTGACCAGCGGATCGCGGTTGGGCAGGACCCCGTTCCGGGTGCCGTACTGCGGCAGCGCCTGGTCGAAGTTCAACGACTTTTCATAAACCACCTTGCGGCAGTCGAGATCAATCACCACCGCGCTCAGGCTTTGCGTGCTGGAATCGAGTCCAAGAAATAATTTGGCCATGAAATTTGCAGGTTGTTACCGCCTGACTTGGTAACAACAAAGGCCGCCCAAGCCAATGAAAAACACGCCGGCGTACGATTCCTATCGCCTTGGCGAAAATTTTTTAGACTGACTGGATCTCACCGGTCGGTATTTCATCTGACTTGTCTTGCGCCGGAGTTTCCCTGATTTTGCGCCAATCAATATGCGCTTCCATATCCCGGCCGCCCATCGTCTGGCAGTCCTGCTTCTGCTGCTTACGCAAACAGCCTGGGCCACCCCCATTGACCGGCCGGCACTGGTGACGCGCCACAACGTGGTGCTCCGGCAGTTCGATACCAGCAATCCGCTCACGGTCGGGAACGGTGAATTCGCCTTCACCGTGGACGTCACCGGCCTGCAGACCTTTCCGGAGGCATATGAAAAGACCATCCCGCTCGGCACGTTGTCGGACTGGGGCTGGCACACGGTTCCCAACACAAACGGCTGGAGCATCGACTCCTTTCAATTCAAGGAATACACCGATCTGAACGGGCGCAAGGTTCCCTACGCCGACGTGCCGCACAACCAGCAGACGCCGGAAATCAAGTGGCTGCGCGCCAATCCGCACCGCCTGCACCTCGGGCAGATCGGCCTGGTGCTGAAACACGCCGACGGCTCGCCCGCACAACCTTCGGATTTGAAAGACATCTCGCAACATTTGTATCTGTGGGACGGCAAAATCATCAGCGACTTCAAATTGGACGGCCAGCCGGTCTCGGTGACGACCGTCTGTGCGCCAGATCAAGATACGCTTGCGGTTCGCGTGGTTTCCCCGCTGCTGCAATCGAACCAACTGAAGGTTCAAATCCGTTTTCCCTACGGCACCGGCGAAACCGTGACGGCAGACTGGAATCATCCCGACGCCCACGAAACGATTTTCTCGCAGCACAAAACCAACACCGCGCATTTCGAGCGCACGCTGGACAACGACCGCTACGTCATGGATGCAGAATGGTCGGCCGGCACCACCCTGACCAACACGGCGAAGCACGAATTTCAAATCCAGCCGGACGGCAAGGTGTGGGGAATGGATTTGGTCTGCGCCTTTGCCGCCACCAATCCGCCCGCGAAGGATTTGCCGACTTTTCTGCAAGTCAAACACGCCGCGCAAAGGCATTGGAACAACTTCTGGCAGACCGGCGGAGCGATTGATTTGTCCGGCAGCACAGATCCGCGCTGGTTTGAACTGGAGCGCCGGATTGTGCTGTCGCAATACCTCACGGCCATCCAGGACGCCGGCCAGAATCCGCCGCAGGAGACCGGGCTGACCTACAACACCTGGGAGGGCAAGTTCCACCTTGAAATGCACTGGTGGCATGAGGCGCACTTTGCGCTGTGGAACCGGCTGCCGCTGCTGGAAAAAAGCCTCGGCTATTACCAGAAAATCCTGACGCGCGCGGAAGGCACGGCAAAGAAACAGGGTTATGCCGGCGCCCGCTGGCCCAAAATGACGAGCCCCGGCGGCGCGGAATCGCCGTCACCCGTCGGACCGTTCCTGGTCTGGCAGGAGCCGCATCCGATTTTTTATGCCGAACTGTGTTACCGCGTCCACGGCGACCGCGCCACGCTGGACCAATTCAAGGACATCGTTTTTCAAACGGCGGATTTCATGGCGAGCTACGCCACGTGGGATCCGAAGACAAAGCGTTACGTGTTGGGTCCGATCCTGCAATGCGCGCAGGAAATTTTCCCAAAGAACAACACCTTCAATCCGACCTTCGAGCTGACCTACTGGCGCTGGGCCCTGGAGGCGGCGCAACAATGGCGCCAGCGCCTCGGTCTGCCGCGCGATGAGAAATGGGATGCGGTCCTGAAAGACCTGGCCAAACCACCGGTGGGCGACGGCAAATATCTGTTCACGGAGACCACGCCGGATTGTTACACGAACCCCAAATGGAATGCCGATCATCCGGCGGTGCTGGGCGCGTTGAGTTTTGTGCCCGGCCCGCAAATTGATTTTCCGACGATGCAGAGCACCTTCAACTGGATCTGGCAGAATTGGAACTGGCCGGACACCTGGGGCTGGGATTATCCGATGCTGGCGATGACCGCCGCGCGGTTGGGCCAACCGGACCGGGCCGTGGACGCATTGCTGCTCGATACGCCGAAAAACCACTACGCGATCAACGGCCACGTTTACCAGCGGCCGGGCCTGACGATTTACCTGCCCGCCAATGGCGGCCTGCTTTATGCCACGGCGCTGATGGCCGCCGGCTGGGACGGAGCACCCAAAAGGAATGCCCCGGGATTCCCGGACAACGGCCAATGGAAGGTGCGCTGGGAAAACCTGCGGCCGGCGCCATAACGCGTTTAAATCAAGGTAGGGTGCGCAGCCCCTGCGCGCCACGAACGCAAACGGACGTCAGTTGGTAAAGAAACGGCGCGCACGGAGTGACGCGCCCTACCTCACAGGTCGTTGTCCCGCGATGTCCACCGGCAATGTCAGCTGCGCCGGGCGCATTGTGGTACCGGCTTCCGAGGCGATGATGGCGCCGCCGTTCAAATCGACCGAGGTCACAATTTTCGTCCTGCCTTTGGGAAGGTTGAAGGCGAGCGTGTCGCTGCCGCGGCCGGAAGCATAGTCCGCAAAGCTGCCATCACTCAATGCCAGCCGCGGCCGGCCTTTCACCGTTACGCTTCCGTTGAACGTAAGCATCACCCGGCCATCCTGCCTGCTGACTTTTTGAATTGCCGGGCCGGTTGTGGATTCCGGATTCCACGTCCCGCCAAATGTCCAGGCTGCGTTGATTTGCCCCGGAGCAGGCGATCCGGGCGCGGTGGAAAGATTATCGGCAAACCAGGCATAGTCGCCGCCCTGGCGATGACAGTCGTAAAAGTACGAGCGCTCGCCCCAGAGGTTCGAGGCATCCAGATCCTTGTTTCGCTGGATGTCGCTGGCAGTGGGCGTTCCGCCATCGAGCGGATAAACCACGCGGAACGGCGGCTGGTTTGTCATCGTCCGGGAAAACCGGCAATCGAGAAAATAAAACTGCGCGTCGTGATGGTGACGCGCGAGGTTCCAGCCGTTGGTGCCGTCAAACCGGCAGTCGCGCAGGACAAACTTCATGTCCTTGTCCCTGGAACCGTCGTGCCAGACTGCCGCGGTGTCCTTCCATTCGTAAAATGAACAATTGGTGACGTAACACCAGCCGCGCGGGCAGACGAAATCCACCGAGCCTTCCATCCGGCAGTTCGCCTGATAGTACCGGCCCTGGTCACCCCGCCAGAATGAAACCGTGTCCGCTCCGTGGCTTAACACATCACAATTCACCACGACCGCCCGGTCGCCGCTGCCGAGAATGGTGAAGGCGTGCGGCCCGATCTCCCCGGCGGTGTTCTCCACGGTGAGGCTGGCCAGGACAAAATCGTCTGCCTGGTTCAGGTTGATGACCGCGCGGCCGATGGTGTCAGGCGTTTTATTGAAGTCCTCGTCCAGCTGGGGAAATTCAATGCGGGTGCCCTTGCGACTCTGGCCGCGCAACGTCACATACGATGCGTCCACGCGAATTTTTTCATGGTAGGTGCCGTCCTTGATGAACACGACGAGGCGTTCGGTGTTGGTCCTGGCGATGGAGGCAACGGCGGATTGAATCGTCTTGAAATCACCACTGCCATCGGCGGCAACCACCAGGTCCGGTTTGGGCAAATTCCCCATAGACACGATGGAACGGCAGGAAACCAGCGTCACAGCCAGCACAACTGAAACCAGCAACCTCACCAGTGCGGATGGGCGATTCATGTCGCGAGCTTATCTGCCCACAGATTGGAAACTCAAGGAAAAGCGCAAAACGGCCTGGTCACCACGTGACCGTTTCGTACGCCCCGAGATCGGGCGCCGTGCCGGCAAATGGACCGCCGATGTTCGCACCCTGGTTCACCAGCCGGCCGGTTGGTACCGGACGCAAAAACGGGTTTTCCGGCAGACCGCCGTCATCGCGGCGCGGCGCCAGGGCCCACGTGTAATCGGTGCCCAGAAAATCGTTGGTGTTTACGCTGGTCAACACCTGCCACGTGTTGGACATCTGGATGGCGGGAAAGCTGGCGGTGCCGCCGATGGAAACGGTGCCGATGGCGGCATTGTTGCGTACGACATGGCTGCTTTGCAGCACGCCGTATTGCGAACCCAGATGGTTGAGGTTGATGGCCCCGGCTACATTATTCCAGACGGTGTTTTGATCGACCGTCTGTCCCGCGGCGTTGTTGTTTTGGTCCACCCCATAGGATGTATTTCCAAACGACAGACAATTCACCAGCCGATGCGGCGTCGCCACACCGTTGCCGCCCAGCTTGAATCCGTTGCCGTTGCCGTTGAAGGCGGTGTTGGTGGCGGCATCATAAAAAACATTGGTGCCCGCGCGAAACGCCCAGCAATTGGTGATGAGCACCGGCGACGTGCCCATCCACAAATCCCAATCGTCGTCGGAATTCTCCCAGCCGCGGCAGCCGCTGAAGACATTCCCGGGGCCGAGGCTCCATTTTGCGGTGAAACCATCGGCATTTCCGCCAATGGGCGGATCGTAGTTGTGTGTGGAATCGCAATTCAGGAACAGATTGGTGGCGGGCGTGGCCGGACCGGTGCTGCCGCCGGTGATGTGAAACCCGGTGTTGCGCGCGCCCAGGCTGACACAACGCTCGACAATGTTGTTGCTGCCGGAAATCACGATGGAATTGTGACCGGCATTGGTCAGCACCAGGCCGTACAACCAATAATAGCCGCCGCTGATCGAGACGCCGTCGGTCCCGGTGCCCTCACCGGAACAATCCAGCACCGGGGTTTCGCCCGGGTAGGCCCGGATCCGGATGGGCTGGCCTGCCACGGCAATTTTTGACAGTGAAATTTTCGCGGACACGGGATAAATGCCGCCGCGCACGTAAACAAGATTGCCGTTGGTGGCCAGGCCCGCCGCCTTGCCGAGGGTGAGAAATGGCTGACTGATGTTCGTGCCTGGATTGCTGTCACTGCCGTCGGTGGCCACGTAATATTTAGCCGTCTCCGCGCCGCCCTCGAATAATTTCACATTGGGACGGGCAAACCAGACATTGGTGCCGGGCAGCCGGGTGGTGAACAATTCCCGGACCGAGCCGGACGGGTCGGAAGGCAGGGAATTGGTCGTTGTCCGCAGCCACCACGGCCGGAACCAGTTCGTCAGGTTGGCAGACAAATATAAATCAATCTGCACGCCGGGCTGATGGCCCTCCCGTTCCAGGATTTCCACCTGAAAAATCGCGTTGGTTCCGCTCACTCCGCCGTTCAACGGCTGCACCGCGCCTGTGATGCCGCCCGGCACGAGCGGGTCGGTGCCAAAGGCAAACTCGACCACATTCGCCTCGCCGTCCGCATCCGGATCGGCCAGCGGATCGGCCAGTGCCGGATTACCGCTGAAATGGACCGCGGCCCAGTTGGTGTAGTATTGGGCGGCCGGCAGGGAAAATTGCATCAGCGCCAGTGCACAAAACGTGACCGCAAGAATGGCAAGGGGAGTCCGGGTTGCGCTCATTGAGTTATCAATTTTAGCACAGCGTTCGCGGCAATTCAAACTAGGAACTTCCAGCAGCAGCCCCAAACATGTTTCGTTCTTGCGTTCAACGCGCCAAGGTTACCGCCATCAAGCCGACGACGACCTCGTTGGCCAGAGTGCGCACGGTGAGCGACTGAAGCTCTTTTCCGGGATTCAGCGGCAGGTCCAAAACCGTCGCCGCCCCGCCAGGCACCTTGCCACCTTTCCCCTTGAATTCGTTCACGGTGAGAATCCGCACCTGGCCGGTCTTCAGGTCCACGCGCGGCGGGATCGGCTCGTCGCGGCGGAAGGCGTAATCGTCGATGAAATAATCCTGGTCAATCGGCCACCAGTTGGTCGGGTTGCGCAGCGCCAGTCGTTCCATTGTGCCGTCAGTGTAGGTCACAATCACTTCACCGTTGTCAAAGCGGCTTTCCATCGGATTGGATGAACCGGCCATCAACAGATAGGCGTGCGACGATCTGCCCGTCAACGGCACGGAAAGGTCGCGCGGGTAGTTGTCCCATTGCGACGTGAACGCAATGTTCTTCCCGTCTGCAGCCGTCGGCGTTTGAAACGGCACGCCGTTTGGCAAAACCAGTTTGCCACCGGACTTCGCCGCCATGGCGCGCAAGCCGGAATCGTCCACCTCAAACTCTTCCTTGTTGTCCGCCCAGCCGCCCATGCCCTGCTTCGGCAGCGCCAGCGAACAAAACGGCGAGCGCGGCGAGACATATTCGTTGCGGAAAATTTGCGTGACCCGGTCATTGAAAACCGAAACCAGATCCACCGTTTCCAGTTTCACGCCGGCTGGATATGGTTTTTTCCAGTCCATCGCCATTCCCGCAGTAACATTTTTTCCCGATTGTGGATGTGAAACCAACGGCAGGTTGAGATGCGGCTGGCCACCTTTCCACGTCACAACGATCTCGGATCGGGCGGAGAGCGGGCTCTGGATTTCGATCCGCGACTGGCCGACAGTTCCGGCAACCCGGCTCCATTTCACCGGACGACCATTGATTGTCACACTTGCAACCTCATCGCGCAGGGCCGGGATCTGCAGGCACAGCGCCATGGATTTCCGGAATTTCGGCTCGATGGAAAACGTCTCGGTCAGACCATCACGACGGAACGAAAAATTGAAATCCGGATGCCGGATGCCCGCATGGTCCCAATCCGCCGGAAAGCCGGGCACAATTTTCAACTCGCCCGCCAGCGCGTCCGGCCGCACACCGAACAGGCCCTCAACCAGGGCGCGCGAAGTGATGCCAATGGCGTCGCCAAAGTCGCGCTGCGCCTCGCCGCGCGCCATGTCGAAATGCGTCATCGCTCCCAGATTGCCGGGGCAGAGGCCGAGATACATGCTGTCGAGCAGGCAGCCTTTGAACGCCGAAAACGCCGCGTCCGGGCGGTCCGCCTGCCAGTAGGCGAGCGCGGTGTGCGCAACCTCGGCCATGACGACATTGTTGACCGACCACATGTACGGCATCCAGCTGGTTTCCGGCAGCGTGAAAAAATCGCCTTCCGGCACACCCGGCCCGCGGATCGGGATGTGCGCGATGTTGGTGTCCACCCAGCGCGACATCTGCCAGGCCTCGAACGGCGTCGGCACCCCGGAGTCCACCGTGTGATAAAACGTCCACAGTCCGGCGTTGGGATGGGTGAGCTGCAACCCTAGATAATCCTTGGACTCGGCGAAATTGCCTTCGTCAGCCAGCCAGAGATATTTGTCCATCGCGCGCAAAATCAAATCCGCTTCGTGCTGATACGGCGCCGGGTCCTGGCCCAGCATCGCGGCAACACGCGCGGCCATTTTGTTTGCATAAAAATTGTAGGCCGTCGCATGCGTCGCGCCGCCGCCGTTGTATTGCAGGTTGTCGCTCGCCCAGATGGCCGCATAAGCCTCGTACAGCGGCAGTTTGTCCGGGCCAAATTCGCGGCGAAACAACCGGCGTTCCCAGGCCAGATGACGCTCAATCGCCGGCCACATCCTCCGGGCATAATCCAGATCGCCCGTCCACAGCAGGTGACGGAAGAACGCATCCACCGCCACAAGGTTCATGTCGTAGTGCGTCTTCGTGAGGTCACCATTGGAATGCAATGCGGTTTCGTTGCGCGAGAGGTTCGACCCGACATCGGCCGGTGGAATTTGTTCCGGGATGGGATCAGTATTCTGCTGTTTGGCAAATCCGGAAAAATGCGCGGCCGTGCGCTCGTGCCAGCCCAGCGCATCGCCGGTGTATGGCCCGCGCCAGCCCAGCAGCCGGACGCGCCAGGCCACCGCTCCGTGCATGAACGATTGTTGCTGCTCGTCCCAAATCGCATCGCCGGCCACGCATAAGGCGGCGGCGGCGGCATTGATGAACGGGTCGGGCGTTTCCACGGTCACCTGACCCGCTATCGCACGCCGGCGGCTTTCGGCCGCAGCAAAAACGTTCGGCAGCTCCCCGGCATTCATGGGTTGCGGGTCCGGGCCGGTCTGCTGCCAAGCCAGATAAAGCGGCCGGCCTGGCGCCAATATGGCCTGACCGACGATCACGGGCGTGTTATTGGTCTGGCCGATAGAATCGAGCAGGCCGTTCAAATCATTCCACCGCGTGGCATCGGCCAGCGCCAGCTTTGCGTTCCCGGAGGCAACCCCGACCATTGTCGCCGGCTTGCTGTGGAGAACGAACGTGTTTGACGTGATGGAAAACTCGTTGCCCTGGCATTGTTCGGGCCGGAGCTGGAAAAATTTCCTGACGGGTTCCTGCTCGCAGCCGATGTCGCCGTTGCGCGACCCTTTCATTCCGTTCGCACCGCCGAATGCCCAGACCAAACCAGCGAACGATTTTGTGCCGCGCAATGAAACCTGCGCTATAAAGCCCTTCGTTTCACTCAAGGGCACAACCGTCAGGTCCAGTTCGCCGTCGCCGAGCAATGGATCGCGAATTTCATAGACCAGGGAGCCGGGACGATAACGGGCAATGATCTGGTTCGCATCGTTCAGCCATTTCGTCCCGGTGGCGGCCTGGAGGCCGAAGCGCACATTGCCGCCGCGACCGGGCAGGTAAAGGGAAAATTCCGGCTTGTCGCCGCCGTCCACCCGGAACGCGGTGTTCAGACAGTAGAGCGGACGGTTGAAAAATTCCGTACCGTTGGTGATGACAAAATCCGTGCCGACGGGCCAGTAACGCAGCGGCCGGTCGGTTTGGCCCAGATAATTTCCCCTGGCCTGATAAATCCATTCCGGCGGGGGAACCTCGGCTGCGGGCAGAACGGGCGCGGTCAAAAATGCCAGCGCCAGCAGGATGGAAGCGGTTTTCATGTTTGACCGGATTATCGTCCGACTTTGCCGCAAACGCGCCGGCAAGGCAATGTCCTTGGAGCAGATCGGTCCAGAAACCTGGCGATCCGAATCGAATGTTTGTATGAGTTCCCATTCCGGTAGCCAACGATTGGCATAACCAAAAATGGTGATTGCGTTCGCCGGCCCATTTTTCAGATAGTTTCCGGAACACAAACACATTCGGGTTAACTTTCATTTGCCATGAGTTCATCAAACAACACAGAAAAAGCCTTTTCACTCGCCCAGGAACGTTATGCCGGATTGGGCGTGGACGCCAACCGCGCGCTGAAACTGCTGGAGAAAATCCCCGTCTCGCTCCACTGCTGGCAGGGCGATGATGTCGGCGGCTTCGAAAATTTCGGCGGAACGCTGGGCGGCGGGCTCGTCGCCACCGGCAATTATCCCGGCAAGGCCCGGACGCCGGACGAACTCCGCGCCGACCTGGAAAAGACCTATTTGCTCATCCCGGGCAAGCATCGCTTGAATCTCCACGCGTTTTACGGCGAGTTCGGCGGCAAAAAGGTGGACCGCGACCAGATCACGCCGGCGCATTTCAAGAACTGGATCGCCTGGGCCAAACAAAACGGCATCGGCATGGATTTCAACCCGACCTGTTTCTCGCACCCAAAGGCGGCCGACGGCTTCACTTTGGCGCACGCAGACAAGGACATCCGCAAGTTCTGGATCGAGCATTGCATCCGCTGCCGCGACATTGGCGCGGCCATCGGTGAAGCGCTCGGCAAGACCTGCATCACGAACGTGTGGATCCCCGACGGCATGAAGGACACGCCTGCCGACCGCAACGCGCCGCGCGCCCGGCTCGCCGAATCGCTGGATGCCGTCTTCAAGAAACCGATTGCGCCCAAACTGAACCTCGATGCCGTCGAACCGAAGCTGTTCGGCATTGGCAGCGAAAGCTACGTCGTCGGCTCGCACGAATTTTATCTCGGGTATGCCGTGAGCCGGGAAAAATTGCTGACGCTTGATGCCGGGCATTATCATCCGACCGAGGGCATCGCCGACAAGATCTCCAGCGTCCTGCAATTCATGCCGGAGATTTTGCTGCACGTCAGCCGCGGGGTGCGCTGGGACAGCGACCACGTCGTGATTCTGAACGACGACCTGCAGGCCATCGCCCGCGAAATCGTGGCGAACGGCTTTACCGATCGCGTCCACATCGGGCTGGATTATTTCGACGCCAGCATCAACCGGGTGGCGGCCTGGACCATCGGCACGCGGAACATGCTCCGCGCCCTGCTCTTCGCCCTGCTGGAACCGACCGCAAAACTCCGCGCCGCCGAGAGCGCCGGCGATTATACGACCCGTCTGGTGTTGCAGGAGGAAATCAAGTCGCTGCCCTTCGGCGCGGTCTGGGATTTTTATTGCGAATCCAAGGGCGTACCCGTCGGCGAAGTGTGGCTGGCGGAAGTGAAGCGGTACGAAAAGAATGTCTTGAGCAAACGGCAGTAATCCATAAATTCCCTCGCTTATCCAAATATGCAACCAAACCCATTACTTGGAGTCGTCTTTCATTGGCTCGGCGGCCTGGCGTCCGGCAGTTTTTACGTTCCTTACAAAGGCGTGCGTAAATGGTCGTGGGAAACCTTCTGGCTGGCGGGCGGGATGTTCAGCTGGCTCATCTGTCCGTGGATCGGGGCGCTGGCCTTGACCAAGGACCTCCTGCCGGTGTTGCATGAAACCTCTTCCTACACGTTTTGGATGACCTATCTAATGGGGGCGCTGTGGGGACTCGGCGGTTTGACATTCGGGTTGACGATGCGTTATCTCGGCATGTCGCTTGGCATGGCGGTCGCGCTGGGTTATTGCGCGGCCTTCGGCACGCTGGTCCCGCCGATTGTGAAAGGAGAATTTGCCGCCAAACTGTTGCAGACGCACGGCGGCAACATTTGTTTTTTGGGTGTCATTGTCTGTCTGGTCGGCATTGCCATCGGCGGTATTGCCGGCGTGCGCAAGGAACGGGACATGGGCAATGACGGCAAATCATCGGCCATTGCGGAATTCAGCCTGTGGAAGGGACTGGCCATCGCGACCTTCTCCGGCGTCATGAGTTCCTGCTTCTCGTACGGTTTTCAGTTCGGCGATCCCATCACCAAGATTTCCGCCAGCCATGGCACCGGGCCGTTGTGGGTGGGCCTGCCGGTCATCCTGGTGATCCTGCTGGGGGGCTTGACCACGAACTTCATCTGGTGCGTGCTGTTGAACATCAAGAACCGCACCGGCTACCAATATCTTGCCTCGCACGTCCGCGCGGAACACGCGCACCACGGCGGACTGGGCAGCAGCGAACATGCCCCGGGTGTAGGAACTGCCGCCAGTGCACCCACCGATCTGAAGATTCCCGTGCTTGGCAACTGGCTTTTCTGCGCCCTGGCCGGGACCTTCTGGTACTTCCAGTTCTTTTTTTACCAGATGGGCGAAAGCCAGATGGGCAACTACAAGTTCTCAAGTTGGACACTGCACATGGCCAGCATCATCATTTTCAGCACGTTGTGGGGGATCTTCTTCAAGGAATGGCGTGGTGCGAGAGCCCTGACCAAATTTCTGGTTGTCGTGATGCTGCTGTTTTTGGTCGGCTCAACTTGCATCATCGGCTGGGGCAACAAGATTTCTGAGGATGCTGCCCAGGCCGCCGCTGCGCAAACCGCCCAGATTTTGCAAAAATAAATGCAACGCCACGCTTTCAAGATGAAGCTCAAACCGGGCGTGGCGGCGGAATACAAAAAACGGCACGACGAGCTCTGGCCGGAGCTGGCGGCGGAACTCCGGGCGGCGGGCATATCGGATTACTCCATCTTCCTCGACGAGGAAACGTTGACGCTGTTTGCCGTGCAAAAATTGAGCGACGGCCACACCGCCGCCGGCCTGCCGAAATCACCCATCGTCCGCAAATGGTGGGATCACATGGCCCCGCTGATGGAGGTGCAGCCGGATCATGCGCCGGACACAAAGCCGCTCCGGGAAGTTTTTCATCTGGACTGAAATGGCCGCTTCCGGCCGGGGTTGAGTTTGCGGCAAGGTTAGTGCTTAATCGGGACCGTTGCCTGACTCAAATCCAATGACCGAACCCGGCTACGCCAAAGGCCAATGTCAAAATTGCGACGGACACCTTGAGTTCCCTACCGCCGGCATCGGCCAAACCGTTGATTGCCCGCATTGCGGCAGCCCGACCCTCTTGCGTTCCCATCCGGCTGATATTGCTGCACCGAAGGGGAGTTTCCCGGCGCGATCCCGAAGGAAAGTTCTCATCGTCTTGGCTTCCGTGGTGCTCATCGTGATTCTGGCGGCAGCGGGCACTGCATTCTACAGGTTCAAAAAACCGGGGCAGAATCCACCGATGGCCACCAAGGTAATGAATCCCACCCCGACCCATTCCCAAATTCCGCAGGCGCCTTCCAGCGCACAGGAAACCGGCGACCTGTTCGCCACCGGTCCGGTCAGGCTGCAAAAATCCGAAGGCAGCGCCCTGGTCTATGCGGTTGGAACGATCCGAAACGACTCCGACGGCCAACGGTTTGGAGTCAAGATTCAACTGGATTTGCTGGACGCGCAGGACCATAAAATCGGCATGGCTAGCGACTACCTGGCCATTCTGGAACCGCACAAGGACTGGCCGTTCCGGGCATTGCTGACCCAAACCAAAGTCGCGAAGGCGGTCGTGGCAAAAATTGAGGAACAAAAATAATCGGTGGTGGAGACGAAGCGCGGCGGTTCCAGCGGCAGCACCCACCATGGCCGAACCGGCGCATTAAATGTAGCAGGTTTCAGGGTGGTCGAATGTGCTGTGGCTGGGACAGCCGTGCCGCACCGCAAACAATTCTGTTACTTTCGCCTTTTCAAGACCGTCTGATGAATTACTAATGTCATGAATTAACAAAGGACATTGTATGTTTGAGACGTGTCAGGATCACGATTTCCGGCCGGAAGATTATTTTCAAACCCGCCGCCAGTTTCTCCGCCGGTTCGGCATGGGATTTGGCGCCCTCAGCCTGGCCAGCCTGCTGGGACCGGAACTGCTTCTGCCGCAGGAGGCACAGGCGGCGGGGGAAATTTCCTCTCTCGCATCCAGAACCCCGCCACTGCCGGCCAAGGCCAAACAGGTGGTTCATATCTTCGCCCAAGGAGCCCCGTCGCACATTGACACCTTCGACCCCAAGCCGGCGCTGGCCCGCTACGACGGCCAGACCCTGCCCGGCATGGGCGGAGTCGCCATGCCGTCACCGTTCAAATTCGAGAAGCGGGGACAGTCCGGCATTGAAATCAGCGAGGTGTTTCCGTACATCGGCGAACACGCGGACGACATGGCCGTCATCCGCTCGATGTGGACGGACATCCCGGCGCACGAAATCGCGACGGTAATGATGAACACGGGTTCATTGCGGATTGCCAAGCCGTGTTTGGGTTCGTGGGTGGTGTACGGATTGGGCACCGAGAATCAGAACATGCCGGGCTTTGTATCCCTGCGTCCCGGCGGCGCCCTGCCCCCCGGCGGCTCCCAAAACTGGCAGTCGGCCTTCTTGCCCGGCGTTTATCAAGGCACCAGCGTCAACACCCAGGCCCAAGCCGTGGACGTGATGATCCAGAACATCAAGAATCCGTACATTCCCCTCCAGGAACAACGCCGGCAACTGGACTTGATCCATCAACTTAACGAAATCCATTCCCAAAACTTGCAGAAGGACGCGCTGCTAGAAGCGCGGATTGAAGCCTCGGAAATTGCCTTCAAGATGCAGACCGCCGCCTCCGATGCGTTCAACATCAACCAGGAACCCCAGGCAATCAAGGACATGTATGGCCAGACGCCCCAGGGCCGCCAGATGTTGATTGCGCGCCGGCTCATCGAACGCGGCGTGCGCGTGGTCCAGGTCTGGGCCGGCGGCTGGGACCATCACAGCGACATTCAAGACAAATTGCGCAAGAGTGCGCTGGAAATTGACCAGCCGGTGGGGGCGTTTTTGAAGGATCTCAAACAACGCGGCCTGCTGGACACCACGCTGGTGGTCTGGGGCGGCGAATTCGGCCGCAAACCGACCAAGGACCGCAACGGCAATGACAATCCCGGCCGGGACCACAACAACCAGGGATTTTCCACGTGGCTGGCTGGCGGCGGCGTCAAGGGCGGCACGATTTACGGCGCCACCGACGAGTTCGGGTCCAAGGCAGTCGAGGGCCGCGTTCACATTCATGATTTGCATGCGACCATCCTCGCCCTGCTGGGCTTTGATCACACCAAACTCACCTACCGGTACAACGGCCGGGATTTCCGCCTGACCGATGTCTCGGGTGAGGTGGTCAAAGGCGTCATCGTCTGATTGAATCGCCCAGATACGCCATGCAATCCATGTTCCAGTTTGCCGCGAAAACAGGCCTTCTTCTGTTAGGTCTGACAGTTTCTTCCCACGCAATGGAACAGCAGCTGACCCGCGAGCAATCGGACTTCTTCGAAAACAAGATCCGTCCGATTTTCGTGAATGATTGTTACAAGTGCCACAGCCAGCAGGCGCCCAAGCTCAAGGGAAGTTTGTCCCTGGAAACCCGCGACGGCTGGGCCAGGGGCGGTGACACCGGCCCGGCTGTCGTTCCCGGCGATCCGGAAAAAAGCCTGCTGATCAAGGCGGTACGCTACACCGATGAAGACCTGCAAATGCCACCCAAGGGCCAGAAACTTTCCGCCGCCAAGATCACTGATCTGGAGGCCTGGGTGAAAATGGGCGCACCCGATCCGCGGACTGGAATTGCGCTGGCGGCGAACCAATCGCCGCGCGATCATTGGTCGTTCAAACCCATCCAGAACTCGCCGGTGCCCGAGGTCCAGGAGACCAACTGGCTCCGGACGCCGATTGACAATTTCATTATGGCCAAGCTGGAAGCCAATGGGATGAAACCCAACCCGATTGCGGACAAGCGCACGTTGATTCGCCGGGCGAGCTTCGACCTCATCGGACTGCCGCCCACCACGCAGGAGGTGGACGACTTTCTGGCCGACGATTCGCCGGATGCGTTTGCCAAGGTGGTTGACCGCCTGCTTGCGTCCCCGCATTACGGGGAACGCTGGGGCCGCTACTGGCTGGACGTGGCGCGCTACTCGGATACCAAGGGCGATGTGCAAAAAATTCGCGAGGATTATCATTATCCTTACGCCTGGACCTACCGCGATTACGTCATCGGCGCCTTCAACGAGGACAAGCCGTTCAACCGGTTCATCCTGGAGCAGATGGCGGCGGACAAGCTGGTGCAAATGCAACCGGACAAGGCCATCGTCGCAGCCATGGGCTTCCTGACGGTGGGCGAACGGTTCGAGGGAAAACAAAACGACATCATCAACGACCGCATTGACGTGGTGACGAAAGGTTTCCTGGGGCTGACCGTCACCTGCGCGCGCTGCCATGACCACAAGTTCGATCCGATTCCAACCAAGGACTACTATTCCCTGCACGGCGTGTTCGCCAGTTGCAACGAGCCGGCTCAGGAACCGATCATCAGCCGGATCAGTTCGACCTCTTCCAATTACACCGATTATTACTACAAAACCTCGGCGTTGAATAACCAGATGGCCGCGCTTGAGCAGCAAAGAAAAGAAAGCCGCGGCAACCGGCAAAAGGTCCGGCAGATCCTGCAGGAGGAAGCCAAGGTCCGGGGCGACCAGGCAGAACTGGACATGACCCATCCCGGCGCACCCGCACGCGCCATGATGCTGGTGGACAGCCCGGTGCCCAAAGATTCGCCGGTGTTCATCCGGGGCGAGGCGGAGAACAAGGGACCGATCGTGCCGCGGCAATTCCTGGAAATCCTGTCGCCGCCGAACCGCACCCCATTCAGGTACGGCAGCGGGCGCCTGGAACTGGCCCTCGACATCGCCAGCACCAACAATCCCCTGACGGCCCGCGTTATCGTCAACCGCGTCTGGATGCATCATTTTGACGAAGGCATCGTGACCACGCCGGATGACCTCGGCAACCAGTCGGCGCCGCCGAGCCATCCCGAGCTGCTGGACTATCTGGCCACGCGCTTCATGGCGGACGGATGGTCGCTAAAGAAACTGCACCGGCTGATCCTGCTCTCGAGCGTCTATCAGGAAAGCAGCGAGAACAATCCCCGCTATGCGCAGATTGACCCGATGAACCGCTGGCTGTGGCGCGCCAATATCCGGCGCATGGACTTCGAGGAGGTCCGCGATTCCCTGCTGGCCATCGGCGGGAAGCTGGATGAAACCATGGGCGGCCGGCCGGTCAGCCTTGGGGCTTATCCTTACTCCACCCGGCGCACCATTTACGGGTTCATCGACCGGCGCAACCTGCCCGAACTTTACAACCAGTTTGATTTTGCCAATCCCGACATCAGCACCGGCAAACGTTACGAGACCATCGTGCCGCAACAATCGCTGTTCCTGATGAACAGCCCGCTGGTGATCGAACAGGCCAAAAACCTGGCAAACCGGCCCGACTTCACAACGCTCACCAACGACGAGGACCGGGTGAAACTTTTGTATGAACTGTGCTATCAACGCGAACCGAACCCGGTGGAAATCCAGTTGGGTGTGAACTTTGTCCTCAATTCGCCGGAGAACGAAAATGTCCCGCGCATGACCGTCCGCAAGGCGGTGAACCCGGTCCGCGCCAAAAAACTGGAGGATTCCTTTGCCAGCATCCCCACCGACCGTCAACCGCTCAAGCCCTGGGAAAAATACGCCCACGCCCTGTTGCAAGCCAACGAGGCCATCTTCGTGAACTAAGGCCGGCTGCTCTCACGCCGCAACCGCCAGCGCCGCCGTTTCATCGGGTGCCGGACGGTCGCGTTCCTCCATCAGGGCCCGCATTTTCTTGAGCGCCTCCTCCTGGATCTGCCGGATGCGTTCGCGCGTCACCCCAAAATGGGCGCCGAGCTCCTCAAGGGTTTTTGACCGGTCATCGTCCAAGCCAAAGCGCATGGCCAGAATCGACCGTTCACGCTCAGTAAGCGTGGCCAGAACTTCCCGCGCCAGATTCCTGTCATTCTCCCGGACGAGCCGGTCAAACGGCAGGGCCGCATCCGGGTCGGCCACGACTTCCGCGACCCGGAATGACTCGTCATCACCCATCGGGGCATCCAATGAAACCGGAGCCTTGGCTGCCTGGCGATATAATCGTACGCGCCGCGGATTGAGTCCCAAATGTTCCGCCACTTCTTCATCGGTCGGTTCCCGGTCCAGAACTTCACGAAGCTTCAATTCCGTCCGGCGGATGTGGGCCATCTTGTCCACCACATGGACTGGCAGGCGGATGGTCTTGGAGTGGTTGGATAATGCACGCATGATGTGCTGCTTGATCCACCATGAGGCATAGGTGGACAGTTTCGCCCCTTTTCTGGAGTCGAAACGTTCCACTCCCTTCATCAGGCCGATGTTGCCCTCGTTGATGAGGTCGAGCAGCGGCAATCCCAGTCCCTCGTACTCGCGCGCAATCTTCACCACCAGCCGGAGATTGGCCTTGATCATCTGTTCGCGCGCTGACTTGTCGCCCCGCTTGATGCGCCGGGCGAGCACGATCTCCTCCTGCGGCGTCAGGAGTTTCACCTGGCCGATCTCGCGAAGATAGAGTTGCAACGCGTCGCCCCGGGGCAGATCGGTTCGCACCGGTTCCGCCGGCTCAAGGTCGGCAATCAGCGGCGGCGCCGCCCCGATGTCGTTTGCCACCGGTCGCGAGGAGAGGCGATATCGGCGTGGCCGGCGCGATGGTGTCAACCGGATATGCGGCAGCCTGATTTTTGACGTCCCCGACCGATAATCCAGCTTGAATGTCGTTTTCATTTGGTCCTTTCAGTTTTGTTGATGGGCCGGAGCCAGCTCCTCCGGCGTGACGTTCACGTCGAGCTTCTCCGTGTACCGGATGACCGTGAGCGGCGTCGAGACGCCAATCGCGGTGGCAACCAGATGCCGATGCAGTTCGTCGATTCCGGAAACCGGTTCGCCGCCGAAAGCAACAATGATGTCGCCTTCGCGCAGGCCGGCGCGACCCGCAGGGCTGCCCGGCTCAAGGCCCGCCACCAAAACTCCATGATTCACGGGCAGCCGGTGGAAACGGATGACCCGGCGATGCAGGGGCACGTTTTGTCCGGCCACGCCAATCCAGCTGCGCCGGATGCGGCCTTCCTTGATCAACCAGGCCGCCACGAACTCGGCGGTGCTGCTCGCGATGGCAAAACAGATTCCCTGCGCCGGCAGGATGACCGCCGTGTTCACGCCGATGATTTCCCCGCTCGAATTGACCAGCGGACCGCCGGAGTTGCCGGGATTCAGGGCGGCGTCGGTCTGGATGACGTTGTCGATGAGCCGACCGGATTGGGAACGCATCGAACGGCCCAGCGCACTGACAATGCCGGCAGTCACCGTCTGGTGAAATCCGTACGGACTCCCGATGGCAACGGCGATTTGTCCCACCTGCACGGACTTGGAATCACCCAGGCTAGCGTGCGTAAGATTCGAGGCGTTGATGCGGATGACGGCCAGATCGGTCTCCGGGTCGTCGCCCACGAGGTTCGCGCCAAACACACGCCCGTCCGCCACCGCGACTTCGATGCGGCTCGCATCATGAACCACATGGCTGTTGGTCAGGATGTAACCGTCCGGCGCGATGATGAACCCCGAGCCTGTCCCAGTTCCTGAGCCCCGCTGCCGGCCACGATTGTCATGCTGAACCCGGATGTTGACGACGGTGAGACCAACCTTCCCGACAACCCGGGCAATGGTGCGGGAATAACTGTCAAGCAGCTCGTCATCGGTTGACGCCTGTTGGGTTGGCGCGTCCGTATTGATTGAATAACGGTCATGGTCAAATACATGGACAAGGCCGGTCTGGCGACGTCCATTAAATATTTCCGGGATTTTCATTTTTCCCTTTCGGTTTGGTATCTTTGGTTAGGTCTTCACGCCGCAACGGCCAGGGCCTCCAGTTTTGAGGCGATCGCCTTCTTACCCTGCACGCCGACACTCTTGTCGCGCACCTCGCCGCCGGCGAAATAGAGCAACGTCGGGATGGCCTGCACGCCGAAGCGCGCTGCCAGCGAGGGATTGTTGTCCACATTGACCTTGGCAACTTTCGCCCGGCCGGCCTGTTCAGTGGCAATTTCATCGAGCACGGGTCCGAGCATTTTGCACGGGCCGCACCATTCAGCCCAAAAGTCCACGAGGACGGGTTGGGCCGATTTCAGAACTTCAGCCTCGAAGTTCGCTTCGTTGATTTCAATGGTCGCTTTCATGTTTCAATTCCTGGTTCGATTGTTTCGGTTATCGATGACCATGATTCTCGGTCAGGCCGCCAGCCCATACACCGGGCGGTGCCGCCGCACCGATTCCTGACGCCGTTTCCAGGCGGCGACCGCCTGGACTTTTTCCATGGCCAGCGTCGGGAAGACCAGGTGAGGGTACATCGTCTGCCGGGCCGCCGCCTCGGCTTCATTCAACGCCAGCCGGAGCAGGCGTTCCTGCGACTGGAGTGTGCGGGCTGACTCGGCAAAGATCGCCTCCTTGACCCTGGCCACCTGCGCCAGAATCTTCTGGCACGAGGCCAGGCAAGCGCCGGCGAAAGTGGTTCCAGCTTCCGTGTTCCCTTGATTTCGATTCGCATCATTCAGTTTCATGTTTTCACCTTTCAACTTTTTCTTTTATGTAACATCTATGGTTACATTATTACACAAAAAAAGAGACCGTCAACCGGATTTTTTTCGATCGCAGCAACCCGAGGTTTTCACTGCATTGATCACACCCGCCAGGGTGGTCTTTTCCAGGTCGCGTTCCAGCGCCGCCTCCGCTGAGGCAAAGACCTGGTCGAGCGTTTCCCGTATGCAATGGCCCACCGGACAAGCGGCGTTGGGTTTTTGGGAAGGTTTGGCAAAGGGTTCAACCGCCTCAACGGCCCGATAAACTTCGGCAAGATTGATGCGGCCCGGCGAACGGCTCAGGCGGGAACCCGACCCGGCCCCCTTACCGGTTTCCACCAATTTGGCCCGCTGCAGGGCCAGCAACAGTCGCCGGACAATCACCGGATTGGTGTTGATGCTGCCTGCCAAAAGCGTCGAAGTCACCCGGTCGCCCTCCTTGTAAGCGAGGACCGCCAGCACGTGGACCGCCATGGCAAAACGGCAGCTTGTTCTCATAGTCTGTCTATTAAGTAATCTAAATGATTACACTTGTCAACCCAACTTTGGTGGAGCGAGTCCGCCGACAAGCCAATCCGCGAGGAAGCCCGCCCCACCTGATACGCAGCCCTCTTCTCAATTGAGGTCGAACAGCAGCACCTGTGCCCCGCCTTGGCCGGCCAGTTCCAGCTTCGATTCCTGGCTCAGTGCCGCGCCATCGCCTGCGGCCAGCCGTCGGCCGTTCAATTCCACGTTACCCTCGGCAATGTGGACCCAGGCATGCCGGTCCGGCCGCAATTCATGGGCCAGTGCCTCGCCGTTGCTGAACCGGACAAGCCATAGGTCGGTGTCCTGGTTGATACGGAGGCTGTTCGCGCGTCCCGACTTGCTGGCGACCAGGTTCCATTGCCCGGACGCCGCATTGGGAAACGCCTTTTCGCCATAGGCCGGTTTGGCCCCGATTTTGTCCGGCTGGATCCAGATTTGCAGGAAATGCACCGGGTCCTTAGGCGAAGGATTGTATTCACTGTGCAGGATGCCGGTGCCGGCGGCGATGTATTGGAACTCGCCCGGCTTGATGATGCGGCCGTTGCCCAGGGAATCCTGGTGCTTCAGCGCCCCCGCCAGCACGTAGCTGATGATCTCCATGTTCCGGTGTGGATGCTCGCCGAACCCGGCGCCGGCGGCGACCGTGTCGTCGTTGATCACGCGCAGATTGCGGAAACCCATCCATTCCGGATCATGATAATCGGCAAACGAGAAGGTGTGGTAACTGTTCAGCCAGCCGTGGTCGGCGTGGCCCCGTTCATTGGCTTTTCGAATAGTCATCATAATTGCACCAAGATGCCACCCTTTGTATGCTCCGCAATCAGGCACCTTTGGGTGCCCACGCGCATGAAGCTCAAATCGGTCGAATGTGAGGTGGAACGGTTGCTGGCCGTGATCGGCGGCAAGTGGAAGGTGCTCATCCTGCGCGAACTTTTCAAGGGCGCCCGCCGGCACGCGGAATTGTGCCGCGCATTGACGGGTATCAGCCAGAAGGTGCTCACAGCCCAACTCCGGGAACTGGAACTGGACGGCGCGGTGCAGCGGCGGGATTTCAAAACGAAGCGCCCGCACGTCGAGTATTCGCTCACCCCGTTCGGCGGACAATTGCGCCGCCTGATCCTGGAGATGCATGGACTCGCCCGGCAAAACTGCGACGTGCTCAAGCGCCGGCCGCCGGCCGGAAAATTTGTGAAGCAGAAGGCAGAAACCAGCAGTCAGAAGCCGGAATCCAGAATTTAGAAATGCAAGACCAGTTCGCCGGGCTGCAGCTTGAAGCGGAGCGGAGAGCGAAGGCTGGTGCACGCACCAGGAGTTGAACCTGGAACCTTCTGATCCGTAGTCAGACGCTCTATCCAATTGAGCTATGCGTGCAACCAAAAGGAATTGTAAACTACGGATTGGAAGCTGTCCGCGCAAGGAATTTCACCATAACGGCAATTCAAGACCGTGGTAAACGCACCGCCCGAAAGTGATGGATTCACCGCCATGCGCTGCAAACGGCTATGGATGTGGGAGCAGGATATTCCGGCAAATCCGTTCCGAGCATTCTATGGCGCAGAAAGGCCGGCTGTAGGCATCGCAGTCAGCAGATCCCTCGCAGCCGAGGTTTGCAGTGGACCTTCCGGTAATTGCTCAATCCATGACGTGGCCGCAGCCGGGTCGTGATTCCCCCAGACGTTCATCAGGTCTCCCAGCGCCATCTGCTGCGCCTGTCCCTCGGGGATCTGCTCCACCCATGCGGCGGCGGCGGCCGGATCTGTTCTGGACCAAACCCCGGCAATTCCAGCCACTGAGCAGTCCAACACCGACCCCGGGAGCATCGACGAAACAACATGAGCCGCCACCAGCGGATCGATGTCGGCGTAGCCAACCGCCACGGCGCCGAGCAATTGCTCCCGCAAAACCGGATCGCTGACCTGACCCGCCCACTGTGCTGCCGCGTCCGGGTCGCGTTTCACCCAATCCGTCGTGGCCATTTCCAGCAGCCCGGTTTGCCGTTCTCCCGGATTCATCCGCCCGGCCCATGTAATGGCTTCAACCGGGTCACTGGAAAGCGCCTCATCGCTCGCGTTGGCCATGACCGTTTGTTTCCATTCACTCGCCGGCAGTTCCGCAAGATATTGCCGCATTTCTTCCCGATTTTCCTGTCCCCAATCGTGAAGCAAGGTCAACATCTGCGATCCGGAAACATTCGTGTGACAGCTCATCCAGTCGAGGGCCGCTTTGGGGTCCGACATCAATTTCTGACGGAGCGATGGCAGGGCAAACACATAACCCATCAAGTCCGACGGCAAATCCTGGACGATTTCCAGCATGTTCGTGCCGTCCAACAGCGCTTCCATTTCCCGCAGGCGCTGGCTTCGCAATGCCGAGTCGTCCTGATCCTCCCATTCGCGCAATCGTGTCACCACCAAGGCCACCAAGGCGTCGTGGGATAACTTGTTGCCACAAACCAAGGCAGCCGGCTCAGGCTGCGCAGGCGGCTCGCAGGGTCCAAACCTGATCGCTCCGTCGGCAACGGTTGGAGAGCCGGACTTCGTCAGCGGCGGCAGTATGGGGGGGCGGCGGAATTGCCATGCCAGCACTGTCACGAGGACCACGGTCCCTCCCAACAATAATGTGTTCTGGCGTCGCATGGCATTGGCCGGCTCTTGCTTGCGGGCAGGGATGAAACGCCGCAAGCGCGTTTCATCCCGCCGGATAACAATCTCCCCTGGATGCTTTCACTTGAATCGCAGGAAAGTCCAAACAGGCTTCAGGGCCCCTTTCGTCCCGATTTGCCGTAGGACTTCAAATAACCCAGGAGGGTCGAATCAAAAGCATCAATGGGTTGGCAGCCCCACGCGCCTCCGGCAGCCTGGCTGACGGCGCTGGCGGCGGTATCAGTCGGTATGCTGGGGCTTGAATACTGACGTGCTGACAGGAGCGTGACTCCAAAGGCGGTGAATGCCGAATTTGGAATTGCGGTGCCGTTCAAGCTGCCGTTGTTGTCCAAGTCATAATAATTGCCCGTGACGTACCACTGGTCGTTGCTGGTGCAGTCATTGAGCCAGTTATTATTGGCGGACAACGGTCCCTTGATTAAATAATTATTGATGAAGTCACTTTTCCAAGGGGCGGAAGAATGTCCGCCCTCCACCCCGCCGGCATCAATCCAGTCGTAAACAACGTTGTTGATGTACTGGCTGTTGGCCTTCAATTTTGGGTTGCGATTGTTGTTGTCAATCCAGAGATTGTGATGGAGCGTCACACGGTTTTCCCCGTCAATCAGGCCGCCGAAATACTGGGGATCAACTCCCTGGCCGAGGATGCAGTATTCAACCGTGAGATTGCTCGAACTGCCCGTGAATTCGTAGCAGTCCCACCGTCCCAATTCGATGGAACAATGGTCGATCATGATGTTGTAGGTGGTTGAGCCGATGAGGGAGCCCTTGCCCGAACTCCCCGCCAGGCCCTGACGGAAGCGGATGTTTTTGACGATGATGTTATGCGATCCGCTGGTGGAGACGGTATTGCTGACAATGGTGATGTTGGCCGTCGTGCCATCAATGGTGACATTGCTGGCGATGCCAATCTCCGACTTGAGCACGATGGTTCCGGAAACTCCGAACGTCACATTGTTGCCGCTGGTCGTGACGCCGGTCCGGAAGGAACCGGCTCCGGAATCATTGAGGTTGGTGACTTTATACGCGGTCGTGCCACCGGTGGCCACCGCCCCATAACCGTAGCCAAAAGCGAACACTTTCGTTGTGGCAACAAGGCACAGAGCAGCGGTACCGGCACAGACCAGGTGGTTTAGTATTTTGGATTTCATTTTTCCCTTTTTGTGGTTGGTTGGTTTTTTACCCATGGTGAAACAGGCGCAAACATCCAAAATCCAAACGGATGTTCAGGTCGGGTTCAGAGCCATCTTGATTTTTCTATGGGAGAAGTCAACTTAATGTGCACTATAACCAAGGCGGAGGTTTATTGGGGGAAGGATCCGCGGGGAACCTAAAAAACAACCTCGGAGAGCTGAGTTGCGGTGGCAGTGAACCGTTTTCAGGGTTCAACCGTTTGGCAAGTTCCGCAAGGCCAACGTCAAAATCGTCAGCACCAGCAGCATTCCACTGGGCATGAATTTCCGCGTCCTGGCCAGCCGGACGGCAAACACCACGAGCAATGCCGCCAGGAGCACATTCACCAGGTTGCGCGCCACCGCGGGTTCAAAAATCCCGGTCTGGGTCAACACCAGCACCGCGGCAAACACCGACGATGAAATCAGCGACACCTTGCTCCCCGCCTTGAAAAACCCAATCATCCCGCCGACCAGCAGCAGGACGATGTAAACCCAGAGAACCACGTTGGCAAAATGATGCATCGGCAGCAGGCTGCCTCAATTGCCCGCCACGTCCAAGCTCAGAATTTCGCCCGGCTCGCACTCGGCCACCACTTCGAACGGCCGGCAGCACACTTCACAGTCGGTCGTAAACCTCTGGGCCGCCACACTCGTGTCCACGACGAGGTCGAAGGCCTGTCCGCAAAACGGGCACTGGATTTTCTCCGAAACTTCCACCCCACAATCTAATCCTGGGACAACAAACCGCAAAAAATCTTTTTGCGGGCGGCTCAAAACCGTTTCGTGAGCGTCAGTGTTATCGCGTTGCCCTGCGCCCGGCTGTCCGCCATGAATTCGTAATTGTAGCGGAGGGAGACAAAAAACATCTGCTCCGGAAACGCGATGCTGGCTTCCGGACCAACGGCGGCCACGCGGCTGCGGCTGCTGTAGGAGGCGCCGCCGTTCGGGTTCACCTGCGTCTGATAATAACCGACGGCGCCAAGGTCCACCACCTTCGCCAGGGTTTTGCTCACGCCCCATTCCAGCGTGTAAGTCTGTCCGGGAATAACATCCGTGTCGCGCTGCTCCGTGTTGAATTCATACCGGCTCAACGCTGACACCGCCCAGGTCTTGTCCCCGTCAACATACCAGGTGACGCCGGCGGTCTGCATGAACGTCCAAAATCCCGCTCCGACGCGCGTCGTGGGTGGCGCGGCCGAATCGCCAGTGGGCGCCCAAACCCCGCTGCCAATGGAAAAATCAAATTGCTTGGGATGCCACGAAAGCGTGCCCTCGCCAAAAAAATCCCCGATGCCAAATGTTGTGCCATCAAACCCGCCGGCCCGCACATGTTGGTCCACCAGTGGCAGCAGGGCATCCACACCCACGCATCCGCCGAGAAACTTTGTGTCGGTGATCCAGATGACACGCGGTATGTTCGCGTACGTGAACGCTTGAAAATTTGGAACGCCGGCATTGTTACCTGCCGCGTTGTTCACCTGGCCGGCCCAGTAAAAGAAGTTGTAGTCACGGACATAAAATCCCGGTGGGGGCAGCGACGCGCCCTTGAGTCCTTCCGATCCCGGCACATAGTGGGCCGAGGGTTGGGCTGGAACCAAGTTGGGCAGCGCCGCGAGCAACACCGCCAGCATGAGGAAATGAATTCGGATTTTCATGGTTGTTTTTTCTGAGGCTTGGGGTCGGTTAAAGGTCCTGCATCTTGCCGCCGAGGTAGGTTTCGTACGCGCTCAAGTCCAGCAGGCCGTGACCGGAGAGATTGAACAGCAACACGCGCTTCTTCCCGGCTTCGCGGGCTTTCACGGCCTCGTCCACGACCGCGGCGATTGCGTGCGCGGATTCCGGCGCCGGCACAATACCCTCCGTCCTCGCAAACAGTGTCCCGGCCTCAAAGACCTTCGTCTGGTGATACGACTGGGCTTCCATCAGGCCCAGCTTGAGCGCGTGGCTGACCATCGGCGACATGCCGTGGTAACGCAGCCCGCCCGAGTGAATCGACGGCGGCATGAACTTGTGGCCGAGCGTGTACATCATCAGCAGCGGCGTCGTTTCCGCCGTGTCGCCGAAATCGTAGCGCAGCTCGCCTTTCGTCAGCGACGGACAGGCCGACGGCTCGACGCCAACGATGCGGTATTTCTTTTTCTCCGTGATTTTCTTGTGGATGAATGGAAAGGCGATGCCGGCAAAATTGCTGCCGCCGCCACAACAGCCGAAAATGACGTCCGGCTCCTCGCCGGCCAGCTCCATCTGCTTGATGCATTCCTGGCCGATGACGGTCTGGTGCAGGCAGACGTGATTCAGGACGCTGCCAAGCGAATATTTTGTATCCGGATGTGTGACGGTGTCTTCAATAGCCTCGCTGATCGCGATGCCGAGACTGCCGGGGCATTGGGGGTCTTCGGCCAGCATTTTGCGCCCGAATTCGGTCAGGTTACTGGGGCTGGAATGCACGGTGGCGCCCCAGGTGTGCATGAGCATCCGGCGGTAGGGCTTGTGATCGTAGCTGACCTTGACCATGTACACGTTGCACTCCAGCCCGAACAGCCGGGATGCGAACGCGAGCGACGCGCCCCACTGGCCCGCGCCGGTCTCGGTGGCGAGGCGTTTGGTGCCAGCCACCTTGTTGAAATACGCCTGGGCGACGGAGGTGTTGACCTTGTGGCTGCCGGCCGGGCTGGCGCCTTCGTACTTGTAGTAAATGTGCGCCGGCGTCTGCAGCGCCTTTTCCAGGCGCACCGCGCGCAGCAGCGGCGTGGGCCGCCAGAGCGTGTAGATGTCGCGGACCTCCTCGGGGATCGGCACCCAGCGGTCCGGACACATCTCCTGTTTCACCAGGTTCTCCGGAAAAATCGCGAGCAACGCCTCCGGCGGGATGGGCTGCTTGGTGCCCGGATGCAACGGCGGCGGCAGCGGTTCTGGAAAATCCGCGAGCAGATTGTACCATTGGGCGGGAATGTCCTGCTCGCGCAGAGCGAAGTTAATTTTAGTGCTCATATTGCAAAAACGGATGTTGAATGATAACTACGCGCCGCCAAACCACTTGTCACTAAATTACGAGCGAATAGCCAAAAATGTTTTAATAAAAACAAGATAAGATGATTTTTTGGGAGGGTGCATCATTTTCCACGCACCGGTGTTTATTCCCGTGATGAAAATCGTCTCCGGGATTTTGATTGCCCTGCTGATTGCCGCCATTACGGTCCTGATAATCCAGCAACAGTCCCAGGTCAAACTACGGCAGGAAAATGAGTCCTTGCGGCAGCAACTGGACCAGCTCACCCGGTTGCAGGCGGACAACGAACAGCTTTCCAATCGTCTCGCCCAGGCCAGCGCGACGGCAGATGGCCAAACGCAGGAATTGCTGAAATTGCGCAGCGAAGTGGGGACGTTGCACCAGCACAACGATAAAATTGCCGACCTGCAAAAGAAAAACCAGCAGCTAAGCACCGCGCTCACCAGCAGCCGGAATGTGCCGACGGCCAGTTCGCCGCCCCAGACGGCTCCCAAAACCACTGCGCCTGAAAACACAACAGCTGCGTCAGACACCATCGACCAGCCGGATCTGGGAGCAGTCCAGCTCATCAATCAAACGCCCAGCCAGTTCGACCTGGGCAACGGCAAGATTTGCACGCTCACACCAGCCATCGGAGCGGACGGGAATTATAACATCAAGGTCTTGTTTGAGTCGCAAAAGTCTGATGGCACAGCGGAGCAACACACCGCAGAGATTATCACCGCTCCCGGTCGCGCGGTGCGCATCGCCGTCGGCGACAGCAGCATTGGTTTCACCCCGACCGTAAGTCCCGTTCCGTAGTCAGCTTGCGACAGGTTGTAAGGCAAAGACGCAAGATCATCTCATTCAAAAACCCCAACGGGATTTTTTCTTTGCGACCTTGCGTCTTGGCGTGAATTCCCTGTTTTGGGATTTGCTAGTCCAGTTATTTTCAGGGATATTGTCCGCCGTTTTTCATGGGCCAATTTATGAAACCCCAGGTCGAAATCTATGACACGACCCTGCGCGACGGTTCGCAGGGTGAAGGCATCAATTTCTCGGTCGCGGACAAGCTCCGCATCGCCGAGAAACTCGATTCTTTCGGGGTCCATTACATTGAAGGAGGCTGGCCCGGCAGCAATCCCAAGGACATCGAGTTCTTTGCCCGGGCCAGACGCCGGAAATTCAAAAACGCGCGGCTCGCGGCCTTCGGTTCCACACGCAAAAAGGGCGTGCCCGTCGAGCAGGACGACCAGGTGCGCCTGCTCATCGAGGCCGGCACTCCCGTTGTAACCATCTACGGCAAGACCTCCATGCTGCACGTGAAGGAAGTCCTGCGCTGCACACCGGATGAAAACCTTGCGATGATCGGTGACACTGTGCGTTTCCTGAAGGACCACGGCAAGTTCGTCATCTACGACGCCGAGCATTGTTTCGACGGTTACAAGCTCGACCCCGAATATGCCGTCGCCACCTGGCAGGCGGCGGAAAAGGCGGGAGCGGATTTTGTGGTGCTCTGCGACACCAATGGCGGCTGCCTGCCCCAGGAAATCACCGCCATCACGAAAACCGCCATCGGCCGGCTGAATTGCCGGGTCGGCATCCATACGCACGACGACATCGGCCTGGGCGTTGCGAATGCGCTGGCCGCGATCGAAACCGGCGCCACCCATGTGCAGGGCACCGTCAACGGCTACGGCGAGCGCACGGGCAACTGCAACTTGATCAGCGTCATCCCCTGCGTGGCGTTGAAAATGAAGAAGACCTGCGTGCCGGTCGCCTCGCTGCGCAAGTTGAAGGAGCTGTCGCAGTTCGTGGACGAGATCGCTAATCTGCGCCACAATCCGCGCCTGCCGTGGGTGGGTTCGGCGGCGTTCGCGCACAAGGGCGGCACGCACGTCAACGCCGTGCAAAAGCTCTCGGCCAGCTACGAGCACATCGATCCGTCGCTGGTCGGCAACGCGCGCAACGTGCTCATCAGCGACCTCGCCGGCCGCAGCAACATCGTGATGAAGGCGCAGGAGCTGGGCTTCAAGCTCACCAACGACACGCCCGAGCTGAAGCCCATCCTGAACCGCGTCAAGGAACTGGAAAACCAGGGCTACGAGTTCGAGGCCGCCGAAGGCTCGCTCGCGCTGCTCATCGGCAAGGCGCTCAAACACCGCGACCCGCTGTTCCACGTGGATGCCTATCATGTGTCCATGCGGCGCGACGCGAAGGAATCCGTCTGCGAAGCGACGGTCAAGGTTCGCGTTGGCGCCCGGCGCGCGCAGACGGTGGCCGAGGGGGACGGCCCGGTGAACGCGCTCGACGGCGCCCTGCGCGCCGCGCTGGCGAAGTTTTTCCCGCAACTCAAGCGGGTGACGCTCACGGATTACAAGGTGCGCATCCTCGACAGCGACACCGGCACCGCGGCCAAGACCCGGGTGCTCATCGAATCCACCGACGGCAAGCGCGAATGGGGCACCGTTGGTGTCAGCGGCAACATCATCGAAGCCAGCCTGCAGGCCCTCGTGGACAGCATGGAGTTCGCGCTGTTGAAAAAATGATTTCGACCACGGATGGAAGGCCGATGTTTAGAATCCCAACGGGATTCCATCATTCAGTCCAGGGTTGGCACGCAACGCGGGACTACCCTGGGTCACCGCCCCGCAAATCTCATCAACCCCAACGGGGTTGCATCACGCCGTCTCGATTTGATTCAACTCCTACAGAGTTGATTTCAATTTATGATTTGCAACCCGGCGTAGCCGGATTTCATCCGTCAACGCCGGGCTGATTGATGAAATCCCGATGGGATTTTCATTTGCGTTAGCCATCTGTGTCCATCCGTGGTTGAAATAGACGCTTTCCCCCTTCATCCGATCTCTCCGTGGCAATAAACGGTGATGATTTCGTAATAGAAGTTTAGCCCCTCCCAACGTCGAAACTTATCCTTTCTGTTAAGTGAAGCAATGATGGCGGTCGGGCACAAAATCCCGTCGCTTGGGGACTTCGCCGTCGAAAACTTGCGACCGAATTTTTGTCCAGAGCGCAAGCCACACCGCCCTCCCCACGGGTTGCCGGGGCGTGTTTCCATTGCGGCGAGCCGTGCCCGGACGGTGCATTCACAGCGGATGGCAAAATCTTCTGCTGCTTCGGCTGCCAGACGGTTTTCAGCCTGCTCACCGAGAACGGGCTGGGACAGTTTTACGATTTGAATTCCGTGCCGGGCGTGCGTATCCGCGAATCGGCCCGGCAGGCGCGCTGGGCGTTTCTCGACGACCCGGCCATCCAGGAAAAACTGCTCGATTTCGCGGACGCACAGCAGGCCCGGGTCACGCTGCACCTGCCGGCCATTCATTGCGTGGCCTGCGTCTGGCTGCTCGAAAACCTGTTCAAGCTGCATCCGGGCATCGGCCATTCGCGGGTCAATTTCACCCGGCGCGAGGCGGCCATCACGTTTGCGCCCCGGCAGATCAAATTCAGCGAGCTGGCCGCGTTGCTGGCATCCATCGGCTATGAACCAGCACTGACGCTCGATGGACTGGAAAAAGCCAAGCCCTCATTCCTGCGCCGGCGGCAATGGTTGCAGGTTGGCCTCGCGGGTTTCGCCTTTGGCAACATCATGCTCATGTCGCTGCCCGGATATTTCGGTCTGGATAGCGTCAACGGTCCGTGGTTCAAGGTTTTGACCGGCTGGGTGAGCCTCGCGCTGGCACTGCCGGTGGTAGTTTACAGCGCGTCCGATTTCTGGCGGACCGCCTGGGTGAGCCTGCGCCGGCGGGTGCTTACGCTCGATGTGCCCATCGCGCTGGGCTTGGCGGCCATTTACAGCCAGAGCGCATTTGAGGTCATTTCCGGACGCGGCCCGGGTTACTGCGATTCGTTGACCGGCTTGATTTTCTTCCTGCTGTGCGGCCGGGTGTTCCAGCAAAAAACCCATGAACGGCTCGTGTTTGACCGCGATTACAAGGGATTTTTCCCACTGTCGGTCGTCCGCAAAACCGCCTCCGGCGAGACCACCGTGGGCATTTCGTGCCTCCAGACTGGCGATCACCTGGTTTTGCGCAACGGGGAACTGTTGCCGGCCGATGCGAAACTGGTCGGCGGCGAGGCGTGTATGGACTACAGCTTCGTGTCCGGAGAATCAGAGCCGGTGACGCGTCCGGCCGGCTCTCATCTTTATGCCGGCGGCCGGCAGGTCGGCGGCGCCATCGAGGTCGAAATCATCAAGCCGGTTGCGCAAAGCTATCTCGCCTCGCTTTGGAACAACGAGGCGTTCCGCAAGCCCCGCGACCACGATCTGGATTCGCTGACCAACCGTTACAGCCGGCGCTTCACCTTTCTGATTGTCGGCCTCGCGCTGGCCGCGGCGGCGTTCTGGCTTTTCCACGACGCTTCGCGCGCGTTGAAGGCGTTCACGTCCGTGCTGATCGTCGCCTGTCCCTGCGCGCTGGCGCTGGCCGCCCCGCTTACCCATGGCACCGCCCAGCGGCTGCTGACACGGTTGAACATCTTCCTTAAGAACGCGCTGGTCATCGAACGCCTGGCCGGGGTGGACACCATCGTACTCGACAAGACCGGCACGTTGACTTGTGCCGATGCCGGCGGCGTTTCGTTTCAAAGTGCGGAAGGCGGAAAATTGCATGCGGAACTGTCGGTGGATGAAACCCAATGGATCGCTTCGCTCGTCCGTCATTCGACCCATCCCAATTCGGTTCGCCTCGCCAACACGCTGGGAACGGGTTCGCTGCCGGTATCCGGTTTCCAGGAAACTCCCGGCTGCGGAATTGAAGGCACAGTGGCAGGGCACAAAATCCTGGCCGGCTCATGTTCATGGCTGGAACAGCGGGGAGTGGTTTTTGCCGGCAAGCATGCCGGCGCAACTTCCGTGGCCGGCGCCCTGGACGGCGCATTCCGCGGCGCGTTTACGCTTACGAACACCCTGCGGCCGGAAGTCGAACACCTGCTGGCGCAACTCGGAGACCATTACGAACTCGCATTGTTGAGCGGGGACAACGAACGCGAAGCGGCGCGTTTTGAAAAAATCTTTGGCGGCCGGGCCACGCTCCAGTTCAACCAGAGCCCGGCAGACAAGCTGAACTTCATCCGCAAACTGCAGGCATCCGGACGCCGGGTGATGATGGTCGGCGACGGCCTGAACGATGCCGGTGCGTTGAAACAGGCCGACGTGGGCGTGGCAGTTGTCGAATCAATCGGCGTGTTCTCACCAGCCAGCGACGTGATCCTGGACGCGGCGGAATTGCCGCGGCTGGCGCGGGTGCTGCGCTTTTCCAAATCCGCAGCGCGCGTCGTCCGCGCCGGTTTTGTCATTTCCGCACTCTACAACATCGTCGGCGTGAGCATCGCGGCGGCCGGACTTCTGTCACCGGTCGTCTGTGCGATTTTGATGCCATTGAGTTCGGCCACCATGGTGGTGTTCACCTGCGGCCTCACGGCGTGGCTGGGCCGGGAGTTACAGGTTAAAAGATCGAAGGTTGAAGGTGCAGCCCGACATGCCCTGCAACCTGCAACCTCCAACCTGCAACTCATTACCAAGGAGGCCGCTTGAGCGTCATCATCATTCTCATCCTCGCCAGTCTGACGGTGGCCCTGACGTTTCTGTCCGGGTTCATCTGGGCGACGAAGTCCGGGCAATACGAGGACACGCAGACGCCGGCGATGCGCATCCTGGCCGACGAACCGGCGGACCGACTTTCCATTTCCAAGAAGGAATCCTCCCAACAATGAATACCAACGTAGAAACGTTCAAATACGACAACCGGGTCGTGCGCGCCTTTGCGATCGCGACCGTCATCTGGGGCATCGTCGGCATGTCGGTCGGCCTGCTGGCCGCAGTGCAGCTGTTCTTCCCCGATGCGAACCTCAACCTGCAATTCATCACGTTCGGCCGCATCCGGCCGCTGCACACGAACGCCGTGATTTTTGCCTTCGTCGGCAACGGCATGTTCATGGGCATCTACTACTCGCTGCAGCGGCTGTGCAAGGCGCGGATGTTCAGCGATTTCCTGAGCTGGTTCAATTTCTGGGGCTGGCAGCTGATCATCGTCAGCGCCGCCATCACCCTGCCGCTGGGTTTCACGACCAGCAAGGAATATGCGGAGCTGGAATGGCCGATTGACATCGCCATCGCGGTCGTGTGGGTGGCGTTCGCGGTGAACCTTTTTGGCACCATCATCAAGCGCCGCGAAAAGCATATGTACGTGGCCATCTGGTTTTACATCGCCACCGCCGTCACCATCGCCGTGCTGCACATCGTCAACTCGATGGAAATGCCGGCCAGCCTGTTCAAGAGCTACTCGATGTATGCCGGCGTGCAGGACGCGCTGGTCCAATGGTGGTATGCCCACAACGCCGTCGCGTTCTTCCTCACCACGCCCTACCTCGGCCTGATGTATTACTTCCTGCCCAAGGCGGCGGATCGTCCGATTTTTTCGTACCGGCTTTCGATCATCCATTTTTGGGCGTTGATCTTCATCTACATCTGGGCCGGTCCGCATCACCTGCTGTACACGGCGCTGCCAGATTGGGCGCAGTCGCTGGGCATGGTGTTTTCACTGATGCTCATCGCCCCGAGCTGGGGCGGCATGTTGAACGGCCTGCTCACACTGCGCGGCGCGTGGGACAAAGTACGCCAGGATCCGGTGCTGAAATTCATGGTCGTGGCCATCACGGCTTACGGCATGGCGACGCTTGAAGGCCCGGCGCTCTCGATCAAGAGCGTCAACTCGCTCTCGCATTACACCGACTGGACCATCGCCCACGTCCACACCGGCGCGATGGGCTGGAACGGCTTCCTCACTTTTTCGGTGCTCTACTGGCTGTTCCCGCGGCTTTACCGGACGAAATTGTGGTCCACGAAACTTGCGAACTACCATTTCTGGATCGGACTCCTGGGCATTATTTTCTACGTCATCCCGATCTATGTGGCCGGCATCACCGAAGGCCTGATGTGGAAACAGTTCAACAAGGACGGCTTCCTGCAATACCCGAACTTCCTCGAAACCATCGTGCAGGTCGTGCCGATGTTCCGGCTCCGCGCCATCGGTGGAAGCCTTTACCTCATTGGCTACGTGCTGATGATTGTCAACCTGTACCGCACGGCCCGAAGCGGAAAATTCGAGCCGGACACCGAGGCCCAGGCCGCGCCGCTGACCCGGACCCAAACCGCCGGCCATGGCCACTGGCACCGCTTGCTGGAAGGCAAGCCGCTCCTGTTCACCGTGCTGGCGGCGGTGGCGGTCCTCATCGGCGGCATCATCGAAATCATCCCGATGTACCTCATCAAGGAAAACGTGCCGACCATCCCGAGCGTCAAGCCCTACACGCCGCTCGAGGTCCTGGGTCGCGACATCTACATCCGCGAAGGTTGCCTGGGCTGCCACTCGCAGATGATCCGGCCGTTCCGTTCCGAGACCGAGCGTTACGGCGAATATTCCAAGGCTGGTGAATTTGTTTATGACCATCCGTTCCTGTGGGGTTCGGAGCGCAAAGGGCCCGACCTGCAGCGCGAAGGCGGCAAATACCCTGACGCCTGGCATTACAACCACATGGACGATCCGCGTTCCACGTCGCCCGGCTCCATCATGCCACGTTATTCGTGGTTGCTGTCGCAGAAACTCGACACCACTTCACTGCCCGCGCGGCTCAACGCCTTGCGCAAGGTCGGCGTGCCCTACCCCGCCGGTTTCGAAAACGGCCCGGCGCAAAAGGACCTCGACGCCCAGGCCGCAAAAATTGTCACCAACCTCAAGACCGGGTCCGTCAACGCCGAACCGGACCGCGAAATCATCGCCGTCATCGCGTATTTGCAACGGCTCGGTGCGGACATCAAGGCGGCCCCGGCACCGGTTGCGTCCAAATGACCAGAACCTGAAAAATTTATGGAAAAGGTCCTCAACAACATCGGCGGCGTCGGCATTTTCGGCGCCATCTCCATCTGCATCTTCTTCGCCTTTTTCAGCGGCATGCTGATCTGGGTCACCCGCCTGAAGAAGACGTACCTGAACTCGATGCGCAACCTGCCCCTGGACGGCGGGTCCGCGCCGCAAACTTCATCAATGAAAAATTCCAAATCTGAATTGCCATGAACAACCAGAACCAGGATCCCCTGCTGTTGGATCACGAAGCCGACGGCATCCGCGAACTCGACAACCAGCTGCCGCGCTGGTGGGTATGGCTGTTTTATCTGACCATCATCTACTCGGCGGCCTACCTGCTCTACTACCATGTCTTTAACGTCGGTGATTTGCAGGCCGCCGAATACGCGAAGGAAATGAAGACCGGCGAGTCGGTCAAGGCGGCGGCCATGACCAAATTCGAGGCCGGCATTCCCGCGCTTCAGCCGTCATCGGACGCGGCGGTCATCGCGACCGGCCTGCAAATTTATTCCAAAAACTGTGCGCCGTGCCATCGCGTTGATGGCGGCGGGCTCGTCGGCCCCAACCTGTGTGACGATTACTGGATCCACGGCAGCAACTTCGCCGACAGTGTCAACATCATCTGGAATGGCGTGCCGACCAAGGGGATGATCACCTGGAAAACGGTCATGAAGCCGGAGGAAATCTATGCCGTGGCGAGTTACATTTATACCCTGCGCGGCACCCATCCGGTGAACCCGAAACCGCCGGAGAACCAGGCCCCGGTAAAAACCGGACCGAGCCAGTTTGAATAAGCCCCGGGCGCAATTACCAAGTGGATACCAACCAGAACAAAAAACAAAGCGACGCCGGGCTGCCGGTGCAGCCGGCCAACTGGGGTGATTTCCGCGACCACCTCTCCACCGCCGACCGGTCGGGCCGGCGGCAGTGGGTTTACCCAAGCAAACCCGAAGGCCGGTATTTTCGCGCCCGCACCTGGTTCAGTTTCCTGCTGCTGGCGATCATGTTTGGCGGGCCGTTCGTGACCATTCACGGCAACCCGCTGTTGCTCGTCAATATCGTCGAACGTAAGTTTGTCATTCTCGGCCAGATTTTCTGGCCGCAAGACATGATCCTGTTCGCCATCGCATTGCTCGTGTTCGTCACCGGAATCATCATCTTCACCGCTGCCTTTGGCCGGCTGTGGTGCGGCTGGGCCTGCCCGCAAACGGTGCTGATGGAAATGGTGTTCCGGAAGATCGAATACTTCATCGAAGGCGACGCGCACCAGCAGTGCGCCCTCGCCGCCGCGCCATGGTCTGCCGGGAAGATCGCCAAAAAAACCTCCAAGCACGCCGTGTTCTTCGCGGTGTCGTTTCTCATCGGCAACGTGCTCCTGAGCTACATCATCGGCTGGCGGCAGTTGTACGGCATCGTCACCGACAGTCCGGCCGCCCATCTGCAGGGACTGACGTTCATGATCCTGTTCACGCTGCTGTTTTACGGGATTTTTGCGCGCTTCCGCGAGCAGGCCTGCACGTTCATCTGCCCATACGGACGGTTCCAATCCGCGTTGCTCGACGAAAATTCCATCGTCGTCGCCTACGACTACAAGCGCGGCGACAAGCGCGGCCCGCTCAGGCGCGGACAGAAATTTGGCGAACGCCGTTATGCCGGCTTTGGCGATTGCATCGCCTGTCGCCGGTGCGTGGACGTCTGTCCCACCGGCATCGACATCCGCGACGGCACACAGATGGAGTGCGTCCATTGCACCGCGTGCATCGACGCCTGCGACGCGGTGATGGCCAAGGTCGGCAGCCCGCTTGGACTCATTCGTTATGCCTCGCTCAACGGCATCGAACGCGGCGAAAAACTCCGCCTCACCCCGCGCCTCGCCGGTTACTCCGTCCTCCTGCTCGTCCTTGGCGTGGTACTCGGCTTCATGATCTTCACCCGTGCCGACGTGGAAACGACGATGCTCCGCGCGCCCGGCTCGCTGTTCCAGCAGATGCCCGACGGCCGTTTCAGCAACCTGTACACCATCAAGGTCGTAAACAAGACCTCGCGCGAAATGCCCGTGGAACTCCGGCTCGAAAACGTCCCGGGCGACCTGCACGTCATGGGCGCCGCCATCGTTGTTGCGCCCCAGAAACTCGCCGAAAACTCGGTGCTCATCGAACTCGATCCGGCCGCGATGAAGTCCGGCACCACGCCGGTCAGCGTCGGCGTCTATTCCAATGGCCGGCGCATCCAGGTCATCAAGACCGCCTTTATCGGCCCGCGCAACGACAAAGCCCCATGATTATGAAAACCGCCCGCAATCCCTGGCCCCTCGCCATCATCGCCACGTTCATCGTGTTCATTTCCGGCATTCTCACCGTGGTCGTCCTGGCCTCGGCGCAAAAGACGGAGCTCGTCAGCAATAATTATTACGAGCAGGAATTGAGATACCAAAGCCGGATTGACAGCCGTGACCGCACACAAAATCTCGGCGCCTCGGCCACCTATGACGCCACCAGCCGGCGCATCGTGATCGCCCTGCCCGCCGCGCACGCCGGCAAGCTCCTGACCGGGCAGATCCAACTTTATCGCCCTTCCGCCGCCGGGCTGGACCGGGAATTCGCACTTCGGCCAGCCGCCAATGGTATCCAGTCGCTCAATGCCTCCGGTCTGCAAAACGGTCTCTGGAAAATCCGCGTCGCGTGGAATGTCGCCGGCCAGGACTATTTTCTCGACGAGACCATCGTGATTGGCCAACTAACGCCGAAATAATAGCACCCACATGGAATTTTGGATCGCATTCAGCCTGGGATTTGTCGGCAGCCTGCACTGCGCCGCCATGTGCGGGCCACTGGCGCTCGCGCTGCCATCTTACGGATCCTCCCCGGTGAGTTTTACCGCCGGCCGTTTTGGCTACAATCTCGGCCGCGTCATCACGTATTGCCTGCTCGGCATAGTGTTCGGCTTGGTCGGCAAGACGCTGTTTCTTGTGGGCATTCAGCGCTGGGCTTCCATCGGGCTCGGCATCGCCCTGCTCACGGGACTTTTTGCCTCGCGCCGGCTTGCCTTGTGGCAGCCGGTCACGATGCTGGTGAACCGGCTCAAATCCGGGATTTACGGCCTGCTCCACCGGCGTTCCTTCGGATCGCTCGTTGCGCTGGGACTGCTCAACGGTTTGCTTCCTTGCGGACTGGTCTATGTTGCCGGCGCAGGCGCCACGGCCACGGGTGGCGTACTGACCGGCATGATTTACATGGCCGCCTTCGGCGTGGGCACGATGCCGATGATGCTGGCCATTGGCCTGTCCGGAAAGCTCGTTCCGATTTCGTTCCGCCTGAAATTGCAGAAGGCCATTCCGGTTTCCGTCTTTCTCCTGGCTGCGTTGCTGATCCTGCGCGGCATGGCCTTGGGCATCCCGTATCTGAGCCCCGATCTGGCGCCCGGCGCGGCCAGTTGCTGTTCTACGCACTGAGTCCGCATTCGCCATCAGCGCAAAGGTTGCGGTCACCCCCGTTTTTTTGTAGTTTTCACGGTTCAAATGTCTGAAATCCAAAAAGCGTACGAACCGCAGGCGGTCGAGGAAAAGTGGTACCAGTTTTGGCTCGACCAGAACTGCTTCACCGCCGACCCGGCCCGCGTGACCGCCCAGCGTCCGGCTTATTCCATCGTCATTCCGCCCCCGAACGTCACCGGCGTGCTTACCATGGGCCACGTCCTCAACAACACCATCCAGGACATCCTCGCCCGCAAGGCGCGCATGGATGGCAAGGAGGTCCTCTGGCTGCCCGGCACCGACCACGCCGGCATCGCCACGCAGACTGTTGTTGAACGCACGTTGAAAAAATCCGGCGAGATCCGGCATCGCGACGATCTCGGCCGCGAAAAATTTCTCGAACGCGTCTGGCAGTGGAAGGAAAAACACGGCGGCATCATCATCCAGCAACTCAAGAAACTCGGCGCGTCGTGCGACTGGACGCGAGAGCGGTTCACGATGGACCCGGAATATTCGCGCTGCGTGCAGAAGGTGTTCGTGGACTTGTACAAAAAGGGCCTGATCTATCGCGGCAAACGGATGGTGAACTGGTGCCCGGTCTCACTCACCGCATTGTCCGACGAGGAAGTGATCATGAAGGAGCAGAAAGGCTCGCTCTATTATTTCAAAGTCGAGATCGCCGAAGTGCCTGGAACCTTTTTGACCATCGCCACGACGCGGCCGGAAACCATTCCCGGCGACACCGCCGTGGCCGTGAACCCCAAGGACCCGCGTTACGCGAAATATATCGGCAAACATGTCGTTCGTCCCCTGCCCGCCGAATTCCCGCGCGAGCAAAAGCTCATCCCCATCATCGGCGACGACCATGTGGATTTCGAATTCGGCACCGGCGTACTCAAAGTGACGCCCGCGCACGACAAGGCGGACTACGACATTTTTATCAGAGCTGCAGTAAACAGCAGGTCTATCGGCCTTATTGAAGTCATAGATGAACATGGGAAAATGAATGGGCTCGCGGGCGCTGATTTGAATGGCCTAGACCGTTTCAAGGCCCGCAAAGTTGCCGTCGAAAAGCTCACCGAAATCGGGTCGCTCGAAAAAGAGGAGCCGTACACCAACAACGTCGGTTTCAGCGAACGCGCCGATGTGCCAATCGAACCACGCATGAGTTTGCAGTGGTTTTTAAAATATCCAAGAGTCGAAGCAGCGAAGGCCAGCGTTGCCGAAGAGTTCATAAAGTTCTACCCCACCCGCTGGGCGAAAGTTTATGACCACTGGATGGACAACATCCAAGATTGGTGTATTAGCCGCCAGCTTTGGTGGGGGCATCGGATTCCAGTGTGGTCAAAACAGATTAAATTCACAGACCTCCCAGAATTCGTTGTTCAAGCATTTCGCCAAGAAGGGAAAGACCGTCTAGACTATGGCACACAGGCCATGATCCCGCTCAAAGAGCTTGGATTGCCAGATACTGCTGCACTCACGATTTTGCCGAATACTTCCATCGAAGTGTTCTGGAACATTATTTCCCATGAGGACGATAATGTCACAATTGAAGCGCTTACAATATTCCCTGAAGGCGGAACTTTTCTTAATGGCCTTGGCTTCACCCAAGACCCCGATGTGCTCGATACTTGGTTCAGCTCGTGGTTGTGGCCGTTTGCAACGATGGGCTGGCCAGAGCAAACTCCCACGCTGAAAGCGTTTTATCCGACCACCGACCTGGTCACCGGGCCGGACATCATTTTCTTCTGGGTCGCCCGCATGATCATGGCGGGCTACGAATTCATGGGAACAGACCCACATCGTCAAGCACGATTCAATAAATTAGAAAGTGCGACGCGACAATCCTACCTTGAAAATTCTTTGCCGTTCCAGAATGTCTATTTCACCGGCATCATCCGCGACAAGCAGGGGCGCAAGATGTCCAAGAGCCTCGGCAATTCGCCCGATCCGCTCGACCTCATCGCCAAGTTCGGCGCCGACGCGCTCCGGTTCGGCACCATGCGCAGCGCACCGCTCGGCCAGGACATTCTGTTCGATGAACAGAACGTCGAGCTGGGCCGCAATTTCTGCAACAAGCTCTGGAACGCCTGCCGTTTCCGCCAGATGCAGGGCGGCGAGGTGCAGGGCGAGATCAACCCCCAACTGCTGACCAGCGATGACAAGTGGATTCTGCTGAAGCTCGACCGGGCGATCCAGGAAATCACCACTGCGTTCGCCGAATACAAGTTCAGCGACGCCACCGGCACGCTGTACCGCTTTTTTTGGAGCGAGTATTGCGACTGGTATGTTGAGGCAAGCAAGGCGGTGTTTTTTGGCGACGACGCGGCGCGCAAGGCGAACACGCTGGCGGTGATTGATTTCGTGCTGTCGCACATGCTGCGGCTGTTCCATCCGTTCCTGCCGTTCATCTCGGAGGAACTCTGGCATGGGATGGGTTACGCGGAGGACATGCCGGAAAACCAGGGCGGCAAGACCATCATGTTCGCACCGTGGCCCAAGCCGCTGGACGAGGATTTCAAGGGGCATTACGGCCTCGATGATTGTTACCTGCAGATGGCGGGCGCGAAATATGACCTCGTCACGGAGGGCCGCAACCTGCGCCGCGCGGCCAACATCGCGGCGAACAAGAAAGTCCGTTTCGTCTTGAAGCCGGCGAATTTCGTGCCGCCCCATGACGCCGAGGTGCTCCGGTCGTTGCTCAATGCCGAGGCCTTTGAAGTCAGCGAAAATTACCAGGCCCCGAAAAACACGCTGACGGTGCGCACCGAACTAGGCGATCTGTTTCTGCCGCTGGAAGGATTGATTGATATGGCAGCGGAAAAGGCGCGGCTGACCAAGGAGCTTGGAAAAATCGAGGCAGAGATTGCCAAGGTCGAGCAAAAACTGGCCAACCCGAATTTCACGCAGAAAGTTCCGCCGGCGGTATTGCAGGAACAGCAACAACGGCTCTCGGACTGGCAGGGCAAACGCGAGCACGTGAAAGCCGCGCTGGCTGCGTTGCAGGGTTGAACGGGCATAGCACCGAGCCGGCCATCCGAATCGACCACAACGCCGATACTACAACCTCGACGGCGTTGCCGCGGTTCGTTTAATTTCCATTCCGCATGGAGCAAGGTCTCGTCAACGACATCGCCATCAGCATCATCGCCGCCTGGGTTCTGGCCGTGTTGTCGCAGGTCCTCCGCCAGCCGGTATTGCTCGCCTATCTTATCGCCGGCTTCATCATCGGCCCGCACGGCTTCCAGTGGATCACCGACTCCCAGAACATCTCGACCATTTCCGGAATCGGCCTGTCGTTGTTGCTGTTCATGATCGGGCTGGAGATTGACCTGAAGAAGATGCTGAGCGCCGGCCGGGTCATTCTGCTTACGGCGGCGGCGCAGATCCTCGGCTGCGTGCTGCTCGGCTGGATCGTGTTCGATCTGCTCGGACCGGCGGCGAACCGGCTGGAGGCACTGTACCTGGGCGTGGCGGCGGCGATGAGCAGCACGGTCATCATCGTCAAAATCCTGTATGACAAGCGCGAACTCGAAACGCTTCCCGGCCGGGTCACCCTTGGCGTGCTCGTGTTGCAGGACATCGCCGTGATCCTGTTCCTGGCCATCCAGCCGAACCTGAAAAATCCTGCGGTCGGTTTGCTGGCCCTGGCGATGGGCAAGGTGATTGTGCTCGTGGCGGTCGCGTTTCTGGCCAGCCGGTTCGTGCTGCCGCCGGTGTTCCGGGCCGTGGCGCGCCTGCCCGAACTGGTGCTGGTTGGCGCGGTTGCCTGGTGCCTGGCGCTGGCGGGCTTCGCCGATTACCTCAAGCTCTCGCCGGCCATGGGCGCACTCATCGCCGGCGTCATGGTGTCCACGTTCCCGTACACGCTGGACGTCGTGGCCAAGGTCACCAGCATCCGTGATTTTTTTGTGACGCTGTTTTTTGTCGGGCTGGGCATGGAAATTCCCGTGCCGACCTGGGGCTACGTGCTGTGGACCATTTTCTTCTGCCTGTTTCTGGTTGGCAGCCGGCTCCTGACGGTATTCCCGGCGCTTTACTCCATGCGGCAGGGTTATCGCATCAGCCTGTTGCCGGCCATCAATCTCTGCCAGATGAGCGAGCTTTCCCTCGTCCTGCTGGCGCTCGGCAAGGCCAGCGGCGATGTCTCGGACAACATCATCGGGGTGGCGGCGTTCTCGTTCGCGCTGCTGGCGGTGGATTCAACCTACGCCATTTATCGAAACGACAGCATCCTCCATAAATCCATCCCCTGGCTGAACAAACTCGGCTTCCGCGACCTCGCCCAGTCCGCCCCGCTGGATGGAAATGATGAGCGATTCAAGCGCATCTGCCTGCTCGGTTTTTCGTGGACAGCCAGCTCATTGATTGAGGAAATCAGCCGCGGCCATTCCGCACTCCTGTCGGACGTGGTCGTGGTGGATTTCAATCCGCAGGTTTACGAACGGCTGCGCAAACTCGGCGTGCACGTCGTTTATGGGGACATTACGCAACGCGACGTCCTGCACCATGCCGGTGTGGGTGAATGCAACATCGTCATTTGCTCGCTGCCCAACATGGTGCTGAAGGGCGCGGACAATCTGAAGATGCTCCGCCAGCTCCGCGAACTGAATCCGGAGGCGCAAATTGTCGTTCATGCCGAACTGCTTTCCGACATTCCCATCCTGTATGCGGCGGGCGCCAATTACGTCACCGCGCCGCGCCTGCTCGAAGCCGCCGACCTGCTGCGCGCCATCGAGGCCGCGGACAAAAAAATGCTCGACCAAAAACGCAAGGACCAGGAGGAACAGCTGGCCGGCCGCAACGAAGTGATACCGTGACCGGTGTTGCCTCAACCAAAAAACCTCGACCCCAAGCCATTCTGCTGGCATCACTCCGGGGTGAATTTACAAGCTGCACAAAAAGCCGCTGTCCAGGCCGCCCGCGCCGCCGGAAAACTCATGCTGGCCAATTGGCATGTGCCCAAACGCATCAACCTCGCCGAGGCCCACGACATCAAGCTCGAGCTCGATGTTCGCTGCCAGAAGCTCATTGAGAAAATTTTGCGCGCCGCGTTCCCGCAAATTCCGCTCCTCGGCGAGGAGGGCGATTCCGGCGACCTGGACGCCGAGTATCGCTGGGTCGTGGACCCGATTGATGGCACGGTCAACTACGCCTTCGGCATCCCGCACGCCGCCGTGTCGATTGCCCTGCAGCTCCGAAACCCAAAAGCCCAGGCCCAAAACCGGGCCACCAAGCCCACCTCCCTTTTCGATCCTTTATCCTCACATCAATCCGTGGTGGGCGTGATTTATGGTCCGTTCACAGATGAACTTTGGACGGCAACCCGCGGCAGCCCAACGCGGCTGAACGGACGCATCGTCCGCGTCAGCAAACGCACCCGGCCGGACGAAGCCATCGTCGCCATGGGATTTTCCAAGAGCAAAACCAACCTGGAAAAAAGCCTGCCGTACCTGAACCGGCTGACGCGCCGCGTGATGAAGGTCCGGCTCATGGGCTCGGCGGCGCTCGAACTCGCGTACGTCGCGACCGGCCGGCTGGACGTCTATGTTGAACGCACGATCAACTTGTGGGACATCGCGGCGGGCGCATTGATGGTGGAATGTTCCGGCGGGGAATGCTACACCCGGCCCGCCCCGGGCGGAAAACTCCGGATGGTGGCCGACAACGGCCGGCTGCGCCGGAAACTAAAGCTGGGCGGCATGTTGAAGTAAACTGGCTGCAAAATCGCAATGTGTGGCTGACTCAACCTCCGGACATCATAGCGTCTTCGTTGTTAAAAAATCCTTCAGCTTCGCGAGCGCCCGGGCGCGGTGACTCAGCCGGTTTTTCACATCCTCGCCCAGTTCCGCAAACGTCTGCGCGAAACCGTCCGGCGTGAAAAGCGGATCGTAACCAAAACCGTTTTGCCCGCGAGGCGCCAAGCCGATGCGCCCTTCACAGGCGCCGTCGAAGGTCTGCGCCGCAAATGGATCGGCGTAACAAACTGGCGACGCGCCTTCCTTCCTTTGTTCCGGCACCGGCACCAGCGCGATCACGCAGCGAAACCGCGCGATGCGTTTTTCCAGCGGAACGTCCCTGAGCAGGCGCAACAACTTGGCGTTGTTGTCCGTGTCGGGGGAATTGCCGGTGGAACCTGCGGACGAGCCGTCCGCGCTCCGGTCCAGCGCCGCGAACCGCGCCGAATGCACACCGGGCGCGCCGTTCAGCATGTCCACTTCCAAACCCGAATCATCGGCGAAGACAAAAAGGAGTCGAGGGTCGAGAGTCGAGGGTCGAGAGCTTGAAAACCAGCGCGCCAGTTCGACGGCTTTCTTCGTCGCGTTGCCGGCAAACGTCGGTGCGTCCTCGACTACCGCCGGCGCGCCGGAAAATTCATCGAGTGTAAGCAATTGGAACGCGCCGCCGAGGATGGCCCGGATTTCGCCGGCCTTGTGCCGGTTGCGCGTGGCAATGAGCATCGTCTTCACGCGTCAAAGATTAACTGAGATTTTTCCGCTGGCGAGCTTGACGCATCATTTTTCAGCGGCAGAATCGGGCGATGAAACCACGCCTGCTCCTCGCTCCCGGCTGCTTGCTGGCCATGTTTGCGGCCGGAACGGTAGCCGCGGAAACGGTCTGGCTGGACGACTTGAATCTCGCTGTCGCGGCTCAAGGCTGGGGTGAACCGCACAAAAACCAGTCGGTCGGGGGCCACCCGCTGACGATCGGTGGAAAAATATTTGCGCGCGGCTTGGGCACGCACGCCGAAGGCACGTTGCGGGTCAACCTCGATGGCGGCCCCGGGAAATTTTCCGCCAGCGTCGGCGTGGACGACGAGGTCAACAGCAATGCCGCCTCCAGCGTGGAGTTTCTGGTGCGCGGCAACGGCCAGGGGCTTTGGAAAAGCGGGGTGATGAAGGCCGGCGATGCAGCCCGGGACTGCGAAGTTGATCTGACCGGAGTAAAATCGCTGGTGCTGGAAGTCAGCGACGCCGGCGACGGCAACGGGTTTGACCACGCGGACTGGGCGGACGCGAAATTTGAGGCCATATCAAACCGACCGGTCACGGTATCGAGCGAACCACCGATGGCTTCCGTCGCGCCTTATGTTCTCACGCCAGCCGCACCCGCCAGTCCGCGCATCAATGGCCCCGGCGTCTTCGGGGTGCGGCCCGGATCGCCGTTCCTTTACGCCATTCCGGCAACGGGCGAGCGGCCGCTTAAATTTTCCGCCAAAAACCTGCCGCGCGGATTGAAACTGGATGCTGCAACCGGGCACATCACCGGCAGGCTGAAAAAAACGGGCGAATACCTCGCCACACTGCGCGCAAAAAATTCGACCGGCATGGCGGAAAAGAAATTCCGCATCGTCTGCGGCGACCAGATTGCCCTGACGCCGCCGATGGGCTGGAACAGCTGGAACTGCTTCGCCGGCGCGGTTACGGAGGAACGGGTGAAGAGTGCGGCGGACGCCATGGTCAAAAGTGGCCTCCTCAACCACGGCTGGACTTACATCAACGTGGACGACTACTGGCAAAATCATCGCGACTCGAAGGACCCGACCTTGCAGGGGCCTTTCCGGAATAAACAGGGCAACATCGTGCCGAATTCGCGTTTTCCGGACATGAAAGGTCTGGCCGATTACATTCATGGCCTTGGCTTGAAGGCGGGATTGTATTCCTCGCCCGGCCCGTGGACCTGCGGCGGTTGTGCGGGGAGCTGGCAACACGAGGAACAGGATGCACAGGTTTATGCAAATTGGGGCTTTGATTATTTGAAATACGACTGGTGCAGTTATGGCGAAATCGCTTCGGGCGGCGATCCCAATGGCAAGGGCATCCCGCTTTGGGGCAAGACCGCAAAGGACGATGCGGGGGCCATTCATCCCTACCAAGTCATGGGCGATTTTCTGCGGCGGCAAAACCGCGACATCGTGTTCAGCCTTTGCCAGTACGGCATGGCGGACGTTTGGAAATGGGGCGGCTCGGTGAATGGAAACTCCTGGCGCACGACCGGTGACATCACGGACACCTGGGGCAGCATGAGCGGCATCGGCTTCAAGCAGGACAAGGCTGCGCCATATGCGAAACCGGGAAACTGGAACGATCCGGACATGCTCGTGGTCGGGCAGGTCGGCTGGGGAAAACTGCACCCGTCGCACCTGACGCCGGACGAGCAATACACGCACATCAGCCTCTGGTGTCTGTTGTCCGCGCCGCTGCTCATCGGGTGCGACATGACCCGGTTGGATGACTTCACCTTGAATCTGTTGAGCAACGACGAGGTTCTGGCGGTTGATCAGGACGCGCTCGGCAAATCAGCGATGTGCGTGCTGACGAACGGCGACGTGCGCGTCTTCGAGAAGGAACTGGCCGACGGCAGCCGCGCCATCGGGTTTTTCAACCTCGCCACCACACCGACCAATCTGCAGTTCAACCAACTTGCGGCATTGGGCTTCAACGGCAGCTTGCAGGTCCGGGATTTATGGCGGCAAAGCGACCTGCCCGGCGTGGACGCGGCGAATGGAGTTTTGCCGCTGACCATTCCCGCCCATGGCGTGCTGCTTTACAAGTTTGTCTCTGCGAAATGAACCGCTGGGCGGGCCAGCCTTAAAACCCAATCAGGGCCGCGCCGATGACACCGGCGGAATCGCCAAGTTGATGTTTGACAACGGGTGTCTCGAAACTGTCGCTGAAAACTTGCTTCGCCACTTCCGCAACACCCTCCGTGTAAAGCGCGTCGAAGTTGGATACCCCGCCGCCGAGGACAACGGCGTCCGGATCCAGTACGTTAATAAGGTTGGCCAAGGCACGACCGAAGTGGCGGAAGAACACCTTCATGAACTCCACCGCCTTCGCATCGCCGGCAGGATAATCCTGCACGATTTCCTTGAACGGCTTTTTCACTCCGAACTCCGCGAGATAACGCGCCTCCAGTCCGCCGCCGCTGATGTAGGTCTCAACGCAACCGCGCTGGCCGCAGTAGCACAACGGGCCATCCGGATTGATGGACATGTGGCCCCACTCGCCGGCGATCGCTTGCGGACCGGTGATGACTTCGCCTTGGTGGACAATTCCGCCGCCGCAACCCGTGCCCATGATGACGCCGAACACCAGCTTCTTGCCTTTGCCGGCGCCATGTAATGCCTCGGCCATGGCGAAACAATTCGCGTCGTTCTGGATTTCAATTTTCCGGCCGAGCAAGCGTTCGAGGTCCGACTTCACCGGGCGGCCGTTCATGCAAACCGTGTTGGAATTCTTCAACAATCCGCTGCGCGGCGAGATGGCTCCGGGCGTGCCGATGCCAAACGTGTGCGGCTGAAGTTTAATCTGCGCAGCCAGTTCATCGTACAGTCCCTGGATGCGGCTTAAAATATGGTCGTAGCCCTGTTCCTGTTGCGTGTCCAGACGCTTACGGAAGAGTTCGTGGCCAGCCACATCCAACACGATGCCTTCAATCTTCGTGCCGCCGAGGTCGATGCCGATACGTAACATGGTCTCAAATATTCCGCGAAGATGGCCAACGGTTCAAGCGCACAGCGGAAACCATGTCTCGCCTATTTGATCAACCGGCACGGAAAGGAGAAACGGTACGTCCCCGTAACGAGCGATAGCCGGGTGGTCTGGTCGTCCGGGGCTTGGACTGACCGCCCCGACTCCCGGACATCCGAGGGTGGAACCGGCAAGGCCAGCGTTGCAATTGTGTTCGGAGGAATTGTGACTTCATAATCGAGTTGGTCGCCCCGAACCTGCCAATGGGAAAGAATAAGGCCGTAAGGTGAATCAATCGAAGCTTTGACCTCGGAAAGCCGGGTGGTGAACTGGGGGTTCAGGAAAAAATGTTTGTAGCCCGGATTGGACTCGTCCGGTTGAATGCCGGCAGCGCCGGAATAAAGCCACGCACCGACAGAACCCAGTGAATAGTGATTGAACGAGTTCATGGCGGAATCCTGGAAACCATGCTCCGGTGTCCAGCCATCCCAACGTTCCCATACGGTGGTGGCGCCGTTCTTCACGGAAAAGAGCCACGAGGGATATGTGTTGGTCAGAACCAGTTGCCAGGCCAGGTCGGATCGGCCGATTTGCGTCAGCGTGGGACAGAGAAGGCCCACACCCACGAACCCAGTGGTCAGGTGGCCGTTTCGTTCAACGTCTTCGACGAGGCGCTGCGCGGCGGCGGCCCGAAGGTTTTCAGGCAGAAGACCGAACTGAAGCGCAAGCAGGTAGGCCGTCTGGGTGTCGCCCTCTATTCTGCCATTGGTGGAAACGAAGGACCGGTTGAAGGCGTCCGTAATGTCATGAAACAGTTTGTCGTACTTCACCGCATCGTCCGTCCTGCCGAGCAAGGCCGCCGCCCGGCCAACCAGATGCGCGGAGTGCGCAAAGTAGGCAGTGTCCACCACTTCCGTAGGCGTGCGTTGCGGCGCCAGATGGTCACCGACCCCACCACTCAAAATCAGGTTGGCGGAACGGCCCCGGCTGAATTCAAGCCAGCGCACCATGAAAGGATAATTGTCCGCGAGAAACGCCTTGTCGCCATAGGCGGTGTACATGACCCAGGGAATGATGACCCCGGCGTCGCCCCACACCGGCATCGCCGGCCGGGGACGATCCACGCGCGGCGAAACATCCGAGTAATCACCGTTGGTCGTCTGGCCGTCATCCACATCCACGAGCCACTTGGTAAAGAAGGCGGCCACGTCAGCATTGCGCGCGGCGGTAGGCGCAAACACCTGCGCGTCGCCCATCCAGCCCATGCGTTCGTCGCGCTGCGGACAGTCGGTCGGCACACTCAAAAAATTTCCGCGCTGGCCCCAGACGATGTTTTGATAAAGACGATTGAGATCGGGATTGGAACATTCGAAAGTCCCCGTTGACGGCGTGTCGGAACCAACGACGATGCCACGCAGATCATCCACCGTCAGGGTGCCGGGGTAACCGGTGACTTCAACGTAACGAAAGCCGTGGAAGGTGAGGTGCGGCTCAAAAGTTTCCCGTTCCCCTGCGCCCTGAAGAATGAACGTGTCAGTGGCCAGCGCCGGTCGGAGATTTTCAGTATAAAGAGTGCCATCGCTGTTGAGCATCTCGGCATGTCGCAATGTTATCGCGGTGCCGGCGGAACCATGGACCGTGAGGCGAACGTACCCGACCATGTTCTGGCCGAAATCAACCATCCAGGCATTCCCAAGGTGCGTGATTTTTTGAGGTGCCAGTTCCAGCCACCGGCGCACCGGCGGACCCAGTTGCGGAACGAGGGCAATCTGGTGCGGTTCGACAACGGCATTCGTCCATGATGAATCCTTAAAAGCTGGCTGGTCCCAATCGGAAACAACCTTGCGGGCATCAATGATTTCCCCCCACTGTTCGTCTGAGCCGATGATCTCGCCCGGACCCGCCTGCCATGAATTGTCCGTGGTAACAATGACCCGGGTGCCATCGGCGTAGATGATTTCGAGCTGGGCATTGAATACCGGGCGGATGCCGTATTGCGCCAGCCCCATCCAGCCCAGCCGGCCGGCATACCAGCCGTCGCCGAGCACGGCCCCGACGGTGTTTTTGCCAGCCGCAAGCAGCGACGTGACATCGTAGGTCTGGACCATCACGCGTTTATGGTAGTCGGTCCAGCCCGGATCCAGCACCGAATCCTGATTGATCCGCCGGCCGTTGATCGAGGCTTCATAAACACCCAGCGCGGTGGCATAAAGCCGGGCCCGGGCGACCGGACCCTTGACCGTGAAATCCTTCCGCAGATAACGGCCCGGCCCGATGGTGTTGTCGGAATATTTCGATGGCGCGGTCGCATACAAGCCAAGATTGGTCGCGGACGGCCAGGCAGAATCGTTGAAGGCAGGCACAAACCAATCATTGGCGAGGGCCACCGCAGCCTTCCAGGAACCATCGGTGTTGAATTCGATTTGCCGGCCATTTGCCAGTTCGATCACACCATGGGCGGCGATGGCGTTTCTTCCAGCTTCACCGCGATCGCGGCGGATGGCGTCCCGCACCGCGGCGGAACCGATGGCGATGACATTGTTGCCAGGCACCAGCTGCGTGCGGACTTCCACGTGCAGCGGCGCGGTGCGGCTGCTGGCGCCCTGGCGGTTGGTTCGGCCATTGACATAGAGGGTGATGAGACCATCCGCGACCACGTCGATGGCGGCACTGCGAACAGTTGCACTGGCCGGAAGGTTGATAATGTAACGGGCGGCGACGGCCTGATTGGCAGCGGATCCGGCATTGATCCAGGACGACTTCGCGAACGCGGATTGCTCGATGTCACAGCGCGGCAGGTCGGCGGTGATCCATTGACCCTGCCATTCAGTGGCAGAATCGAGCAGCCCCAATTCGAACGAAGCGATTTCGCTCCAAGGAGACGCATGACCGTCCTTGTCCCAGACCCGGACCTGCCAGAATGCCCGGGAGCGTGAGGTCAGTGGTTGGCCCGCCCAAGAAACGAGAACGGACTGGTCGGAGACAATTTTTCCGGAATCCCAAAGATCCGGTGGCTGGGCGCCGAGTCCCGAACTCGAGGATGCGGCGCGAATTTGCCAGGCGGTCTGGACTTCGCCGTCGCGGTCGGAACGGAGTTTCCACGACAGTCGCGGTGACTGGCTGCCGATGCCGACGGGGTTCACGAGATGCTCACAGGTGAGATCGTAAAGGCGGACCGGCGAAAGATTCTCCGCATGAACCGGGCTCCCCAGAAAACACGCGGCCACAATGGAGACCAGACAACACTGCATCAGGCCTCGTGTGGCTTCCATCCTGGGGCCGCAGCAGTCAAGGCAGTAGCGAAACATGGTTTCGAATTTTCCGTTACTGCGATGAACGATTCAAGCCTGCATCAGCATTCAGGCGCCCTGCATTCAGGTTGTTTTGTTACCACCAAAGTTTCCACGAGCGGTTCGTGAAAAATATTTGTCGAAATCCAAAACGCTGCGGCTTAGGTTGTTGTCATGTTTTTGGCCATGACAAACCAAGCGAAACGGCTGCTCTACGTGGGTTTCATCCAGCGGGTGCGGCCCGAGGAAATCCAGCGAGGACTGGAAGAAGCGGCGCCATTGCTGGCCGATTTGCCACCCGGCTTCCAACTGCTCATTGACCTGGACCGGCTGGATTCCATGGATCCCGCCTGTTCGCGAGAGATCGGCAAGGCTATGGAATTATGCGATGAGCACGGTGTGGGGTTGGTGGTGCGTGTCATTCCCGACCCCAAAAAAGATATCGGGTTCAACATCCTTTCCATATTTCATTATCAGCACCGGCCACAGGCGGTCACTTGTGAAACCATGGAAGAAGCCGCCCAGCTCCTGTCCCTTTAGACATCGCCTGCCCAAGTGTGAAAGGAAAAAGGGGATGAAACGGCAATTTGTTTTCCGGCAGCGGTGCTCCCGCCTGGGACAAGTTAATTGACCCTGGCGGCAAAAACCGGTTTCCTGTCTCCGGCCGGTTTTATGGATCCACAAAAAACCACACTGGACGACTTGCGCATCAAGCGCACCGACAAACCCGAATCAAATTTGCGGATCCGGCCGGTCGCCATTGTCGTTTTCATTTTCATCCTGACGGTCGTGGTGATCTGGTGGCTGACGCGGCCCAAGGCCATGGAGGTGCACACTGTCGTTGCGCGGGAGATTGGCAGCAGCGGCGCTGAGCGGACGGTGTTGAATGCGTCGGGTTATGTCACGGCCCGCCGGGCGGCGACGGTTTCCTCGAAGGTCACGGGCAAGGTTGTCGAGGTGCTCATCGAGGAAGGCATGAAGGTGAAGGAAGGCCAGGTTCTGGCGCGGTTGGACGACACCAACATCAAGACCAGCCTGGATGTCGCACAGGCCCAGTTGGAATCCGCCAAAACCGCCGTGGAGGAGACGCGCGCACAGCTCAAGCTGGCGGAACAGGAATTTCAGCGCACCACCAACCTGGCCAGCCAGAACATCGCGTCGCAATCCGACCTGGACAAGGCGGAGTCGGACGCGCAATCGCTCGCCGCGCGCCTCGCCCGGCAGGAACGCGACATCACGGTGGCCGAACGCCAGGTCGCCTTGTGGCAGCAGCAGTTGGACGACATGGTCATCCGCGCGCCCTTCCCCGGCATTGTCACCACCAAGGATGCCCAGCCTGGCGAGATGATTTCCCCGGTGTCGGCCGGCGGCGGCTTCACCCGCACCGGCATCGGCACGGTGGTGGACATGGACTCGCTGGAAATTGAAATTGATGTCAACGAAAGCTACATCAACCGGGTCCAGCCCGGCCAGCCGGTCGAAGCCACGCTGGACGCCTATCCAGAATGGAAAATCCCCTGCAAGGTCATCGCCATCATCCCGACCGCCGACCGGCAGAAGTCCACCGTCAAGGTGCGAGTCGGCTTCGACAAGCTGGATTCACGCATCCTGCCGGAAATGGCGGTGAAGGTGGCGTTCCACGAAGGCAGCGGCGGAACGAATGCGGCCGGCCGAATCGTCTTGATTCCGAAAAACGCGGTGCAGAATCAGGACGGAAAGGATATTGTGTTTATCGTCCAGAACGGACATGCCGAACGCCGCGCCGTGACGGTCAGCGACACCCAAAACGATGACGATGTATTGAGCGCCGGTGTGTCCGCCGGCGAAAGCGTGGTCACGGACCCGCCGTCCGGCCTGGCTGATGGCATGGCCATCAAGGAAAAGAAGCTATGAGCGAAAGTAAATCAAACAACGGCCCCCTGGTGCGAGTCGAGGGTGTGGACAAGGTTTTCCACCGCGGCTCGGAGGACATTCATGTTCTGGCGGACCTGAGCCTGCAGGTGCCGAGCGGGGAATTCCTCGCGCTGATGGGTCCGTCGGGTTCGGGCAAAAGCACGCTGTTGAACCTGATCGGCGGCCTGGACCGGCCGACGAAAGGTTCGGTATTCGTCGGCAATGACCGGATTGACCAGTTGTCCGACCGCAGTCTTGCGGCATGGCGAGCGCGGCATGTGGGTTTTGTCTTCCAGCTTTACAACCTGATGCCGGTGCTGACGGCGGAGCGAAACGTGGAACTGCCGCTGCTGCTGACGCATCTGACCAAGACGGAACGGATGAAACACGTGGAGACCGCCATGGCGGTGGTCGGCCTGTCGCATCGTACCAGACATTATCCGCGCACGCTTTCCGGCGGCGAACAACAGCGCGTGGGCATCGCCCGCGGCATTGTGACCGACCCGACCCTGCTGCTCTGCGACGAACCGACCGGCGACCTCGACCGCAAGGCCGGCAACGAAATCCTGGACCTGCTCCAGGCGTTGAACCGCGAGCACGGCAAGACCATCATCATGGTCACACACGACCCGCACGCCTCGGCGCGCGCCTCGCGCACGGTCTATCTGGACAAGGGCCAACTCAGCAACGAACCGGTGAAATGAAATTCTTTCACCTCATCTGGTGCAATTTAAAGCGGAAGAAGCTGCGCACATCGCTGACGCTGCTGTCCATCCTGGTGGCGTTCGTGCTGTTTGGTTTTCTGGCGTCGATCCAGCAGGCGCTGGTCGGCGGCGTGGCCATGGCGGGCGCGGACCGCCTGGTGGTGCGCCACAGGGTGTCCATCATCCAGCTGCTGCCGGAGAGCTACAAGGCGCGGATGGAACGGATTCCCGGCGTGGTGCTGGCCACGCACCAGACCTGGTTCGGCGGCATCTACCAGGACCCGAAAAATTTCTTCATGCAAAACCCCGTGGTGCCGGATGAATTTTTAAATATGCATCCCGAAATCATCCTGCCGCCGGAACAACTGGCGGACTGGTTGAAAACGCGGACCGGGGCAATCGTGGGCCGGAAAACGGCGGACCGGTTCCATTGGAAGATCGGCGACCGGGTGCCGATCCAGTCGTCCATCTGGTCGAAAGCCGATGGCAGCCGGAGCTGGGAGTTCGACATCGTCGGCATCTATGATGGCAAGAACAAGGGGATCGACACGACGCCGCTGTTTTTCCGCTACGATTATTTTGACGAGGAACGGCAGCCGGACCGGGGCCGCGGACTGGTGGGCTGGTACACCATCCGGGTGAAGGACCCGGCGCAGGCGGCGGAGGTGGCCAAGCGGGTGGACCAGGAGTTCGAGAATTCTTCGGCGGAAACCAAGACGGAACCGGAAGGCGCGTTCATCCAGGCCTGGGCAAAGCAAATCGGCAATATCGTGTTCATCGTCTCGGCGATCCTCGTCGCGGTGTTCTTCACCATCCTGCTGGTGACCGGCAACACCATGGCCCAGGCGGTGCGGGAGCGGACGGGCGAACTGGGCGTGCTCAAGGCCATCGGTTTCACCAATGCGCAGATCGTCTCGCTGGTCCTGGCCGAGTCGTGCCTGTTGACCGTTCTGGGTGGAGTATTGGGGCTGGGGCTGGCGTGCCTGATCATGCCGGTCCTGGCGGAAAAACTATCCGGCCTGCTGCCACTGTTCTTTTTTCCCACCCGAGATTTGCTTGTCGGCTTGGGTCTCAGCGTGGTGCTGGGCCTGGTCACCGGAATTTTCCCCGCCCTGCAGGCCATGCGCCTGCGCGTGGCGGATGCGCTAAGACGAATGTGAATTTTCTATCAACTCTCAACTCTCAACCATCAACCATGAACTAATCAATGGCCGGCCCCATCAACTGGTTTTCCCAGGTCTTCTCGATCACGAAGTTCGGGCTGCTGAGCATCCCGCAACGCCGCGGCGCCGTGGTCGCCACGATCATCGGCATCGCCGGCGTGGTGACCGTGCTGGTCGGCGTGCTTTCGATTGCCGCGGGGTTCAAGCAGGCCATGACCGCCTCCGGCGCGCCCGACTCGGCCATCGTCCTACGCAGCGGCGCGGACAGTGAGATGGTCAGCGGCCTTTCCCGCGACCAGACCCGGGTGATTGCCGATGCGCCGGGAGTGGCGCGCACGGCGGAAGGTCCGCTCGCGTCCGCGGAATTGTTCGTCATCATTGATCTGCCCAAACGCTCGACCGGCACGGACGCTAACGTGCCGTTGCGCGGCGTGGAAAGCGCCGCGCTGCGCGTGCGCGACAACATCAAAATCGTCCAAGGCCGGATGTTTGAATGGGGCAAGGACGAAGTCATTGTGGGCAGCGGCGCAGCCCAGGAATTCGCGGGACTGGAGTTGGGCTCGAAATTAAAAGTCGGGCGGTACGAATGGCCGGTCGTGGGGATTTTTTCCGCCGCCGGCGGCGTGGCGGAATCGGAAATCTGGTCCGATGCCAAGGTGCTGCAGGCGGCGTATAATCGGGGCGATTCATTCCAGTCTGTGTACGCCAAACTGAATTCCCCGGGCGCTTTCCAGGAATTCAAGGATTCGCTGACCGCAAACCCGCAGCTCAACGTCAAGGTCTCCCGGCAATCCGAGTATTACGCCGAACAATCGGAAAAGGTGACGTTGCTGATCACCACGCTTGGCTTCCTGATCGCATTTTTAATGGCGACCGGCGCGGTGTTCGGCGCTTTGAACACGATGTATAGCGCCGTCTCAGCCCGGACGCGGGAAATCGCCACGTTACGCGCGCTTGGCTTTGGCCGCGGGGCGGTGGTGGTGTCACTGATGATCGAGTCCCTGGTGCTGGCGCTGGTCGGGGGCGCGGTCGGAGGGGGACTGGCCTATTTCGCCTTCAACAATTTTCACACCTCGACCATGAACTTCCAGAGCTTCAGCCAGATCGCTTTCGCCTTCAAAGTCACGCCGGCCCTGCTCGTGCGCGGCATCGTGTGGGCGGCCTTGATCGGCTTGATTGGCGGCCTGTTCCCCGCCATCCGCGCCGCGCGAATGCCCATCGCGGCGGCCTTGCGGGAATTGTAAGCGCCGTCTTCAGGTCCAACCATTCCAAGGCCGCCACGGCACGATCTGGCCCTTTGGTTTTGATGGTTTTGGCAATTTGATCCCACCGGGAACATTTTCGCGGTTGCTCTCTCTTATAAATTGAATACGGATTTCTTGGATAAAAAAACAAGACATATTTTGAGGAAAGTCCCATGAAAACGACGTCAAAATTGATGCTTACAAAAGTGTTTCTGAAACTCCTGATTGCGACCGGCGCAACGTCCATCGCTTTTGCGCAAGGCGAGTTGGCGACCGGCCAGGTCAGTGGCGTGGCGGATGGCGGTTCCTTTGACTACACCCTATTGCTTGATAACACCTCCAGTTCCATTTCGATTAACGGTTTTTGGTATTCGTGGACTCCGAACATACCGCCTTATTTTTATCTTCCTTCCGTTCCAGTCAGCGCCACGACCCCCGTGGGTTGGAATGCCAGCATTGACGGGAATTCAATTGAGTTTTACGCCAACCCGGGAGTGTTTCTGGCTCCGGGACAGTCAATGAATTTTCAATATGTTGCCGCGTTTACACCGGCACAATTGACTGGCGCAACTGGATATTCTTATGTGTACAGCGGTGGTATTGAAGGGGATCCCGGAGCTTTCATAAATATTCAAACTGTGCCCGCACCTGAACCTTCTTCGCTCGGCCTGTTCATGACCGGGCTTCTCGGATTGGCTGGCTGGTTCAAATGGTCGGCGGCGGCGCAAAAACCGCAGACGGTGCCACAATCCATCCGCAAACAATCTATCGGTTGAATTTTTCGCACCTGTGTTCCTCCACAGTCAAAGCAAAAGGCGAACGGGTTTTCCCGTTCGCCTTTCTTGATCTGAGATCTGATTCCGCTCAGTACCGGCAATGTTCCGATTTGCAGGGGTATTCTACCAGTACACCGGCGTTGCTGCTGTGCAGCATCGTGCAGGCGGCGCTGATTGGGCTGATTGGCGGCTGTTCCTCACCACGGTAAGCACTTCCGGTTTTCGCCCGTCGTCCGCCTCGATGCCAGTTTAGATCAATCCCCGCCGGCGCGCGATGTCGGCGGCTTCGGTGCGGTTTTGCGCCTGTAATTTGCCGAGGATGTTCGACACGTGATTTTTGACCGTGCCTTCGGCCAGATGCAGCTTGTC
>Ga0265338_10000636_pt1 | contig 60768 bp, 45 predicted proteins | sample 42126metaG_FD_193579 | JGI IMG/M metagenome (GOLD analysis project Ga0265338, IMG submission 193579) | Rhizosphere microbial communities from Carex aquatilis grown in University of Washington, Seatle, WA, United States - 4-21-26 metaG | ecosystem: Host-associated > Plants > Roots > Rhizosphere... | reverse complement strand
TGTACAGCGCATCGCCGCCAGCCATGCAGAACTGTCGGTACTCTTCGAGCAACGCGGGGGGCAGCAGAGCCTCGCGCTGTTCGAACAAGCGCCTGAGGATCGCCAGCCGGATCGGCGCGAGCTCGGGCCAATCGATTTCCGCCAGATTGTCGAGCTGCTCCAAGCGTTCGAGCGCGCCCAGCGTTGCTGCCGCGTCGCTCACCGCGGCCTGGCCAAATACCGCGGCCGGATCGACATACAAGGGATTCAGGAACAGGCGGCTCGACGGCGCATACGGACTATAGCGGCTGGCGTCGGCGCTGAAACCGGCATGGACCGGATTGATCGCAACCGCGTCCGCACCTTCCCGGGCGGCGGCCATGCAACATTGCGCAAGACTGCTGAAATCGCCGCTGCCGCTGGGCGCACTGTGGCGTAGCGCATAGAGTTGTACGCCCAGGCCCCACAGCCGGGAGTCGGGGCTGCGCGTGACGTCGCGCAGCGCGTCGGCGACGCCATAGCAATGCGTGGGCGCCACCGCCACGGTGAGGTTCAGCGTACCCAGCCTTAGCGAGTGATAGCCCCACGCGTCGATACCGGGCAGAGCCAGTTCGTTCGAGCCGACCGGATGGGCGATGCCCGTGCGCGTCTCGCCGCTTTCCAGCTGTATCTCATAGGGCAACGGGGCATCCGCCTGGGGCCAATGCACATGCACGGGCTGATCGAGTTCAGCCGTGATCAGCGGCACCGATTGCGGCGCGGCCGCCTCCGCACACAGACGCGCATGGCTGGCCTGCGCCAGCGCCATGCTGCCGCATTCGATTTCCATCGCTGTGAGCACGCGCTGCAATGCCTCGGCCTTCAGCGTTTGCGGATGGCCCAGCGCATTGTCCCAGTGCGTGATGATGCCAACCACGTCGGCCAGCGCGTACAACGCGGCCTCGCTCGCATCCTCATGCGCTGCATGGCCGCTGTTGTGGTCGCTTTCGTGGCCGCTTTGGTCGGCGCTGTCGTCGCTATTGTCGCTATTGTCACCGAGGGTCATATTCACGATTTCAACCTTGTTTTCAACCTTACGTTTCGAGCCATGCAACGGTGGTGTAGGCGGGCAGCAGGGCCCCTTGCTCAGGCACATAGGCGAGCAAAGGGTCGCCGCAGGTGACGAACAGCAGGTGACCGGGCCGTGCGCATAGCATCGGTTCGAAGGTCACGGCTGTATCGCCCAGGTTGCAGAACAACGCCAATACCGAGCCATGGCTCGCATGCCCGATGCGCCAGCGCGCCACCACGGCGGCCGGCCCCACTGCTTGCGCACCCAACGACGTGACCGAGGTCAGATGCGGCACCAGCACCTGCTTGCGCAGCAACAGCAAGGTCCGATAAAAATCGGTCCAGGGATTCACGTCTCCCGTGTACTGCGCGGGTTGCGGGCGCGACGCGGCGAAGGTGTCGACGTGGTTCGGGTCGGGAATCCGCTCGCGCGACTCTTCGTCGGCAAACGCCGGAAAATGTGCAAATTCGCGGCGGCGCCCGATGCGTACCGCTTCGGCCAAGCTTTCGTGGTGACTCGTAAAAAATAAAAATGGCGTCGGCGAACCGATCTCTTCGCCCATGAACAGCAGCGGAATTTGCGGACACAGCAATTGCAGTGCAATCGCGGCGCGCAGCGCCGACGTATCGGCCAAGGTGGTCAAACGTTCGCCCAGCGCCCGATTGCCGATCTGATCATGATTTTGCAGGAACAGCACGAAGGCGCTCGACGGCAGGTGGGCGCTCGGTTCGCCGCGTTTGACCGCAACCCCCGCGGTTCCGCTCAGATGGGGCGATACCTCGCCCTGATAAATGAAACCTTCGGCCAGCGCTCGCGCCAGTTTGATCGCAGGTTGCTGGGCAAAGTCCGCATAGTAGCTATCGGCCTCGCCGGTCAGCAGCACATGCAGCGCGTGATGTGCGTCGTCGTTCCACTGCGCGTTGAAAGGCTTGCCCAGGTGATGCGCGGCGTTCGCCTCGTTTTCCAGCACCAGATGCACATGACGATCGCCGCCGAGCAGTGAGCGAATCGTAAACGCGGTTTCGTCAAGCCAGTCCGGATCGCGAATGGCATGCACGGCATCGAAGCGCAACCCGTCGAAACGGAATTCGGTAAGCCAGTACAGCGCGTTCTCGGTAAAGAAGTCGCGCACTTCGCGTCGCCGAAAATCGATCGCGCCGCCCCACGGCGTGCTCAGGTCGTCGCGAAAGAACGATTGTGCGTACTCGTTCAGGTAATTGCCGTCGGGGCCGAAATGGTTGTAGACCACATCGAGCAGCACCATCAAGCCCAGATCGTGCGCCGCGTCCACCAGTGCTTTCAGTTCGTCGGGCGTGCCATAGCTGGCGTCAGGCGCGTACGGCAGCACGCCGTCGTAGCCCCAATTGCGCGCGCCCGGAAAATCCGCCACGGGCATCAGTTCGATCGCCGTCACGCCGAGCGCGGCGAGCGCGGGCAACTGCGCCATGACGCCCGCGAAGCCACCGAGCACGCCCGCGTGCAGCTCATACACCACCGCCTCGTGCCAGGGCCGGCCACGCCAATCCCGGTTGCGCCAGATGTAGGTTTCAGGGTCCGTCACCACGCTCGCGTCGTGAATATCGTGCGCCTGCGCGCGCGAAGCGGGGTCCGGCACGCGTTGTCCGTCGGCCAACCTGAATCGATACAGGGCGCCCAAGGGGCAACCGATTTCCGCTTGCAGCCAGCCGCGCGCACCGTCATCCTCCTCGGACGCATCGCCGAGTGCTTCCATGATCACCGGCTCGCAACCTTCCACTTCGACGACGATCGGACCCGCCGCATCCGGCGCCCACAGGCGAAACATCGTGCGCTCGCCGCCCAGCCGTTGCGGCCCGAAGCGCCAGGGGTAAGAATGCAGTTTGCTCATGGTACTTGGCTCCTTGCTTCGCCTTCGGCGTTGGCCGGCGCATGGCCTTCGGCTTTGGCTTGCGCACGGTTTTCCGCTTGCGCCTGGGCCGCGCTTTCAGCGTTCGGCTGCACTGTGCCCTGCGCCTCGCTTTCCACGATACGCGCATGCAGCACCGTCACACTGTGTGCTTGCACTGTGAGCCCCGCGTCCGGCGCCGGATAGCCAGGTTGCTCGGGCGCATCGCTTTCCAGCATCACGTGCCAGTCCGCCGTGCCCGGCGGGATTGCGAACTCGGCAGCCTCGCCTGAGCCGTTGAAAAGCAGCAGCTCCAATGCGAGCACGGCGGGCCGGCCATGGTCCTCAGGCACGCGGGTGGCACGCCGCAGCGCGAACGTGCGGCGTTCGCCGTCCGACCAATCCTCGGGCGTCATGCTCACGCCCGCAGGGGAGAACCAATCGATGTCGCGAAGCTCGGGCGCCAGCTGCGAGCCGTGCTGGAACTCCTGCACGGCAAGCGAAGGCGAGGCCCGTCGCAACGCGATCAGCCGTGCAACAAAATCGGCCAGTTGTTGCGCCTCGGGGGTTTGCGCCGCTTGCCAATCGAACCAGGAGATCGCGTTGTCCTGGCAGTACGCGTTGTTGTTACCGCCCTGGGTGCGGCCGAACTCGTCACCACCGAGCAGCATGGGCGTGCCGCGCGAAAGCACCAAGGTCGACAGCAGTGCGCGCTGCACGCGGCCTCGTGTTTCGTTGATCTGCACGTCGTCGGTCGGACCCTCGATGGTGCCGTCCGGACTCCAGTTGGCGCTGGCGTTGTCGTCGCTGCCGTCGCGGCTTTCTTCCTTGTTCGCTTCGTTGTGCTTGTTGGCGTAACTGACCAGGTCGTTGAGCGTAAAGCCGTCGTGTGCCGTGACGAAATTGATCGAAGCCCACACCTTGCGCCGGCGCCGGTCGAACAGATCGGCCGAACCCGAGATGCGCGCCGCGAGTTCGCCGAGCTGGGCGCTATCGCCGCGCCAGAAACGCCGTACCGTGTCGCGGTAGCGGTCGTTCCATTCGGCGAAGCCGGGCGGATGATTGCCCAGTTGATAGCCGCCGGGGCCGAGATCCCACGGCTCCGAAATCAGTTTGACGCGATTGAGCACCGGGTCCTGGCGAATCGCATCGAAAAAGCCGGAGCCCTGGTCGAAGCCGGTGCCTTCGCGACCCAGCGTCACGCCCAGGTCGAAGCGAAAACCGTCGATATGGAAGTGCTCGACCCAGTAACGTAGCGAGTCCATGACCATTTGCAGCGCCCGCGGATGCGACAGGTTCAAGGTATTGCCGCAACCGGTCTCGTCGATGTAGTGCCGTTCGTCGCCCGGCACCAGGCGGTAGTAGCTCGCGTTGTCCAGGCCGCGCCACGACAGCGTGGGGCCCATATGGTTGCCCTCGCAGGTGTGGTTGTAGACCACGTCGAGGATCACTTCGATGCCGGCGGCGTGAAGCCGCAAGATCGCCGTGCGCATTTCCTTCAATTGGTTGCTAGACAGATAGGCCGGCTCGGGCGCGAAATACGACAGCGTGCTGTAGCCCCAAAAGTTACGCAGCTTGCGCGCGATCAGGAAGCGATCCTGCAGGAAGGCCTGCACCGGCAGCAACTCGATCGCGGTGATCCCGAGCTTGAGCAAATGGTCGATGAAATGCGGCTCGCACAGCGCGCGAAACGTGCCGCGGTGGTTGGCCTGCAATTCCTCGCGTGCCATGGAGACGCCGCGCACGTTTGCTTCATAGATCACCATCTCGTGCCAGGGGCGATGCAACAGGTGATCGTCGCCCCAGGTGAAACTGTCGTCGCACACGACGGCCTTGGCCATGGCGGGAGCACTGTCGCGACGATCCAGCGACAGGTCGGCACGGGTGCTTTGCAACCGATAACCGAACAGCGCATCGGACCACTGCACCGGCGCATTCAGGCGCTTGGCATACGGATCGAGCAGCAGCTTATGGGCATTGAAGCGATGACCGTGTTGCGGTTCGTAGGGCCCATGGGCGCGATAGCCATACACCAGCCCGGCCTCGGCTTCGGGCAGATAACCGTGCCAGACTTCGTCCGTGCACTCGGGCAAGGGCATGCGCGCGAGTTCCTTGCGGCCGTTCGAATCGAACAGGCACAATTCGATACTGCTGGCGTTGGCCGAAAACACGGCGAAATTCACGCCGAGCCCATCCACCGTGGCGCCCAGCGGATAGGGGAGTCCCGGCAACAGGCGATCCGGGTAGTTGGATGACATCGACAAAGCTCCGCGTCGGATGATACAAGTGCGTTGTGGACAGGCGAGCCGGCCGATCTCGACCGGCGCGGCGGGCTTGGCTGAATTCGGTCAAATTAGCGCTGCCGGCTTAATTCGGCCGGATGAACTCGGCCGGATGAACTCGGCCGAATCGACTCAGCTAGATCGACTCCGTCAAGTCAACGCGGCGCCCGGATGAGCCGGGTCCGACAGCACCAGGTTGTATTTGAAGATCACCGTCGACAGAGGCGGCAGCGTAAGCGTCAGCGACGCGGGGTGGCCGTGCGCCGGAATCGCGTCGGTTTGCACCGCGCCCGCGTTGCCCGTGTTCGATCCGCCGTAGTACTGCGCATCGGTATTCAGACTTTCCTGCCACACGCCATTGAACGGTACGCCTATCCTGTAGCCCGCGCGTGGCACCGGTGTGAAGTTGCAGACGGCCAGCACCACGTTTTGCTCGTGCGGCGGCTCGGCATAGCGTAAAAAGGCGAACACGCTGTTCTTGTCATCGTCACCGACGACCCAACCGAAGCCTGCGGGCTCGTGATCGAGCCGATACAAGGCCGGCGTTTGCGCGAGCAACTGGTTCAGATCGGTGACCAGACGCTGTATGCCCAGATGCTCGGGTTGTTCGAGCAGCGGCCACTCGATTTCGCCGTCGTGATTCCATTCCTTGTACTGGCCGATCTCGCCGCCCATGAACAGCAGCTTCTTGCCTGGGTGCGCCCACATGAACCCGAAATAAGCGCGCAGATTGGCGAACTTCTGCCAGCGGTCGCCGGGCATTTTTCCCAGTAGCGAACCCTTGCCGTGCACCACTTCATCATGCGAGAGCGGCAATATGAATTTTTCCGACCAGGCGTAGACCAGCCCGAAGCTCATGTCGTTGTGATGCCACGCGCGGTGTATCGGCTCGTACTCCATGTAGCGCAGGGTGTCGTGCATCCAGCCCATGTTCCACTTCAGCGCGAAGCCCAGCCCACCCTCGTCGACCGAGCGCGTCACGCCCGGCCATGCGGTCGATTCTTCAGCGATGGTGATGGCGCCCGGGCATCGCTGCGCAACCACGCGATTGAGTTCGCGCAGGAAGGCAACGCTTTCGAGGTTTTCTCGACCGCCGAATCGATTGGGAATCCATTCCCCGGCTTCCCGGCTGTAGTCGCGATAGAGCATCGAAGCCACCGCGTCGACGCGCAGCGCATCGATATGAAAATGTTCCAGCCAAAATAATGCGCTGGCGATCATGAAGCCATGCACCTCGTTGCGCCCGAGGTTGTAGATCATCGTGTCCCAATCGCGGTGGAAGCCTTCGCGCGGGTCCGCGTATTCGTATAGGGCGGTGCCGTCGAACAGCCCTAGACCATGTGCGTCGGTCGGGAAGTGGGCAGGCACCCAGTCGAGAATCACACCCAGGCTCGCGCCATGGCATCGATCGACAAAACGCGCGAAGTCGCGTGGCGACCCATAGCGCGCGGTCGGCGCAAATTGCGCGAGCGGTTGATAGCCCCAGGAGCCGCCGAACGGATGTTCCATTACGGGCATCAGTTCGATATGGGTAAAGCCCATGCCCTTGGCATAGGGGATCAGTTGTTCGGCCAGCAGATCCCAACCGCGCTCGGGGTCGTTCACATTGCGCATCCATGAGCCGACATGCACTTCGTAGACCGACATCGGCGTCTTTTGCACATTGGCGGCGGCACGCTGTTCAAGCCATAGCGCGTCTTGCCACTCCAGCGGCCGCGGGTCGGCAATCACGGAAGCCGTCGCCGGCGGCGCTTCGGTTTGCCGTGCCACGGGGTCGGCGCGATGCGGCAACACCACGCCGTCGCGGCTGACGACCTCATACTTGTAACGCTCGCCCGGTTGCGCGCCCAAACCCCGCGGCAGGAACAGCTCCCATACGCCCGCTGAATGCCGCAGTCGCATCGGGTGCCGGCGCCCGTCCCAGCCGTTGAAATCGCCGACGACGGAAACGCGCAGCGCATTGGGCGCCCACACGGCGAAACGTACGCCGGCAATGCCGCCGATTTCCATCACCTGCGCGCCCAGGCATGTGCCCAATTCCTGATGCCGACCTTCGCTGATCAAATGCAGATCGAGGTCGCCGAGCAACAGCCCGAACGCGTAAGGATCGGCGCTTTCCTGTATCACTTCGCCGCCGTCCTGACCGGGCCACGTGATGCGCAAGCGGTAGCACGCGGCGAGCAACTGGTCGGTTTCCGGCACGGGCAGCGCGAGAGCGCCGCTGAACAGGCCCGCTGCGTCGTTGCCGCCCTGCGGGTTGTCCCGTGGGTTGCCTTGTGTATGGGCCTGCAACTCACCGAGCACTTTGTCCTGCACCACGACTTCGACGCGCAACGCGCCGGGCACGAACACCCGTACCATCATGGTTTGCTTTTTCTTGCTGCGGCTCGCCTTCAGGCCCGGCACGTCGTGCGGCCCGAGTATGCCGAACGGGTCTTGCAATCGCCCCACGGCGAGTGCACGTACGACCTCGATCGGCAACGCGCCAGGGTGGGCTTCGGCGAGATCGCTTGCTGCGGCGTTTGTCGCCACGGTGGCCGCATCATCGGCTGCATCGGCACGCCCGGTTTGTGCTTCGCGCAACGCATCGCTTGCTTGCGGTCGGTTGATCGGCTTTGTGTCGGTCGGCTTCTTGTCGGTCGGCGTTTCTTCGGTCATGGTGACTTCCTTATTTCAGCAGGCGCTGTGCAATAGCAGCCAGGCCGCGCAGCGGCACGTTAAGCCATGCGGGGCGATTGGCGCTTTCGTAGCACACTTCGTAAGCGGCCTTTTCCAGAGTGAATAGCTCGAGCAGCGCTTGGGCATCGCTTTTCTTGCCAAAGCGATGCGGAATATGTGCGGTCGCTTGCCAGTAGGCGGCGAGGAAGGCGCGTTGTGTCTGCGCGAGAAAGCGCGTCAGCAACGTTTGACGGTGCGCGCACGCAGCCTCGGTCAAATCGCCGGGACCGCTATAGGCGGCCATGGCGGCGACATAATTGAACGAGCGCAGCATCCCGGCCACATCGCGCAAAGGGCTGGTGCGTGCGCGCCGCTGTTCCAGCGGTTTGACTGGTTCGCCTTCGAAGTCGACGAAATAGGCGTCGCCTTGCGCGATCAATATTTGACCCAGGTGCAGATCGCCGTGGATGCGTGTGCATAGCGAACCGACGCCCGAGCTGGCGAGCTTGGCGGCTTTTTTCAGCAGGGCGTCGCGCTGGCCGATCAGGTGGCGCGCCATCTCCAAATCTTCCTCACTGCGATGTTCGGACGCTGCCGTGTAGTGGCTCAGCGCATCCAGCGCGCACTCGATCTGCTGCTGCGCTGCCTGTGTCCACCGCTGCGTGTCGGCTGCGCTTGCGGGGAATGGCGCGAACGCTTCGTCGTCGGTGGGCCGGGCAAGGGTCAGGTGCAATTCACCGAGCCGCTGCCCGAGGTTCGCCGCCCACTGTTCGTATTCCTCGAGTGCCTCATGAAGCAACGCGTCGACCGGAGCCGGCGCGCGGGCGTCGGATTGGAATTCCGGCGCCGCTTCAATGAGCGGCAGTGCGGCCAGATCCGCGATGTCGCGGCCCAGCGCATCGAGCGCCCATTGCCATGCATCGCTTTGATTGTGAATAAAGCCCTGCAGCACAGCCAGGACATACAGCGTGCCCTGCGCGTCGACACGTGTGAGCTCGCCCAGCATCGGCGCGATGTTGGCATAGCCCGCGCGCGTCAAATAAGCGCCTATTTCGGCCTCGGGGTGCACCCCAGGCTGGCAGCGCCGGATCAGCTTAAGCATGGCAAGGTTGCCGATCACCACCGAGCTGTTCGACTGCTCCACCGACAGATAGCGTATTTCCGACGCCGGGCCGAGCGCGCCATCGGCATTGAATTCGGCAAAGCGTTCACTGGGAGAGAAGCGCAGCTCGCCATCGCCGCAAGGCAGCACGGCGTTTTGGCCGATCAATTCGATGACCCTGTGCACGAACTCCGGCAACGCAAACGCGTCGGTCAAGAGTCCGACTCTGCGGCCCTTGCGCACGCGCGCCAACGCCAACTGCTCAGGAAGCGCGGAGGTGGCTTCGTCCTCGGCGATGAAACCGAACGGCAGCACATAGCGGTCACTGCCCGCCTCGGTAGTGGTCACGATTTCGGTGAGCAGCAGCGCGCGTCCGGGGCCGCCCAGTTCGACCGCGACATCGATGCGGGTCTGCGGCGCTTGCTCTTGCTTGGCCGCATACCAGCGCCGCGCACGCAGGTACGCGGGCAGCGTTTCGCGTTCGAGCACGCCTAAGGACGGTTCTTTTAACAAGTCGGGCACCCCGTTTCGTAGTACCAGCGTGTGAAATTCGGGCAGCACGGTGGGCTGCGCGTACGGGCGCTCGAGCGTTTGCGTTTCGGTGACGAGCACGAACCAGTAGAAGCCGTAAGGCTGCAGGGTCAGCAGATAGGGCAATTGCCCGATGGCCGGGAACGCTGCGCCGCCGATCATCTCGATGGGCGTGCGGCCCGCGAAGGTCGATAAATCGAGTTCGACCGCCTGCGAGGCGCGCGATACATTGGCGACGCACAGCAGCGTTTCGTCCGGGTGCGCGCCTTCATCGGCGTATTCGCGCAAGTAAGCGAGCACCTTGCGGTTGTTCGGATAAAGCAGCTTCAGGGTGCCGCGGCCGAAGGCGCGATGCTGTCCGCGGACTTCGAGCATGCGGCGCACCCAGTTCAGCAGCGAATGGGGATCGGTGCTTTGTGCTTCCACGTTGACCGCTTCGTAACCGTACAGCGGGTCCATGATCGGCGGCAGCACGAGGCTGGCCGGATTGGCGCGCGAAAACCCGCCGTTGCGGTCGGGCGACCACTGCATCGGTGTGCGCACGCCATCGCGATCGCCGAGGTGGATGTTGTCACCCATGCCGATCTCATCGCCGTAATACAGCACCGGCGTGCCCGGCATCGACAGCAGCAGCGTGTTGAGCAACTCGACGCGGCGCCGGTCGCGCTCCACCAGCGGGGCAAGCCGGCGGCGAATGCCCAGGTTGATGCGCGCGCGCCGGTCCGACGCGTAGTAGTTCCACAGATAGTCGCGCTCTTTGTCGGTGACCATTTCAAGCGTCAGCTCGTCGTGGTTGCGCAGGAAAATCGCCCATTGGCAATTGGGCGGAATCTCCGGCGTCTGCCGCAGGATATCGGTGATCGGGAAGCGGTCTTCCTGGGCCAGCGCCATATACATGCGCGGCATCAACGGGAAATGGAACGCCATATGGCACTCGTCGCCGGGGACGGTGCGCGCCTCGGGGTCGCCGCCGAAATACGGCTGTACGTCCTCGGGCCACATATTGGCTTCGGCCAGCAGCAGGCGGTCCGGGTAAAGGCGGTCGAGCTCGGCACGTATCGTTTTCAGGATCACGTGGGTTTCCGGCAGATTCTCGTTCGAGGTGCCCTCACGTTCGACCAGATAAGGCACGGCATCGAGCCGCAGGCCGTCCACACCGAGATCGAGCCAGAAGCGCATCACGGCGAGCACGGCCTTTAATACCTGCGGATGATCGAAATTCAGGTCGGGCTGATGCGAATAGAAGCGATGCCAGTAATACGCGTTGGCGACCGGGTCCCAGGTCCAGTTCGACTTCTCGGTGTCGCAGAAGATGATGCGAGTGCCGGCGTAGGCTTGATCGTTATCGGACCACACATAGTAGTTGCGCGTGGCCGAGCCCGCCTTGGCCTCGCGAGCGCGCTGGAACCAGGGATGCTGGTCGGAGGTGTGGTTGATGACCAGCTCGGTAATGACACGCAGCCGGCGCTTGTGGGCTTCGGACACGAAGCGGCGCAAGTCGGCCAGCGTGCCGTAGTCGGGATGGACGTCGCGATACTCCGAAATGTCATAACCGTCGTCGCGGCGCGGGCTCGGGTAAAACGGCAAGAGCCAGACCGTATTGACGCCGAGCGCGGCAATATAGTCGAGCTTCGCGATCAACCCGGGGAAGTCGCCTATGCCGTCGCCGTTCGCATCGAAAAACGATTTCACGTGGACTTGATAGATGACCGCGTCTTTGTACCAGAGCGGGTCGTGTAGCTCGACGCTAGGCGGGCTCATGTCCGGTAAGTCTCGAATCATAGGGTGACCTCCGCACGGGTATGGGCGAGCGGGCTGACTTGCCAGATCGCGAACGGCAACTGCTGAGGGTTGAGCGTGATCTGCTGCACCTTGCCGCTCCAGACAAAGCGATAGCCCTGCATCAGATCTTCAACCTGCACAGCCGCGTCGTCGGGCAGACCCCATTCCCACAGCGGCAACTCGATGTTTGCCTGCTGTGTGTTGAACGGGTCGAGATTGATGGCGATCAGCAATACGCTGTCGCCGAATCGGCCCGGTGTTGTTTCGTCCAGCGGTTCGTTAAAGCGTGCGAAATACAGCACCTGATCGTTTGAGGCAAGGTAAAAGCGCACGCCCAGGTGATGTCGCAGCGCCGGATAATTGCGTCGCAATGCGTTGAGCCTGCTGATTTCGGCGACGATATTGCCCGGCTGCTGCCAGTCCCGCGGCCGGATCTCGAATTTTTCCGAATCCACATACTCTTCCTTGACCTGGTCGGCTACCATCAGCGGTTCGGATTCGCACAATTCGAAGCCGCTATACATGCCCCACAAGCCCGATAGCAGCGCGGCGAGCGCCGCACGGATCAGGAACCCTGGACGTCCCGAGCGATGCAGGAAATACGGGTTGATGTCCGGCGTATTGACGAAAAAATTCGGACGAAAATATTCGCGCAACGGGGTTTGGGTCAGTTCGGTGAGGTAGGTGCTCAGTTCGTACTTGTCGTTACGCCACGTGAAATACGTGTACGACTGCGAGAAGCCGAGCTTGGCCAACCTGGCCATCGGTTTAGGCCGCGTAAAGGCTTCGGCCAGGAAAATCGCGTCGGGATATACCGCGCGAACATCGGCAATCATCCATTCCCAGAACGGCAGCGGTTTGGTGTGCGGGTTGTCGACGCGGAAAATCCGTACGCCGCGCGCGGCCCAGAATACGACCGTGTCGCGCAGTGCTTGCCACAAGCTGCCGTGTGTCGCGCTAGCGTAGAAATCGACGTTGACGATATCCTGGTACTTCTTGGGCGGATTTTCCGCGTAGCGCACCGTACCGTCGGGCCGATAGGAAAACCATTCGGGATGCTCGCGCAACCAGGGGTGATCGGGCGAACATTGGATCGCGAAGTCCAGTGCGATTTCCAGCCCATGTTCCGCTGCGACCGCTAGCAAGCGTTCGAAGCTTTCGAAGCCGCCCAGCTCGGGATGCAACGCGTCGTGACCGCCTTCGTGCGAACCGATTGCGTACGGACTGCCTGGTTCATCAGGTGCTGCCTTCAGGGTATTGTTGCGGCCTTTGCGATGGGTTTTTCCGATCGGATGGATAGGCGGGAAATACAGCACGTCAAAGCCCATCGCCTTGATCGCCGGCATGCGAGCGATCACGTCGTCGAAGGTGCCGTGCTGGCTGGGGTCGCTGGTTTGCGAGCGTGGAAACAGTTCGTACCAGCTACCGAATTGCGCCGTGAGCCGTTCCGCTTCGACCGGGTAGACACGATCATGAAGCACACCGAACGGCCTGCTGCCGCTGGCCTCGAGCGCGTCGCGGGTAGCCGGATCCCGTAGTAAGTCCAGATAGGTGTCACGGGTTTCGCGACTGGGTGGCCCGGCGTCGGTGCGCGCTAGCGCCGTGGCCAGAGCGCTGAGCGTTTGCGTGAGTTCAGCGGTAAGGTGAGGGCCGGTGGCGGCGCCTTCGATCAGCTTTAGCGCGAGCAGCCGGCCCTCTTCGGTTTCGAGTATCAGATCCTGTCCGGCGGCGCGCTTTTTCTCGATTTCGTCGAGCCAGGTCGCGAACGGGTCATGCCAGGCATGGACGGTGAATTCGTAGCGACCCAGGTGTTCGAGCGCAAACTCGCCGCGCCAGCGATCGTTGCCGAGCGAACGCATCGGCGCTTCCTGCCAGGTCTTGGCGCCCACGGGACGCCAGCGTACCGCTACCTGCAGCAGGTCGTGACCGTCCATCCAGGCATCGGCTTCCACGGTGACGCATGCGCCCACCACGCGCCTGACGGCGAAGCGGCCGGCGTCGCAGGTCGGTTGTACGTCTTCGATCGCGATCCGCGGCGCGCGCAGCGCGGATTCCAACGCGGCCTGTGCGGCCTTGCGCTCGCCGGCTTTGGTCCGTTGCACCTGAGGAAGCACCGGCGATGCGGCGACGATGCGATACACGCGCACCTCGCCGGGGGCGAGCGACAGGATGTCCACTGGGGTATAGCTATGGTGCACGTGTGCGGCTTCGGTTTCCAGACCGGAGGTATCGCCCGTCACTGCGCCTGCCGCTAGGTTGCCGCCCACCGCCTCGCCGTTCGGCGGTGCGTCGTCTGTTGATCCGTCGGCGCTGAGCCTGCCGTCCCGTAGTTTAGGGATCGGCAGTTCGATCAAGCCAGCAGCACCGGTACGCGGTGCGAGGCCCGACAATATCCGTTCAACCGGATAGCGGGCCGCCACGTCAAGCGACGGGTTGATCGCAATCAACACCGGTTCGGTGTGCGTTGTCCCGTTCACCGTCGCTTGCGTCGACCGCTTTGTCGTGTCGCGCGTTTGACCGGGCGCCGGAACGTGCATCCGATCGCTCTTGGAGTCGTGCGAATACGTTCGCGTGCAGGCGAGCAAAGCCATTGTGCCGTCCACACCGCCGAGCAATTGCAAGGCCGGATGTGCCGGCATGTCGCCCGCTTGCGCAGACGCGCTTTCCGACAGTGCGCCGTCTGAGGATGCACCGCCCGCGCTCGGGGGGGCGCTATGCGCAGCCAGCCACGCGTTGGCTGCGATGACGTCTTGCGATAAATCGTAACGCTGTTCACCGCCAAACTCGAAACCGGCCGGCATCAGCAGCCCATCCGCGCAGGTAGCCGCACAGAACAGCAAGCGTCGAGCAGCCGTTTCGCCCAGCCGGAATTCGTGAGGCGCAAGACTGGACAGTGGATTGATCAGCACCGCATCGAGCGCGCGCAACCGTTGCTGCTCTTCGGCGAGCCAGGCGGCGCGAAAGTCCCACCAAGGCAGTGAAGAAAAGACGCCATCGAAACCGCATATCGAGAGCGCCTGCAATTGTGCAGGGCTCAAACCGGGAGTCCAGGCAAGAAACAGCAGGGGGCGGCCCGCGCGTTCGCGAGTCGTGGTCAACAGTTCGCGCCATTGCTGCGCTGGCAGGCTGGCCGGCAGGGGACAGCGAAAGCCGTCCACTCCCGCGGCCACTAGCGGCGCCAATGAATCGGCCCACCGTGTGTCGTGCTGCCCGCCACCGGCCGGATCGACCGTTGCGATCCCGGGCAGCGTGGCCTGCGCAAGATCGAGCAACAGCGCTAGTCCGTGTTTCTTGCAGAGTTGGCCAAGTTGCGCCAGCGCATGATGGCGTGAGTCGGCCACCGCAGCGCTTTCCCGAACCGCGGGGTTGGCAACAAATCCAGCGCTCGCGGCGCCTACCAAAAAGTGTCCGAACCCGAGCTCGGCGCTGCGGCTTATCTGTTGTTCCAGATAGCCAAGCGCTGCGCCAAACCCTTCGGCATAGGAGTGGGGGATGGTATCGACACAATAGATTCTCAAAGCGTTTCCTATGAGGCGACACGAAACGAGGTAAGCCGCTGAGAGTGAGCCGCTTGGGGAGGAAAGCTCCGGTTTTCCTCCTCAAGCGACGCCGGATTACGCCAGCTTCAGGTTGCTGAAAACTTCGTTGCCAATCGTAGCTGGGGTACGACGCGGCTTGCGCGTGCGCTCGCGAGGTGCGGTGATCGCGGCTGCAACTTCGGCTGTAACGGCCGCAGCGAGTTCCACAGCGACGGCACTCGGATGCATGGCCGCCGCAGCTTGCAAGACCGTTTCCTCGATCTGCGTGAAAGCCCGGCTCACGGCACCGGTAGTCAAGCTCGCATACATCTTCACGTACTCCGAACCCGACGCATCCCAACTGAATTCGCCGCGCATGCCGTTGCGCAACAACACTTGCCACACTTGCTCTTGTTCATAGACCGCCACGGCGCGGCGTATCGCCCCCGCCATGTCGGACACCGTCTCGCCATCGAACAGGAAGCCGGTCGCGCCGCTAACGGGTGTGCCGTTGAAGCCCATATCGCGTACCGTATCGATCATGCCACCCACTCGCGAGGCGATCGGGACGGTGCCGTACCTCATTGCATAGACCGGCGTGAGACCGAAGGGTTCGAAGCGACTGCCGTGCAACAGCATGTCGCCGCCCGCGTGCAACAGATGAGCGAGATCTTCTTCATAGCCGATGTGGACCCCCACACGCCCTGGATACCGGGCTGCCAGCGCGCGCATGCCATGCTCGATCGCGGCTTCGCCGCAGCCCAGCACGGCCACTTGAAGCTGCGCGTTTTCCGATAACAGCGTCGCCAATGCACCGAGTGCGACGTCTGCCATCTTCTGTGTGGTCAGCCGGCTGCCATGCACGAGCAATGGCGCGCGCGCATCGACCTCGAGACCGAACGCGCTTTGCAGGCTGCGTTTGCACACGGCTTTGCCCTGGCGCTTGGTTGCGCTATAGGTTTTGGGCAAGCTCGCGTCGCTGGCCGGATTCCAGGCCTGCGCGTCGATACCGTTCGGAATGGCGCTCAATCGGTCGCGGCGGGATACCAGCAATCCGTCCAGCCCATGGCCAAAGCGTGGGGTGAGAATTTCCCGGGCGTAGGAATGACTGACGGTCGTGATGTAGTCGGCAAAGCTTATGCCGGCCTTCAGGTAGCTGACCTGGCCCCAGAATTCGACGCCGTCAGCGCCGCGTGCCGTCGCGGGAATCCCGAGCGCGTCAGCGTGTTCCATCGGGAATACGCCCTGGAACGCCAGGTTGTGGATGGTCTGGACCGATGGCACCCCGACTGCGCGCTCGCGCATGAGCAGCGGTGTGAGTCCGGCGTGCCAATCGTGCGCATGCACGACGTGTGGCACGTCCAGGGCCGTACCGCCCGCCGCGATATGCGTGGCGGCGTGACTCAAAGCCGCAAAGCGTAGCGCGTTGTCGGCGAAGTCGCGGCCGTTTGCGTCGACATAAGGGCCGCCGGCGCGATTGAACAAACTATCATTGTCCAGCAGTGCAACCGACACGTCGGAATCTGGAAAACGCCCGCAGAGCAGGCGCGCCGGTGTCTCGCAGCCCGGCAGCGCCGGGATCTCGCCGACCTCGTGCAGGCCGCGCGCGCCCGCCATTGCTTGCGGATAAGCGGGCATCAGCACGGTAACGTCGACGCCGCGATTCTGCAGCGCGCTAGCCAGCCCGCTTACAGCATCCCCTAATCCGCCAGTTTTGGCGAGCGGAACGGCCTCAGCGGCCACAAATAGGACTCTTGGATTCAATCTCGGCTCCGTTTGGTTACACGCGGGTTTTCTGTCGCGCCGCACAGCCGAATCGCGGGACTCTTGCGAGTCGTCAGCGAGTCTTCAGTCAAGCCTGGCAAAGCTAGCTCGCAACGCGGCTAGTCCGATGGCTGACCTGGGGACAGACGACTTGGAGGGGTATCCCGGGATAACTCCCGTGAAGCGAATCCCATTAAGCGACTGGTGTATGCGCACTGATCTGCCTTTCAATGATTGCGAGGATCGTGCCAGCTTGGGGGGCAAAGTGAAAAATGCTCCAAAACCCTGAGTTCATATGGATGTTTCCACAGACGCGGAAGATAGAACGTAATTTCAGAAAACGGCTTGTAAGACGCAGCATGTAAAAACTGCCTGCATCGGTAGAACGTGCGAGGTCAAATTTACCGGTCCTCGCTGTCGCTGTACCGGTAGCGCCCGTGAGTGGTTTGGTCGACGCGTCGAAGGCCACATTGCGTCGTTCCCGATTGCCGCGCGAGCCCAGTGCGGGCACGCGCGCGCAATGGGCTGCACGCACTGTCAGCCCGCGCAGGAGCGTGAGCGTGAGTCGTCCATGCAAGCCCGCCGCTGGGGCTTGACATCGTGTAGGCATGGCTTTTGCGCTACTGAGTTTGCCAAGTCAGCGCACTCGAAATACTGCCGAGGCGCTGAGCAAGCCGGCGGTCAACGCGCCGGCCAATTTACAAACAGGAGAGATGTCATGCCGTACATACTAGGTTGGTTCATGGGTGTGCCCCTGATCGTGCTGGTTCTTCTCTACCTCATTTTTCATTAACCACTTTCCCTATCTGCGAGGTCAATGAAATGGCTACGATCCTGACTCAACCGCGCGCTTTGCGCATTTCCTGGGGTGCCGTGTTCGCCGGCGTCGTGTTATCGCTGGTGACGGTCATGATTCTTAACATGCTCGGTGCGGGAATTGGCGCATCGGCGCTGGCACCGCTCAAATATCAGAATCCGCTGCATGGTTTTGGCTATGCCACCGGCGCCTGGCTTTTGATCGTGTCAGTCATCTCCATCGTGATCGGCTCTTATCTTGCAGGCCGCTGCGCACCCGTGCTGGGCTGGTTGCACGGCATTCTCGCGTGGGGCGTCATGACGATCCTGGTGGTGTACATGGCGTTCTCTTTGGCCGGCAGTGCGCTCAACGCGGCGGGTAACGTGGCGGCAGTGAGCGCCAACGTGGCGGGTCAAATGGCCGGCGCAGCGGCGAACGGCGATGTCAATAGCGGCACGGCGCAGTCCAATGCGCAGTCGCTCGCCAATGCCGCAAGTCAGCAGCTGCAGCAACATGGCATTGACCCCAATGCGCCATTGCAACCCCAAGCCGATGCGCAACTGCGTGTTACCGCCGACGCGGCAGCTCGCAATGTCGCGCGCGCCACGTGGTGGGGGTTCGCGTTGCTGGTGCTGGGCGCAATTATCTCGGCAGCGGCAGGTAATCTCGGCTTTCGTCATCAACCGCTGGCAGAGGAAATGGGCGGCGCGGCGGTCGCTCCAACAGCTCGCGTCATGCCGGGTGTGATGCGCAGTGAGGTCGATCCCTTGCGTTAAGTTGCCCGTAGTGTCTTAGTAGTGGACGGTGTTTTCTGAAGGGCACATCGCCCCGTGTCATTCGTCAGCCAGCATAGCTGCGAGTGACACGGGGCTTTTTTACGCGCATAGGCTTGAAACACCCGCTGTGTAAAAAATACACGTTCGACTTTCGATTTCAAAAAACGCTAGCGCGCGGACGAGCCAGGCTATGCGTCGCAAAGCGCGGTCCCGATCACCAGCACACGGGCCCTTGCGACGGCATCCGACCCCGCCGCAAGACTTATCCCGAGGACTGCAATCAGGGCAGGAACGCCTCTTGCTTAGTAGGAGTAACACCCGTCATCAGACGGGGTATATAAGCAAGAGGAGAGATGATATGAGCCGTCTCGGTTTTAGACTACGCGATACCGGCAGCTACGTGATGATCGCCATTGCAACGAGCCTGTTCGTAGGCACGCACATGACACGCCACACCGCGCCTGCGGCGCAGGACGATACCCGGTCCGCCGCTGTGACGCGTGAGGTCGGGGTCATGGGGGGTGGCAGCCGTCTCAACGAGCGTCTTTGCATGCGCAATGGCGAGGAACGCGGCGGCGTATTCCAAGGCTCGACCCCGACGCCCGGCCCTTGCATGATGGTTCACTGGGCGCCAACCGTATGGCACGGGCCCAAGCATTCAGTTGGCATCGTCTGATTCCCTGTCCCGGAGCGCGGCACCGTCGGTAATTTCTACATTGCACAGCGGAAATCTCAGGTGACCCTCCTTATTCGCGCGAAGGCGATATCCCGATGGTTCGTGATGCTGGCCCGCGCCCTGTCCGCGGCAGTCGCGGGCTGGTCTGACGATCACTGTTCTACCATGGCTGCGGCGTTGGCATTCTATGCGGCTTTTTCTTTGGCCCCCATGCTCGTGATCGTAATCGCCATCGCTGGCTTTTTCTTTGGCGCCGAAGCGGTCTCCGGGCGGCTCTTCAGCCAGATCCAAAATCTCGTCGGCGCCGACGGCGCAAGCGTGATCCAGGCCACCGTGTCGAACGCGTGGAAAGCGCGCAGCGCGGGTGGCAGTTGGGCTGCGCCACTATCGGTGCTGGCTATCTTGATCGGCGCTTCGGCAACCTTCGCTGAACTCAATGCCTCGTTAAATCGTATTTGGCGGGTTAGTGCACCCGTGAGTCAATCGAGCTGGTTGGCCTTGTTGCGCATCCGCATGATTTCGTTCGGGCTCGTTGTCGGTTCCGGTTTTCTGCTGTTGGTGCTGCTGATAGCCGACGCTGCACTGGCCTTGGCCGGGCAATACCTGTGGAGTTGGAGTTCGGCTTCGCTCGTGCTCGGCCAAATATTCCAGACGCTCTTTTCGTTGGCGTTCCTTGTTGTTGCCTTTGGTGCCTTGCTCAAGATCTTGCCCGACAAGACGATGCACTGGGGCGACGTGGCACTCGGCGGTACCGCTGCGGCCGTATTATTCATCGGTGGCAAAGGACTCTTTGCCTTTTATCTATCGCGTGCCGGTACCGCCAACACCTTCGGTGCGGCCGGCGCGCTGGCCGTTATTTTGATGTGGTTGTTTTATTCGGCCGCGGTGTTCCTGTTCGGCGCGGAATTGGCGGCATCCTGGTCGCGGCTCAAGACCGAAGCGGTGAAGGTCCACACCGCAACAAAGCCCCAAGCCAAACCCGAACTCAAGACCGGACTCAAGCTCGAGATCGAGCCTGAACTCGAGCCTTTTCCCAAACCGCTGCGCGATCAAATCTGACGCCGTAACTCCGCGCTCGGCAATTTCAGCTGACCACGATACTTGGTAACAGTGCGACGCGCCACGACCACCCCGCGGCTGGCCAGCATGCGCGTGAGTTCGACATCCGACAATGGCGTGCCCGCGTCTTCCGCCTCCACCATTCCTTTGAGCAAAGCGCGTACTGCGGCGGCCGAGCAGGTGCCACCGCTTTCGGTAGCCAGCTCGCGCGAGAAAAAGTGCTTGAATTCAAAAATACCGCGCGGTGTCGCCATGTACTTGTTGCCGGTCGCACGCGAGATGGTCGACTCGTGCAGATCCAGCAATTCGGCGCATTCGCGCAGGCCGAACGGTTTCAGCGCAGCATCGCCATATTCGAAAAAATTGCGTTGATGCGCCACGATCGTTTCGGCTACCCGCTGGATGGTCGAGAAGCGCTGCTCGACATTGCGCATCAACCAGCGCGCTTCCTGCAGCTCCTGCGCCAGCGGCGCGCGGTCCTTGCAATGGGCTTGCTTGAACAAGTCCGCATAAACCTTGTTCAGCCGCGCGCGCGGCAACACCGCGGTATTAGTCGCCACGCGCCACACGCCTTTGATCTTGCGCACGATGACGTCCGGCACCACATAGGTCACGCCACTATGGCCGTAACGCAGACCCGGCTTGGGGTCGAGGCTGCGGATCAATTGAAACGCACCACGAATCTCGTCTTCACAACAACCGAGTACGCGCCCGACCTCGGTATACTCGCGTCGCGCCAACTGGTTCAAATATCGATCGATCAGTTGCCCCGCCAGTTTCACGGTATGTTGGGCAACGCCGTGGCCGGTATCGGCTCCCAATCCGAGCGCCTGCAATTGCAGGTGCAGGCATTCGGCCAAGTCGCGTGCCGCAATCCCCGGTACGTCGAGTTGCTGCACGAGCTTGACGGCCATCGATAGCTCGCAGTCGTCCGGTGGCGGATCGATTGGAAACGCGCCGGTCAATTCGGCGAGATCCTGCCGCAGATAGCCATCATCTTCGAGCGCTTCGATAACCAATTCGGCGAGCATACGATCGCGCTCGCTCAAGCGATAGTGAGTCAGCGCGCGATGCAGATGCTCTCTCAAGCTCAATTGCGCTGCACGCCATTCGCCGGCATCGACGTAATCGTCATCGCTGCTATCGCCATTCTTGCGGCGTTCGTGTTTAGGATACTCGGACAGATAGTCCGAGTCGGTTCCGCTATCGCCATAGAGATCGCTTTCGTCGCCTTGGCTGCTTTCGCTATAAGCCTCGCCATCGGCGCTTTCGATCTCGATGCTCGATACCAGCGACGGTTCCGTTTGCGATGCGGCATCCAGGTCCGAGAACGTGGCCTCCGGCTCGCCGGTCCTCTCAGACCCGAGTTCGGTGCTGGCGTCCGTAGACGCGTTCGGGTCCGCGCTGTCCTCAGCGGCTGTGCCGGCTTCATCTTCTTCGAGGAACGGATTGTTCGCCAGCGCGTGTTGCAGTTCCTGGGCCAGTTCGAGGGCCGATAACTGCAAGAGTTTGACCGATTGCTGCAGGCGCGGCGTGAGCGTAAGGTGCTGCGCGGCCCGTAGGTCGAAGCTGGGCTGTCCCAATTTTATTTCTCCGCATGGCGCGCTTGTGAATCAAGGGCGCTACACGCGAAGAGGGTGCAAGTTGCATGCCAGCATGCAAGGCCCGCTGTATCAAGGGAAAAGGCGGCGAGGCATATGGGAAATCATGCTCGCGCCAGGTCGCGCCATGTAAATTCTGCCTGGGATTGAAGCGATGGGCGCTCAGGTGTTATGCGTGTCCGGTCCTTGATAGGCGAGCAAGCGGTTATATAGCGTTTTAAGGCTGATGCCGAGCGCTTGCGCAGTTTGCTGTTTGTCGCCTTCGAAGTGTTCGAGCGTGGCCAAAATGATTTCACGCTGCGCGTCGGCTAGCGTGGTGCCGATCGCCACATTCACGCAGCCCTGCGCGTGTGCGACGCGTTTGCTTCGATTGGCCAGATAAGGATTGGGGATTTCGATAACGCGATCGGCCAGGATGAACGCGCGGTGGACCGTATTCTTCAATTCGCGGATGTTGCCGGGCCAATGATAGGTACGCATGGTTTCGAGCGCGCGCGCTGAAAATACCTTTTCGGTCTTTTCGGTGGCGTTGAAATGCTCGAGAAAATAATTCGCCAGCAGCTCGATATCTTCCGTGCGTTCGCGCAGCGGTGGCACCTGCAGGGGAAATACCGCCAGCCGATACAGCAAGTCCTCGCGCAGCACGCCTTCCTGGACGGCTTGCAGCGGGTTACGGTTGGTGGCAGCAATGACCCGCACGTCGGCGTCGATCAACTCGCTGCCGCCCACGCGGTTGAACTTGCCGCTCTCCAGCACCCGCAATAACTTGATCTGCATCTCGGGCGCCATCTCGGTGATTTCGTCGAGAAACAGCGTGCCGCCGCACGCGTGTTCGAAATAGCCGATTTGTTGCTGTATGGCGCCCGTGAAACTGCCTTTTTCGTGACCGAACAGTTCTGCCTCGATCAAGCCGGCGGGAATCGCGCCGCAGTTGACCGGAATAAACGCCTTCTTATGCCGCGCGCTTTTATCGTGTATCGCTTTGGCGACCACTTCCTTTCCCGACCCGCTTTCGCCGGAAATCAGCACCGTTGCAAGGGTCTGCGCAACGCGCCCGAGCTGGCCATAGAGCTGTGCCATCGCGGGGCAATGGGTCTTGAGCAGGCCGAGCGACGGCGCAGCGGGTTCGATTGGTGTTTCTGGCACTTCTACACTGGACATGGCGACGGATAGTTTTTCAGGCGTGGTTAGGATACGCGGGACTCGGTGCTCGGATCGATTCTGATGATACTCACAAAAAGCGGCGTGTTAGAAATTGTAGGAGTTGCAGGGGCGCAAAGCGCCGCTCTTAAGGGAGAGAAAAGCTTATGTGTGCGTCGTTGGACACCGAGCCCGCGATAAAGTGCGGCGGCCAGGGCACGGCTGGCAATCCGACGTGGGACCCTTTATATGAGCGCCCTGTGAACTTATGAGGCACGATTCGTTCCAAATTTGCGGCTGCTTGCACATTGTGGCGCGGGCCTTCGTTCCTGGATCGGCCTTCGCCGTGGGCCTCGCATTTTTCACGGGCCTTGAAACAGCCTTGAATCGACCATTAATCAATCGTTAAGCAGCATCGACGATGCCGTACCAACCGGAGAATTGAATGCCGCATATCCTGATAGTCGATGACGATGAGAATACCCGCTCTGCGCTGGTAGAAATCGTGTCCTCGCAGGGATTTACGACATCGGTGGCGGGTGACTTGCGTGAAGCGTGCATCCAGATCGGCTGGCAAATGCCGGATGTGGTGCTGGCCGACCTGAAGCTGCCCGACGGCAGCGGCATGGACTTGTTCAAGGAGCTCGAGAACTCGGGAGAGGTCGAATTCATTGTCATGACAGGGCACGCTAGCGTGGAGAGTGCCGTGGACGCTTTGCGCCTGGGCGCGTCCGATTACCTCGTCAAACCAGTCAACATGCAGCGCCTGAAGGCGATTCTCGACCGCGTGCCGCGCACCGGCGATCTCAAGGCGGAAATTGGTTCCTTGCGCGGTGAATTGCGGCGTTTCGGGCGCTTCGGAAAGATGCTCGGCGGCTCACCGGCGATGCAGCAGCTCTATGACCAGATCGGCAAAGTGGCGCCGACCGAAGCGACCGTGTTACTGATAGGCGAAAGCGGTACCGGCAAGGAGCTCGCCGCGCAGACGCTGCACGACTTGAGCTTGCGCCGCAAGCGCGTGTTCCTGCCGGTGAATTGTGGCGCCATTTCCCCCAATTTGATCGAGAGTGAAATGTTCGGCCATGAGCGCGGCAGTTTCACCGGCGCCGATCGGCAGCATAAGGGTTTTTTCGAGCGCGCCCACGGTGGCACCTTGTTCCTCGACGAAATCACGGAAATGCCGATCGAATTGCAAGTCAAGCTGCTGCGCGTACTGGAGACCGGCTTGTTCATGCGGGTGGGCACCAACCGTGAAATCGAAACCGATGTGCGCGTGATTGCGGCGACTAACCGCAATCCCGAAGAGGCGGTTGAGCAAGGGCGCATGCGGGCCGACCTGTATCACCGCCTCAATGTGTTTCCGCTCGAGCTTCCGCCGCTGCGCAAGCGCGGCAACGATGTGGAACTGATCGCGCTAAGCCTGCTCGAGCAACTCAATAGCGCGCACCAGACCAGCAAGAGCTTTCCGCCCGAAGTACTCCAGGCGATGCAGGCTCACGACTGGCCCGGCAATGTGCGCGAGCTCAAGAACTATGTGCAGCGCGCCTATATTCTCGGCGACGAGGGTAGTATCGATGCGCCGGCGGTCAGCCTTCACACCCCAAGTGCCAAGCCAGCCGCCGGGGCGACGGTGTCGTTGCCGGTGGGGGTCAGCCTTGCGGAAGCGGATCGGCAACTGATCGTGGCCACGTTGCAGCAATGCGGTGGCGTGAAGAAACATGCGGCTGAAGTGCTCGGCATCAGCCTGAAGACACTCTATAACCGGCTCGAAGAATATAGCGCCCGGGGCCTGTTGCCGCCGGAGGCGGGGGAACTCGCGGCTGGGCGCGCCGGGACCGGCGATGCGGCGAGCACGCGGCACGAACTCGCCGATGCGGATTGATTCCGAACGTGCCGTAGCGCTGCCTGGGTCAGGAGCGCGGCTTGCTACGATAGCATTTACCGCTGGTTGATGCGACATTGCTTCCACCCCAACGTGATATGGCGCAACAAGCAAGGACCCGATAATGATCGATCTACGTGTGACAGATGGGAAAGCCGGGCGCCGCCGCCGGAGCGATTTAATGGCCCGTGGGTTCGAGCTGCACGCGCCCCCCGAGCACGAGCCGGAGCCCCCGCCACCCGAGCATGAGCCGGAGCCTGCGCCAGATCCGATCGGCGACCCGCCGATACCGGCGCCTCATGAGCCGGAGCCGGTCGAGTTGCCGCCCGCGACGCCGCCCGGACACCAGCCGCAAATGCATGCGATATTGCAAAGCGCCAAGCAGTTTGTTGCGTGCCCGATTTTATCGGCTGCATGAGCTTTTTCGACTGGATGCCACGTTTTCTTATGGAGAGTGCTCGATGAAGGCCCCGGTAGTTACGGCAGAGTTGCGGAGTGCCGCCGCCCGCCATCATCCTCATCTTGTGTGGATCGCCACACCGGACGGTTGTTGGGTAGACCTCAACGAACATTGGGCTGTGCTTACCGGTAAAAGCATTGTGCAATCGCTCGGCGTCGGTTGGCTCGAGTGTTTGGCAGGCAAAGGGCGCGCGCAGGCCGAGCAGCAATGGCGGGACGCGGTCGCTGCGCGTGCCGCCGCGAAATTCGATGTTTCCATCGTGCGCGCCGATGGCCAGGAGCAACAGATGGTGTTCACGAGCAACCCGGTTGTGTCGACACAAGGCGAGCTAAGCGGTTACGTAGGCTGTCTCGAAGCCAAATCCGAACTCGAGGCGGCGTTACGCCAGGCACAGGCGGCATGCCGGCGCGCCGAGGCCGCCTTGCAGGTGCGCGATCAGTTCCTGGCCGTGATCTCACACGAGCTGCGCTCACCGCTGAGCGGCATCCAAAGCTGGGCTTACGTGCTGGAGCGCACGATCGACGAGCACGCGGCGCCGACCATGCAGCGCGCTTTGACGGGCATCAAAACCGGCGTGCAACAGCAAGTCAAATTGATCGATAGCTTGATGGACGCAGCGCAAGTGATGTCCGGCCGGGTGACTCTGCAATCCGAGTCCTTGGAACCGCAGTCGCTATTTGATGAAGTGCTCGCACGGCTGCAACCGCAACTCGATGAAAAACGCATCGAAACGCGCCGCGAGATCGATCCCGCCGCCGGCAAGATTGCGGGCGACCGGGTTCGAACACTGCAAGTGATCGAGAATCTGTTAGCCAACGCGATCCGGTTCTCGGAGCCGGGGGGCGCGATTATCGTAACGGTGCGACTGTCGGGCGAAGAGATTCGTTTAGGTGTGACAGACTTCGGCAAGGGCATTGCGCCGCATCGCTTGCCGTTACTGCAGGATCCCGCCCCCCAAGCGGGGCAGCCAGCGTCTGCCGACGCAGGTGCGGCGGGCATGTCCAAAGCATCGCGGCCGTGGCAACCGGCCGGTATCGGGTTGAAGCTGGCCTTGACGCGGCGCTTGCTCGAATTACTCGGTGGACGCATGACGCTTATGAGCGATGGCGAAGGCAAGGGCGCCGAATTTGCCTTGTACTTTCCGTTGTTGCGCGTGCGATAGGCGCAAGCGCCGTAGTCCGCCGTGGTCGTATCGCATGACAAAGGGCGGTTCATGTTCGCATGGATCGCCCTTTGTCATTGCGGGTGGGCGCGGGGTGGGCTGGGGTAGGCTCGTTACTTGCTGCGTTATCAGGACTCTTCATTCGTCAGGAGTCTTTCCATGAGCGTGCATGTCTATCGAAAAATAGAAATAACCGGCTCGTCGCCCGAATCGTCAGACGACGCTGTACGCCGCGCGGTGGAAGCGGCAAGCGGTGACATTGGCCCGATCGAATGGTTTGAAGTGACCGAGACACGTGGCCACGTCAATGACGGAAAAATCGCTCATTGGCAGGTCACGATCAAAGCTGGGGCTCGCTGCGGCTGATGTGTCGCCGAATCCCGCGTGTTCGTTTGATGCGTTGCTTGTCTATCGCTTCGCACGTATCACGCGGTGCCCCATTTATCGCCTAATTCATCACCTTAGCCGGAGAATCTCATGACTCACGCCAAACACCCGAAATCATCGGTATCCGAAGCGTCTGCGAAGGCGCACGACCCGGCAGGCTCAACGGCCGAGCCGAACAAGACCTACCAGCAGGCGCTGGACGACGCGCTCGAGGATACGTTTCCGGCCAGCGATCCGATTGCGCCGGGGGCGGCAGCGCATCCACTGGCGCCCGCACATCACACCGACGAGGATGCGGACTGGCATCTCAAGCCCGGCAGCAAGCGCCCGAAGCCCAAGAAAACCTGAAGTAGAGGACGCGGGAGGGGGGCGCCGCAGCGGGCAGATTTACATTGAACGTGCAAATTTTACCGGGTGGCATCGCGTGACATGCGCCATGCGGCGGCACGTTGCTCCGGCGTCGTCTGCCGGCCCCGATAATTAAGCCGCAGCGGCGGTTCGATGAGACAAGGCATGATAATTGCGTAGCTAGGAGGGTGGCGCAGAAATTCTGCCGCATTCTTATCAACTCCGGAGGAAGTCAATGCAAAAACTCACAATTAAAGCCCTCATCGCTACCACCGCATCGATGCTCGCTTTGAGCGCCGTTGCTCAAAACACCCATACCGACAGCACGTCGTCGGAAATGGGCGCTTCGAGCCCGAGCGCGACGACGAGCACCAACAAACGTTCGCCTACGCGCTACATCGACGACAAGACGATCAGCACGAAGATCAACGCCAAATACCTGGTCGACGACGCTTTGAAGTCGCGTCACCTGAAGGTGCGGACCTACAAGGGCGTAGTGCATCTGAGCGGCTATACCGCGTCGCAGGACCAGGCCGATCATGCCGTCGCGGTTGCCAAGGATATCGACGGCGTGAAGGCCGTCAGGTCCTCGATCCAGGTCAAGGCTGACAACTGATCCTGCCCATTTTCCTCCCCCGTCGAAAGATCGTTAGGAGACCGGGTTATTTGGGTGGCTTATTGTCGCCCGATTTCGCGCTCTGCGCACTCGGCTCCTGACTGCTGTCCGTCGCGAGCTTCTGTACGCTCGACAGATGGGGTGGCGCGGAAGGATTTTGAGCCACTGCGATTTCACTGGCAGTGGCTGTCTCGTGAGCGGGCGCCTGCGCAGATACCTGCGCAGGCGTCTGTTCCATGACTCTGCGCTGATTGTCCGCGACACGTATGCCCAGTTCGCGGAAGCGCTTGAGCATGCGCCGGTTGAATTCGCGTTGCACGCCCCAGCGTCCCGAATCGCGGGCGCGTATCTGCCCAGACAGCGAGATCATCGCGCCGTCGACCAGGTCGACCCCCCAGTATTCGAAGTCGTTCAGGATCGCATCGGCGAACGCCGGATCTTGACGCATCTCCGCGCCGATTTCCTTGAGCACCGTGACCACGCGATCCAGATCCTCGTCGTACGCGACGCTGACCTTGACCGCGGCATTGCCGACGCCGCGATTCGTGTTGTTCACCGTTGTCACCGAACTGAAGGGCACCGTATAGAGCGAACCGTCGCCGCCGCGCAAGCGTACGGTACGAATCGACAAGTACTCGACCGTACCCGAGACGCCGGCCACCGTCACCCAGTCGCCCACCTGCATGGCATTTTCCATCAGCAGGAAAATACCGGTGATGAAATCCTGCACGAGCTTTTGCGAGCCGAATCCGAGCGCGACGCCGATGATGCTGGCGCTCGCCAGCAGCGGTGCGGTATTGACGCCGAGTTGATTGAGCGCGGTCATGCCGATGATCATTGCGATGACGATAAACAAAATTGAACGCAGCATAGGCAACAGCGTGCGCAGCCGCGCGGCGCGTAGACGGTCTTCGCTATCGCTCCATCGCTCGAGCCGCCGTTCGATAACGGCGTTGGTGCTTTCCCAGATGAGCAAGGCGACCACGCACGAGACGGCGACCGTGATGCATGCGGATAGCAAGTTCTTGCCGATCGAGCCAGATAGGATCCACTGCCACGCGTCGACGCCAAGCACTTCGAGAATCATTGCGATAGCCACTAGCGAGATCAGCGTCGAGACCACGCGGCGCAGTAGCGGGTAATAGCGCAGCGCGCGCCGGCTCGCCGGGGGCAGGCTTTCGGGTTCGTCGGTATGGAACACGCGCGCCAGGCCACCCAGCACGACGATGGCGACGACGCGCGCCGCGGCCAGCACCGCGATCGATTGGCCGAACAGGTCGAACACCCGAGCCAGGCCGTTCTTGACGTCGAGCGCCCAGACAAACCACAGCGCCACGATCAGCGAAATAGCGGCGATCGCCCAGATGTCGCTCAGCCAGGCGCCGAGCAAGGCCAACGACGGACGGTGCGCGGTGACGCTGCGGATCCGTCTGGCAACGGGGCGCCGATAGCGCAGCACCATGGCCACGAGCAGCACATGGCCGACCAGCACCGCAAAGCGCGAGATCGCATCGTGCAGGTCGTCGCTGAAGCCGATGCTGGTCGCGACGTCGGCCAATGCATTGCCGAGCACCGCCACACCGACGATCCAGCGCACCCATATCTGAAGACGATGCGCGACCGTATCGGACACGTTGAGCAGGCGCAGAGCCGGTGCGCGCGGCGCGATAAACAGCCGCACGATGGTCATCACGGTGCGCACCACCAGGTAAGCATTGGTCAAGGTGTCGAGCACGTCCTCGGTGGCGCTCGTGCTGTCGACCCATAGCGAGGCCAGCGAAGTGGCGATCAGGAAAAAGGCAATCGGCGGCACTAGCGTCAGGACGAAGTGCACGAGCACGTAGGGCAACTGTTGCAGCAAACGCCAGTGGGTCGCGGCCGAGACGGCGCCGCGCACTTGTTTGGCGTTGGTCTGTGCCGTCGACGAAGCGTTTGCGGCCTGCTGCGCTGCTTGTGTAGTTTGTGCCGCTTGTGCAGTCTGAGTTGCCGAAGCGGCGGGCAGCTTGTCAGACGTGTGCGACGTGCTGGATGTGTGGGACGTGTGGGACGCGTCGAGGTCGGCGTCTCCTTCCGATATTTCGTCGGGTACGGCGTCGATGCCAGCCTCCGATCGTGCGGTCGCGTCGCGGGCCGCATCCGCGGCATTCTCGGCCGGAATGCGCGCAACCTTTCTCGCGTTGTTTTGCCGCACCGCTGCTTCGGCCCGTTGCGCACGTTGCGCAAGCAATTCGCGAGGATGCTGCAACGCCCACACTATCAACCACTCTCCTGCTAGCGCGAGCAACAGGATGCCGGCGGTCATCCAGGCCAGCCTGAAGAGCAACGCGCGTTGCTCTTCGCTGCGGGTGATCTGCTGCACGTCGCTGCCGAATGAGGAAAATCCGTGCCACAGTTCAGCGGCGTCACGCAATTGCAAGAGCGTGGCGCGGCCCCAGCGGCTGGACTGATGTACCAGTTGCGCAATCAGCCCGTTGGACACCAGCGCATGGGTCGGGGCCGCCGCACTCGCAGCGCTGGCCGGTGTTGCCGTGGCCGCGGCGCTGGTGTGGGTTGATGCCAGGACAGCGGCAAGCGGAGTGGTTTGAGCGACCGCATGGATCGCGGACGCAGGCCCGTGCATGGCGGGCGCCGGGTCGGCTGAACTGGTCTGGCACCAAAGGATTAATAGCAGCGGTAGTAAAGCCCATCTGCAAATCTGGGGAAATCGGTAAATTTTACGCATGAAGTCCGGTAAATGTTAAATGAAGCCCTCGGCCGAAATGGACCCACCAGCGTGAGCGCCCGGCTATTCGGGACCTGCGCGTCGAGCATGCAGCCGCCGCAGACCTGCTCGGCTGCTGAGTCGCGAATGGATACGTGCCCAGACGATGCCCTGCGGCCCCGGCCGCGGTGGCGCCGATCAGATCAAGCTGCTTGCGGTTACGCATCTGACACCGTACACCGTGAAGGTTCCCGGCCGGACGATTTTACCGCCGCAGCGCGAATAGCGATTTCAAACGCATCGATAAGGCGCGCTGGCAAAAAGGGGCACGCTTATTGCTCAGTACTGGAGGGGCGCAGGAATTCGATCCATGCGTTTGATACGAACCAGCCAGCAGTCCGGCGCGGCGTCGCGTGCTTGATGCGATGACGCCACCCTGCGCCGCAGAGGCAAACGCCAGACTAACCCGGATGCAGCGCAACTGGGTTAATACCTGGGTCAATACTTTACGAGGAGAAGGACTATGTTGGGAACCATTCTGCTAATTATTCTGATCTTGATGCTGATCGGTGCTTTCCCGACCTGGGGACACAGCCGCTCATGGGGCTACTACCCCAGCGGCGGTATCGGCATCGTGCTGCTCATCGTGATCATTCTGCTAGTGAGCGGCCGTATCTGAACGCCGGCTGGCTTCGCGCCGCTTGAGCATATGCTCGAGGCGCGCGGCACGCGGCACTCAATAGCTAAGGGAAGCCGCGCTGCGGGTGAATGTCATCGTTCACTCGAGGCGCGGCTTTTCATCGCCAACTGGGCGCTCCGATGCGCTTGGAAAACCGGCTACGCTGCACGGGCGTTGCGCATCGCGTAGACTCGCCGGGTCATAGATGCGCATTCCCGATCATGTACAAAAAAGATACCGCAATTGAAATTCAATTTGCGCCGCAATGTCTCAACGATGCGGGCGGCGATCCATACTGGATAGATCTGTCGACGCCCGAGGCGCTGCGCCTGCTGCGGCAACTACAAGCTCATTTCGCCGATGCTGGTGTGGTACGTCAAGCGGCAGGCGTATTTTCGCTGGACGCGCCTCACGGCAATGCGATTGAAGTCGATGGCGTCGAGATGAGCGGCGCGGCGTCGATGCCGGCCGTTGCCGTACACGCAAGGGCCGATGGTTTCAAGCAGTGGGTGTGCGTAATCTGCGGCTGGCTTTACGATGAGGCTGCAGGACTGCCCAAAGAGGGCATTCCTGCAGGTACACGGTGGGAAGAGATTCCCGACGATTGGCGTTGTCCGCTTTGCGATGTCGGCAAGGCAGATTTCGTGCTGGTCGAGTTTTGAGCCCGGTACGTCCGCGCGCTTCGCTCAATCGAATGTGCCGTTAAACTCCGGCTTACTTTGTCTGCTGATTTCCGCGCGCGCTCTCACGCTCTTTCTCCCTCTCAATTTCCCTCTCACGTAGCTCCCGGCGAATGATCTTGCCGGTGGGTGTGGTCGGCAGGCTGTCGACGAATTCAATGGCACGCGGGTACTCGTGCGCAGCCACTCGCGTGCTGACAAAACGTTGCAACTCGCTGACCAGTTCGCTCGACGGCACGGCCTGCGGTTTGAGCACGATAAACGCTTTGACGATTTCAGTGCGTTGCGCGTCGGGCACGCCGACGACTGCCACCATCGCGACGGCCGGGTGCTTGAGCAGGCAATCTTCGATCGGACCTGGGCCGATGCGATAGCCGGCGCTGGTGATGACATCGTCGTTGCGGCCGACAAAACGGATCGCACCTTCGGCGTCCTGCGTACCGAGGTCGCCCGTGAGCAGAAACGGACCGGCGAATTTTTCGCGCGTCGCCGCCTCATTTTCCCAATAGCCTAGAAACATCACGGGGTCCGGCGCTTCGATCGCGATATTGCCGATGCAGTCCGCGCCGAGCAATTGGCCGCGGTCGTCGACGATCGCCACATGATGCCCCGGCACGGCACGTCCGATGCTGCCCGGCTGCGTCGGAAACAGTGCGCCGCATGACGACACCACCATATTGCATTCGGTCTGGCCGTAGAACTCGTTAATGGCGACGTCGAACATGTCACGGCCCCACTGCAGCAACTCTTGTCCCAGCGACTCGCCGCCGCTGGCGATGGTGCGCACGTTCAGGCCCGGTGGGCGCCTGTCGCCGCTGGCAGCGCGCAGCATTTTGAGTGCGGTCGGAGGCAGGAACATATTGCGCACTTGATGGCGCGCGATCAGTTCGAAGACGGCGGCCGCATTGAATTTTTCGAAGCGGCGGGCCAGCACGGGGACGCCGTGATGCAGTGCCGGCAGCAGCACATCGAGCAATCCGCCGATCCACGCCCAGTCGGCGGGCGTCCAGATCAGATCGCCGCTTTGCGGGAAGAAATCATGGGAAAGCTCAACGCCGGGCAGGTGCCCAAGCAGCACGCGGTGCGCATGCAGGGCGCCCTTCGGTTTGCCTGTGGTGCCCGAGGTGTAGATGATCAGCGCGGTGTCGTCGGCCCGTGTGCGTACCGGTTCGTAGTCTTTGGCGTGGCTGGCTAGCGCCGGCCAGAACGGCAGCACGTCGGACCATGTCTGGGCCGAACCCGCGGTGCCGGCGTCGGCAGGTGGCGTGTCGACACAGTAGACCGTGACCAGGTCAGGCAGGCTGGCGCGAATCTCGGCAAGTTTGGCGATGCCGGCCGCGTCCGTGATCAACACGCGCGTGCGGCTGTTTTGCAAACGGAACTGCAGTGCTTCGACGCCAAACAGCGTGAACAGCGGCACGGCAATCGCTCCCGTCTTGTACGCGGCGATATGGCAAATTGCCGTTTCCGGAGACTGCGGCAAAAAAATCCCGACGCGCTCGCCAGCTTGCAGGCCGGCCGCGGTCCAGCAGTGTGCCGCCTGGTTCGAATAAGCCTTCAGCTCGTCGAAGCTATAGCGTGTGGATACGCCGTCCGCCGTTTCGTAAATCAGCGCCAGCCGGCCGCTTCCGTCGGCCCATTTGTCGCACACGTCGTGGCCGATATTGTAGTACTCGGGGATATCCCACACGAACCCATCCACCGTAGCGCGGTAGCTTCCTAGATTGCTAGTCACGGCTGTCTCCTGATCGTTCTTTTTTGAGGGTTCAGCCGGAAAAGGTATCACGCCGCGGGCTTGGATTGCTATCCCAACGAGCTTGACGTTACGGCATCCGCGAGCGATATATCTGCGGCACCGGGGCTCGCGCGGGAACGGGCACCGGCACCGGCACCAGCGATAGCGCTGGCCAGGGCCGCTGCGCGTACACGCGCTTGCGCACCGGCACCCGACGACGAGCGCATCTCGTTGCCGACTCCGTAGACATCGAGCGCGAACCAGGTGATCAGCGGTATCTGCCGCGGCGAACTGATATGCACCGGCTCGTCGCCGTCGGGATAGCCGGAGTCGGCTAAGCGCAAAAACAGGTCAAGCAGCCTGGCGTCGTGGCGGGCGGCAAGGCCGAGATCGGCGAGCGCCTCGTTTTCGATTTCATGCAGCAGCCGCCACGTGAGCGGCAGGCCACGCGCCTTGTAGCGTCCAGCGATCGCGTGAACGACGCGCCGAATATCGAGCGCTGCCCGTTCAAAAGCCAATTCAAGGTAGACGGTGTCGTCCATGATGCACATCCTCTTGCGTGGTACAGAGTACTGTATATCCATACAGTACATCGTGCAAGTGATGTTACATCGGCAGCGCGGCGCCTCGGCGCTGTTGGCGCGTCACAACTCCTCGGGGTGCCGATGCTCGTAGAGCTTCAGCACTTCGATGTCGATCAGCTTCAATGCCTTGAGATTGGTGCTCTCCAGCACCACCGGCGGCGCCACGTCGTGCTCCAGGGCTTCCTTCCAGCGGGTCGCGCACAGGCACCACTGGTCGCCGGCCTGCAGGCCCGGGAAATGCCACTCGGGCCGCGGCGAGAGCAGGTCGTTGCCGCGTGCGAGACTGAACTTCAGAAAGGCGTCGGTCATGACCGCGCACACCACGTGGGTGCCGGGATCGTCTTCGTCGGTCTTGCAGCAGCCGTCGCGAATGAAGCCGGTAAGCGGGTCGAACGAACACGGAACCAACGGTTCGCCATAAACGTTTTTTGAAATTTCAACGGGGCGGGACTTCATCGTGCTTGCGCTGCTCCGAAAGTTGCGGCGGGTCTTGGCTGCGGGTTCAGCTGCGGATCTCAACGGCAGATCGTCAACTGCGATTTTTACTTCGATTCTTGGCTTCGACTCTTAGCTTCGATTTTTTTACGAGTCCTATTTCAACCGGACGTTGCTACGCGGGGATACATAATACGTCGCGCCAAAAACCCACGCCATCCTGACTGCCCCGTACGTGTACTCCCGACGGAATGTGACATCATGCAGATCTTTTATTTCACTGCCTAGCGGCCCAGAGGGGAGCGACGTTTTGGAGCGACAATTCTATCGAGGCCGCGACTTGGCTCAAGTGCAAACCATCGCCGAACTCAGGGCGCTGGCGCAGCGCAGATTGCCTGCCTTCGCGTGGGAATACCTGGAGTCGGGCGCCGAAGATGAACACACACTGCAACGCAATCGCGATGTGTTTCGTGACCACGCGTTTGTGCCCAATACGCTGGTCGATACCCGCGCGCGGCAGATGCGGATTTCATTATTCGGCAAGTCGCTGCCTACACCGCTGATCGTCGCCCCAACGGGATTCAATGGCTTGATTGTTCCAGGCGCCGATTTGGCGCTCGCACGTGCGGCCGCGACGCAGGGCATGCCGTTTACCCTGAGCAGTTTCTCCAACCAGACGCTCGAAAGCGTTGCGCAGGAGGTCGACGGCGCGCTGTGGATGCAGCTCTACGTGCTCGACAATCCCGCCATTACCGATGAGCTTGTCAGTCGTGCGCAGACGGCCGGCTATGGGGCGCTGGTGGTGACCACCGACGCCAACGTAGCCAGCGCGCGCGAATGGCAACGGCGTTGTTACCGTGCGCCCGGTCGGCTCACGCCGCGCCATGCGTTGGATGCGGCGCTGCATGTGCGGTGGTTGTGGCGCTTCATGCGCCACCGTATGCCGCGCTTCGAAAATCTCAGTAATTTTTTCCCCGCTGAACAGCTCAGCGCGACTCGCGGTGCGCCGGCCGTCACTGGCCAACTCAAGCCCAAACTGACGTGGTCCGATATCGAGCGCTTGCGGCGGCGCTGGCATGGCCCGTTGTTGGTCAAGGGCGTGCTGTCGGTGGCGGATGCGAGACGCGCGCAGGCTGCGGGTGCCGATGCGATCGTGTTGAGCAATCACGGCGGCCGCCAGCTCGACGATGCGATTGCGCCGCTCGAAGTGCTGGCGCAGGTCAAGGAGGCGTTACCGGACTGGCCGGTGCTGATCGATAGCGGTTTTAGGCGCGGCAACGATGTGCTCAAGGCGCTGGCGCTGGGCGCCACGGCCGTGATGATCGGGCGCGCGCCGCTTTACGGGCTGGCTGCGGCAGGGGAGCGCGGCGCGGTTCACGCGCTGCGTATCTTGAGTACGGAAATCGATCGTTCGCTAGGACTGCTCGGTTGCAACTCGCTGGCCGAGGTAGCGGCTTGCCTGGTGTCGCGGCCGACGCGGTAAAATAGCGGGCCCGAACGATGTGCCAGCCAGGAGAATTTCTTGCACGAACCTAGTCCTTTGTATGCGCAGTTGCTCGGCGAAACGGCGCGGATCGCCTGGAGCGAACTGGAGCCGTTCTTTGCGCGCGGCAAGCTGCTGCGCGTGGTCGATGAGCTTGATCTGGTGTCGGTGGCCGAGGCGGTGGCGAACGATGAAGCCCAGCAGGTGGCGGGTTGGGTCGCCAGCGGCATGGTTGAATTGTTGCGAGCGGAGACGGCAGCCGATTATGTAGCGCGCGACCCGGAGCTGTGGGCTGTCGTAGTCGCGCCTTGGGTGCTGGTGCAGGAGCGCCACACAGCGCCCGGCACGACTGGCGGCTGAAATGGGACGCGGAGGTTGTGCCTACTGCACCAGCACGACTTCCGTATTGCCTGAACCAGTACCACCCGAGACGGTGCACGTAGCCGCAAAGTAGGCGTCGTTGTAGTCACGGTCATCCGTAGTGCCGCCCCCGTCGTTCCACCAGAAGACCGCAGCGGGGGCGTTGCCGCCGTTGGCCAAAGCTGACAGTTGCGAGCAGGTCGGCGCGGCGTACGGAGCGCCAGCCTGGGTCGGAGTGAAACATTTTCCGGACGAGGCGGTGGGTGCGCTGCTGGTACCCGATAGGTTATTGACGAACGTTTGCGACACGCCCGTTTGCATGTAAAGCGAGCAATTTGGCAAGGGCGAAGCGGGCGTAGAACCGCTCGCGATTTGCTGTTTGTACGTCGTTATGCACGTATAGGTCGACGTTTTAATCGAATTACTTGTCGACGAAGAAGTCTGCGTACAGTTTAATCCTGGCGTAAATGTGGATAGGCGAAGTGAAGTTCCAGTGTTAGTAACGGTTGCTGTCCCGGGAGGGATTAGCGGATCGGTTGGCTGCGTGACCGCAACTTTTACTATGTTGGTGCCGGACGTATCCGTTGTAGTAACGGCCGTATACGTAACCGTGTTGTTGATCTCGCTCGGCGACACGCCGTCTCCAACCAGCGACGAATAGAAGAAGTTAGAGCTCTTAAACTGTGACCCGTATTGGTTGGCACCATAATTGCAGGTGCCGCCGCCCGTTATATTTTGCAGTCGGATGCCCAACGGCTGATTTGCGCCGATGGGAGGCAGCGATGAAGTGGCCGTCGGACCTACTGCGACGAAAGAGGTTTGCGGCAAGGCACTCAGCGCATTGGTCGAATAATCATATGCAGTGCCGGCAGTGTTCTTCGGTACGAGGTAAATGGAGAGGGTGTTTTTGTCGCACGCCTGATTATTGACGTGACCCAACGACAAGTCAGCGGTAACCAAAGGCTCGGCGGCAGTGCCGGTCGCACTCACATTTACCGATGGAACGAACAATGAAAACAGCGTATTGCCGACCTTTGCGCTCGCGCTAACCTGGACGGTAAAAGCCCCATTGCCATTGGGGAGCTTTGCGGTGGAGGTGGTGTTGGTAACCACGGTGGGAGCGCTGACCGACAAACTGGCTGGCAATATTGCGCGGTTGAAATAGTTCGTGGCAACCGATGCAGCCACTAGCGCCGTGCTGCTGTCGGTATTGGTCAAAGCCGCCGCCCCGGCAATCGCAGCCTCGTCGACGGCATTTTGCAGATCGCTTTTATATTGGACGATCCGAGCATAGTCGACTGCACAGCCGACTACGCCGATCAACGGAATCATCAGCACGGCGAATGCCAACGCATAGACGCCGCGCTGTTTCGCCTTCGCGCGGTGCGGCATGTGCTGGAATGCAGACTCACGTAGTTGTCGCATGCTGGATCCTCAAAGACACGCTGCGGTACATGAAACCACGCTATTGCCCCGAGGTCGGGCGAATCCCAGCCTGGATTGGGAGGCCAGCGCAGGAGCCAGGTACTGAACCAATGAATTGTACTTATAGTTCGCTTGAACAATAATCACCGTATCGCCCGCGATGTTGGTAGTTCCGCTAGGGCCCGAGTTCGGCACCAAATTGACGGGCGACGTGACCGAAGTCGTAGCGGAGGACCCTAGGGTGGCGGTCCCGGTTGCCGCAACGGTGCACGCTGCATCGACTTCCCAGTCCACCTTGACGGTGGAAGTCGCGTTGTTCGAATAGTTGGTGACACTGGCAATAGACAGCGAAAATGGGCCCGTAGCTCCCGTCGGAAAAGGCGCCATCATCAGTTGAGCCGCTTTGCAAAAATTGCCGAGACTGCCGGTCACACCTCCGGTCACCGAGTCCTGCTGTGCGACGAGGTCGGCCACCGCGATGGCGACGTTGCTCAGTTTCATGGTGACTCTGACGACCTGCGATATCTGGTAAATGCCGACAAGAATCAACACCATCATGGGCACGATAAGCGCGAACTCGAGCGCGACGACACCGCGGGCGTCTCTGATTGGGGCGAGTAGGCGGCGCAACATCAATAGGGCTCCGTCTGAAAGACAATGATCGAGGTCAGCAGCGTGCTGCCCGATCCCACGCCAATCAGCCAGGGGAAGCTGTAGCCCAGCTCCAGCAGCACATCCGTTTTTGCAGCTAGCGTCCCTTGGGCTTCGGTTATGACACCGGCGGTTACCGGTGCCGTTGTGAGTTTTGTAAACCCAACACCAGTAGGCGACCCGGAACCGCTCGCGGAAACGTAAAGCTTAAGCGAGGTCGAGCACGATTGAATCAGGTTGAAGCCGTTGCTGGTGACATTGCTGCAAATGGCCGCCTTCACCGTGCTTGCATAGCTGCTACCGGCATATGTTCCGATGCGTATTGCACGTGCGGCGTCGCGCGCGGCACTGTCGAGCATTTCCTGGGCCGCGAACATCATCCCTAGCTCGAAAATCATGAACACGAAGGCCAGGAAGAACGGCAGGGTGAGTACGAATTCAATCGCCGTCACACCGCGCTCGGCGCGGCGTAGCCTACCCATGGCGGAGCGAGCGAACCTCATGGGCTGCGTCTCTTCAGGCAAGGCATCGCGGGGCTTGAGGGCCTCAGCCATGGTGTCCGCGTCCGGGGCGTCGTCTGCGCGCAGCGCGGGCAGCGGGTGCTTGGTCGCGGCCGCGAGGTTGAGCGGCTCATGTCGGACAAAGTGCTCTTACGGCGGTAGCCATGGATCGCGAGTGCGATATTAGGGTATGCGAACTTAATTTCACGGGCAAGCGAGTACTTACGCGCATCAAGGCGAACAAGCCACGCCGCTCGCGACTTATTCAGCGTGTTCATTGCGACCCGGCCTTGGGCGCCGCCAACAATTGGGTCAACGGTAGGTGTTGCTCACTCCCCGCAAGCGGGCGCACGGCGCTGGTGGCGATCGGCGTAACGGGAGTCGCTGCCGCGGGCTCGACCGTTGCGGCCATCGTCGAGTTTTGCGCCGGTGCAGCGGCGGGATTCTCGCCATATGCCTTGCGCAAAGCCGCATAGAAGCGCAGATTATCTTCCACGTTGGCCGCCGGCAAATCGCGCGACAGGATCCGCTTGGCCGCTTCCGTATTGCCGATCACCCCGAACGCCAACGCCAGATCATAGCGAGCCTCGGCCGGCGCGTCCGGCAGATTCACGACGCCGATCAATACATTGGCACCCTCGCGCGCCTGGCGCGACAGCACCAGCGACAGGCCAAGGTCGATACGCACGCTTTGCGAGTCGGGATGGGCCTGCAGCGCCTGCCGATAAACGGCTTGCGCCTCGGCGTGATGACCCTGCAGATCCAGGGCGGTACCCAGGCCGGCCGAGGCCGTCGGATCGTCGGGCTGCATCGCGAGGGCCTTGTGGTAAATCGCAATCGCCTCATCCAGATTGCGTTTGCGGACCTCGACGCGCGCCAGCCCGATTTTGGGTCCGATTTCCTTGGGCGCCCGTTTTTCGGCTTGCAAGTAAATCAGCCGTGCCCGCTCCATATCGCCGGACCGGTAGGCGACGTCCCCCAGTCCCAGCATTGCCTCTAGCGAATCAGGATTGGTCTGAAGCGTTTTCTCGAAGAGCGAGGCGGCCATTTGCAGGCTGCCCGAATTCAGCGCGCTCTCGCCCAGATGGACATCGCCGTTCTCGGAAGCGGAACTGGAATTCACCGGGCGCGACGTGAAGTCGTCGGGTCCGGCGCATCCTGTCAGCGCCATCAGGCCCAGACAGCTCAGCAACGCGGCGGCTAGCTTGTTTCGTGTCGGCACATGAGTTCTCATTGGCGGCTTGGCGCTGCGGTTTTCATTGGTTGGCGAACAAATTGATTAGACCTAGTACCGCCGGGCCGGCAGCAATGATGCCGACCGTGGGCAAGATGCAGAGCATCATGGGGATGGTCATTTTGGCCGCGAGCTTCGATGCCTTTTCTTCCATACTCATCATCTGAGCATTGCGTTCGCTGCGAGAAAGCGTTTTAAGCGACTGCGATATCGGCGTTCCATATTGTTGCGACTGAATCAGCGTGGTTACGAGGCTGCTCATCGACGGGACCCCAATGCGTGTAGACATGTCGCGCAATGCAGCGCCCGTATCGCCATCGACCTGCAATTGGTCCGCCGTGACCTTAAACTCCGCGGACATCGGCGGACAGATCAATTGCATTTCGCGCGAGACCCGCTTGATGCTAATTGGCAAGCTATTACCCGCATTGGTGCAGATCACCAGCAGGTCGAGTGCGTCGGGCAAATAGGTGGTGATTTTTTTTTGCCGCCTGGTGATGAGCATGCCCAGCACCGACTCCGGAAAAATGATGCCGACGATGAAGGCCGCACCCATCGCGACGACGCGCATGAAAAAATGCTCGTTGACGAACGGTATGGATGAGGCGAAGACGGCGATGGTAAAAGAAGCCGTTGCACCGACAACCAGTTTGATGCCGACCAGCACCGAGACTGCCTTGCGCTCGCGAAAGCCGGCGCGGGTAAGCTGCTTACCGAGCGCCGAGCGTTGCTTGGCATCCAGCAGCGGGACCATGTCGCCGAGTGCGACGAGCCGTTGAGTGATTTTTTGCCACAGCGTCTGGCCGTCGGTCAGCTCGTTTTGTTCCCCATCGACCTCTGCATCGCTGACCACGTTGCGCAACTCGGTCGCTTCGCGCAGGCGCTGCGTTAGCCGCTTTTGTGTGGTGCTGGGCAACTTGCGCACCAGCAGCACCAGCGTAAGCAGGAGGGCGAAGATCAACACACTGCTGATCAACTGCATCAAGCTGCTCATCATCGCGAGGTGTCCAGGTTAGCCAGCTTGTTGATCCATAGAGTGCCGGCGATCATGAGCCCACCGGAGATCCATAGCAGTCTTTGTCCCGAAGGAGAGAAGAACAACACGTCGAGATAGCTGCGGTTCAACATGAACAACATGCCCATGATAAAAAATGGCACCGCCGTAATAATCTGACTCGCGATTCGGCCTTCACCGGTCAAGGCGCGGATTTTTAGCCGGATGTCGCGGCGCGCGCGGATGATGCCCGCCAGATTTTCCAGTGTTTCGGTGAGTGCACCGCCGGTCTCGCGTTGCAGTAACAGGCACACTGAAAAAAACGAGAAGTCGGCTATCTGGATTCGTTCTACGGCCGCGTCCAGCACATCTTTGAGGTCGACTCCTAGCCGCAGGCTGTCGCCCATGACGCGAAACTCCGAGCGCACGGGTTCCTCGGCATCGTTACCGGCGACGCTGATGGCCTGGACGGCGGGAATGCCGGCGCGAACTGCGCGCACGATTAGGTCGATGGTTTCGGGGAACGTTTTGAGGAACCGTGACCGAAACCGGCCGATCAGACGCCCATAGACGAAGCGCCACACGAACACCGGGACACCGACAAGGATGAGCGGGATAGCCCAAAATGGCACGGGGGCCAGCCAGGCGATCAGGATAGCCACCAGGACGCTGATTCCAAACGACGTCCAGAGCAGGCGAACGCCGCCTCGCCCACTGACCGCAGTGATGCGCACATTGTGCTTGCCTAGCCAGGCGCGAAACGCGCCGTGCTCTTCGCGGCGGCGAAACAAATCGTCCGTGTCGTCGAGAACGTGCACGGTCTGCGCGATATTCTGCGATGCGGCGACTTTCGCGACGCGCTCCTTGATCAGCCGCTTCGGATTCTTGCGCGCCATGTTTTGCATCGTCAGCGCCAGCACGCCCAGCATGAAGAGGCCAAAGAACGCGCCTAGCGCAAGAATGTTGCCGGGATTCATCCGCGCATCGCCCCGATCAAGGTGTCTTCGAGGCCGTAGTAGGCGGCGCGGGTGGCAAACACCGGTCGCAATGACGAACACTCGTACACGCCCTTGACCTCCTCGCCATACGAGGCCGCGTCGTAGCGGAACGCGAACAGATCCTGCGTAATGATCACGTCGCCTTCCATGCCCGCCAATTCGGTAATCCGGGTCACGCGCCGCACGCCGTCACGCATCCGTTCGATTTGCAGAATCAGGTTGACGGCGCTGGCGATCTGGCGGCGAATCGACAGCAAGGGCAGGTTGCCGTTCGCCATCATCACCATGCTCTCGAGTCGGGTAATGGCATCGCGCGGTGTATTGGCGTGGACCGTGGTCATCGAGCCATCGTGACCGGTGTTCATCGCTTGCAGCACGTCGAACGCTTCGGCGCCGCGGGTTTCACCGAGGATGATGCGGTCCGGGCGCATCCGCAAGGCGTTGCGCACCAGGTCGCGTTGCGATACGCCACCGCTGCCTTCGGCGTTTTCCGGCCGGGTTTCCAGGCTGACCACATGGGGCTGTTGCAGTTGCAACTCGGCCGCATCTTCGATGGTAAGTACGCGTTCGCGCTCGTCGATGAAGTGCGATAGCGCATTGAGCAAGGTGGTCTTGCCCGAACCGGTACCGCCTGAGATAACGATGTTCAGGCGGCAGGCACTGGCAATTTCGAGCACCTTCACCATTTCAAGCGAGAGATTGCCCTGCGCGGCCATGCGTTGCAGCGTGATATTGCGCTTGGAAAACTTACGAATGGCGATGCAGGCGCCCTTGAGCGACAGCGGCGGCAGCACGACGTTGACCCGGCTGCCGTCGGCAAGCCGGGCGTCGACCATCGGGCTGCTTTCGTCGACGCGGCGCCCCACGGCCGCAGCGATGCGCTGTGCGACGTTGATCACGTGGGCATCGTCGCGGAACTTCAAGAAGGTCAACTCCAGCCGGCCGTGCCGTTCGACATAGACCTGATCCGGGCCGTTGACCAGGATGTCGGTCACGCTATCATCGGCCAGCAGCGGTTCGATGGGCCCAAGCCCGAACATGTCGTTCAGGATTTCGTTGATGACCAGGGTTTGTTCGGTCAGCGTCACGCTCATGCGATCGCGTGCGACCACTTCATTGGTAATCTGCTCGATGCCGGCGCGAACCTGTTCTCGCGTTTTCATTAGCGCCGCGGACATGTTCATGGTCGCGAACACGGTTGAGCGGATCAGCCTAAAGGTTTCAGAGCGGATCAGCGACTCGCCTGGATCGATCGGGGCTATCGAGCGCGTACCCACTGCCGCCGCCGGCTTGGTGGCTATCGAGGGCGTACTGGTGGTCGAAGCGGGTGTGGACTCGGACCCGACCTCGGCGGGTGTCGCCCCTGCGGGTGTCGGTGACTTGATGCCGAACATCAGCGTCTCCTTATCGCGTTACGCAGGCGATCGCCAAACCGCGGCGCACTTATCACTTTTTCCTTGCGGCCGGACAAGCTGCCGGCCAGCTGAGCGATTGCGTCGAGGAAACCCGCGGAGCCTTTTTCAACCACCAATTCACCGAGATTCTCGGCCTGCGCGAGCGCTTTCCCGTCAAAGGGGAATTCTTGCAAAATAGACATCGACACGGCGGCTTTGAAATCTTCCGTCGAGACCCGACCCTGCACCGGATCGACCGGATTGTTCAACAGTAGCGCCAGATCGGGTTCGTTGGGGCGGCTTTCGGTGTAGCGCCTCAAGCGCATGACTTCGCGCGCCGAATGGACCGAACGATCGGCGACCAGATAAACCAGCTTGGAGTTGTCGATGGCGTCGTTCATGATCGTGCCGCCCCGGCCGGGCAAATCGAGCAACACGTAGTGGAAGTGATGTTTGAGCGCCGCCACCAGTTGCTTGATGGCGCCGGTGCGCACTTCCAGATCGGTGCCGTAGGCGACTTCGGAGGACAGCACGAACAAGCGGTTACTTTTGGCAACCAGCGTGCGATCGATGAATTGCGGATCGAGCCGGTGTATGTTTTGCAGCAGATCGCTCAGACCGTTGTTGGTGGTCAGGCCCAGCATCACATTGGCCGTGCCGCCATACGGCTGCAGATCGACATAGGCAATGCGGCGGTGGGTCACATCGGCGAGATAGCGAGCCAGATTCACCGCAATGCTCGTGACACCCGTGCCGCCTCGCGTACCGATGAAGCTGATCACTTTGCCGGTGCGCAGCCCCTCCGTCGCGGCGTTCGTGCGCGATGTGTCCAGTGTGCGGTTCAGCAGTTCGCTGGTGAGCGGCTTGACCAAGTAATCGTGGATCCCCAACTGCAGCAGGTTGCGATACAGGCCGACGTCGTTGCGATCGCCCACGACGATAACCTTGACCGAGGGCTCGCACACTTCGGCCAGCCGCGCCAGTTCAGAGACAGCCATCGTGGAACCCGAGATGTCGACGATCAGGCGCGACGGCGAGCGCTCGACCTCCTGCAGGATCCGGACCATATCCTCGAGCGAACCCATCTGGACGTGGGTGTGCGGCATGACCTGGTCGGTCACGTAGCTCTTGATCACGTCTTCGCTCTGCTTGTCCGTGACGACCGCGATGAAGTCGGCCGGTTTCATGCCGGCCCCGCTCTTCGATTTTAAAAAGCTACCCGTGCTCATGGCTGACTCGTTTCCATGTTCTGCATTATTGCGTCCCGGAAGACACCGCGGGATTGTACGGTGTCACAGTTCCTTCGTAATAACGGCGTACGGCCGCCGCGCCCATCGCGGCGCTGGGCGCCGCAGCGGGCAGCGGGGCGACCAGATCGGCCGGGCGTGCAATCATTGCGCCGAGGTTGGTGTACGTAGCGCAACCGAACGCGACGCTCGGGCGTTGTTCGCCGGCGTCGAGCAGCGTCGAAGGTGCGCTCAATGCGTTGCAGTCGGGCGGTACGACGCGGGTGCCGTCATAGGACAGTACCGAACTGTCCGGCAGCCCAAGAGGCTGGTGTACGGACAGGCATCCCGACAACAAGAGCGTCACGGCCAGCGTCAAACCGGTGCTGCGCATGCGCATGATCGAATTCTCCTGAATCAGTAAACGAAACCGGCCGCGCCGAGTAGCCGTGGCGTGGTTCCCGACAGCGGATCCAGCGACATGGCGCCTTGCAGGACGAACTCGATGTCGTTGGGGGGTTGCGTCACGCTGTCGATCGGTTGTTGCAGCCGGCCTGGATCGCTCGGTTGCACGAGGTAGGGCGTGACGATCACGACCAGTTCGGTCTTGTTGTTTTGGTAGTTCTTCGACGAAAATAATTTACCTAGGATAGGTAATTGTCCCAGGCCCGGCAACATCGCCAGCAGATCGCTGGTGTTGCTTTGCAACAGTCCGCCCAGCGCAAAGCTCTGGCCGCTCGCGAGTTCTACCGTGGTATCCACGCGTCGTACAGTGAGCGCGGGCACTTTGGTACCGGCGATCGTGATCGCATTGGAAAAGTCGAGCTCGCTGACCTGCGGCCGCACTTTCAGGCTGATACGGTTGTCTGCGAGGACCGTCGGTGTGAAATCGAGCGAGACGCCATAGGGCTTGTATTCGATGCTGATCGAATTACTGCCGGCACTCGGTACCGGCACCGGATATTCGCCGCCCGCCAGGAAATTCGCGGTTTCGCCGGACATGGTTGTCAGGTTGGGTTCGGCCAACGTGGTAATCAAACCTTCCTGATCGAGCGCGTCGAGCAAGCCCTGGATCTGTGTGTTGCCGACCATGAAATTGGCGAAGATCGAGTAAGCGTTGGTCGGCGAAAGGGTAAGGAGCGTAGGTGTAGTTGCGGTGGGCGGCGTGAAAAATTGTCGACCACTGATGATGCCGCCCTGGAAATTCCCCGACGTCGCAACCGTATTCCAGTTGATGCCGAGTTGCTGTGTGATGTTGCGGTCGACTTCCGTAATGCGCACGCGCAAGTTGACCTGCATCGGTCGCGCTAGCGTCATCATGTTGATCAGCTTGCTTTTTTCAGGCAGGGAACCCGTCAGTGTCTGCACCACCGAATCCGCGTCGGCGGGGGTGGGCACACGCCCCACCACCATCAGGGTGCCGGGACCTTGCGTCAACGTGAGGTCGAGCGCAGGGAAGCGCGATTTCAACAGGCGTTGCATCGCGCTGACGGTATCGGCACCGCTGACCGAGATGGTCCGCTTCAGTATCGTCTGGCCATTCGCGCCGAGCACGAACAGCGTGGTCGAACCGGCTTTCTTGCCGAGCACGAATACGGTCTGCGGCGTCGGCACCTGGACATCGGCGACGTCCGGATCGGCGACGAACACGGCGGTGGCCGGCGCCGACAAGTTAAGCACTTGGCCTTCGCTCGCTTTGAGCAGCAGCGGGCCGATATCAGTCCTGGGTGCGGCCGTTCGCATCGGCGGCTTACCGGCCGCCAGCGCGCCGCTGTCGGCAAACCCAAGCGACGCCAGCAAGAGAATGCAACAAGCTGGCCCGAACGCCGCAATTTTCCCCATTCCCGCTTTCCTTATGTTCATAGTCCGGATCGTGCACTGTGTTGCATTATTGGTCTGGCTGCCTGGTGTATGCATTCATGCCTGATTCGGCGCGATGTCATACCTTTTCGATCTCGCAACGTTCTTGCGATCCGTTAGTAGCCGAGCCTGTTGGGTCCATAGTTCGGAATCTTATTCGCCAGTTTATTCGCCGCTGCTGCCGTCGAGTTCAACGCCGCAATACGCGCATTGTCGGCGGCCGCCGCTTGTGCGTTCTGCGCATCCTGTGCTTTGGCCACTTTCTCGGCGCTATGGTCGATGGCCGGACTTTGCGACGTGACTGGCGCATCCGAACCGCGATAAACCATGATGTCGTTGTTTTTCGCAACAGCAGCAGAAGCGGGCGGGCTGAGCGCGCGCGACACCTCGCTGGCATACACCGGGGGCAGCGGGTGTTCCACCACCGGCGTCGCACCGCTGGCGGGCTCGCGATCGCTGACGGCGAAGCTGCGCAAGGCCAGCGAAAGGCTACCCAGGCGCGAGGCCACAGCGATCACCTGGGCTGTTTCCGGCATCACTTCGAGCGTGACCGTGCGAGCTCGTGTGTTCGCTTCGGAATCGCTTTTGGGGCGTTGGTATTCGGAGCCCACTGCCAGTACGCGCACTCGGCTCACCACGGTTTCGGAAGCAAAGGAATGACCGGGGGGGCCGTTGGCGGGGCCTTTGGTATCAATCTGTTGGGTCAGCAACAAATCGACGAAATCGCCGGGTTGAATCAAGCCGGCATTGCCGGAAACATCGTCGATGCCGACCGATACGGCGCGCATGCCGGGCTTGAGCGCCGCAGCCAGGAAGCCCGGCGACGATGGCGACAAGGTATCGGCGGCCATGATGACGGTGCCCGCCGTGACGGCGTGGCGCAGTACGTTGCCCTTGAAATCGGTCGTGCCGTCAGCCGTGTAGACCAGGGCGCCTGCGGGCGCACTATTGTGCGGCACCGTCTTCCAGGTCAAATCGGTCTCGCGCAGCAGCAGGCCTTCCGGCAAATCCGCTGCGGCAACGCGCACTTTGTCCACTGCTGGGGCGGCAACTGGGCCCGGAGCGGTGGAGTTCACATAAAGCATCTTGAAGAAAAAAGCTCCGACAGTCGCGATAATGACGATCAGAACGACCCGCAGCACATTCGACATGGCGACACAATCGTCTCGGTTAAATCACATAGAGAAAGGCGCAGAGATCGGCATCCAGACTGCCCATGCTCCGCCGCACGCCAAGGCGACACCGTACGGGACCCCCCGTTTCACCGCGAATGCGTCGAGCCAGCGGTGCCGTGCTTGCACTGCCGCGCTGGCGAAGCGATCCAGCGCAATCATTAACAAGGCGATCGGTAAGCCCGCCACCGACACGATGCTGAATACGGCCAGCCCCGCTTGCGGCCCCGCCCATAAAAACACCGCGCCGGCGAGCTTGACGTCGCCGCCGCCCATCCAGCCGAAATGGCACATCGCCGCCGCGACCGCAAACGCCGCGCAACCCATCAGCACGTGAGCACCGAACGTAGCGGCGGGGGTTCGCAACAAAAGCGCCTGGATCAAATAAAAACCGGCGATCAACCCAACCCCGAGGTTAGGAAGGCGCCGGTCACGCAAGTCAAACCAAACAAGCATTACCAGTACCAAGCAGGCGAGCAGTTTTACAGCAATAGACATTTCAGGCTATCAAGTCCGAATGGACATGCTCTCGTGCGTCACATAGTAAAGTGCGACCGGGCATCGAATCAAACGACGAAACCCGATCGCGGGCCAAAATCAGGAGCCAGTAACCTGGGTGGTGACTGTGGCCGTCAACGTGGTGAAAATGGTCTTAAGCGCCGGGGTGAAAACCACACCGACAGCGATCACAGCAGTCACGATAATGCCTGCCAGAATCGCATATTCAAGGGCGGTGACACCGCGCTCATCGCGACGGAAAAATTTGAGAAATTGCCGCATGTTAACCCCCAGATTATTAAGAAAAAACACCTTCATGGTTAGCCCGACAAGCACGTGCCAAACTGTTACCAATACATGTGGCCACAGTGTATTGGATAACGGCAAAAAATAAAAAAATTTAAGGCTAGGATGTGCGTGTATCTAACAACAGTTCACTTCTATTAACGAGATACGTACACAAACGATCTTCAAATGACAGGTTGCGGCATCGAATTTCTTCGCAAGAAACGGGCGTATTCGCTTGCGCAACTTGTCGCGACAATACCATCGGCGCTTCAAACGAACATGGCAATTTTCATCATCCGTGGCTTTAAAGCAGCACTTTGACGCCAAAAGTCAGCATTTACCCGACTTGGATCAACGTTTGTGGCTAATCTATCTGGGCGATTTTCGCAATATAGACTATAGGGACGTGCGAACGACGGCCCCAATCGGCCCGGCGTTACGTACGAAACGATATGCCGGAGCGGTTGAACAGGCGGGCGTCCGGCATGTTACGGGGCATTACGCGGACCCTCGAACCATGCGAACGCGGTCTAAACTCGATGGTTACAGACCATTTCAGGATACCTATTCAATGAAGAAGTCATTCGTGGCGATGGCCGCAGCGCTTGTTTGGGCAATCTCGGCCAGCCAGCCGGCGCAGGCCGCCTTGGCAGTGGGGGCCCCGGCTCCCGATTTCAGTACGCAAGCCTCGCTGGGCGGCAAGGTGTCCACTTTCGCATTGCACGACGCGCTCAAGCAAGGGCCGGTGGTGTTGTATTTCTACCCGGCCGCCTTCACCGAGGGCTGCACGATAGAAGCCCATGAGTTCGCCGAGGCGACCGACCGGTACAAAGCGCTGGGCGCCCAGGTGATCGGCGTGTCGCACGACGATATCGCGACGCTGAACAAATTCTCGGTCAGCGAATGCCGCAGCAAGTTTGCCGTTGCGGCAGACCCTGACCGCAGCATCATGAAGGCCTACGACGCGACGTTGCCGCTGGCAAAGTTCGCAAATCGTGTCTCTTACGTCATCGCCCCGGACGGCTCGATCATTTACGCCTACACCAGCATGGCGCCCGAGAAGCACGTCGAGAACACCTTGAACGCGCTGCAGCTATGGACCGCGCAGCACAAAAAACCCTGATGGGAGCAGCGGGGGGGCTGGCGCAAAGTCATGATCGCCGCCTCGGCTGCGCACGCCACGCCGCCCTGATCAAAGCGCCGCGCGTCGAGTGCTACGGCGCTCTTGGCGTCCTTGCCAGCGAGTGCGCATCCGGTCCATGTACAGGTAAACCACGGGCGTGGTGTAAAGCGTCAGCAACTGACTGACGATCAAGCCCCCGACGATCGAGATGCCGAGCGGCTCGCGCAGCTCTGAACCTTCGCCATTGCCGAACGCCAACGGCAGTGCGCCCAGCATGGCGGCAAAGGTGGTCATCATGATCGGCCTGAAACGCAGCATGCAGGCCTTGAAGATGGCGTCGCGCGAATTCAGCCCCTCGCTGCGGGCGGCGTCGATAGCGAAGTCGACCATCATGATGGCGTTCTTCTTGACGATCCCGATCAGCAAAATCACGCCGATCAGCGCAATGATCGAGAACTCGATGTGAAAGAGCAGCAAGGCGAGCAGTGCGCCCACGCCGGCCGACGGCAGCGTCGAGAGGATGGTGATCGGGTGTATGTAACTCTCGTACAGGATCCCCAGCACGATATAAACGGTGGCCAACGCGGCCAGAATCAAAATTATCTGGTTGCCCAGCGACTGCTGATACTGCTGCGCCGTACCCTGGAAACTGCCGCGCACGGTGGCCGGCATGCCGATCTCGGCCACTTTCTGGTTGATCGCGATTACCGCATCCGAGAGCGAACGCCCCGGCGGCAGGTTGAACGAAATCGTCGACGCCGCGAACTGCCCCTGGTGATTGACGGCAAGCGGGGTGTTACCCGGACCGTAAGTCGCTATCGAGGTCAAGCGGATCATCGTTTCTTTCGCGGTGCTCACCGGACTACCGCTGGATGCGCTTGATTTACCGGTCGTGGCAATCGAATTGATGGCCTGGTTGCGGGCCGAGTCGGCCGCGATGGCGGCCGCCGTGGTGGAGGTCGACGCGCTCGATACGCCTGCCGTGGCGATACCGCTAGTGCCGCCGCTGCGGCTTGCGGTGGAGCCCGTCACCGTTCCGGCCGGCGCGTTGGTGGACTGCGTGCCGCTGGCATTGCCGCCCGACGTGCTGACATAGATATCGTTGAGCATTTCCGGACTCTGCCAGTATTGCGGCGCGACTTCCATGACCACGTGGTACTGGTTCAACGCGTTATAGATGGTCGAGACTTGACGCTGACCGAACGCGTCGTAGAGCGTGTTATCGATCTGGCTGGGCGTAATCCCCAGCCGGGTGGCGGTGGCCCGGTCATAGACGAGATCGGTTTCTATGCCTTTTTCCTGCTGGTCGGAGTTCACGTCGGCCAGCTGGGGCGCGCTTTGCAGCGCGCGGGTCAGTTTCGGACCCCACTCGTATAGCTCGGGCGTCGAGTCGCTCAATAGCGTGTATTGGTATTGCGCGTTGCTCTGGCGGCCGCCCGAGCGTATGTCTTGCACCGCCTGCAGGAACAGCCGGCTACCGGCCACGCGATTAAGTTTCGGGCGCAAGCGGGCGATCACCTGATCGGCGGAGATCTTGCGCTGCGCCAGCGGCTTGAGCGTGATAAAGACAAAACCCGAATTGACTTGGCGGCCGCCCGTAAAGCCCACGGCACTATCCACGGCCGCGTCTTCGTTGACGATGTTCATCAACTGCGCCAATTTGCCTTTCATCGCCTGGAACGAAATGCTTTGATCGGCCTGGATCCCGCCGATGATGCGTCCGGTGTCCTGCTGCGGGAAAAAGCCTTTCGGGATGACGGCGTAGAGGTAGACATTGAGCGCGATGGTCGACAACAAGATCATCAGCACCAGCAACGGGTGGCCCAGCGCCCAGTTCAGGCTGCGGCCGTAGCCCTGCTGCACGTGCTCCAGGCGGCGATGCATCGCGGCAATCCATCGATGCGGCTTGCGCTCCTTGATACCGCGTGCAGCGTCAGCGAATTTATCCTTGAGCAGCAACGCACACATCATCGGCGTGGTGGTCAGGGAGACCGCCAACGACACCATGATCGCCAGCGACAGTGTCAGCGCGAATTCGCGGAACAGCCGTCCGACAATGCCGCCCATGAGCAGGATCGGCAAGAACACCGCGATCAGCGACAGGCTGATCGACAGCACGGTGAAGCCGACTTCGCGTGCGCCGAGATAGGCGGCCTGCAGGCGGGGCATGCCGCCTTCGATGTGGCGGGTGATGTTTTCCAGCACCACGATGGCATCGTCGACCACGAAACCGGTAGCGATCGTGAGCGCCATCAGCGACAGGTTGTCCAGGCTGAAGCCCAGCATATACATGGCGGCAAAGGTGCCGATAATCGAAATCGGCACGGCGATGGTCGGGATCAGCGTCGCGCGCGCGCTGCCCAGGAACATGAACACCACCAGCGTGACGAGCGCCACCGCAATCATCAGGGTACGCTCGGTGTCGCGCAACGAAGCCCGGATGGTGGTGCTGCGATCGTTGGTCGCGCTCACCTTGATGGCCGCGGGCAGCGCCGCCTGCAATTGCGGCAGCGAGGCTTTGACCCGGTCTATCGTGTCGATGATGTTGGCGCCGGGCTGCCGGTACAAGATCACCAACACCGAGGGATGGCCGTTGTACAAGCCGAGATTGCGCAAGTCCTCGACCGAATCGACCACTTCCCCGACATCGGACAAATGCACAGGCGCGTTGTTGCGGTACGCCACGACCAGATCGCGGTACTGCGATGCCTTGCGTGCCTGGTCGTTGGTGTACACCTGGAATCGCGTCGGCCCGCTGTCGAACGAACCTTTCGGGCTGTTCGCATTGGCCGAGGCGATCGCCGCGCGCACGTCTTCCAGGCCGACGCCGTATTTGAACAGTGCGCTCGGGTTGAGCTCGACGCGTACCGCGGGGTTGGCCGAGCCATTCACGTCGACTTCGCCGACACCTTGGATTTGCGAGAGCGATTGCTGCAGCACGGTGGCGGCCGAATCGAATAGCTGGCCGGCCGTCAGCGTCTCGGAGGTCAGCGCGAGGATCAGGATCGGCGCGTCGGCCGGATTGATCTTGTGATACGTGGGATTGCTGCGCAGGCTTGCCGGCAGGTCGGCGCGCGCGGCATTGATGGCGGCCTGGACGTCACGCGCCGCGCCGTCGATGTCGCGGTCCAGCCCGAACTGCATCGTAATGCGGGTTGAGCCGATCGAGCTGGTCGACGTCATTTCGTTGACGTCGGCGATCGTCCCAAGGTGGCGTTCGAGCGGGCTGGCTACGCTGGTGGCCACGGTCTCGGGGCTGGCCCCCGGCAAATTCGCCTGGACCGAAATGACCGGGAAATCGACCTGCGGCAGCGGCGAAACCGGCAGTTTGGTGAACGCGAAAATCCCCGCCAGCACCACGCCGAGCGAAAGCAGCGTGGTGGCGACCGGGCGCGCGATAAAGGGCCGCGAGAGATTCATGCGCGCGCCCTGGTCATGCGGCCAGCGCCGCGCAAGCGGATCAGGACGTTCTTCATGGCACGCTCGGATCCTCGTCCACGATGTGCCCGGCGCTTGGGCGGGCGCCACCGAAGCGGCGCTTCACGCGCGTGGCGATCCGGTCGAACGCCAAGTAGATAACCGGGGTAGTGAATAGCGTGAGCAACTGGCTGACCACCAGGCCGCCGGCAATCGCGATCCCGAGCGGGTGCCGTAATTCGGAGCCCGCGCCCCAGCCCAGCATCAGTGGCAGCGCGCCGAGCAGCGCCGCGAGCGTGGTCATGAGAATCGGCCTGAAGCGCAGCAGGCAGGCCTGGAAGATGGCGTCGCGCGGCGATTTGCCCTGTTCGCGTTCGGCTTCGAGCGCGAAGTCGATCATCATGATCGCGTTTTTCTTGACGATGCCGATCAACAGCACGATCCCGATAATGCCGATGATATCCAGGTCGTGCCCGGTGACGAGCAAGGCCAGCAGCGCGCCGACCCCGGCCGACGGCAAGGTCGACAGGATGGTGACCGGGTGTACGAAACTCTCGTACAACACGCCCAGCACGATGTACATCGTCACGATGGCGGCCAGGATCAGGAACAGCTCGTTGGACAGCGATGCCTGGAAGGCGAGCGCGGCGCCCTGGAAGCGTGTGTTGAACGAGTTGGGCAGGCCGATCTCTTTTTGCGCGGCCTTGATCGCATCGACCGCCGCACCCAGCGAGGCGCCGGGTGCGAGGTTGAACGAAATCGTGGTCGCCGGAAACTGGCCGAGGTGGCTGATCAACAGCGGCGCCGGCTGCTCGGTAAAGGTAGCGATGGCCGCCAGCGGTACCTGTCCGCCGCTCGCGGTGGCCGATGGCAAGTACAGCGTGGCCAGGCCGGCGGTGCTGTTAAGCAGCTTGGGGTCCGCCTCGAGGATTACCCGGTACTGGTTCGACTGCGTAAAGATGGTCGAGACGATACGCTGCCCGAACGCGTCGTAGAGCGCGCTGTCGACAGTGGCCGGCGTGATGCCGAAGCGTGCCGCGCTGGACCGGTCGATGGTGACATATACCGATTGCCCGCTTTGCTGCAGGTCGCTTGCCACGTCGGCCAGAACGGGCGAGGTCTTCAATTTGTCGACCAGCTTGGGGACCCAATCCGCGAATTCGCTCGCATTGGCGTCTTCGAGGATAAATTGATACTGGGTCGCGCTGACGGTCGAATCGATCGTCAGATCCTGCACCGGCTGCATGTAGAGTGCGACGCCGGCTACGCTGGCGGTTTCCTGCGAGATGCGGCGGATGATCGTGCTGGCGGTCGCGCTGCGGCTGTCGTAGGGGCGCAAGTTGATCAGGAAGCGGCCGCTGTTCTGGGTCAGGTTGGTGCCGTCCACGCCGATGAAAGAGGACAGGCTTTCCACGTCAGGGTCTTTGAGAATCTCTGCGGCCAGATCCTGCTGATGCTGGGCCATCGCGGCATACGACGATGACTGGGCGGCTTGCGAAATGCCCTGGATTACGCCGGTGTCCTGCACCGGGAAGAAGCCTTTCGGGATCAGGACATACAGCAGTACCGTCAGGATCAAGGTGGCCGCAGCAACCGCCAGCGTGAGCGCCTGGCGCTCGAGCACCCACTCGAGCGCGCCGCCGTAGTGGCCGATCACGCGTTCGAAAAACGCGTGGGTACGCGCTTCCAGGCGTTGCATGGCGCTGTTGCTTTCGCGCGGCGGGGTAGGGCGCAGCAATTTGGCGCAGAGCATCGGCACCACGGTCAGCGAGACCACGGCCGAAATCACGATGGTAACGGCCAGCGTGATCGCGAATTCGTGGAACAGGCGGCCGACCACGTCGCCCATGAACAGCAGCGGGATCAGCACGGCCACCAGCGAGACAGTCAGGGAGATGATGGTGAAGCCGATTTGCTTGGAACCCTTGAGCGCCGCTTGCAGCGGGGTTTCGCCCATCTCGATGTAGCGCGCGATGTTCTCGATCATCACGATGGCATCATCGACCACGAACCCGGTCGCGATCGTCAGGGCCATCAGCGACAGGTTATCGAGCGAGAACCCGAACAAATACATGGCCGCGAGCGTGCCGATCAACGATAGCGGCACGGACAGGCTCGGAATCAGGGTGGCCCACACGTTCGAGAGAAACACGAAGATCACGAGCACCACCAACAGGATCGATACCAGCAGTTCGAATTGCACATCGCGCACCGACGCCTTGATGGTGGTGGTGCGATCGGTCAGCACCCGGACGTCGATCGCGGCCGGCAAGGCCGATTGCAAACTCGGCAGCAGCGCCTTGATCGAGTCGACCACGTCGATGACGTTGGCGCCCGGCTGGCGCTGTACGTTGATGATGATGGCTGGCGTGCGATCGACCCAGGCGCCGAGCTTGGTGTTTTCCGCGCCTTGTACGATCTTGGCGACGTCGGTCAACATGACCGGTCGGCCGTTCTTGTAGGCGATGACGGCGCTTTGATACGCGTCGGCGCTTTGCAGCTGGTCGTTGGCGTTGATAGTCGATGCGCGCGTCGGCCCGTCGAAACCACCCTTGGGTGTGTTGACGTTGAGGTTGCCGATGGTCGTGCGCAGGTCGTCGAGGTTCAGGCCGTACGCGGCTAGCGCCAGCGGGTTGGCTTGAATCCGCACGGCCGGTCGCTGGCCGCCGCTGATGCTCACCAGGCCGACGCCGCTGACCTGGGAAATCTTTTGCGCGAGCCGGGTATCGGAAATGTCCTGCAACTGCGTGAGCGGCAGCGTCTTCGAGGTGATTGCCAGCGTCAGGATCGGTGCGTCGGCCGGGTTGACCTTGGCGTAGATCGGCGGCGCGGGCAGGTCGGACGGCAACAGGTTACCGGCTGCGTTGATCGCGGCCTGGACTTCCTGTTCGGCGATATCGAGCGGCAAGTCGAGGTTGAATTGCAGCGTGATCACCGATGCGCCGGAGGAGCTCGTCGACGACATCTGGTTCAGGCTGGGCATCTCGCCGAACTGGCGCTCGAGCGGAGCGGTCACCGACGAGGTCATCACTTCGGGGCTGGCGCCCGGGTACAGCGTTTGTACCTGGATGGTCGGATAATCGACCACGGGCAGTGCCGAGAGCGGCAGGAAATGCAGCGACACCAAGCCGACCAGCATGATCGCGGCCATCAACAGCGCCGTGCCGACTGGCCGGATAATAAATAGGCGGGACGGATTCATGCGTGCGCACCCTCGCGGCCCGATATTGCAGTAGAGCGCGTGCGATATCCGCCAGCGCCGTGCATCACATTACGCGAGTTCATTTACGGTGCGACGCGTTTGTGAAGATGAGCGTGGGCGCCCGACGCGCCCGACGCGCCCGACGCGCCCGACGCACCGTGCGCTCGCGCTCCGGACGCGGCCCCCGACGCACCCTGCGCGCCCGAGGCGGGAACCGTGGCGGACACCATGATCTTGGCGCCTTCGCGCAGCCGGTCGACCCCATCGATCACCACTTGCTCGCCCGGTTGGACGCCGGACAGAATGCTGGTGCGTTCGCCGCTCACGATCCCTTGCTTGACCGTGCGCACGGTGACGGTGTTGCCAGGCTGCGCCACATAGACATATTGGCCGATCGAGCCGGTCTGCAACGCCGCCGAAGGCACGATGGTCACGCCATGCTCGGTGTTGACGAGTAGGCGAGCATTGACGAACTGATTCGGGAACAGGCGCAGGTCCGTATTCGGAAAGTCGGCGCGCAGCTTGAGCGTGCCCGTGGTCGTGTCGATCTGGTTATCGGTTGTGCGCAGCACGCCGTTCGCGAGCAACGCGACGCCGGCGCGGTCATACGCGGTGACCGGCAACTGCGCGCCGCTATTCAGGCGCGCCTGCACAGCCGGCAAATTATCCTCGGGGAGCGTGAAAATCACGCTGATCGGCGAGAGCTTCGTGATGACCACCAGGCCGTTGGTGTCGCTGGTTTGCACGTAGTTGCCCGCGTCGACTTGACGCAAGCCGACCCGGCCGTCGACCGGAGCCACGATGTGGCAATAGGTCAGATCGAGCTGGAAGGTCTTGACCTGAGCCTGGTCGGCGGCCACCTGTCCCTCGGTTTGCTTGACCAGGAAGCGTTGATCGTCGACTTGCTGACCCGACACGGAATCCTGCTTGAGAAGAATCTCGTAACGACCCAGGTCGGCCTGCGCCTGCGCGAGCACCGCCTGGTCATGCGCGAGCGTGCCCTGCGCCTGCAACAGCGAAATCTCGTAAGGCCGTGGGTCGATCTGGGCGAGGAAATCGCCTTTGTGCACCAACTGGCCTTCCTGGAAACCGACTTCCATCAACTGCCCGGCGATCTGGGTGCGTACCGTTACGGTCGCCAGCGGCGTCACGGTGCCCAGCGCATTGAGCAGCACCGGCATGTCGCCTTGCGTGACCGTGGCGAGCCGGACCGATTGCGGCGCGTTGGCTGCCGCGGCCGACGCGCCGGCGCCGCCGCGCCGTCCAGCGCCACCCGCCCCGGCGCCGCCGGCCGATTCATCGCCATGCCGACGCATCCAGATAAACGCGATAAGCAAGGCCAGCGCGGTGACCGCGAGCAACACCCAAAGCCAGCGACGGCGAGTCGAGCGCAAAGGCGCGGGAGCGGGAGACGGCGGTGTCGGGCGTTCGGGCTGGGTCATTGAGTTTTAGTGATTGCTTCTGGGACGCTGCGGGACATCGAAACTCGGGTGCTGGAAAACGTCGCCCGCATGCGCGGCGGCATGCCGATGCGGCTTGAGACCCAGTTAGCCGCTCGCCATCACTAGACCGGCTGACGGGCGCTGAGTTTCAAATTCTCGGCGAATGCTACGTACGAGACGCCCGACAGTCTACATGACAGATCTTTCTGCTGGTTACAGCAGGCGTTGCAGAACCGGTAATTTTTGATGAAAATCTGAGGCGGCGTATTTGCCGATGCGGGGGGATGCGGCGCTGGAGGCAGGCACGTGGCGCGAGGGTGCGCCACGTCTTTTGTTACATTTGGCGAGCTGGGCGCACGTTCAGGCTGCGCGCTCAGGTCGCGAGCTCATGTCGCCAACTCATGTCGCCAACTCATGCCTCCAAGACCGGCAGCAGATGATTGACCGCGGTCGCGATCTTCGTTTCGTCCACACCGTAGACGTGCAGCGAAATGGCCGGAATTGTCGTCGCGTTGCCCAGGCAATGGATGCCTGAATAGCCTGCATCGGTGTAAGAAACCGTATTGCGCGCGCACAGCCGCTGTCCCGCTGGCTGTGCGCCATGCTGCTCGGCACACCAGTCGTAATGCGTTTCCACCAGCGCGCCGTCCAGCACGGTATAGGCGCACCAAGTGTGATGAGCGTGGACCGGGCTGAACTGGCGGGGACCCCAGATAATTGCCACCGCGCAATATTCTCCGTTCGGATCGGCCGCCAGCACATGGCGCTGATAACCGGTGGCCGACGGTGCAGGCAGCAACTCGCGCAAGTCGTCCAGCGGCATGGCGTTCGCGAACTCGCTGAGCATGCCGCGCAGCAACTCGCCGCGCGACGCCGGTGTCGCAGTGGGGCAAGCGGCCAGCCGGGCGCGCAATTGGGCGAGGGCATCGACGGCCGGTTCCCGTGCATTGGCGGTGGCTGCGGGTGCGGAGCCGCGCACAGGGCTCGATGAATGTGTCATGAGTTGGGTCGTCATGATTCGGCTCACTGGGGAAGTATCGGGGCCAAGCGGGAATGCATCGGCCTGGACACATTTATAACAATGCCCAGAGAGAAAAGGCTTGCGTTTTTGTCTGAGATGTCGCGATATAGTAGAAGATTATTCTACGATTGAGGTTCGAAATGGACGCGATTGATAAGAGGCTGCTCGAATTGCTGCAAAAGGACGCGACGATCCCGATCGCCGAGTTGGCTCAGCGCGTCAACCTTTCGCAGACGCCGTGCTGGAAACGCGTGCAAAAACTCAAGGAAAGTGGCGTGATACGCGCTCAGGTGGCCTTGTGCGATGCGCAGCGCCTGGGCGTGGGCACGACGGTCTTTGTCGCTGTGCGCACCAACCAGCATAACGAGGCCTGGTCCAAGCAATTCCTGGCCGCGATCGAATTTGTGCCCGAGGTGGTCGAGGCTTACCGGATGAGCGGCGAGGTCGACTACCTGCTCAAGGTCATGGTGTCCGATATCGGCGACTATGATCGTGTCTATCAACAGTTGATCCGCGAGGTTTCGCTATTCGACGTCAGTTCCAGCTTCGCGATGGAACAGATCAAATACTCGACGGCGTTGCCGGTGCGGTAACAGGACAACGTCGCAGGACAACGGCGCACGGACAACTTTGCGCGTTGGCTGCGCTGCGGCAGTTACCGGGCGTAGACTTGCGCCTTGCTTCATGCCTTGCTTCATGCCCTGCATCAGGCCGCCAGGCTATCCAACCACTCATCGAATCGAACAGAGCAAGCTTATGGAAAATAAACGCAGAAGAAAGGACCCCACGCGCGGCGTGGCAATTTTCTTTGTGGCCGTCGTGCTGCTGGTGCTGGCAGCCGTTCTTTACAAGGGGATTACAGGTCGGCGCGAATACGAGGCGGAACAAGCAGCAAGCGACGCGAGCGCGGCGGCTGCGCAACCGTCGGTTGGGGCGAGCGCTGCCAAACCATAACGTCGTGCAGCCGTAGATCGTTCCCATCGCCGCTGTTCCCGCACGCGCTGTCTGTCATCATTTTCAGCTTAACGACGCCTGTATCACGCAGGCATCGTTACGGATCAGCCACGAAGCGCCGATCATCTGTTTGCACTGATGCACCAACAGCTTGAGTTCCTGCACCACCTCGGCGGGGACGCCGGATTGGCTCTCGGCCGAGACCACGCTCTCATCGAGCTCGCGATTCAACTCACGGCTACGCGCGAGCGCTTCGGCGGCCGGTAGCGTGCCTCCCGCAGTCACGGTCTTGACCATTTGCGTCAACGCGCCGGCTGTCTGGCCGGGCGCGGGCTGCGGCGGCGCGTCGGCGTTTTCTGCCAGGCTCAGATTGTCGCGCACGACGCTCAATGCCCGCTGCAGCGGCTCCAGGAAATGCGCATGGGCCGGTGTCGCCAATGCCGCGACCAGCGGCGCCGCGGCTGTGATCTGGGACGCCAGCGCGTGGCTTTGCACCAGCAGCTCGTTGAGTTCGGGCACGTAACGCTGTTGCGCCTTGGGTTCCATCATCATGCGCTGGAATGCGTTGCCGAGATTCGCAAACGCAATATGCACGTTCTTGCGCGTCAGGCGGTAGCGATAATCCCGGTCGAGGTCATGGTCCTTCGCGCCGTCCCTGGTCACGCTGTCCCTGGTCGGTTTTGCCCCGGCCATCTTCGGTTCGGCACCCAGCGCGCACGCTGCGTCGAAGTATTGGCGCATCGACGCCATCATGGCTTTGACCATGCGCCCCATCACACGATATTCCCAATACGGGAACAGGTAGCTCGCGCCGATTGCAATCGACGAGCCCAAAAAGGTATCGAGCGCGCGCTCGCCGATGATGGCGATTCCTCCGGGCGCAAGCAAATGCAGCAGGATCAGCACCCACGACGACGTGAACACGACGCTGGCCGTATAGTTGAACAGCAGCAAGCTGTAGCTCATTACCATGCAAACGAACATGACCGCCAGCAGCACGTTGGGCGACCTGACCAGCAGCACGAGCCCGATCGCGGCAAAGCAGCCGACCACGGTGCCGATCAGCCGCTGGGTGTTACGTTGGCGAGTGAGCGAAAAGCCTGGCTTCAAGATGATGAGGGTGGTCATCACGATCCAGTAGCTGTTGGTCAGCGGCAGCACCTTGCCGACCCACAGCCCCAGCGCAACCGCGAGGGTGACCCGCAGTGCATGGCGAAAACTCGGTGACGCCAAGGTTAGGTTGGAAAAAATCAAGCCTGCCGAAAAACTGCGGCCGGA